>Ga0307377_10000345_pt1 | contig 63042 bp, 58 predicted proteins | sample TR3MG_FD_202535 | JGI IMG/M metagenome (GOLD analysis project Ga0307377, IMG submission 202535) | Soil microbial communities from Risofladan, Vaasa, Finland - TR-3 | ecosystem: Environmental > Terrestrial > Soil > Coastal area > Acid sulfate soil | place: Finland: Risofladan, Vaasa | collected... | reverse complement strand
AGGTCTTCCCCGACGTTGACAGCATCCAGGATGGCACCATCCTGCCAGGGCATGCCGACCCCGTGAGCGATAACGTTGTACGCCGGGTATACCGGGCGGCTGACATAACCAGCCTGCACATGATCCGCGTGGGTGATGCGATATGGGTGGCCTTGGAGGTGCGTGCACCGGCGAGTCGCGCAATCTGCAGTTACAATCTCTACGTCCGGGCGGTCTCACCTGAGGACTCGACGAACTCGAGCGGTCACTACGGGCGGGTAAACACAGAGGGAGTCAAGGTGCGGGGACATACCATCTGGTACCGGCTCGACCTCGACGCACTGGGGAATCCGGATTGGCTGGCACTGAAGGCCGAGACACGCCAGGGTGTCGTCCTCGACCATACCGCCTGGTACCTGGTTCGCCTATAGGATGCCGAACCGGCAAGCACTGACCAGATTCGGATGTTGACTTAGTTGGACAGCGCCGGAAATCGTGAGCATCGAACTCAGGGGTAAGGGTCAGGCACCCTAATCCAACTGCTCTACAGCGGCGATCACGGCAGCCTGGTCCGGCGCACCGGCCTGCTCCAACACCACCCGGCCCGCACCATTCAACAACACGAACGTGGGCACCACGCGCACTTTGTAGCGCATCGCCAGTGCCTCGCCTACGTCGTCCGTCACACCCAGCCGCAACACCTGTGCCCTGCCCTCCAACTTCCGTTCGAGCCCGTCCACGACGGGCTTGGCCAACAGGCACGCGCTTCAGGTGTTCGAGTAAAACTCCACCAGCGTGGGCGTGCCGCCGGTGACCAGGGCATCGAACTCGGCCGTGGAGGCCAGTTTGTCGCCCGGGGTACGCAGGAACAGGTACCCCCCCACCATCACGGCGATCACGAGGACCACCAACCAATTCTCTCGCCAGAAACGTTTCATCCTATACTCCGCTAACCTGTCGCTTCGATCAATCGCACGATCCCAAAGGCATGCCGCTCCACGCGCCGCACCTCAAACCCGGCCGCCGCTACGTTCTGCACCGTCTCCCGGTTCAACTGGCACTCCCGGCTCCAACGGCGCCAGGCTAACTGGAGCAGGTCGGTCAGCCAGGCCGCCAGGCCACCGCCGCGCGTGTGCTCTAACAGCATCAGCCGCCCCCCCGGGCGCAGAACCCGCCGGGCCTCAACCAGCCCGCGTAGCGGGTCGGCGACCGAACAGAAGACCAGTGAACCCGCCACCGCATCGAAACTGCCGTCGGCGAAAGGGAGGCGCTGAGCATCGGCCTGGACCAGCGCCGCGGGGACACGCGCCCCCCGGCGGGCTGCCCACGCCAGCATCTCCCGGCTGGCGTCGCAGCCTGTCACCTGCGCGGGTGGCACGTAGAGCGGCAGATTGATGCCCGTCCCCACCCCCAACTCCAGCACGTTCCCACGCACCGCCGGGAACATGCGCCGCCGCAGCCGCCGGAGCAACAGCACCTCCAGCAGCAGCATACCCCGGTCATAAGCGGAAGAAGCCACTGAAACACCCATTCGTAATACGTAATGCGTAATGCGGAATGCGGAATGCGGAGTCCGTGTTGCGTGTTTCGTATTCCGTTGCTAGCCATTCACGCACCACGGAACACGCATCACGTTTCACGTTTCACGTGTCACGCCCCACACAATGCCCGCAACACCTGCAAGTTCTCCCGATCCTCGTGCAGGTCATCGCTCTTGGGCGTCTCCAGGAGGCCCGGCAGCCCCGTCAGGCGGGGGTCATTCAGCAAGTGGCGGAAGCCCTCCAGCCCAATGTGCCCCTGACCGATGTGGGCGTGCCGGTCTTTGCGGCTCCCCAGATCCCCCAGGCAGTCGTTCAGGTGAAGCGCCTTGAGCCGCGCCAGGCCGACGACCCGCTCGAAGGCCTCCAGCGTCGCCGCGTACCCTTCCGGCGTGCGGAGTTCGTACCCGGCAGCGAAGACGTGGCAGGTGTCCAGGCAGGCCCCCAGCCGTTCCCCCTCCCGCGTGTGTTCCATCAGCCAGGCCAGGTGCTCGAACGAGTACCCCAGGTTGGTCCCTTGCCCGGCGGTGCTCTCCAGGAGCACCTGGGCATGGAAGCCCGGAGTCGCCGCGTGCACCTCTGTGAGCGCCTGCGCCACCCGCGCCAGCCCCGCCTCTTCCCCGGCCCCCACGTGCGAGCCTGGATGGAGCACCAGGTACGGGATGTCCAGCGCCTCGCACCGCTCCAGTTCGACGATCAGCGCGTCACGTGACCTGACCCACAGCGCTTCGTCGGGCGTACCCAGGTTGAGCAGGTAGGAAGTGTGGCCCACCACCGGGTGGATGCCCGTCTCGTGCGCCCTCGCTCTGAAGCGGGCGATCTCCTCCTCAGCCAGCGGCTGAACCGCCCAGGAGCGGTTGGACTTGACGAACACCTGCACCGCCTCGCAGCCCACCGATTGGGCGCGCTCGAACGCCTGATGTAGCCCGCCGGCGATGGATTCGTGAGCCCCCAGCCTCAGCAATCGTTCACTCCTGCACGATCTGGTAGGAGGTGGTGATCTCCACCGCCTTGCTGAGCATGGCCGAGGCAGGGCAATACTTGGTCTGCGAGAGTTCGATCGCCCGCTCCACCGCCTGGGGCTCTACGCCCTGGCCTGTCACGACGTACTCCAGGTGGATGTGGGTGTAGACCCGCGGATGCTCGTCCGCCCGCTCCGCCGTCACCTTGATCTGCAAGCCGGTGAAAGGTTGGCGCTTTTTCTGCAGGATCGAGACGACGTCCATCGCCGAACAACCGGCCAGCCCGATCAGTAGCAATTCCAACGGCCGGGGGCCGCTCTCCCGCCCCTCCTCCCCCGGCAAGACGTGGTCAAGCACAATAGCCGGGCCGCTGGAGGCCTCTCCCACCAGCCTCAGCCCCGGCCCCACCCACGTAACCTTTGCTTCCGACGCCATTCTACACCTCACTTTCCCTCACGCACCACGCCTTACGCATTAGAGAGTGTTTTGAAAATAGTCGGGTATACTTGTCTGCATGGAAACACAACCCAGACAAGCCTGCCCAACCGATGTGAATGATACACAATGGGCCCTGATTACGCCACTCTTGCCGCACAAGCAGCAACTTTCCCCAATTATATCCGGTAAAGCAACTCCTCAGATATTCGGCATAACGGCAGGCGTCAGCCGCGTTCACCCGCTCATTGAGCGCAAGGCATGCCGGTCTGCTCAAGACACCTCAACAACCAAAACGACTGTTAAACGACGTGCGGGTGAACGTCGGCTGCACACAGGGTTAGCCGCTAGTGACTGATCTGAATAATGCCCAGATCTATAAAATCATTCTCCATCGCCTCACCTTCAATGGAAACAGGTAATCGTTCCATGGAAGGCCAGAGGTACATTCCCATACGAATCACATAACTCCCTGCTGGCGTATCGCGCGGAATTGATAAAGAGTAAGTGTCGCGCAATACCTGTCCTACTTGCCAAGTTGATGTTGGAGTTGTGGTTCCACCTGCGGGTCGGTCAAACTGGGTAATCAATTCGCCCTTGGCATCCAGCAAGTGAATAAAAACCGTATAATCTGCTGTAGGATGCTCCAGAACCTTCCAAAATAAACTGACGGTAAAGCTATCCCCCGGCCTAATAACATCTGATGAAACTCGATATCCTAGCAGTCTTAGTGTAGCCGCAAAGGTCTCTTTTCGATTGAGGGGCACATCCTCAAGCTTAACCTCATCTGTTCCACCTGTGGTCAGAAGTTTTCCCAAATACACTCGCTCTTTTCTGGCCGACTGTGACACTTCCAGTAGTGGCGTAACAGTTAGATGGAGTTCTCCTGGTAATTCCTCTGGAGGTAATCCTAGTACAAGTCGCGTGACATAGATAGTATTTGTTTGCCATACCTGGGGCGGCATACTTGGGACGGGCCACAAGTTATCTGACGAAGAGATAGTATTCCCACCTTCATCCATCATTTCCAGCCGGATTCGTGGATCTTGTCGGTCAACAGGGTCACCGGTGGCTTTCCAGTACAGGCTGATCGGAACCCACTGTCCAGGAAACACCCGGCTATCCGCCACATAGTATCCTACCAGTTCCACGCCCTCCACCAATCGGACGTTTAGCACTTCCATCTGCAACATTTCCTCTTTGGATGCCTCAGTTGGGGGAGCATACTTGGGCAGCACAAAGTTAAGAGGTAAATAGATGGCGTAGATCAGCATTCCGATCGTAACTACAACAGATATGAAACGTTGATACCGCCAGTTAAAGAAACCATTCAGGCCTGTAATAAGTAACGCGCCAATGCTAAAACCAGCTGGAAAAAGATAGCGACCGTGGCCAGCACCAACCGTTGCCATGGAGAAGCGCACAAACGACGCAAACAGCAGGAAAAGTATTGCCATAACGACAGTCCATGTGGGCCAGTGCGCCCGCACAGTCGACCGACTGCGAAGAAGCCCCACGATCAACCCCAGTCCGGCCAGCCCGCTCAGCCACCAGAAGTATTTTGCTATCTCAGGGAATGCAATATGCATGTAGCCGAAGGCTCCCCAAAATGTGCGCCCTATCTGGCCCAGGAATTCATGGATGAACACACCCCAAGTATATGGGCCTGGGCGGGCCATGTGCCTGTGGATGTTGAGAAACATGTGCCAACCGAGCGGATCCCCGTACAGCCATTGGTTACGCACGAACCACCAACCAGCGATCAAGATCACGGCGATGGTAAGTTGCACTGCTTGCCGCGGCAAGCCCCACCAATCCCGCTGCCGCCAAGCCCTCAAGAACAAAGCCAGACCCAGCACAGGCACGAGCACAAGCCCGCTCAACTTGGTCAACAAAGCAGCGCCAACTAAGATCCCGCCCAACCAGGCATCATACTTTCGTTCTGGCTCACTCAAGAACCGGAGCGCCCACCAGGTTGCCAAGGCGAAAATCATCGCCTGTAGAGTATCGTGGTGAACTGTGCTGCTCATAAAAATAAACGATGGGTTAAGCCCAATTAAGGCTACTGCTCCCAGCGGAGCCCACAGCTGATCAGGAAACAGCAATTGGGCTGCACGATACATGGCGTATAGCGCCACAATACCTAGGCCAACCGTCATCAGACGAAGTATGTGCAACGCAAGCACGGTCCCTTTCCACGGGAAATGATCTTGCCCAAAATGCAACATCACGTTCCAACCATTGCTGCCGGTGTTTTCCGCCCAAACAAAGTGAGGATTAGGTCGAAATGCCTGGGCGAAGTCTGATGTGTCCACCCCAGAGATCAAGAGGCTTCCCAGGAGATAGTAAAGTGGTGGATGGTGTCCCATCCAGACCTGGACGCCCTCTTCCAATGTGTGCGGTTGGATCGGCAAGGCCCGGTGTTCTTTGACATATCTTACGTAGTCAAAGTGTGGTGTCTCATCCACACCCTCGCCGGCCGGGATTATTATGCTGTACCAGATAGCGATAACTGCGAAGATCACAAGTAAAGCAATTTTGAGTATGGTATGAAAGGTAATTTTCTTTGTCATGTTGCCCCTATACATTAGGACAATTTCGTCTTCTTTGTGGTGGTACCTGCATGATCCAATGCGGCTAACGGCACCGGCTTCACCCGCGCGGTGGGTGCGGGAAAGAGCCCCCGCCACAAGACAGCCTGAAAGCATGTGTGGCCGCCGATTTCGAGCGGCGATAGCCGCGTCGGGTGCAAGCCGGGTTATGCGGCGACCTCCGTATTTCACCAGGCCGTATGCCCGTTACAACTCTGCCTTACGTGATACTACCAGTAGATGATTTGATGCACCAATAATCGTTGGCTCGTTGCACGTCTCGACCAGCAGTTCTCGCCAGAAAGGGCCGCGCTTCGGATCGATTTCCAGTTGTTCGAGATGGTCCATAGGTAAGTGTGCAGCTAACCCTTCACAGCCCACACGGTCAATGATCTCTAGTCCGACACTCTGCACCAAGCCTTCCAGCTCATTAGCTGCGAAGGTGTACCAAGTGTGTGAACCGCGGACGATGCCGCTTGCCCGCGTTTCTGCATCTAGGCGCTGGTCAAACATCGACCAGCAGGGCCAATAGACGCAACTACGATAGCCGGCCAACCTTGTCAACCCAGTGAGTAGAACTACTCCGCCTGGTCTGACCACTCGCGCCATTTCGGCCACAGCACTGGAACGTCGTTGAAAATCTGTTATGTGAGAGAGGGGAGACCCCAAACTAATGACACCATCGAACGCGTCGTTTGCGTAGGGGAGTCTGGAAATATCCCCCTCAACTGGGCATGTTGCCTGATCATCAATCTCGGTCTTGGCAAGCCTAGCCTGAGCAAGTTCCAGCATCTCGCGCACTAGATCAAACACCACTACGTGATAGCCTTGCTGTGCCAGGTCGATAGCATAGCGCCCAGGACCGCTTCCTGCATCCAAGACAAGTCCCTTAGCTGGCAAGTAGCGATCTAGGCAGTGACGAGTAATCAGATACTCTATGCGCGTGATCGGTGTCGAGTGCAAGCGCTCCCACTCGGATACTGCCTTGCCAGTGTATTCTTGCCGTATCTGTTCTAGAACCATTACCTGGTCTACGTGCCGCCGCAAACGAATAGGATTCATGCGGCGCGCAGCCGCCGCATAATCCGTGTTGAACTAAGCCGGTCGTGCTGATCTGCAGCTAAATTGTACTCCCACTTGGGGACTAAGGCAAAACAACGCTTGGGGAAACGCGCCGCGGGGTGAGCCAGGGGCAGCCCATCCGCGCACGTGAAGCGCCATCCGGCCCGGGGCGAACGGCTTTGGGGCGGGTCACATGCCAGACCAGGCGGCTCTGCGGCCGGTGTGACGGTCTGGCGCAGCCCGCTTTTCGGCAGCCAGGCACGCGCAAGCACGGGTGCAGGGAAACGACGCCCGCGCCCGCGAGGGGGAGAGCTGGTTTGTGTGCAGCGACGTTGCTCACGGCGGTTGACCTCTTTCAGGATGAGCGAGCGGGCGCGGGCGCATGGCCTGGCCACAGGCCGGGCAGCGGACGAAGGACTGCGGTGGTGTGAGAGACGGTGGCGCGTCAGCCGCCTCTGCACTCGAATTGGGACCCGGCCATCCTCCACCTTCAGGATGCGCCGGTTGCTGATGGCGACGCGGAAGATGTAGGGAGCGAGGTACTTAGGGCGTTGAGGCCATTGCCGGCCGGCTGGCAGTGCACGACCCAGCGCGGCCAGCCATTCTTGCAGGCGCAAACCGCAGGTGTAGATCGTGCTCAGGCAGACACGGTAGCGTGGGAGACGGAGGCAGCCCAGGATGCGCTGCACTTCGTCCACGCTGAGCACGACGGGCAGGCTGTGTTCGCGGTTGGGACGCACCAACTCGAACCCTGAGTACTCTCAGGCGTCGTCCACTCTCGCCGGAGCGTGTGCTGGAAGAAGAACTTGATGCCGCATAGCGCGATCGTGAATGCCCTGGGAGACACCTGCTCGTCGTTTTTGAGTAGAGGAAGTACTGGCGCAGTACCCACGTCCTCAACCGGGGCGGCCTGGCCGTCCGCAGTCCGCTGGATCAGCCGTAAGAGGGTGTTTTGAAAATAGTCAGGCTGAATTTCAAAACACTCTCTTACGGATTACGCATTCCGTGTTCCGTGTTCCGTCATCCCTGATGGGGTATGACGCAGATGAATCGCAGCACCCCCGGGCCCACGTTGCGGTAGCCGTGGGGCTCATCGGGGGCAATGTAGAATGCGACGCCGGGCCGCATCGGGACCTCCCCGTCCGGCCCCTCCGCAATCCCCTCCCCTTCCAGGACAAAGATCTCGTGCTCGAAGGGATGATGGTGGGTCTCAAAGACAGCCCCCGGCTGGAATTCGGCCACCCGCATGGCAAAGTTGGGCGCGCCCTCAGGCCGCCCGATCACCCAGCGGATGGACTTGCCCTCACCAACAGATTCCTCAGAAACGTCTCTATAGTCCCGACTCAACATATTTCACCCTCCCTTTCCTCATTTCTCATCTACTCACCCCTCCCTTTTCCAGAAGCAGATCATCTGGTCAGGCCGGAAGGTGACCTGCACCAGCTCCCAGCCCTGCTCCCCCACCTGGTTCAACAATTGTTCGATGGCCCGGGTAAACGGGTTAGGGCCGGCGTCAAAGTAGCAGGCTCCCTGGTCGTCGCAGAAAATCGTCGGCGGTACCTGCTCCACCGGTTCCGGAAGCAAGTCCAGAACGTCGGCGGGCGTGTGAACAGTGATCCGATACTGCCAGTTACCCATATCTCCTCCCATAACGCCGTGCCGCCATGGAACAGGCGGCGCTAGATCGTCTTGCTATCAGCGCGACCAGTCTGGTCGCAATTGCTCTCGACCGTGCAGGTAGCGGTCGGCTGCGGTGGCCGCCCTCACTCCCTCGGCCGCGGCAATGGCTACCTGCTTCAGGTGTTTACACAACACGTCTCCAGCCGCAAAGACGCCGGGGATGGTGGTCTGAAGATTCTCGTCCACGACCAGGCATCCGCCCTCACTGGTGGGCAGTTGGTCTTCCAGAAAGTCTGTGACGGGCACGTTGCCCTGAAGGTAGATGAAGACGCCGCCGACCGGGATCGTTCGTTCCTCCTGGGGAGAGGCTACCCGCACCGCCTCTACCTGGGCATCCCCCACGATCTCGCGCGCCGCAGTGGCCGGGTACAGGGTCACGCGGGCGTGGGCGGTCAACTCGCCCGCCAACCCCGGCGCTGCCCGCAGGTCGGAAGTAGGGCTGAGGAAATGGACGCGGGAGGCGAAGCGGGCCAGCACCAGCGCCTCTTCCACCGCCTCGTCGTTGTTGCCGGCCACGGCCACATCCCGTCCACGGAAGAACGCCCCGTCACAGGTGGCGCAGTAACTCACCCCCCGCCCCAACAAGCGTTCCTCACCGGGGATGCGATGCGTGCGTCCCAGCGCGCCGGTGGCGATGATCACGGCTCGCCCCTGGTACATCCCCTGAGCGCTCCAGACCTGCTTGGGGTCCGCACGCAGGTCCGCGCGCAACACCTTGTCGGTGGCGAACCTGGCGCCAAAGGCAGCCGCCTGGTCACGCATGCGCCCCACCAGTTCGTCGCCGCGAATGGGGCCAGGCACGCCCGGATAATTCACGATGACGGTCGCCAACCCCAGCGCGCCCGCCGTCAGCCCTTTGTCCAGCACCAGCGTCTTGAGGTCAGCCCGCGCCGTGTACAGCGCCGCCGTGGCCCCTGCCGGCCCTCCACCGATGACGATCACATCGTACTGTTCTATCCGCGTAGAGAGAAAATCCAGGCCCACTTGTACGCTCACCTCCTACCTACACCGTCTTGGCCTGCGCCGCCAGGAACCGGTCTGCCTCGATCGCGGCCACCGCTCCCGACGCCGCCGCGATGACCACCTGGCGCAAATCGGGGCTCTGCACGTCCCCCGCGGCAAAGACACCCGGCTTGCTCGTGTGCTGGCGACGATCCGTGACGACGTACCCCCACTCGTCCAGTTCGATCTGGCCGGCAACCCATTGGGTCTCCGGCTTCATCCCGACGTAGATGAACACACCGTCGGCTGCGATAACGGAGGTCTGGCCGGATTTCACGTTGCGCACCCGTACGCCGGTCACCACCTGCTCACCCAGAATCTCTTCCACCACCGAGTCCCACACGAACCGCATCTTCGGGTTGGCAAAGGCGCGCTCCTGGTAGATGCGGGTCGCCCGCAGTTGGTCACGGCGATGGACGACGACAACCTCGCGGGCGAACCTGGTCAGAAACAGCCCCTCGTCAAGGGCGCTGTCTCCTCCACCCACGACGACCACCCGTTTGCCTCGATAGAAGAAGCCGTCGCACGTGGCACACGTCGAGACCCCACGCCCGATGAACCTGTCCTCGCCAGGTACGCCCAGGTAACGGGGCACCGCGCCGGTGGCGACGATGACCGTCCGGCCATAGTACGTCTCCGAGTAGGTGCGGACCGTGAGGGGGAAAGCAGAGAAATCCACCGCCGTCACCGCACCCATCACGACCTGCGCCCCAAAGCGCTCGGCCTGGCGCTGGAAGCGCAGTGCCAGTTCCACCCCGCCGATCCCCTCGTCAAAGCCAGGCATGTTCTCCACCATCTCGGTGGTAGCGACCTGCCCACCGGCGAGGGGACCGGCCAGCACCAACGTTCTGAGTGCAGCCCGGCCCGCATAGATTCCGGCGGTGAGGCCGGCCGGCCCTCCACCGAGAACGATCAGGTCATAGATCTGCCCCTGCCCCGCTTCTCCTGCGTCCGGTTCAGGCCGCGTTTCTTTCGGCTGTGACACCTTGAAGTCGAGCACTCCGTACCACCTCGCTACGCAGGCTAGGCCGGTTGCCCTGCCCCTTTCAGCGCCTCTCGCAGTTTCTCCAGCACCGTCGGCTCCGGGGCCGCTCCCTCGATGGACACGGTCTCGTTGATCACCGTGCGTGGCACGCCCATCACCTGGTACCTGGTCGCCAGGTGTGGGAATTCCATGGCCTCGACCATGTCCGCCCGTACCATGGGACTGGCGATCGCCATCTCGTGGGCCAGCACCACGGACACCGGGCAATAAGGACAGGTGGGCGTGACAAAGACCTGGATGTGCACCGGCGTGGTGAGATCGGCCAGCACTTGCATCGTTTCTTCGCTCAGTTCGGGTTTCCCCGCTGCCACGGCCTGGATGGCGTGCAGAAGAGAGGCAAACTCGTAGCCGGATGGGATGCCGTAAAAGCGCACCCCATAGTCCTCTTGGCCGACCACGGCGATGGCCGGGATTTTGTCTATGCTCAACTCCCGGACCTTTTCCTGATCGGCCACAAAGTCGTAGACTTCAGCCGTCAGTTGGTCGGACAGTTGAGCCATCTCCTCGACCAATTGCCGGGTCTCGGCACAGAATTCACACTCGATCTCCTGGGTGAACATCACCAATCGCACCGGGCCGGCCAGGTTGGCCAACTCTTCCTTGACGTGTCCTGCGATCTCCTCACTAAACAGAGGCATTTTTGCTCCTTTGTTCGAAAACTTGAACCATGTGACTGGCCTTTACGCCAGTCTCGACAGCGCCGTGGACAGCGCATCGGCAATCTCCTCGGGCGCACTGCCCGACTTCACACACTCCGTGGCGTAGGCTCGCACCAGCGCGACGGTGGCCTGATGGGCGGCCGAGCGGATGGCGGCCAGTTGTTGCAGGACTTCGCCGCAATCGCGGTCCTCCTCGATCATCCTGGCGATCCCCCGCGCCTGCCCCTCAATCCGATGTACGCGCTTCAGCAATTCGGCCTTCGCAGATGAGTCGGTCAACTTCACGTCTCACTACCCCCTATGGAGGCTCACGGCCTCCTAATGCCTCATCGCTCAGGTGGGACCTGGGCCACAAGAGGGGGCCGCGCTCGCCCTGCTGCTCTCCCCCTTACCACCCACGCCAAACAGCGAGATGGCCTTGCGCACCCGCTGGCCTCCGCACTTGGGGCAGGTGGCAGCGGACTGCGGGTCCGCCGACCGCACGAACAACTCGAACCGCTCCCCACACTCGTCACAACAGTACTCGTAGATTGGCATACCCTCACCTCCGATATACTATACTAGAGTATAGTATACCACAGGAATGCCGCATGTCAAGTCCTCCGCACCCGTTCACTTGACGTCCGTCATCCCCCACATCAACAACAACGCTGCCACGAGCGCACAGGCCGCTCCCACACCTGCCTGCACGGCGATGTTCTGCCAGTGCCAGAGCCATCCCCCCACCAGCCCACCCAGGGCGCGACTCACGCTGAAGGCCATGACGTTGAGCGAAAACAGGGAGGCCCGGGCCTCGGGCGCCAGTTCCGTCACCAGCGGCAGGAGTGAGATGACCCCGAACTCGAAACTCAGCATCATCAGCGTCACACCCACCAGGGCAGCGGCCAGCCCCAGCCTGGACAGCCACGGCAGAGCGGCCAGGCTGGCGGCCAACCCCAGGAGACCTATCAACACACTGCGCCGTTTGCCCAGGCGGTCGGTGACCAGGGCCATGCCGAACTCGGCGGCGGCTTCGGCCAGGCCGACGACAGTAGATGCCAGGCCCAACGTGCTGAGGCTCAGTGCAAACGTAGTTTCCAGCCACGCACCGTACACGATGAACGGAATCTCGATCGCCAGGGTGATCAACAGGCTCGTCAGCAAGAGGACGACCACGGACCGCCGGCGCAGCAGGCCGCGCCAGGTGGCGACCATGGAAGCGATCATCGGCCCGCTGCCCTCGCGCACGGGTCTGGCCGGCCGGGAGGTGGGAGACAGGCCTACTTGCGTGAGCCCCACGCCAAGGAGCCCCAGCCCGATCAAGACAGCCCACGGTGCGCGCCAGCCGAGTCGCTCGATCAGAAAGCCCGACGCCGGGACGCCCAGCAACCACGCGCTCGACCACGATAGTTCGATGATGCCGACGATCCGCCCGCGCTGGCCATAGGGCACTTGGTCGCCCACGTAGGCATACAGGGCCGGGTCGTACAGCGTTTTGGCGACGCCATATAACGTAAAGGCGATGGCAGCCGCCGCCAGCGTGCCCACCCCAGCCAGTAGCAGGCTGGCCAGCACAAACACCAGCAGCGCGACCTGCATGGTGGCGCGGCGGCCGTGGCGGTCGGCCAGCGGCCCGAACAGGGGTGCCACCATCCCGGCGACCAACCGCAAGGCGACGAGTCTACTGGCCAGCGGGAGCGAAATCCCCAGCCCGCGCGCGATGCTCGGCAGGAACGGATAGATGATGCGGGCCGACGCGTTAATCGTCGTCCGGGCCAGGAACATGATCGGCAGCCGGGTTCCGAAAGAATGGGCGTCGGGCGCTCCTGCCGTACTCTCGCCAGGCCCTGCTGGACTGGCTGCTGCGGCCGGGTTCACGCGACGATGCCGGGCCATACTCTGGCCGGTCAACCGTGCGACTGCCCGAGCTGTGCGTGCTTCCTGGCGTGCAGTGCCAGCACCTTCTCCTGCATCTCAGCCAGGTACTTGCCCCGCAGCGGGAACCAGATCAGGATGATGGCTCCCAGCAGCATGGCGACGCCTGGGACCAGCCCCACCAGCACCCGGATGCCGAAGAGCGCGCTGGCCGGCTGGTCGAGCGTGATCTGCCCCCCACCGGCCTCGCGCGTGATAAAGTGCGTGGCCTCCAGGATGAATGGGGTCAGCGCCAGCGCCACCGACTGGGCCGGCTTGGTCAGCAGCGCGTTGACGCCAAAGAACGCCCCTTCGCGCCGCACCCCCGAGCGCAATTCGTCCTCGTCGGCGACCTGCGCGAAGAGCACGTTGGTCAACGTCTGCGGGCCGGCCAGACCGAAGCCGGCCAGCGCCAGGCAGGCCAGGATCAGCGGCGTCGGCACCACGGCGATGAGCACGAGCGCCACCCCGGCGACGAGGAGGAGGAACTGTTGTGCGCCAGCGACGCCAAAGCGCTTGCGGACCAGGCTGGTCAGCGGCACGCCGATGATCAGCGGGATGAACACGCAGATCAGCGGGACCATCGTGCTCGTCTGCAGCACGTAATCGGCCAGGTAGAAGAGTGTGCCCAGGAGCAGCGCCTGCATCAGGATGGACATGAAATTCTGGGCCACCAGGATCAGGAAGGAGCGGCTGGTGAAGGTGTACTTGATGGCCTGGCTCAACTTGAGCGGCTTGTCCAGCACGTAGAACTCGCGCCGTTCCTTGACCTTGAGCGTGGTGATGATGACGAGCATGGCACCGATGACGCCGACGGCGATCATGGACATTTGCAGCGGCAAGAGCGAGAGCGAGGTACCCACTTTGGGGCGGAAGAAGTCGGGGATGAGAAAGCCCAGGATCGTGCCCAAGAGCCCCAGGAGCGAGGACGAGATCTGCAGCCCGTTTCGCTCGGCGTCCGACTCGCTCACCTCAGGCAGCAGCGCCGAATAGACCAGGCCGACGATGGTGTAGGCGGTGTCGTACAGGAGCATCGTCACCAGCATCCACCAGAACAGGGCCTGCTTGCCGGCCTGCACGGGGGCGAACCAGACCAGGATGAAGGTCAGCCCCAGGAAAGGGGCGGTGTAGCGCATGTACGGGATGCGCCGTCCCCACCTGGAGCGAGTGTTGTCGGTGATGTAGCCGAACAGCGGGTCGTTGATGGCGTTCCAAATCGCATAGATCAACGAAGCGGTACCGATCCACTTGGCCTCCAGGCCCAGATAGTCCTGGTAAAAGATCGGCAGGAGCGCGGCGTAGATGCCGGAAATGAGCGAACTGCCGAGGGCGGCGATGCCCCAGACGAACTTGTACCCCAGGCTCAGCCGGACGGGGGCTGGCTGGACGGCTTCCGGTGTGCTGTGTGTCATGGTTTCCTCCCTGTAAGTTAATTGGCGAAAGATCGCCCCTCACCCCAACCCTCTCCCCGAGGGGGAGAGGGAGCATTCCTCACCCCAACCCTCTCCCCGAGGGGGAGAGGGAGCGGAGTGTCTCCCCTCCCTCTCAGGGAGGGGGAGGGGGAGGGTAGGTCTCACCCTCCCCCCCACCCTCTCCCCGGCGGGGAGAGGGAGCATTCCTCTACGTCGCCGCCAGCCAGCGGGCCACCTGGCGGGCGGGGCTATTCGTCGGCTCGCCGGCGCGCGCGTCCATCACGGCGGCCTGGCGTTCCAGTTCGGCCAGCGCGGCGTCGCGGTTCAAGGGCGCGGGGGTCGGGCCGAACAAGCGCTCGAAATTGGTGCGGTAGATCTTGTCCAGCACGTCGGGCGGCAACGCGATGCCGTGGAACCCGCCCGCGTCCATCCCCAGCCAGTGCCCCATCCCTTCCGGCGCGGCAAACGGTCCACCGCTCTCCAGGAACCGCCGCACCACCCACGACCGGCCCAGCGAGTCGGCCCAATCGAGCCCGCGCAAGGGATCCCGGTGGACAGCGCCCGCGCCGATGTCGGTGCCATACACCAGCCGGTCCTGGTACCGGATGAAGAAATCGCGGCTGGCATCGAGCGTGCGCGCAAAGTTGAAAACCATCTCCACACCCGGCGTCAGGTCGAAGCACACGTCAGGATGAGCGTCGAGGAACTCACCCGCCCGCGCCAGGTCGGCCGAGAGGAAGTAGAAATGGGCAAACACCTGGGCGTACTCGGGGCCATCGAAGGGAATGCCGAGCATTTTGCGCACCATCGGCTTGCCTTCGACGATCTTGAGCCCATCGAATCCAATCGCCTGGAGCGTGGCCACCTGGCCGGCCAGCACCTCACGTATGCGGGCGGGATCGGCCCAGCCCTGCACGTAGTCCAGCGCGCCGGAGGCGTAGAACCTTTGCGGGTGATGCGCCTTGCAGTAGAGCAGCGCCGAGTTCTGATTGATGGCCTGGAGGTCAGGGATGCTGACCAGGTTGGCCCGCGCCACCCGCGAGTGCTCCATCATCGCCACCAAATCGTCCATCAGTCCCGCATGGGGAAAATGGATGTGACCATCTACCACAGGTATAGCAGCAAAGCACGAAAAATCCATCTAGCCTCCCCCTTATCGTCTATCGCCCTATCCGTGCTGTCTCCTCCGTCCTATCATGTATCCCCTATCGTGTATTTTCCTATCCGTGGTGTCCTCCCCCCTCGTCAGATACTGACCCTCTCCTCCGTCAGCGAGCGGGCCTCGGCCAGCGCGGCGGGCCGGATGTCAATCGGGAAGCGCCCGTGCAACGGGCTCACGCGCGCGCCCAGCGCCGTCGCCGCCCAGAACAGCCAGGCCAGCGGCCGCATAAAGCCGCTCAAGCGAGCCGCGTGCCGGACCTCCGCCAGCGTCTGGTCATCCCAACCGCCGAACAGGCCATAGAAGAAAGCGAACAGGGGGTAGGACACCAGAATGCCGATGAAGAAGATGAGCACACTGGTGATCTGATCGCCCTGCCAGATCAGGCCGGTGACCCAGCGCAACACCCCGTAGTGGGCCGCCCCTGCCAGGAGTGGGGCCGCCAGCGACTGCCAGAAATAGAAGCGCTGGGGGAAGCACAGCCGGTGGTTGACGAAATAGCCGACAAAGTCCTTGGTGAACAGCCCGATAAAGTAGGCGATGATCAGCGCGGTGATCTGGAAACGCTCCAGGAGCAGGTAGGCCAGGACGATGCGTATGATCTGCTCCATGGCGACCAGGGCAAAGATGAGGTGAGGACGGTTGGCGGCCCGCTGCACGTTGTCACCCACCCACGACGGGTACTGAACCGCACCCCAGATGATGAGGGGCACGGCCCACAGCGCGGCGCGCTTGAATTCGGGGCCACTCGCCCCCAGGATGAACCGGTCGGCCACCGCCAGCAGCACCGCGCCGACGAAGGCGCTGATCAAGCCGCCCCACTTGTAGGCCATCGCCGAGTAGTACTGGCTGAGGATGCGGCGGCCGTGCGAGATGGCCTCAGAGATGGATGGCATCAGGTTGTCGTACAGCGTGACCAGCGCGTTGTAGGCGAAGATAAAGTTCTGGGCGATGCCCCAGTTGCCCCATACTTCGGCATAGTTGACCAGTCGCGTCTGGGTGATCAGGATTTCCAGGGCCTGGCCCACCGCCCACGCCACCGACCCCAGCATCTCGAACACGCCGAAACGGAAGGCGGTCTTGACCGTCGCCCAGTCAAAGTGGGCTAGGAACAGGAGGCGGGCGTTGTAGCCCAGCCGCCGGTACAGCCACAGGCCGAGCAGGAACGCTAACGCTTCCGCGACGTAGGCGGCCAGCCCCAGCCCCACCACGCCCCCCATCGGCATGCCGAACACAGGATGGGCTTTCCCCCAGGCGACCATCAGCGTGACCAGTACCGGCTGGGTGAGGATTGGGAAGATCAGGTACAGGCCGATGTTGAGTACCTGGGCGTAATCGAACCGCTGCCAGGCCATCAACGCGTGGCGCATCACCTGGTAGAAACCGGGGACCTGGATCATGGTGTGGATGATGATACTCCAGGCATACAACGCGTAGGTGGTGCGCGGGACGAGCGTCCCGGCGATGGCAGTGACGAGCGCGACCTGGAACGCGCCCGACAGGGCCTGCCACCACACGAACACCTGCCCATACTGGATGGCCCGGCGCGGGTCATGCACGCGGTGCTGGGCGAAGAACTTGATGAAGGCGGCGCTGGTGCCCGCGTCGAATAGCAGCCACAGGAGGTTGAAGAACTGCACCACCCGTCCCCAGATCCCCAGCGCTTGCGCCGACGGCAGAATGTAGACCGGCAGCACCAGGTTCTGATAGATGATGAGTGGGATGAACATGACCAGGCCCAACATGAGCGCGACCATGAAACCGCCCAGCGGGCGATGGAAGCCAATCTCCTCCCAATCGGTCCCGACCTCGCGGGCGGCGAATTCCTCGCGGTTGGCCACCAGCACGTCGAGCGCCTCCGGATGGGCCAGACTGTAGCGGCGCACGAGCCAGAAGGCCAGCACCGCCAGCCCCATCATCCCGGCCAGCGCGACGAACAGCACGGCGCGCTCGCGCGCGTGCGGTACGGGCGATCCCGGATAGCCGGCGAAGGAGGCCGGCGTCCGTCCCGCCGCCCGGGCCGCCAGGTGGTAGACCAGGTAGTTAAAGTAGGCCCAACCCTGGAACTGGGGGTTGGCACTGTCGAGGAAGGGGGTGAAGACATAGGCCCGGCCCGCGCCGACCGCCCTGGTCCCCAGGACGAGCGACTCATCCTCGAAGCCGAGCACCAGGGGAAGCAGGTCGGAGGCCGGGCTGGCCAGCGCAAAGCGCTCGCGGACCTGGGGAGCGCCGGTCCACACGATCTGGGTGAGCAGCGGGTCCTCTGCCCCCCTGGCAGGGGTCAGGCTGAGCGGCTCGTCCTTTCGTTCGAGGGCGACCCCGACGCCGAGCAGGGTCTCTACCTCAGCAGCGGACACGTCCGGCCCCAGGACCAGCACAAGGCCCGCCCCAGCGCGGACGCGGGCAGCGACGCCTTCGGGGTCAGGGGCGGCGCCATTGAGGACGAACACGTCAGCCTGGACGGGGTCGGCGACGATCTCGAAGCGCGGTCCTGGGCCAGTCGAGGAGCCAGCGGCCAGACCAAGCGCCGTGCGCACGCCACCCTCCGGCCCGGCGTAGTAGACGCGGACGGTGTCGGCAGCCAGCGCTGGGGAAGTGCAGGCCAACAGAACGGCCAGGACAATGAGCATTGTGAGTGCGATATGAAGCCTATGCACAAGAAACTCCCCAAGTACGCCCTGTCTTGCTGTTCATAGCAGACCATGTGGGACAGGTATAGGTTCGCTTCCAGCGATCTCAGGCAAGCCGGAGCAGGCCGGCGGTCAGCGTCACGGCAATTGCAGCAGCATCTGGACTTGCTGGCGCAACTGAGCCAAATACAAGGGGCTGAGGTATCCGATTTTGCGCCCTAACCGCCGCTTGTCAATGGCACGCAACTGAAAAACCAGGACGACGGAAGTTCTGGCCAGACCGTTCTCGGGATCAGGCTGAATCAGGAACGTACCTGGGAAGGATTGCGCCGCCAACTGTGAAGTCAGGGGCACGACAAGCACAGTCGGCAACTGGTTCTCAAACTGGGGAGACTGCACGACGATGGCTGGGCGAGTGCCAGCCTGCTCATGTCCATCGCTAACCGGAATCTCGACTGTGTAGATGTCTCCAATGTTCATCGCGAAAGCCCCTGTTCGAAATCCACCAATGCCTCATCGCTAAGTTGGTCCCACTCATCGAACTCGGCTTGGAGAACCAATGCAGCCTGGCGGCTTTGAACCAGAACACTCTCCTTGAACAGATGGACAATCTGCAGCAGGTTGGGCAATGCCTCCTCCGGTAAGCCCTGAACTTCGTCCAGCAAGGCTTGTCTATAGTTAGTCATCTCGTTCATAGAATCGCTCCTTCATACATTATACACTGGGCCTGCCAGGGCGCAAAACCTGTTAGCCTTGCGAAGGGTCGGCAACCTTCGCAAGGGTCCCCGGTAACTGGAGGGCGATGGCGGCCATCACCTGTCCGGCGACCGCCCGGTCGCGCCGGGCCCGCTCTGGGGGGATGTCGGGTACGAAGAGTGGCCCGAAGGAGACGCGCAGCCGCCCCTCCGGCTCCGACACCCCCACCGGCAACACGGGCAGCCCCGTTTTCACGAGCAGCGCGGTAAATTCCCCCGCCCCCTCGGGAGGTTGGCCCAGGCCACCGGGAAAGTCCTGCCCCTCGGGCGCCAGCCCCACCATGCCGCCTTCCAGCGCTGCCCGGCGGGCCAGGCGCACCGTGCGCAGCACCGCCACGGCACGCTGTTCGACCTCGCGAGGGTCCGGTGGCATCGGCGGCATGGTCACGAACCCGTATACGTGGGCGGCCCGGGCGAAGGCCCAGCGTGTGAGGGGGGTCAGCACCCGGCGACGCCAGGCACTGTCGGGGAAGGTCCAGGCGGCAGTCATCACCCAGTGGATCTCTGGGGCGGCATCGGGAGCACGGCGGGCAGCCACCGCTGACGCGATGGCGAGCACCGTCCACCAGGCACCCAGGCCCGGCCGGCTGTAGTGGTTGCAGGTCACCAGGCAGGGGCCGTGAGGGGGAATATATTCGCACCCAAGCACCTCCGGCTCCGGGCGCAGACCCCCTACTGCCGCCTGTGCGTCGCAGGCGAAGGAGCGCGGCCGCAATACAGCCGCTGACCCCAACAATCCTCCTACAACCCGATAGGGGAGCCGGTGGTGGGCAATTCGTCCGGGCAAGGCTGGCGATGGTATCACGTTGCCTGTCCTGTTCTGGAGGTCCAGGGATGAGAATGAAGGTACAAGCGCGAGGACAGGTGATAGAGGCCGATCTCCTCAGGACAGACGAGCCCTTATAGCGATGAGAATATCCTCAGGAGTCGTTTCTTCCGACGGCTGTATGTTGTCCTGCGAACCCACGTGCTTGTGATATGGAAAACCCGGCAGGTGAGCATGGTGCGGAGCATTGTCCCAGCCAATGAGAAGGTGATTGTCCACGTCGAGCCAGTAATAGGCATAGTGCTCTACAGTATCATGGTAGTACTGCTCGTTGATCTGGATCGTACTGCCGTCGGTGAGGATCACCTTGAGCCTGAAAGCGTGGTAATCCACCCTCGTGACGGTGACTTCTGCCACGAACTCAGCCAGAACGGACCAGATACTGGCGATTCTAGCCTGCAGTAGCGGGAGCAAAGAGTTTCTCCAGGAGAGGCTTCACAGAGGCGATGGTTTGGCTGGCCTCCTCGTAGGTACGCTGCCAACCAGACCATTCGATAAAGTCCTCGTGCATCTCCATACTGGCATCGTCGGGCAGGCCATCCCGGCGCAGTTGGACGAGCGTCGTGCCATACTTGCGCTCAAAGGCCCTGATCTTCTGGTCGGCCAGGGCCAAGCGACCTTCGGCCTCGGTCAGCAGCAGGGGGGCGCCGAACTCAACCAGGCGTCGCCGGACCTCAGGAACCAATTCCGCGAGAGAGAACTTCTGACAGACCGTGTCTGTGGGCAAAGTGGACATACTCATCATCTCCTTACCCTGGCGATGATTCGGCAGCAGATTCGATGGAAGCGTGTTTATACGTCAAGACCTGCCCGATTGCCATCTTGGCTCGTCACTTTCGCAAAGGCAGCCGAATGCTCACAACGTGCGAACTGTTCGTAGTATAGCCCTCTGCTGATAGGAAGTCAAGGCAACTTTTCAGCACTGCGGCCCCAGTGTTCCAGACGAACAGCCGCCAGCCGCTCGGGAATGACGCGCACATCCAACCCCGGCCCGGCGGGCACCGAGAGCGTCGAGTCGTCGTTGAGCACAAAGTCAGGCCCGGCGATGTCCTGCCGGTAGTAGCGAGCCGAGGCGGAGATGTCACCCGGCAGTGTGAAGTTGGGGAGCGCCGCCATCGCCACGTTGGTAGCCCGCCCCACGTTCGTCTCCAGCATGCCGCCACACCACACCGGCACGCCTCGCCCGGCGCACAGGTCGTGGATCTGGCGGGCGGCGGTCAGCCCACCCACCCGCCCCACCTTGATATTGATGACACGGCAGGCCCCGATGTCCAGCGCCCAGCGGGCGTGCTCTGGGGAGTGGATGCTTTCGTCCAGGCACAGCGGAGTGCGGATGTGGGCCTGCAGGCGGGCGTGGTCCACGATGTCGTCGTGGTGGAGGGGCTGCTCGATGAGCAGGAGGTCAAACTGGTCCAGTTCCTGGAATACCGGCGCATCGGCCGGGGTGTAGGCGGAGTTGGCGTCCACCTGCAGCGGCAGGTCCGGCCAGCGCTCGCGCACCGCGCGGACCACTGCCACGTCCCAGCCGGGCTTGATCTTCAATTTGACGCGGCGGTACCCTTCGGCCACGTACTGGGCCACCCGCTCGAGGAGCAGGTCGAGTGTTGGCTCGATGCCGACGCTGACCCCCACCGGGACGCGCTCCCGCTGGCCGCCTAGCATGTGGGCCAGCGAGACCCCCTGGGCCTGCGCCAGCAGGTCCCACACCGCATTCTCCAGCCCGGCGCGGGCCATCTCGTGGCCGCGCACCGGTTGGAAACGGGCCACCACGTCGGCGGGCGACGTGACCTCCTGCCCCAGCACGGCCGGGACGAGGAAATCGCGCAGCACGTGCCAGGCGGTGCCGATGGTCTCGCTGGAGTACCACGGCCCGGCACCGGCGGTGCACTCGCCCCAGCCGGTGAGCCCGTCACCGTGGACGGCCACCAGGATGCAGGGGCGCGTAATCTCACGCTCGAAACTGGTCTCAAACGGGTGCACCAGCGGCATGTCCACGTGGTGCAGTTCGATGCACTCGATCTTCATGTCTGAGTCCATTCAGGCATCCTGGTCAAAGAGACCAAGTTGCTGAGGGCCTAGCGGATCATCCAGATTGTACCGTACCGGTGAGCCGGTAGTGTGATCCAGCCCTCCAAGGCGATTGATTGTAGCCATCACCGGTCGAACGCAATATTCTTCCGGCTGCTCGCGAATCTGGCTTGTGTTAAAGCGTACGACGTACCAGCCCTTGGACACCAGGGCAGTATCCCGTTGATTGTCCAGAGGGATGCGCTCCGGATCGCTGTGCCAGGTGTCGCCGTCCGTCTCCACGTCAATCTTGCCCTCGTTACAGAAGATGGCAAAGTCCAGAAAGTAGGCACTGTTCTCAATCTCGACGGGGTACTGTCTTTCTGCCCGAATTCGCACCTGCTTCAAGACCGCCCACAGCCGATCCTCCAAAGGACTCTCGTCCCACAGGTCGTTGATTTCGACCGCCGTCTCGAATTTCCCGAAGGTGGTGGGAATAAAGACGATGCGCCGCAAGCGACGGCTGACGATGGGTTGAGCAAGTCGCTGGAGGCTGCTCAGCAGCAGTTGGTAGTAGAGCCGGCCAGCCCTGGGGTGATTGCGAGGCATGCCGGGGAAGAGGTCCGCCCTGGACACCGTACGGACGCCCTGTACAGTGGCGTAGTAGTTGACCGCGTACGCTTCGGGGCCAAAGACCTTGGTCTGGTAGAGAGCCAACCAGTGGGGCGGCCAGCAATCCTTCAGCCATTTCCGCGCGCTGCTTACGGGAATCCGGTACCAGCCCGCGTCGCGGGCAAGTCTCATATCATCTGGATCGTTGACGATCGCAACCAACACCTCACCGCGTGGCAACTCCGCCCTCCCCTCTCCCGGTCACCTTGTCACCTTGTCTCCCCGTCTCCTTGTCCCCCGATCCCCAACCCCTGATCCCTAGTCCCTGATCCTTGTGCCCCCCTCATGCCTCAGATACAGCGGACACCCCCCCCCGCAGATGGAGAACTCGGGGCACGCCCGGCACTTTTCCGGCGCGTAGCGGCGCTCGCGTAAGGCCCGGGCCAGGTCGTGGTTCCAGATGCCCTCCCAGGGGTCGCGCAGGATGTGCCCCAGCGGCTCATAGTAACTCTGGCAGGGAATGACCACCCCGTCCGGCTCGACGCACATGTTGTACAGCGCCGCCGTGCAGGCTTTCACCCCCAGTTCCATTTGCAGCGGGGAAAAGGCGCAGTATTGGGTGGGGGTGTACCAGATGAGACGCAGGCCGTGCCGCTCGGCCGCCTCCCGCACCCGCTCCAGGATGGGGACCAATTCCCCTTCGCGGAACCCGGTGCCGACGGTCGAGCCCCGACCCGCGTAGATGAGGCTGTTGCAGGAGAAGGTAGGAACTCCCAGCGAAGCGATGAAGGCGACCGTCTCCTCGATCCCCGGCACGTTCTCGCGGGTCAGCGTGGTGTTGGTCGTGGTATAGAGGCCGGCCGCCACCACGTTACGGATGCCCTGCACCGTCTCGCGCCAGGCACCCGGGGCAGCCACCATCGAATCGTGTACCGCCTCGTCGTGCGACTCCAGCGTGACCTGGACGTGGTCGAGGCCGGCCGCCACCAGCGCCTGCACGAAAGACATATCGGACAACCGCCGGCCGTTGGTCAGCAGCCCCGTCACCAACCCTGTCCTCTCGGCGGCGGCTACCAGTTCGACCAGGTCCTGCCGCAGCGTGGCCTCCCCTCCGGTGAAACAGACGTGAGGGATGCCCACTTCCCACACGCGATCCAGGACCGCTTTCCAGGCGGTGGTGTCCATCTCCGGGTAGTTGGGCGGCCGGGCCACGTAGCAGTGGGGGCAGGCGTCGTTGCAGCGGTAGGTGAGCGCCAGGTCCATGCGGTAGGGGGCGGTGAGCGGCACTGAGAAGGGGTCCACCCGCTCCAGGTCCAGCCCGTGAATGGGACAGACCGCCCCGTCGGAAGCGATGAGCGCCTCGATCTGCTCTTGCAGGCGGCGCAAATCGCCCCGCGCGGTAGCCGCGCTCACCCGGTAGCGGCGGCACATCATGCGCACGGCCTGTTCTTCGGGAACTCCTTCCAGGATCAGGCGGGCGTACTCGGCGGCGGTTTGATTCAGGTGGAGCATGCGCGCGGCGTTGATGACTAAAAGCCCCCGCCCGTCCGGCTCCAGGCGCAGGTGCATGCGCACCCGCCCGCCAACCCCGTCCTGCCGTTCGTAGGCGTGCAGGCCGGGGGGGAGGGACTGCGGGGGCTTGAGACGCTCACGCAGGCGAGCCAGCAGCGTCATGTAGACCTACCGCCCGCCTCCCGCACAGGCACAGGCACAGCCCGCACAGGCACAGGCACAGGCACAACTGCTGCCCCCGCCCCCGCCTCCGCCACCGTAACTGCGCCCGCTGGGGGAGGGGGGCGGCGGCGGGTTGGTCACCTGCGCCACGCCGCTGGTGAAGCCGGTCACGTTCCTGACGATGCGGCCGGCCGTGCCCTGAACCCCGCGCACCATCGCGGCGGCGAAGGTGGCCCCAGGCAGCGTGGGCAACTGGACACGCCCCAGGTCCGGGCGAGCAGGCGTCCCCGCACGGGCAGCCGCCGGGCGAGCGGAGGCCGCCGGTGCCGCCGTGGGCCGGGCACTCGCCCAGGGCCGGTAGCTGTTCCACCAGATCGGCACAAAGATCGGCCCCGTGAAGGTGCGCCCCATCCGATCCTCGTATTTGTCGTCCAGCATCGTCCACTCCATTTGCTCGTCGAAGCGCTGCCCACGCACTTCGGGCGTGTCGGCCGTCTCGACCTGCTGCCAGGCCCGCTGGACAATGTCGCGGTAATAGGCGGTCGTCTCCTTGCGGCTGAAACCCTTCATCTTGTTGTTGACCTCTTTGACCAGGTCCACCACCAGGGGCTGGAGTTTTTTCTCGCTGAGCGTGCCATCCTGCGCCACCGCTTCTACGAACCCTTTCTCGTACGGGTACAGGTCCTCGGGCAAGGGCTGGTTGAGTTCGACCTTCAGCGGATCGTCACTCAGCACCGTCACGGTCCCCTTTTTCAACAAGCCAAAGAGGATCATGGTCAGGATCTTGTTCAGCGGGGTCTCCAGCAGGATGGCGGACTCTACCGCGGTCAGCCCACGCTTGATGCCAACCCCCTCCACCTTCATCGAAGGGGGCAGGTACTGCATCCGCCGCTTGCGCTGCCCCCAGACGGACAGCGCGATGAGGCCGGCGAAACCGGCGATGAAGAGGAACACAGGATTGCACAGCGTCCCACCGAGACAGGCCAGGACGGTGGTGAAAAGCGCTGCCAGCGCGGATGGGCCTTTCTGGATCGCCCCCTCGGCTACGTACTGGATGGGGAAGGAAGCGCCAAACGTGTACTGGCGGTCCGGCGCGGCCGTCGGGTTGTGCCAGGTGTAGAGCACGCGGCCGTCTTTGTCCAGCGCCGTGTCCGGCTGCTCCTGGGGCCAGTTGGAGGGGCTGCGGTGCCAGCGCGGCTCTTCCGTCTTGATGCCCGGCGGCAGGTGGAAGCGCACGGTCAGGTCGGTGGTGCCGTGAACGAACTGGCTGTCGAACCAAGTGGGCGAGAACTCGGCGCTGGCGTAGGCGCGATCGGAACTGTCCTGGTAGACCAGCCCCCCGACGCGGCCCACGACCACGTGGACCGTGCCGGTCTCGCCAGGATTGATCGTCCCTTCCCCCAACCACACCGCCACCCCAGGCTTGACGTACTCTGACTGCTCGATAGTCGAGACGGGCTTCTCGTTCACGTCGGCACTGATGTCGGAGAGCCGGTAGTCGCTGTTTGGCATGCCGACGTCCACCGCGTCAATGGGATGGGCGCCAGGATCGCAGGTGAAGACGAACCAGTACTCGAGCGAGACCGAGCCATCCTGGTTGACCCACACGTCCACGACCTCCTGGTCCATGGAGAAAGAGTAGTCCTGAGCGTAGGACGTGAAAGGCAGACAGAGGAGGGCGAACAGGGTAGTGAGAAGAGCCAGCAACGTGAACCTCTTTTTCCAGTGCATAGGTTTCCTCCCTCGGAGCCGCACGATTGATTCTACCACTTGGGCTCCTCGACGATCTGGTACGAAGCGCCACAGTATGGGCAGTTGACGAAGACGGCGCCGGCCTTGACCGAGACGCTGTTCTGATCCAGTTGGCCGCCGCAGTTTTGGCACTTTAATTTTTCCACCTGGATGTCGCTACTGAGGTCAATCTTCTGGACGATCTCCTGGGGCGGCTGGGCCGGTTTGGGCTCACGAAACTTGATGAACAGGATGATGCCCAACCCGATGGCCACCGTGATGATGCCAACGACGATCCACCCGGTTTCCCCCTCGGGGCTGAACGCTGCCCAGATGAAAAGGATCCCGAAGAAGATCAGGATGGCCGAGACGATATAACCGATGATCTTTCCTGCAGACATAGAGTGCTCCTTTCGAGGGATCAGAAACCCGGTTTTTTGGACGTTGACTGGGCCTCATCTCAACACACGCGAAAAACCGGGTTTCTCTCCCAAAGCATAGAACGTCGGCACGAACAGGATACGCCGGCCAGATGCCAGGGCATACCGATCCGCCGCCTTCAGCCGCTGTAATTCTATATACGGAAGAAGGCCCGCCAGGTCGCGTTCCCGCATGGCCCATTCCGCCTCGAACCCGTCGTCAGGGGAGGCCGGAAGGTTCCAACGGCCGGTCATGACTCCCACCGTGGCCTGGAGGCCAGCCGCCACGAAGAGTTCCCCCAGCCGCCGCCCCAATTCGGGGTCGGCCCCCTGCCGGCGCAGCGCCTCGGCCTGGAGCCGGCCCAGCGCGACCATCTCGGCCGGATGGTCCACCCGGCCACCGTAATCGGGCTCGGCGCAGGCCAGCACGCTACCCCCAGGCCGGACGACCCGCGCCATCTCCCGCACCCCCAGCGCCGGGTCCGCCAGCCACAGGAGCAGGTAGTGGCACACCACCACGTCGAAGGAGCCAGCGGGGAAAGAAAGGGCGTGCGCATCCCCCCGCACGTAGGTCACCCGACTGCTCTGCTGGCGAGCGAAGGCCAACGCCTGCGGGTCCTTGTCCAATCCCACCACGTGGGCAGAACTGAGGTGATTCAAGTCCTCCGCAATGACCCCCGTACCACACCCGACCTCCAGGACCGCACGGGCCTGGAACAGGCCCGTCTGCTGGTAGAGCCAAGTCCGCGTCGGCCGGGTCCAGCCGGCCTGCACGGAGAACCAGGCGTGCCATTCTTCAGGTGCCAGAGATGGGCAGGACGTACTCTTACCCTCCCAACTTCTTCCGCTCTGGATGGTCCCAGATGGTCCCCCACATATCCCGCAGGAGGTTCCCCAGGACGACGTTGTACCCCTGGGCCGGGAGGACGTCGCCATCGGGCTCAACGTAGAGGAGTTGGCGGGCCACCTTCTCCCGCGACAGCCCGGTCTCCACCTCCACCGGATTCACCTGGGAGTAGGGCGCAGCCAGGTCCCAGACCAGGGTCAGGCCGCGCGCGTGGGCGACGTTCTGGGCCGCCTCCAGCGCGCTGTGGAGACGCGCCTGTTCCTCCTCTGCGGCGGCACGCACTGAACTGCTCAGGGCGACGGCGGGTACGCCCAGATCGGCCAGGTAGCCCACCGTCTCCCCCGCGGAATCCGCGTTGGCGGGGGTAATGACGACGTGAACGACGACGTAGATGTCGCCGGCCAGCGCATTGCGCAACCCTGCGTCCGTATCCGCCCAGGCCCCGGCCTGTCCCACTATGGCGTCGTGCACACCTGCCTGGTGCGAGGCCATGGTAATCTGCAGGTGGTCCAGGCCGGCCTGCAAGAGCCCATCCAGGTACGCCCGGTCCCGCAACCGGCGCCCATCGGTCAGCAGCCCCGTGACCTGGCCCAATTCCTCGGCCTGGCGGATCAACGCCACCAGGTCCTCGCGCAGCGTCGGCTCCCCCCCTGTGAAGCAGACGTGGGGTACGCCCACGTCCCACAACCGGTGCAAGATCTGCTCCCACTCCTGGGTCGTCAGTTCGCGGTCCACGCGCTTGCGAGCCTCGGGATCGAGTGTGCCGGCCTCGTCCACGCGGTAGGTCAGGGCCAGGTCCACGCGGTACGGGGCCGAAGTCTCGGCTGAGAACGGCTCTACCCGCTCCAGGTCCAGGTAGGTCACCGGGCACAGGTCGGTCGTGGTCGCCAGGATGACGACGTGGTCGCGCAGGCGGACGTAGTCATCGCGGGCCTGCTCACGGCTGACGCGGTACCGCCGGGCCATCGCACGGGCTGCTTCCTCCTCGTCAGCCCCCTGGATCAGGAGATGGGCATACTCGGCGGCAGTCTGGTTCAGGTGCAAGACGGTCGCGGCATTGACGATGAGCAGCCCGCGGCCGTCCTCTTCCACACGCAAATGCAGGCGGTACTGCTGCGCTGCGTCGGGCGGGGTCTGATAATGGTGCACTCCCCGAGGCAGCGGCCTGGCCGGTGTGAACCACGACTTGACAGTTTCCAGTAAGGCCATAATAACCCCCCTTCAGTGACTATTCAGCCCACCCTCCCGCAGGTTCAAGATTGGTCTGGCCAACCCATTTGACGAGCGTTGGGACGCATGTTTGGCGCAAGATCGCCTCAAGCCTGCGGGAAGGTTATATAACGCATCCACAGTGTAACACAGGTTTGCCGGGAACGCAATCCCTACGCCCGGCCGGCGATTCTGTCCCACAGAGAGCGCAGAGCAGCCCAGAAAGTGCCGGCCTGGGGCCGGGAAGCGGCGCTGATTTCGGGGCCACTTTCTGGAAAGCGCTGCATGTCGGTGACGTAGGCCCACCAGTTGTTCAGTTTCCCCTCGCTGCGCCCGTCCACGCGCGGGAGATGGCCCAGCCACCAGCGGTGATGGGCTCGAACGTCCCCTCCACCCCACTCGTCGCGGGTTACCTGGCGTCGCCTCCCCTCCAGGTTGGGGTAATGCAGCCAGTCGTCGCAGGTACTCCACACGACCCGCTGGTTGCCCCAATCGTAGTCCCTCTCACTGTTCGGGGCAAAGTGGACGGTACCGCAGCCGGCCTGGCCCGGGGCGACCTGGTCGTACAGGCTGAAGCGGTTCCAGGCATGCGTCGGCTGGTGCTCCCACGAGCCGTAGACGTGCCGCACGATGGATTCGACGCGATGGCCGAAACTCTCCAGAGCGTAGCCGACGGTGCGCTCGTAGTTGAAGCCCATGACCACAAACAGGCGCGCGGTATGGACCCCCTCGACCGGCTGCGAATTGCAAAAGTAGGCCCCCCGCCCCACCATGGTAGACTCCCAGAGCCCAGCGTACGGGAAGGCCCACAGCCACACCCCATCAATCTCGCCCGCCTCGACCCGCGCCGGAATGCCGAACTCTTGCAGGAGCGGGTGGTAGTCCACGGCGTCGGGTTGGTGCCACGTCGCCCTGCCCTCGTGGCAGGCCAGGTACGAGTGGTCCGTGTAACGGAATCCGTCCTTCTTGAGCGGGTAGGCGTCCACGTCCCGCCACTCGACGACCTGGTAGCGCACGTACCCGCCGCTACATTCCGCCAGGTCGGCGACATAAGCGTCCGTCAGGGCATGCGGGTCGTTCCATCCACACACCTGGTGGAGCGGCTTGCTGCCCCTGGACTCGACGATTGGGTCAAAGTTGAGGACAAGCACCTTGGGCGCCACGAAGGGCGCTGGGATCGGCTCATTCCGTTCCATTGTACACCTCCTGAAACGTAATTCGTAATGCGTAATTCGTAATGCGTAATTCGTAATGCGTAATTCGTAATGCGTAATTCGTAATGCGTGATGCGTGTTCCGTGTTGCGTGGCGCAGACGGAATACGGAACACGGAATACGGGTACTCACTCGCTTGTCCGGGGAAAAAACCCCTCCGCAGCGAGAATGCCCTGGATGGCCTGGCGGGCATCGGATATGGCCCTTGTGCGCCAGCGCTCGTCCTGAGGGTAGAACAACTCCTGGAACTCGCGCTCGACACGCTCCCGAGCGGAGCGGTTCCGTGCGCCGGACCAGTACAGGCGGTTCTCGAAGACCAGCGCACGCAGGCTGCGGAAGACTCTAGCGATGGAGTCCCCCAGCGTGCCGAATTCGAAACTGGTGGCGTAAAGGCGCACGTTCGGGAATTGGTTATACACCAAGGTGTAGACGTAGTCAATCATGTCGCCCCGCATGCTGTAAAACTCGTCGGGGTTGGCCTTTACCACCAGGGGATAGGAGAACCGGCGCGCCAGTTCTGCCGAGTCCCGTGGCTCCATCGCCGAGTTGACGATGCTCATCTGGTAGCGTGGGCCGTACCCGCTGTGCACGTCCAGGTGGACCACCTGACTGTACTTGGGGATGTGTTTCCGGTACAGGCCCATCAGTACTTGCGTTTCCTCCTGGAGCGCTGCACCACCGTAATAAAGCCCCTGGGGGAAGCAATATTGGCCCAGGAGCGCGTCGTGGCGGAACCTGGCCAGCCCCAGGGAGGCCACGCTCCATAGCAATCTGAAAAGAAAGGACAGGCTCTCCCAGGCCATGGCGCGGACCGGCTCTCGTGGGTTCAGCAGGGACGTTAACCTCCCATAGCCCGCGTTGAAGGAGCGGTCCAGCAGGTGGGTATCCCACACAAAGTTGCGGTTCAGGTCCACGTTCGCCCGGTTGGTGCGTCGCCGGTGCTGCATGCCCCAGGGGTTGATGGCGTGGACGAAGAGCAGGCCGGTGCTGCTTGGGTCCAGGCGGGGCAGGAACTCCTGGACGAAGAGCCGGAATATGCCGGCCCCCACGTAGGCCTCCAGGCCGTGCACCCCTGCGGTGAAAAGCAACAGCATGTCGTGACGTTGCAGGCCGTCCGCGTGGATCCAGTCAATTGTGAGGTCTTCTGCGGCAGCCTCGTCGCCTGCCAGGCAGTGGCTCTCCAGGCGGGCGTTGGGCCAACGCGCCTGGATCCGCTCGAGGTCCTGGCGGAACGTGGCCCGCGATTCCTCATAATCTCTCGGAAACAGAGTGGACATCAAGATCATCCCTACCCTCCTGCAGGTGTGCGAACTGCCGTTCGCCTGAACCTGCGGGAGGGTGAGAACTTCAGAACGGCCCAAACCGGATCGCCACCGCCAGTCCCAGGAAGGCAATGGTAACCAGGAGCACCCAGAACCACAACTTGAGCGACCACTTGAGCCACTTGGGATAACTCACCACGCTGAGGCCCATGCAGATGAGGAGCACCGGGTTCGTGGGATAGGCCAGGTTGGAGAAGCCGTCGCCGAAGCAGTAGGCGGTCACCGCCACCTGGCGGGTCACGCCGACCAGGTCGGCCAGGGGCAGCAGGATGGGCATCAGGAGAAAGGCCTTGGCAGAACCGGAGGGCCACGAAGAACTCGATGAGCAACGCCAGGCCATACACGATCAACGCCGCCGGGAAGGGGCCCACCTGGGAGAAAGGAAGGGAAGCGCTGTGCAGGATGGTGTCCATGATGCCACCCTGGGCGGCGATGTGCTTGACGCTGGCCGCCATGAGGATCAGCAGGATGCCGGGAGCGATGCCGGACACGCCTTCCCCCAGGGACTTGAACACCGTCTTCCCGCCCACACTGGCCATCAGCCCTGCTCCCAGTCCCGCCAACAGGAACAGAAGGCCCACGAGCGGGAGGGCGAACTGGGAGATGGCCGGGGTGAACGGCCCAGCCACCAGCACGAAGAGGATGAGGAGGATGAAGGCGAGGAACCACCCCAGCGCTCTCCCCAGCCGGGGATTCTCGGCGGAGAGGGAGTCCACGTCAAGCGGTTTGTACCGGGCGCGCCCGGCGCGGTCCTCCTCGAACACCGGGGAGGATTGTGGGTCTCGCTCCACCCGGCGGGCGTAGCGCACGAGAAAGGCCGCGAAGACGGCGTAGACGGCGATAAAGATCAGCACGCGCAGCCAGGCGCCGGAGAAGAGGGGCAGGCCGGCGATCTTTTGCGCCACGCCGATAGTGAAGGGGTTCGTGATGGCGGCGGAGAAGCCCATGTTGGTGGCCAGGATGCTCATCCCTAAGCCGACGAGCGCATCCCAGCCCAGGAGATAGGATAGGGCGAGCATCAGCGGGACGAGCGGGACGACCTCCTCGAAGATACCGAAAAAGGCTCCCAGCAACATAAAGAACAGGGAGACGACGAGGAGGACGTATTTGCGCTTTCCGAAGGCCCGCACGACGCGGGCGATGGCGGCGTTGAGGATGCCGCTCTTGTCGAGCACGGCGAAGGAGCCGCCCACCATCAGGATGAAGAGGATGATGGTGATGATGGTGACCCCGTCGGGTCCCCACAGCACTTCCACTGGAGCGGTGAACCAGCGCCAGATGGGATAGTCCGGTCGCTGTGTCACCTGGAAAGACTCGGGGACGATGAGTTCGCGTCCCTCCTGGACCGTCCTGGCGTAGCGGCCGGCGGGAACGACCCGCGTCAGGATGCCGGCTGCCATCATCAGGGCGAACAAGATGAGGATGGATTGGATGAAGGTCTTTTTACTGATCTGTGCGCCTGCTTTGGGTTGCATAGTACTCCTCTGTTTCAACCGCGATCTCTGCCACGAGCCGCTCCGCCCGCTGCGCCAGCGTCTCAAACCGCCACCTGAGGCGGTCCACAGGCTCATAATGCCTGAAGATCACACCCTCTCCAGGAATTCGTGGGGCTTGAGGATATCAATGCCTTGATAACGACCCAGGGCCAGCAGATCCGGATCGCCGGTGACGATGCAATCGGCTTGTGCTTCCAGCGCACAGGCGAGGAACTTGTCGTCGTCTGGATCGGAGGAGACGCCGCTGACCTCATACAGACCAGAGACCACCAATGCGTCTGCACGCAGCGATCCCACCAGGCGCTCAATATCCTGCTCGGTCACTGCGTAGCGGTCGCGGATGCGCGGGTAGCACAGCACCCGTTCGATCTCCGCGATGATCGCCTCGGAGGTGACCAGGACGTACGCCTGCCGCCGCCACGCCTCCAGGATCTCGAACGGTGTCCCACGCAGGAGGATGGTGCCGCTGACGTAAACGTTGGTATCCAAGACGGCCCGCAAGAGACGTGAGACTTCCTCCTCCGGCGCGTGCACCGCTCACGGCCCTCGCACAGCGCGCACCGCGGCCGCCACATCAACCTCCACTTGCTCCGGCTCGGCCTCGGGGTTGCGGGCGCGGATCTCGTCGTAGACCGCGAAGCGGGCCGCGCGCTCGCCCGACTGCCGGCGCAGTTCCAGGTAGCGCTCGTAGCCGATGATAACGGCGACGGGCCGGTTATTGCGCTCGATGATGGCCTCGCGACCGGCGTAGCCGGCCTCGGTCACCAGTTCCGAGAAATTGGCGCGTGCCTCGGAGGCACTGATCACGCGCTCCATACGCACACCTCCCTGTACAATACGTACGCATTGTACAAGATATAGGGGCCGATGTCAAGTATCAAAGATACTCCCGAAACAACTCCCGCATGGCGCGGGCCTGGGGATAGTCGGAGACGAGGGCCATAAAGTCATCCAGTTCGCGGATCGCCTCGCGGATGTGATAGGGGGAGCCACCCCCGGAGAGCGCCTCCCGGTACAGCCGCTCCGCCTCCTCCGCCTCTGCGACGGTCAGATGGTAGAGAGCCAGGTTGAAGGTGTTGGGCAGGTCTTGAGGGTCCTTTTCGTACGTCCTGCGGGCCACCCGGATGGCGGCGGCCAGGTCTGCCTGCGCCAGGTCCACTTGGCCCAGGGCACGCCGGGTGAGCGCCCGGTCGTAGAGGTACCAATCCTGGTCCGGCTCCAGTGCGATGGCCCGATCAAAGTCGGCCAGCGCTTCCGCGTAGCGCCCCATCAGACGGTAGGTCTCCCCGCGGTGGGCAATCGCCCAGGCGTCGCCGGGGTCCAGGGCGATGGCCCGGTCAAAGTCGGCCAGCGCCTGCTCGTACTGCCCCATCAGCCGGTAGGTCAGGCCGCGGCTGGCCATGGCCCAGGCATCGTCGGGAGATAGTTCGATCACGCGGTCAAAGTCGGCCAGCGATTCCGTGTAGCGCTCCAGTGGCCAGTAGGTCCAGCCCCGGCCGGCGATGGCCTCGGCGTCGTCCGGCTCCAGTTCAATCGCCCGGTCAAAGTCGGCTAGCGCAAGAGCGTAGCGCCCCATCTCCCGATAGGTCTCACCCCGGCGGACCAGCGCCTCGACGTCGGCAGGGTCCAATTCGATGGCCCGGCTAAAGTCGGCCAGGGCTTCCTCGTACCGTTCCATCTGCAGGTAGGTCGAGCCGCGGTCGGTCCAGTATTCCGCCTCGTCCGGAGCCAGCCGGAGCGCCTCCGCCAGGTCCGCCAGTGCCGGCGGGTATTGGCCGGTCAGGTAGCGCAAGTACCCACGCCAGTCCAATGCCACCGAACGCGAGTGCTGCTCCAGGTTGGCTTTGTCCAACAGCGCCGTGAACATCTCGGCGGTGGTCTGGTAGCGATCCCGATCGTAGGCCGCCAGCCCTTCCTCAAGCCGCCGGCCCCATTGCTGCACTTGTGCGTTGCCGGCATCCTCCCCGGCCCCCTGGACCGTCTCGGCCCAGCGGAGCGCAAACGAGAGGTGGGCGTCCAAGGCGACCAGGAAGCCGCTGAGCGCGGTGGGTAAGGCGGCCTGGGGAGCCTGGCACAGGCGGTGGTAGAGCGCCTCCAGTGCATGGCCTTGCCAGGTTTCGTCTTTGCGCCCGGCCTCGCCCAGGCGCAGCCCGTCGCGCAACTCCTCATAGTGTCCGGCCAACCGCCCATGCAGGTCGGCCCAGCCCTTGGGGGATTCGCTCCGTTTACAGCGCAGCATCTGCGCCCGCACGACGTCGTGATAGCCCCAGGCCGCGCCGCGTTTCTCGACGAAGGGCATGCCGCGCAGCCACTCAAACAGAGGGCCGGCCTGTTCCTCGCCGACCAGCACGGCCAGTACGTCCCGGTTCAGCGAGTGGGGCAACGCCCCATCCAGTGCCACCTGCCGTTTCTGCGGATCCTCGACCCACTTGAGGAAACGTTCGACCGCCTCGCCGCTGGGATCGCCCACCTTGTGCGGATCGTCGGGGCTTTCGGCCGCCAGGGTGGCCACCAGCAGCGGCAAGCGCCCGGAGAGGCGGAGGATGACCTCCATGACACGCTCGTCCATGATCCCTCTGCGGGCCAGGTACTGGCGCGCTTCCTCCTGGGTAAAGGGTTCCAGGCGCAGGCGGGCCAGCGCCCCCTCGTAGGGGGCCCACAGGTTGTGGCTCAGTTCGTCCCGCCCGGCGGCCACGATCAGGATGTTGGCCGGCACGTCGCCGCAACGGCCTTCCAGGAGATCGCGCAGCCAGGGGTCCAGGAAGTCGCCGGTGCGTTCGTAGGTGTCGAAGAACAGGGCGATGGAATGCCCGCCAGCCACTTCCCGCAGGCCGGCCAGGAATAGGGGGGTGAGGACCTCGACCGGCTCCAGCACCAGGCGGATTTCATCTTTGCGGCGAATCTTGCGAGTGACGTAGGCGGCGAGGTCCTCGGCCAGGGAGGAGACGGTATCCTCGTCCACCAGGTCGGCCACCATGCCGCCGACGGGGGCCAGGCGGACCAGGCGCAGGCCACCCTTGGCCAGGGAACGCACGGAGACGCCGGGGAAGCCCTGGGGGGCTTGCGGGTCGGCCTCGATCTCGCGCTGCCGCCGTTGGTAGACCCGGTACCGCTCGGCAAAGGATTTGAGAAGATAGCCGCGGGCCTCGAATTGCTCCGCAATGGCTCCCATCACTCCAGGCACGTCGTCCTGCGCATCGCCGGCGTAAGCGGTGATGGCGGCGGCCTCCTCGGCGACCTTACAGAAGCGGCGCAGGAGCCAGGTCTTGCCCACACCTCCCTGCCCGGAGACGTTGACGACGAAGCGACGGCGGGGGTCTTCAGGGGCATAGGTAAGGTTGGCCTGGAAGAAGGCGAGTTGCTCCTCCCGCCCGACGAACTCTTCTCGTTGGCGACGTTTGAGGATGTCTTGAAGGCTCTTGGCCACGACGTGCTCCTCCTTACCCACTCCGTCCATCATCTCAAGCGGCGCATGGCCAGCGCCGAGGGGGTCAGCGAGAGGCCGCCGAGCGCGGTACACTTGAGTTCGCGCGGCAGCATGCGGCCCACGGCGTACACGGCGTCAATCGTCTCGTCCAGGGGGATCGGGTTGGCATACCCGCCCAGGATCAGGTCCGCGCAGACGAAGGCGGCCGAGGCCGCCACCGCGTTGCGCGTGTGGCAGGGGATCTCGACGATGCCCTGGACGGGGTCACAGATGGAGCCCATCGTGTTCTGGAAGGCAATCGCCGCTGCGTCGGCCGCCTGGCGGGCGCTGCCGCCTGCCGCCTCCACCACGGCCGCCGCGGCCATGGCGCCCGCGGCCATGATCTCCACCTGGCATCCCGCCACCTCGGCCGCGAAGGTGGCCCGCACCGCCACGATCAGCCCCACCGCCGAGGCTGCCAGCAAGGCCAGCGCCACCTGCTCACGGCCCAGGCCTTTCTCCTCGGCCAGCGTCACGAGCACGCCGGGGATGACGCCGGCCGAGCCGGCCGTCGGCGCTGCACAGACCACGCCCCCGCCGCCGTTGACGTGCATCACCGCCATCGCGCGGGCCGCGGCACGGGTGTGGAGGCCCCCGATCGCCACCCGCCCCTGCGCCTCCGCCCGGTAGACCCGCCCGGCGCTCGGTTGGAGAAGTTGCATCGGCGGCAGGTCTTCCTCCAGTCCCCGGTACACGGCCGCCCGCATGACCTCGAAGCGCCGGATGATCTCGTCCAGCACCTCGCCTTGTTCCAACCCCAGCAGCGTTGCCTCGTAGGCCAGCGCCATCCGACCCAGGGAACAGCCGCGCTCCTGAGCCAGGGCGACCATTTCGGCGGCGCTGGCGAACAGGGGGTCCCCACCCAGCACGAAGAACACCGGCGGTGCCGCCCACACGTGGTCCACGCCCGGCAGCGCCTCCAACTCGGCCCGCAGGCCTGTCTCCAGCGGCGAGCGGCGCCGGGCGTGCAGGAAGACCTGGCCGTCGCGGGCCTGGCGCGCCGGCTCCCCCATCGTCCGGGCATCCCGCGCTAGCAGCCCTCGCACGGCCGGCTCAGCCTCCTCTGCCAGTACCACCAACACTTCGTGGGCGTCGCCGGTCAGGTGCACGGGCCAGCCCGCGACCTGCGTAAAGACCACCGCCCCGCCGCCGATGGACTGCGCCACGGCGTGCAACTGCCGCCCGCCGCGCGAGGCCAGCCGCATCTCGACCGCGTTGGGGTGGTCGGAGTCGGGCAGCCGCTCGACGGCGAAGGCAATCTGGAGGCCCTGTGCGGCCGCCAGGTCGAGCGCCCTGGGGAAGCGCTCATCGGTGATGGGCCAACCCATGAGGCCAGCGGCAAAGCCCAGGCCGCTCCCCTGCTGGCGATAGACCTCGGCAAAGGAGCCACCCGGGTCGAAGGTAAACGTGGCCTGGGCGGGTTCGTCGCCCAACAGGGCGCGGGCCAGTGCACCGATGAAGAAGGGGCCGGCGGTATGAGAACTAGATGGCCCGTGCATACAAGGGCCGAGAACGTCGTTCAGGATGCTGATGGGCTTCACACTTCGATTATAACCTGATTGGTACAGTGAGGCAAAGGCCAGCGACGTAGTAGAAGGAACCACGCGACCGCACCAGCGGCGGCACCCGGCTAGGCCAGAGGGGCCCGGCGACGGCAGGCTGGAACACAAACGCCCCGGGGATACCGGGGCGTTTGTCGCACGTATTGTCAGACACTCATCACTTTACTCGGCCGGGCGGGCCGCCAGGGTGACCTGGACCTGGACCTGCTCGCCGTCGCGCAGGACGGTGAGGGTGACCTCCTGACCCACCTGGGCCTCGCCGACCCGCATTCTCAGTTCCTCCATCTGGGTCACCGGCCGGCCATCCCAGGCCGTGATCACGTCGCCGCCCACCATCAATCGCTGGCCCTGGACCGTCACTGGCTTGGTACTCCCGTGAAGCCCCGCCTTGTCTGCCGGGCTACCGCTGGTGACTTCCTCGATCAGGACGCCCTGCTGATCCTCAGCCAGGCCGGCGGCTTTTGCCACCTCCGGCGAGACGGTCAGGCCGGCGATGCCCAGCCAGGCGCTCCCGGCGGGTACCGCCTGGCGGCCCGCCGCGGAACTGGCCTGCTCCTGTGTAGCAGGGCGTGCTGCGACGGTCACTTCCACCTGCCGTTCGCGCCCGTCACGCAGTACCGTCAAGGTGGCTTTCTGCCCAAGGTCTGTGGAGCGGAACAGGTAGGCGACCAGGTCGTCGAAGGTCTTGACGGGCTGCCCATCCAGCGCTACGATGACGTCGCCCCCCACCTGGCGCTCCTGCCCGTCTATGGTGACCTGGCGGTCGCTACTCTGCAGGCCGGCCTGCTCTGCCGGGCTACCGGGCACCACCTCAATCACCAGCGCGCCGCGCTGATTGGCGTCCAGCCCCATGGCCTGGGCCAGATTGGGGTCCAGCGTAGTCCCGCTGATACCCAGCCAGGGATGCTCGTAACTCCCTTTGGCGATCAGCACCGGCACGACCTTCTGGACGATGGCCGCAGGCACGGCAAACCCGATGCCCGCCGAGGCGCGCACCGGCGAGACAATCGCCGACGTCACACCGATCACTTCTCCCTGGCCATTCACCAGCACGCCGCCCGAGTTCCCTGGATTGATGGGGGCGTCCGTCTGGATGACGTCAGGGATGGTGTAGGAAGACCCATCGCCGCTATTGGACTCCGCCGGCAGCGAGCGCTCCAACGCGCTGACGATGCCCACGGTCATGGTATTCTCCAGGCCAAAGGGGTTGCCGATCGCCACAGCCAGTTGGCCGACCATGACAAGCGTAGAATCGGCCATCCGCACGGGGTACAGTTGCCCGGCCGGCACTTCTACCTTCAGCACCGCCAAGTCGCTGGCCGGGTCGGTGCCCACGACTGTTCCCGGCACCGTCGTCCCGTCGGAGAACGTGATCTCGATCTTGTCGGCCCCATTCACCACGTGGTTATTGGTCACGACGTGGCCCTCTTGATCCCACACAAAGCCCGACCCCGAACCATGCTGATACTGCTCCTCCGGCTGCTGCTGGGGCAGAGGCTGCCTGAAGAAGGGCAGCCCGGACCCAACTTGCTGCGTCTGCAATACCTCGATGTACACTACCGATGGGCTGACGTCCTGGTAGACGCGCTCGAGCGCGCCCTCCAACGCCGCCAGTGCTCCTCCCGTCACCGATGGCGCGACTGCCGTCGGCTGGGGCGTGGGCGTAGCAGGGGCCGCCGCCGGAGCGAGCGCACGCGCGCCCGGCACCGAGAGCGCGTTCATCACGCCGCAGGCCGGCAAGGCCACCAGCGAAAGCGCCACGATCAGCGCCAGCCAACCTATTGACTTTCTTACGTTCATCTCTAACCTCCTCGTTTCTATCTGTTGCAACCATTACGCGCAGAGCAAGTTTCCACTCCTCTACGCGCACAGAGTAGCATACCACAGACAGGGGTGGTTTGTCCTTAAGGGAGGATAGGGGCGAGATTAAGGGAAGATTAAGGAAGGGAGGGGAGGGGGAGAAGGGGAGAGGGGGAGAGGGGGAGGGAAAGATGGAAAGGAGGTTGGGGAATCAGATGCGGGGTCAGCGGGGGAGCCAGAGGGTGAAGGTGCTGCCTGCGCCGGGGGTGCTGTGGACCTCGATGCGGCCGCCGTGGGCGGCGACGAGGTCGCGGGCGATGCTCAGGCCCAGCCCCATCCCAGACGGGAAACGGCGACCCGCCGCACCGCGGTACAGGGGGGTGAAAATGCGCTCCATCTCCTCCGGTGCGATGCCTGGGCCGGAATCGTCCACGCGGATGCAGGCCTGTTCCGCTTCTGTACCTGCGCTCACGCTGACTTGACCGCCGGCCGGCGTATACTTGATCGCGTTGCTCACCACGTTCCCCAGCGCTTGCGCCAGCCGGTCGGGGTCTATCTCCAGCACTGGCAGGTCAGCCGGGAGGTCCACCTGCCAACGCAAGCCCTTGTCCTGGGCCGCCTCGCGCCAGGGCCCCAGGACCTGTACCAGCCACGAGGAGAGCAGGGTAGGCTGGCGATCCAGTTCCAGGGGGCCCAGCGTCTGGTCGTACAGGTGGATCAGGTCGTCCAGGAGGTGCTGCATGCGCCGTACTTCTGCGTCCATCCCACCGAGCAGTTCCTGCCGCACTGCCGGGTCCCCCTCCGCGCCGCCGGCCAGCGCCTGGATGGCCGACAGGAGTGCACCCAGGGGCCGACCCAGTTCGTGCACCAGGTTGGCCAACAGCCGCTGGCGGGCCTTCTCCAGGCTCTGCAAGCGCTCGGCCAGCGTGTTGAAGGCCCGCAACAGCAGCCGGACCTCGGCCGGTCCCTGCTCAGGGAGCGGTGCCAGTGCCTCGCCGCCGGCCATGCGAGAAATCGCCTGCGTGGCCCGCCGCAGCGGGCGCTCCAGGTCAAAGGCCAGAAGTAAGCCCGCCCCGATGCCCACGACCAGCCCACCCAACAGCACCCAGGTAATGAAGGTGCGCGTGCGGGGGAAACGCTCGTAGACGCTGGACAACGGGTCGGTCACGCGGACCACCCCGGCGATCTGCCCATTGATAAAGACCGGCACCAGCACCTCGGCCGCGCCCGTTCCCGGTTGCTGGCCATAATCCACCCGTACGATGGCCCCACTGAGCAGCACCTCGCGGAGGCCAGGGGTTTCGACCTGCTGGCCCACCTGGGTCTGGTCAGCGGCAGCGCTGGACGCCAGCAACACGCCACGCGGATCGAGCAGCCACACGCGCGCCGTGATCCGTGCCCCGACCCAGGCGGCGAAAGCCTGGGCCTGGCGTGGGTCGGACCAAACCTGGGCATAATCGGCGGCGACGCCCGCCACCAGCGTGGCCTGCCGTGCCAGTTCGTTGGAAAGCCCCGCCAGCAGCACCTGCGTCTCGACCAGGTACGTCAGGGCGACGCCCACCAGCGGGATCACGACCAGCAAAGGCAGCACGTGGCTCAGAATTAAGCGCGCACGTAGCGACCGCATTTTCAACCTCTCGCGCATTGCATATGCCGTGTTGCGTGTTCCGTGAAACGTGAAACGTGAAACGTGAAACGTGTTGCGTGTTCCGTGGTACGTGTTCCATCATCGGTTGCTACGAAACACGAAACACGAAACACGCACTACGTACTACTTAACCAGTTTGTACCCTACCCTGCGCACCGTGACAATGCGCTGAGGATGACCGGGGTCGTCCTCGAGTTTCTCGCGCAACCAGCGGATGTGGACGTAGACGGCCTGCGGCTCACCGGCGTATTCCGCGCCCCAGACGCGGGCCAGCAGATCGTCTGCCGAGATCACGCGCCCGGCTTCCAGCGCCAGCGCGTGCAGGAGGTCGAACTCGCGGGGGGCCAGTTCCACGGGCCGCCCGCCCACGGTCACGGTGTGCGCGGCCGGGTCTATCTCCAGGTCCCCCACGACCAACGGGGCAGGTCCCTGCGCCGGTGCCGGCAGCGGAGCGGCACGCCGCAGCACGGCCCTGATGCGCGCCACCAACACGGCGATGTCGAAGGGCTTGGTGACGTAATCGTCGGCGCCCAGTTCCAACCCGAGCACCTGGTCCAACTCGCGGCGGCGCGCAGTAAGAAAGATCACCGGCACGGCTATGCGCTGCCGCAGGTGGCGGAGGGCATCCAGCCCATCCATCTCTGGCAGGCCAATGTCCAGCAGGACCAGGTCCGGCGGGTCGAGGCGAACCTGTGCGAGCGCTTCCTCCGCCGTGGCCGCCGCGCTCACACGGTAGCCGGCCTTTTCGAGGTTGAAGGCCAGGCTGCGGCGCAACAGCGCATCGTCGTCTACAATCAGGATATGCTTGCCCATGTGCGACGTGTTCCGTGTTCCGTGTTCCGTCCCTTTCCTCCCCCAGCACCGGGCGCTGATTAGGGCTCCAACCCTTCCTGGATGCGCCGCTCACGGGTCTCGAAAAACCGGGCAAAGATCATGCCGAACACGAACCCACCGACGTGGGCCATGTAGGCCACCCCGCCGGTCTGCGTTTGCGCCAGCGCACCGACTTCGCTGAACACCTGCGTGAGAAACCACAAACCCACCAATACGATGGCTGGCACGACGGTGACCCGCGCAAACCAGCCGAACAGTAACACCGTGCGAATTCTATCCCGTGGGTAGGTGATCATGAATCCACCCATGACCGCCGCGATCGCGCCGCTGGCCCCCAGGTTGGGGATCGTGGAAGTTGGGTCAACGGCGACCTGCGCAAAAGTGGCGGCCAGCCCGCCCAGCAGATAGAAGATCAAGTAGCGTAGCGGTCCCATCACGTCCTCGATCTCGGGCCCAAACACCCAGAAGAACAACATGTTGCCCAGGATGTGCACCCACCCCGCGTGCATGAACATAGAGGTCAAGATGGTAATCCAATTGCGCCCGGCGACGACGTCGGCCGCCACGAGTGACCACCGGTTGATAAACGCGTCTCCGCCGGCCAGTTCGAGCAGAAACACCAGCGCATTCATCCCAATGATCAGTATGGTAACCACAGGAAAACGCAAAGGACGGCGGTCAGCATCACCCAGTGGGATCATGGTTCACCTCCTCACTACAGACAGACTCTGTTCTGATCCAGTTCCATCGTTCACACCCCCGCAGGCGCGTAGCAAGTATGGAATGATCGGGAAACCTGCCACCAGCGGCAGCCAGAACGAGAGAAAACGATACGAGAGAATGACCACCACGGTCACCCCGTCGGGCACGCCCAGGCCATCGTACAGGGCCGCCATCGTGGCCTCCACGATGCCCACCCCACCCGGCAGGAAGGATACTTTGCCAAGCAAGATGGGCAATCCGTAGCCTGCCAGCAGGACGCCAGGGCTGACCGCATGGCCAGCGGCGACGAAAAGGAAATACAGGGTCAACATGTCGAAGGCGGTGTTGATAGTTGCACCAAGGGCCGGGCCTCGCCAGCCACCGGCACGCATGGCGTCCCAGGCGCTGAACAAACGCCCGACCGCCACTTCGGTCGTGGTGCGGTCATAGGGGCGGCGGCGCAGCGCGGCCCAGCGGCGGGCCAGGCGCACGGCCAGCGCGGTGAGTTGCGGACGATGGTGCACACCCCACACGACCACGCCAGCGATCAGAACGAGCACCACCAGGGTGAAGGCGAAGCCGATCGCCTGCAAGGCCGAAAGTTCATGGACGATCAACAGGTGGAGCAGGCCAAAGATGCCGACGATCACCAGCGTGGCATCGTAGAACAAGGTGGGCAACCACCCGGCCAATAGCGCTCCCTCCGCGCTGACGCCACAACCGCGTATCCACCGGTAGGTCACCGTCAAATTGCCCAGCGGCCCGCCCCCAGTCAGGCCCACGCTGGCGGCAGCAGTGAAGATCAGCGTGGCTCTGGCGACGGATAGCCGTTGCCCGGCGATAGCGACGAGGGTTCTCAGAAGGTACCCACTGCCCAGGTAACTCAGGGCCTGCATGCCGACAGCCAATGCCACCGCCCACAGGGCCATCCCTCGGATGACCTGCAGGGAATGCTCGAGCGTGGCAATCTGAGGCAGGATCAGATGGACCGCCAGCCCCAACAGAATAAGCGGCAACAGGTAACGCACCACCCGTAGGTTCAAGCGTGGTTTCGCAGCAACGGTGGATTCCTCAGCCATCGGCATTCACCTGCTTTCCATAGACGATCGTGCCGCTAATGCGATAGGTTTCGCCATCGGGGAGGACCACCGCATAGTGCCCCAGAGGTACAAAACCCAGGCGCTCGAAGAAACGGCGCGCGGGCAGGTTTTCTTCGTGCACTCCTGCATGGATGCCACCCAGCCCTGCTACCCTGGCCTGCTCGACGAATCGCTCTACCAGGCGTGGCCCGATCTGTTGGCCGCGAAAACCTTGCTGGATGTTAATGTGCAGGTGGGCGGGGTACTGCGCCAGGGCCGCGGGCTGGTGAAATTCCCCGCTGCGCCAGGTGCGCACCAGCGCCCCCAGCAGTCGCCACGTCTCCCGGCGTGCAAGCGCCCCCCGGGCGATCGCCCGAACTAGAGCAGCCGGGACGATGCGCCAGGCCATCACCCGCTGGTACCGGCGGTCGTCCAGGCAGCCCGAGAGATAGCCGACCGCCTGCCCTGCGTGGTCCACCACCCACAGCGATTGCGGCTCGAAGTCGGTATAGTAGCGCGTCAGGATGTCCGCCATCACCGCACGGTCGCTGAACAAACGCTCCGCTGGCTCGCCACTGTCTGCGGTTTCGTACGCGATCTGCCGCACGGCAGCCCGGTCTCGTGGCTCATAAGGACGAACGATGCTATCGGTGTCCATGCCCCTACCTTAAAGGCCTCCCGTATTCCGTGGTTCGTGTTCCGTATTTCATCGCTCCTCGCCTGTCCCTGCCTCGTTCACGGAGTCTGGACATCCGTTGACCCGGTTAACAGCTCCAGCGCCCGCAGCACTTGCACGTCCCCACTATTCTGCAGTTGAGCGGGCGTCAGGTCCCGTTCCGTCGCCGGGAGCAAGGGGGCCACGTCGGGAGGCAAGGCCACCTCTATGTCGGGGGCAAGCCCCTGATGCCAGATGACACGCCCGTTGGGTGTGAGCCATTCCTGGGTGGCCAGTAGCAGGACCGATCCATCGGAAAGAGGGAATTCGTTGAGACCGCTCACCGCGCCGTAGGTCAGACGGCGGGGTTGGACGGCTGCGACGCGAACGACGGTTCATCATTTCACCCCACAAGTCAGCCTATTTTGCCAGTACTCGGGCCAACTCTACCAACTCGGGATCGAGTTGCTTCTTCTTGCCGACGATCTCGTCGAACGGGGTGGCGACGATGTCCCCCTTGACCAGGCCGGCCAGGACGCCACGTTCGCCGCGGGCCAGGCTCTCGACGGCGGCCGCGCCCAGGCGGGTGGCCAGCAGCCGGTCGAAAGCGCCCGGCGCACCGCCCCGCTGGACGTGGCCCAGGATGGTGGCGCGCAACTCGAAGCCCAACTGCTCGCGGTGTTCCTCGAAATAGCGGAGCAGCCCGTCGGCATTGTAGCGGGCACCCTCGGCCACCACCACCAGCGCGTGGGGCTTGCCCCGCTCGTAGGCAGTACGCAGTTCGGTGGCCACCACTTCGGGGTCCGTCTCCACTTCGGGGATGACGACGGCCTCGGCGCCGCCGGTGATGCCGGCGACCAGGGCCAGGTAGCCACATTCGCGACCCATGACCTCGATGAGAAAGGCCCGCTGGTGGGACGAGGCGGTGACCTTGAGCCGGTCTATGGCCTCCAATGCGATGTTGAGCGCGGTATCCACGCCGATGGTGACCTCAGACCCCACCAGGTCGTTGTCAATGGTCGAGGCCACGCCGACCACCGGGAAGCCCATCCTGGACAACTCGCAGGCCCCGGCCTGGGAGCCATTGCCGCCGATGACGACCAGGGCCTCGATATCATGCTGGTTGAGCATGCGCAGCGCCTTCAAGCGCCCGTCGGAGGTCTTGAACTCGGGGCAGCGCGCACTGCCCAGGATCGTACCCCCGCGCTGGATGATGCCGCCCACGTCGCGCACCCCCAGCGGCTCGATGTGGCCGCTGATGAGGCCGACGTAGCCATGCTCGACGCCAAAGACCTCCCAGCCTTTGGCGATGCCGGTGCGCACGACGGCCCGGATGGCCGCGTTCATGCCGGGGGCGTCCCCCCCACTGGTCAATACCGCGATACGTTTCATACTCCCTCCCGAATCCTCAACATCAGAATCGTACCCGCCGGTAGAAAATGCGCTTGGCTATCTCGGACGTGGCGACGTACAGCACCGTAATGGATGCCAGGGTCAAGAGCAGCGGGATGGGCAACGGGGTGAACCCCAGGATTCCGCTCAAGGGAGAGTACGGAAGCACGAGCGTGACCCCGGCCACGAGCAAGACGCCGATCAGCATCAATCTACCAGGTCTGCTCTTGAAGAAGGGCTTTTGGGTGCGAACCACCAACAGAATCAGCAATTCCGTCAGCACGGACTCCAGAAACCAGGCCGTTCTGAACTGGCCGGTCGTGGCGCGGACGACGAGCAGGAGCGTGCCAAACGTGAGGTAGTCGAAGACGGAACTCACCAGGCCGAACGTGACCATAAAGTTACGGATGAAGCGGACGTCCCAACGCCGGGGCCGCTCGACCCACTCGCGATCCACCCGATCACCGGCGATGGCCATGGCGGGAAAGTCCGTCAGGAAGTTGGTGAGCAGGATCTGCATGGGCAGCATGGGCAGGAAGGGCAGAAACAGGGAGGCCCCGGCCATGCTGAACATGTTGCCGAAATTGGCACTGGTGGTGATAAATACGTACTTGAGGGTGTTGGCAAAGGTGGTGCGCCCCAGGACGATGCCCTGATGCAGCACCGCCAGGTCCCGCTCCAGCAGCACCAGGTCGGCCGCCTCTTTGGCCACGTCCACTGCCTTGTCCACCGAGATGCCCACATCGGCCGCGTGGAGGGCAGGCGCATCGTTGATGCCATCGCCCATGTAGCCGACCACGTGGCCCATCTTCTGCGAGGCCAGGATGAGACGCTCCTTCTGGTTGGGGTCCACCTCGACGAACAGGTTGGCCCGCTCGGTGGCCTGCCACAGCGCCTCGTCGCTCAGGTCATCCAGGTCATGGCCGGTCAATACCCCGGTGACTGGCAGCCCGACGGCTTGCGCGGTGTGCCGGGCCACCAGCCGGTTGTCGCCGGTGATGATTTTGAGCCGCACGCCCAGTTCGGCCAGGTCGGCGATCGTCTCCTGCACGCCGGATTTGGGCGGATCGAAGAAGAGCAGGAAGCCGGCGAAGGTCAAGTCGTGTTCGTCGGCACGGGTGTAGGGGCGAGCCTGAGGCTCGACCGTACGAATGGCCAGGCCCAAGACCCGAAACCCCTGCTCGCTCCATGCGGCGTAGCGCTCCTGGACGTGGGCCAAGCGACCATCGTCCAAGGGCACACTGCCCCCATCCTCCTGGACAAACGTGCAGACCTCGAGCACGTGGTCCAACGCCCCCTTCGTAATCATGTAGGGCAAGATGCCATCTTGCCCCACGACGACGGTCAGCCGCTTGCGGACGAAGTCGTAGGGGATCTCGTCCACCTTGACGTAGGGGCGGGCCTGAGACCCGCCCGTGCCAGCGGCAGCCACAGCGGGCGGGGAAAAGTCGCCCTGACCGGCGTAGGCGAGGATGGCCTCGTCCAGCGGGTTGACCAACCCGGTCTGGAAGTGGGCGTTCAGGTAGGCGTAGCGGAAGACCTGCTCGGACGGCTGCCCTGCCACGTCGAGCGCGCCGTCCAGTTGCACGATGCCCTCGGTCAGCGTACCCGTCTTGTCGGTACATAGCACGTCCATGCTGCCAAAGTTCTCGATAGATTCCAGGCGGCGCACGATGACCCCACCGGCGGCCATGGCCTGGGAGCCTTTGGACAGGTTGATGCTGATGATGGCCGGCAACAGTTGTGGCGTCAGCCCCACCGCCAGGGCGATGGAGAAGAGCAGCGAGTCGAGGACCGGCCGGCGCGAGAAGACGTTCACGGCAAAGACGATCAGCACCAAGAGCAGCATCACCTCGGTGAGCAGGTAGCCGAAGCGACGGATGCCACGCTCGAATTCGGTCTCGGGCGGGCGCAGGGTCAGGCGCTCGGCAATCTGGCCGAAGGCGGTGGCGGCGCCGGTCTGTGCGATCAACACGCGGGCGCTGCCGCTGCGCACGTTGGTGCCCATGAAGACAGAGTTGGTGCGTTCCGCCAGGCTGGCCTGCGCCGCGAGCGTCCCTGGCACCTTCTCCACCGGGAAGGTTTCGCCCGTCAACACGGCCTGGTTGACGAAGAAATCCCGGGCCTCCAGCACGACGCCGTCGGCCGGCACCAGGCTGCCGGCAGAAAGGAGCACGATGTCGCCCGGCACGACCTCCTCAGCGAGGACAGACTGCGGCTGGCCATCGCGTAGGGCAGTAGCCTTGAGCGTCACGCGGGCGCGCAGTTTTTCGGCGGCGGCGTTGGCGTTGTACTCCTGGACGAAACTCAAGGCGGCACTGCCGAAGACGATGGCGAGGATGATCAGCGCGTCTACCCAGTCCTTGACCACCGCCGACACGCCGGTGGCGAAGAGCAGGATGAGGATGATGGGGCTCTTGAACTGGTTGAGGAAGAGCCCCAGGGCGGTCGCTTTCTCCCTGGCCCGCAGCGCGTTGGGTCCGAACTGCTCCAGCCGCTGCCTGGCCTCGTCTGTAGCAAGGCCGCCAGGTGTGCTGTGCAAAGATGCCAGCAGGCTATCTGTGGGTTGGCTCCAATAGGTCAAGTTCCCGGCTCCTCGTCGAGCTGTTTTAGGACGACCTCGGACATGATGATTGTGTTCGGCACGATCACCTGCTGGCCGTCGTCGGTGCGCAGAGTTGTCGTGCGCAGATCAATCCCCTCAACGCGACCCATAAACGTCCGCACGACAATCCGGTCACCTCTCCTGAAAGGCCGTTCCATGAGCAGGTACAGGCCGGCGACGAAATTCCTGGCCACGTCCTGCAACGAGAGGCTGACAGCCAGCCCGATGGCCCCGATCAGGGTTGCCAAAGCGGCGACGTGTAGCCCCGACACACTCAGTGCCAACAGCGCTCCCCCAACCAGCACGCCAATGTACGGCACCTTGCTGGCGAAGGACTGCACCTCAGGATCGGCACGGCGAAGGAGCCATCGCGCAACCTTGCGGACCAGGACAGCAAGGGCAAAGCTGAGAAACAGGACTAGTACGGCGGATGCCAGGCGAGGCAGATAGTTGAGCAGCTCTTTGGTCAGGTTCTCGATGAACGTCTGAAATCCCATGGCGCAATCTTACCCATTACATCCAGGCGCGCCGGCGCATCCACAGGAGCATGCCGAACGGCACCAGGGCGGTGAGCACCAGCATCACGATGAAGGCGGGGCGGTCGGTCCAGGCGGTTAACGGGATGGCGGGCTGGAAAAAGTTCATGCCAAAGAAGCTGGCCAGGAACGAGATGGGCATGAATAGCGTGGTGATGACGGTCAGGGTCTTCATGACCTCGTTCATGCGGTTGTTCACCACCGAAAGGTAGGTATCGAGCGCGCCGCCGATCAGGTCGCGCAGGCTTTCGGTGATGTCGAACAGCCGGACGAGGTGGTCATACACGTCGCGGAAGAACATGCGGCACCCGGCGTCCACTACCTCGTAGTCGCCACGCGCCAGTTTATTGAACACCTCCCGCTGCGGCGCCAGGATGCGGCGCAGATGAAGCACCGCGCGCTTGAGGGTGAAGATGTGCTGCACCAGAGATGGGCCAGGAGTATCGAAAATCTCGTCTTCGATCCGATCAATCGCGTCGTCAATCTGCTCGACCACCGGCATGGCGTCGGTGACCAACTCGTCGGCCAACTGGTACAACAGGTTCCCGGCCCCCCGCTGCAGGTGGCGCTCGTCCCGCCCACAGGCGGCCCACACGCGGTCCACGGCCGGCATGGAGCGGATCTGGTGCGTGACCAGGTAGTTCTGGCCCAGGAAGACGTCCAGTTCCCGCGTGGTCACCAGTTCATCGGCCTGCGGGTCGAAGGCGACGGAGTGCAGGACCAGGTAGACGTACTGGCCCCAGTCGTCCACCTTGGCGACGTGGGATTCTTCGAGCGCATCGTCCACGGCCAGGTGATGGAAGCCGAACGTTTCGAGCAGGATCGGCTCGCACACCTGGGGTGGTTCTTCCACGAAATCCACCCACAGCAGGCCGCCCGCGTCCTGGAGCGCGGTGGTGAGTCCGTCTGGCGATAGGCCGGTATGGATGCGCCCATCGTGGGCGCGGTATAGGGAACGGATCACGGAGCCTCCTCAACAATGGACTGGTTTTTAGTATACTCGACTCGCCGTTCTATGCAAACTTGGGGGCGCGCCGGCCTGGAAGAGCCGGCGCTGGGGCAGCAGGACCGGGGAAGCGCCGGCCTGGAAGAGCCGGCGCTAGGCAGCAGGGCCGGGGAAGCGCCGGCCTGGAAGAGCCGGCGCTGGGGGGCAAGACCGGGGAAGTAGTGCAACCCAGCGCTGCCTGTTTACGGCGGCGCAGCAAGGAGGAATGTAGGGACACAAAGTGGAGGAGGCACGGGGTCAGGAGGCCTGGGGAAATGTTCCGGTTCCGTTAATTGTTTTGTTCCGGTAATTGTTTTTTTGATGTTATGGGCGGGCTTTCCAGCCTGCCTCATGGGTATCGGGACAGCCTTGCTTGCAGCGACATGATAGCACAGGTGTTCGATTCTGCCAAGTGAGGTCGAAGGGCATGGGAGGCTCCTTTCTCGGCTCGGGTAGTGTAGCATGGATTGGCTGAGGGGGCAACATGTAGATCGCGAAAGGCGCGAAAGGGCGCGAAAGATACGAGAAATGTCGGTCCAGTTTGACAGCACATTGGGCAGGGGTATAATAGGAAGCACCCCGAGCGAGTTCGGGCATCTGGATGTTCAAGTAAGAGGGTGGCAAGGAACGATGGCGAATTCCACAATCACTCTACCGGGCCGATTGTACGAACGGCTGGCACGCAAAAGCCGGCGGTCGGAGCGCACGCCAGAAGAGGTGGTGGCCGACCTGGTGCAGCGGTATCTGAACGAGCCCGATGACCGCTGGCAGGCTGAGTTTAGGGCTCTGCTTGCCCGCGTACAGGCCAGGACTGCTGCCTATTCGTCCGAGGAGATCGAGGCTGACATCACGTTGGCCTCTGCCGAAGCCAGAGAACAGCGTCGTGCCGCCCGTCGTACTCGTTGATACCAACCCTCGAACGACTGGACGCGGGTTTGTTGGTCCAGGCCGCATCAGGCCGCGAATAGGCCGCGAATGAATTCGCGGCCTGATACGCAAAACACGTTGAAAACGTGTTGGATTCAACCCATTCGGATCGTAAACCGCCACACGTTGTCCTGGTTTTCCGCGAGGTGGACCTGGCAGGTGGTGTAACGCTGGCCTGGTTGCCTGATCACGACCTCGTACTGGCCAAAGAAGCCACGGAACGACACTTTGCCCTCCGCATCCGTGCTGGCCGTGAGCGGCGGGGTCATCCATTCGCCCTTGATGAGTTTCTTGAGGGCATCGAACACGGGCTTGGGGCGGTATTCTTCGTCAATCAGCCCGCCGCCGCTGACCCAGATGTGGCGGTCCGAAAAGCCCCAGTAGTTGATCGAGGCGACGGCAGGATGGCCGTAGAACTGCCGGTAGAGTTGCTCCAGGTACTCGGCCTGCGCCTCCTGGGTCCACATGCCCTCACGCCAGCCCCCTTCGATCGCGTGGTCCCAGGCGGGCTGGTGGAGTTCGGTGATGTGAATCGGGCAGCCCAACTCGGCGTACAGGTCCAAGGTGTCCCACACCTCCTGCGGCCACAGCCAGTGATCCAGGGGGTGGACCTGCAATCCCAAGCCGGAGACGGGGGTACCCCTGGTATGAAGTTCTTTGACCAGGTCGTAGAAGCGCTGCCGGACGCCTTTGTCTACGATCTGGTTATAGTCGTTGACGATCAACGTGGCCTGGGGATTGGCGGCGTAGGCCCAGCGGAAACTCTGTTCGACCCAGTCGGCGGCTTCGGGGATGGGGATTTCGCGCTTGAAGGCGCCGGCCACCGGTATCCCTCGCCAGAGGGACGTGTCGTGATACCTGGCCCTGAACGCGGGCTGCGTGGCCTCGGCCCACGAGACGTGGTTGACCGCCTCGTTGGTCACGTCCCACACGTGGATGTAGGGCTCGAAACCCTTGACGATGCTCATCACGCGCGCCTGGATGAGGGGTTCGACGGACCCTTGCGGCATATCGTACAGCCATTCAGGAACACCCGCCACGTAGGGCCAGACGAGGGGATGGCCCTTGGGGGTGACGCCGTTCAGGCGGCACCATTCCAGGACAGGCATCAGGCTGTGCCATCCTGGCATGCCGGGGGTGCGCTCGTAGGTCGTCCAGTAGAAGGGGAAGATGGCCAGGTTGAAGAGCTCGAGAAAGCGCTGTTTGAACAGCTCGGGCCTGTACGGGGATTCGGGATAGAGCAGGTCGAAGATCAGGTTCCCGAACAGGAAATCCTGGCTCTTTTGCGTGACCTGGATTTCCACACCGGCGAGGGGTTCGCCCGCTGGGGTCCTGAGATAGATCTGGGCGTGGCCCTGCCGGTGCTTGGCGACGTTGTCGTGGGCTTTCTGTAAGAGTTCCTGCTCTATGGTCTCCTGGCTATCGCCGGCCGGCCGCTCGCGCGCGGCATTGCTGGCACGATCTTGTTCCTTCATTGCACGCTTCCTCCTGGTCTACTCTGATCAGGCTCCCTGTGATCGGATTCGGGGAGCGGATTGAACAGATTTTGCCTGGCGCAGCGGCCCTACGCTCCCACCAGGCGCTCCGCCAGGGCGATCAAGTCCGCCTCTCGCCAGGTGCGCCCCTGGCGGATCGGCCACAGGCCGCGCAGCGCCGCCCGCCAGCGGATGGGGATCCCCTCCAGGCCATACGCCGCGCCTGCCAGCGCCCCCACCACCGCCCCGGCGGTGTCCGCATCGTGCCCAAGGTTGACTACCTGCACCAGCGCCTCCTCGAACGTAGACGTGGTGAGCAGGCCCCAGACGGCGCTCTCCAGGGTGTGGCGCACCCAGCCGCTGTTCGCCAACTCTCCGCGCCCCCGGCCCGCTGCGGCGGCCAGCAGCGCCCGCAGGCCGGCGGACAGGTTCACGCCTTCCAACGCCATGGCGATGGCTTCGGCAGGGGGCGTCCCGCGCAGCAGGTGGTACAAGGCCACGTTGACGAACACACAGCCGGCCACGCAGTCCGGGTGGGCGTGGGTGACACGGCTCTGCAGGGCGCTGTCGCGCTCCAGCCCCGCCAGGTCGTCCCAATAGGCCAGCGCCACCGGCCAGCAGCGCATCAGCGAGCCGTTGCCCGCCGCGTCGGGGCGTGCTTGCTGCACGGTCGCCACCGCCTGCGCCCACGGCTCACCCGCCGCGATGCGCGCAAGGACGCTATGGGTCTGGATGCCGACGTCGCCCGGGCCGACCTGCAGCCAGGCGACGAAGCGGTTCGCCAGGTCGGCGGGGTCCAGCGGACGAGCCGCCAGCAGGCTTTCGGCCAGCGCCAGCGCCATCTCGGTATCGTCGGTAAAGGTGCCGGCGGGCAGCCGCCCGGCGCGCATGGTGCGTTCCAGGGCCTCGGCAGGACGGGGTGGGCCGAACTCGAGCGACATGCCTAAGGCGTCGCCCACCGCCGCGCCGACGGCTGTTCCGCGAATGCGGTCCAGGGGTAAAGGCTCTCTTTTCAAGCCTCCTCCTTGGCCAGGTCGGCATCCAAGGTCGCCAGGTCCACTAATCGTGCATCCGCGGCCTGGGCGCGGGCGGCCTCGGTGAAGCCGGCGCGGGCGAAGAAGGCGTGGTATGCCCGCCACCCTGCGCCCCCCTCAGGCAATTCCGCCAGCACCTGGGGCGTCTTGACCTCGATCAACTCGCGGACGACGTCCCGCCCCACCGGGTGAGTGCCCCATTTACACTCCCCCAGCAGCACCGCCCGCTCCCGCCAGTTGAGGGCGACCACGTCCACCTGAACGTCCGCGGCCCAATGACTGCCCACTATTTCAGGCAAAAAGGGCAGCCGGCCGGCGCGAGCCTGTGCCAGCACCCACTGGCGGCACAGTTCTTCGAACGCCGTCATCCCGACAAAGGCACGGAACTCTTCGCCGATGCGCTCCCAGAGCAGGTTGGTCAGTTCCTGCTCTACCAGGTCCAGGTTGGGCGCGATGAAGCGAAAGTAGAAACGCAGGTACGGGTCGGCCAGGTGATAGCGGCTGTTGCGACTGGTCGCCCGCCGCTCGCGGGGTACGGTGGCCGGGAGGCGGCGTTCCACCAGGCGCAGCGACTCTAACCGTTTGAGGTACGGGCTGAGGTAGGAGGAGGTCAGCCCCAGGGCAGCGCCGATCTCCTGCGGTGTGCGGCTCCCGGCGGCAATCGCCTTCAGGATCGCCTCGTAGGTCTGCGTCTCGCGGCGGATCACGTCGCCGATCAGCAGGAACGGCTCGCTGTGGAACATCCCTGTGCGCTGCATAAAGAGCCGCTTGAGGTTCGCGCCGACGCTCTGGCCGTCGTCGAAGCGTTCCAGATAGGCCGGGATCCCGCCGGCGACGGCATAGACCGCCACGCGCTCGGCGGCGGTGTAGCGGGGCAAAAAGTCGCGCAGCGCGGCAAAGGCCAGCGGCCCGACCGGCAACTGGCCGGTGAAGCGCCCGTAGAGCGGGGCGTTGTAGCCCATCTGTTCCACCATCATACCGATGTGCGAGCCGGCCAGCACCAGCGTCAGGGCGCGCGATTTGAAGAGGTGGTCCCAGGCCGCTTGCAGGTAAGAGGGCAACGCCGGGTCAGATTCGGCGGCATAGGAGAACTCGTCCAGCAGCAGGATCACGGGTTGGTCGCCGATGAGGTGGGCGGCGGCCTCAAAGATGGCTTCCCAGGAATCGAAGCGGGGGGCGGCCTGGCTGCCGGGGTAGGCCCAGGCCCACAAGGCGCGGGCGAAACTGTAGCGCACCTGCGCGGGCGTATCGCGGGCCGCCACCCAGTAGATGAGCGGGCGACCTGTTTGCACTGCCCACTGCAAGAGCAGCGTGGTCTTGCCTACCCGCCGCCGTCCGTAAACCAGGATGAACTGGGCGCCGCGCTGCGCCGCCAGGGCGTTCAGTTCACCAATCTCACGTTGCCGGCCGAAGAACCTGTCCATCCGCACCCTCGCCGATTCAGGAGCGCCGTCCAGAGATATAAGCAGGTTATTATAAGCTGCTTATATTATAGTCGCATTGAGCCAATTGGCAATTGGGGGTATCACGGCCCCGCCGGACCGACAGGCAGCGACGCGGCGCAGCGGAAGCCCACCTTGTGGCGCGTGTAGTCGGTGCTGTTCCCGCCGCGGTTGGCGCTGCGGATGTCGCCCGGTACGTCCAACCACGAGCCGCCGCGCGGAATCCTGGATTCGCCCGACGATGGGCCGGTCGGGTTCACCTGCCGCCCGCCGGGATAGTTCCCGTACCAGTCGGCCACCCACTCCCGCACGTTGCCGGCCAGGTCGAGCGCCCCGCACCAACTGGCGCCGGACGGGAAACTTGCCACCGGGGCGGTGTCGGCGTATCCATCGTCCACGGTGGGGTCGTTGGGGCCGGCCAGGCAGTTGACGTCGCAATAGTTCAGGCGTGTCCCGTCGAAGGTATCGCCCCAGGGGAACACGCGGCCCTCTGGCCCGCGGGCGGCATATTCCCATTCGGCCTCGGTAGGCAAGCGCGCCCCAGCCCACGCGCAATAGCCTGCTGCCTGGTCCCTCGTCACCCAGACGACCGGGTAGAGGTCGAAAGCGCCATCGCCATAGTACGAGTCGCGCGTGTACGAACCGAAATCTACCGGCGGGATGCACGCCTCGGCCTCCACGCATCGGCGATACTGCCCGTTGGTCACCTCGGTGCGGTCGAGCCAGAAGCCGTTCAACGCCACGTGATGGGCCAGCCGCTCGTCGCTGAAGGCATTCCTGGAGCAGGTAGCGCGCGCCGTAGCGGGGTCGGTGCTGTACTGCTTACACAGTTGGATGGCATAGGCGAACTCTTGGTCATCGCTGCCCATCTTGAATTCGCCAGCGGGCACGTAGACCATGGCCGCGCCGTCGGTGGGGCGGGTCCAGGTATCGCCGAGCGCTGCCGACGCGGGGGGCGAGACGAGCGGGTAGGCTCTCGGCGTGGGGGTAGGCGTGGGCGGGATCGGCGTCGCAGTGGCGGTGGGCGGGGCCGACGTGGCGGCCGGTGGCACCGACGTAGCCGCCGGCGGGAGCGCTGCGGCGGCCGGCAGCGCCGCTGTGGTGGTCGGAGGGGCCGGGGTAGCCACAGGCTCGCCCCTCGCGCAACCAGCGGCCAGGGCGATCACCGCCGTGACGATCAGGCACAGATGCCAGGTGCGCGAATAGGAATAGCCTGGCCGCCCATAAGCCACTACAGTTCCTCCATGAACTCTTCCTGCGTCACGCCTGCCTGTCTCAGGATACCTCGCAGTGTACCAATAGCCAACTCGCGGTGTAGAGGCACCACGCAACCGGCGGTCCCCCCCGCCATCTGCTTTCTGAGTACCACCGGGAATTCCTCCAGGTAAAGCTCCGTGGCTTCCCTGAGGTTTGCAAGTGCCTCTTCGATTGTGTGCCCTTGACTTACCGTGCCGACCTCAGGGCATTCTGCAACGTACAAGTCGTCTTCCTGGTGAAGAACCGCTGTTAGTGTGATTACGGCCATCTCAGCACCTCCACATTCATAACGGCGCCATACGCCTCCAATGATTTCACTGCTCAGCCACCCGCTATGGCGGGAAGGAAATGGATCTCGCTGTGCTCCTCGACAGCCTCCGACAGCCCGAGCCGTGCGACCTTGCCGTCCACGCGCGCGACGATAACGGGGTTGAGCCGGTCCCCCTCACAGAGCCGGACCTGGAGGCCCGGATAGGCGCGCTCCAGGGCGGCGATGACCTGTCCCACCGTCTGGCCCGGCGCCTCGACGCTCTCCTGGCCGCCGGTGAGGTCGCGCATCAGCGAGGGGATCCAGACCGTCGCCACAGACTAGAGCGCCCCCATGCTCTCCAGGATGCGAGCCGGCGTCATTGGCAGTTGGCAGACCCGCCGGCCGGTGGCCCGATAGATGGCATTGGCGATGGCGGCCGGCGGCGGCATGATGGGCACTTCGCCCACGCCACGCGCACCGTAAGGATGGTGAGGGTACGGCACCTCGACGATGACCGTCTCGATAGACGGCACGTCGGCCGCCGTGGGGATCTGGTAGTCGAGGAAGGACGGGTTCAGCAGATGGCCTCGTTCATCGTACTGGTAGCCTTCGTACAGGGCCCAGCCGATGCCCTGCACGGTGCCCCCTTCCATCTGGCCTTCGACCAGCCCCGGGTGGATGGCTTTGCCCACGTCCTGCACGGCGGTGTAGCGCAAGAGCGTCACCTGGCCGGTCTCAGGGTCCACCTCGACGTCCACGACGTGGGCACCGAAGGCGCCGCCCCACTCCTGCACGTCCACGTCGCTGACGCCGGTCACGGGCCCTCCCGTGCGGGGCAACCGGGCGGCCAGTTCAGCGAAGGTCAACCGCTTGCCAGGGTCAAGGCTGGTGGTGAAGGTGCCCTGGTGAAACGAAACGGCGTCCGCGGGCACCTGCCATTCTAGCGCCGCTCGCGCACGCATCTGGACCAGCACGTCCTGTGCCGCCTCGACCACGGCGATGCCCGTCGCCACCGTGGTGCGGCTACCGGCGCTGACGTCCGAATAGCCGGTGGCCTCGGTGTCCCCCACGCTCGGCCGGATTCGTTCCAGGCTCAGCCCGAGCACTTCGGCGGCCTGCATGGCCAGGCTGGTGCGCGTGCCCGTGAGGTCTACAGAGCCCGTGACCAGGTCCACGGTGCCATCGGCGTTCACGGTGAGCCGGCTGCTCGAGCGAGCGCCCCAGTTGCCCCAATAGCCATAGGCGACGCCGCGCCCGCGATGGGGGCCGGCCAGGGGCGCACGGTAGTGAGGATGTTCTTGCGTGGCCTGGAGCACCTGGGTGCTGCCGATATGGGCATGTAATGCACCTTCGATGCGCCGGGTGCCTTCTTTGGCGCAGTTCAACAGGCGAAACTCGAGGGGGTCCATGCCGAGCCGCTCGGCCAGTTCGTCCACCACCTGCTCGACCGCAAAGCAGGCGGGGGTCGCGCCAGGCGCGCGGTAGGTGGTGGTCTTGGGTTTGTTGACGACCACGTCGTAGCCGTCTATCTGCCCGTGCGGAACGTCGTAGGCGGCCAAGATCACACCCATGGCCATGTCCACAGGAGAGCCGGGGTAAGCGCCGGCCTCGTAGATCATCTCTGCCTGGGCGGCCGTGAGCCTACCGTCACGCGTGGCCCCCAGCTTGACCCGGATGACGGTGCCGGGCGTGGGCCCGCTGGCCAGGAACACTTCGGGCCGCGTCATGACGATCTTGACCGGGCGGCCGCCGCTCTGGCGGGAGAGCATGGCGGCCACGGCGTCAAAGTAACCGGTGTTCTTGCCGCCGAAGGCACCGCCGACCTCGGTGGGCACGACGCGGATGGCGGACGGAGGCAGGCGCAACAACTCGACCAGTTGGTCGCGGATGGCAAAGGCCCCCTGGGTGGTCGTGTACACGGTCAGTGCGCCGTCGGCGCTCCACACGGCGGTGGTCGCGTGGGGCTCCAGGTAGCACTGGTGGACGGTGGCAGTGCGGAACTCGCGCTCTACGATGACGTCGGCCGCGGCGAAGCCCACCTGGGGGTCTCCCTTGAGGTGCTGAAAGTGCTGGGCCACGTTGGTGGGGGTGCGACCTGTGCCAGCCAACGAGCGGGTCCTCAGGGTCTCGTGGAGCAGGGGGGCGGAATCTTGCATCGCTTCCAGGACGTCCAGCACGGGGGGGAGGACCTCGTATTGGACGTCAATGAGGCCGAGCGCCTGTTCGGCGATGGGCAGCGTACGGGCGGCGACGGCGGCGACGGCGTGGCCCTCGTAGAGGACCTTGTCGCTGGCCAGGGTGTTGTCGTACAGGGACCTGGACTCGACAGTGGTTTCGCCCGATCCGGCCGCGCGCTCCTCGAAGCCCGGCAGGTCCCTGGCGGTCACCACCGCGTAGACGCCCGGGAGCGCCTCGGCGCGGCTGACGTCAATGGAGCGGATGCGGGCGTGGGCGTGGGGGCTGCGCAGGATCTGGCCGTGCAGGAGGTCGGGCATGGTGACGTCGGGGCCGAAGATGGCGCGGCCGGTGGTCTTGTCGGCGGCGTCGTAGCGGGGCGGGCGGGTGCCGACGATGGTGTATGCTCTCTTTGCGCTCATACTCTCACCTCAACCAAGGCTTGGACACCGGCCAGCACCTTCTGAGGCGCATCTTCGCCGAGCAACAGGTCGCCGGTTTGGGCATCTACATCCACAAACGTCGCACATCCCTGGCGACCATGGGTGACGACCACGGGCACCCGCCACACAGGACGTTCGCCTGGGATAACCTCTGGTTCCCCTCCCATCAGCAGGTTGCCCACATCTCGCACCAGCCACGTGCTCACTTTGCGCCGCGCGGTCCGTGCGTCCACTGAGACACGACGTTGCTCCAGCAAAAACTCGGCGAATCGCAAGACAGTTCGGTTTTCTTCAGGGGTCAGTTTCTCCAACAGCGTCCCCAGTCTTTCGTAAGATGCATCCATCGGGCGTTCCTCCTACTCTTCATAGTTCTGCCCTTGATTATGGCACTGTGACATGACTCGTCCTGAAGTACGTGCAACTGCGCCATATGACCCATGCCCGGAATCATTATGCCGCGAAGGGGGGCAGATGTCAAGACAAAGCAAAGAAAAACCCGGGCTGATTCACAGGATCACTCAGAAAGTCCCTGCAAAGCCTTCAAGAAATCCTGCCCTTCTAAACGGGACACCTCATAACGGGTGCTCTCAACCTCATACAACTCTCCCAAGGCCTGTTCGGTAACTGCATCCACTGCCACCAGCTGCACAAAATCGGCTCCCAACACAGCCCGCAGTCGCTCGCCATCATTATAGAAATATTCCTGAAGCAGAGGCACAATGCGGCGATACCAGACAAAATGCAGATCATCAACATTCCGCAAGTTAAGGAAGTAACTGTGTCCAATCTGGTGGTCACGGTCAATGAGTGCGGTGATGCGTTGGTTCAATCGAGTTAACAAGGCTGCCAGGTTGAGACCCTCCAGTGGCTCCAGCAGTGTAGGATCGGGCATCAGTTCGACGAAGGTGAAACGTCGGCGCAATGCCAGATCCAACAAGGCAATTGATCGGTCAGCGGTGTTCATGGTGCCGACGATGTAAAGATTCTGAGGTACACCCAATGTCCGTTGCGAATATGGCAGCCTGAGACGCAGTTCATTGGGTTGCCCCAGCCGTTTATCGTCTTCCAGCAACGTGATCAACTCACCAAAGACCTTGGCAATGTTGGCCCGGTTGATTTCATCAAGGATCAGCAGGTATCTGTTTGCAGGGTCGGACTCTGCCCGCCGACAGATGCCCTTGAAAATTCCCTCCACCACCTGATACCGTACCTGGCCTTCTTCGTCCGTCAATGGTTTGAGTCCCTCGATAAATTCCTCGTAGGCAAAATTCTGGTGGAAGGTCACAAACTCGCAAAAGTCGGCCAACTGGTGCACGCGTGATTGTGGTTCCTTTAGCGCAGCTAACGGTTCAGCCAATGCAGTTTCGACATACTCGCGTCCCTCGGAGGAGAGCCCCCACTTCCTAAGATCTGACCGGCAAAACAAGGATGGAGGACGGCGCACAGTTCTTACAGCCTCATCAGGAATGCTGTAAATGGGGATCGTGATACAGATGCTTTTCACAATATCCGTCGCCTGCGTTTGGCGCGTGAAGTACTCTTGCACCAACAGGTCATCTTTGAGAGCACCGGGGGCAAACACGCCATCGGGATCCCGTTGGTACATCGCCAGCGCGATCACTTCATACCAGGTCAGCCCCCAATCCGGGTCCAAGTGGGTTTCATCATCTGCCGGTCCCAATTGGGCCTGCAAGAACTCGCCGGCGAACCGTCGCGCGACATAAGTCTTCCCCGTCCCCGGCGGCCCGTACAAGACAACATTCCGAGTGCGCGGTTCGGCTGTGATTTCAAGCAGTCTATCCAGTTCCCTTGGACGTGGTTCGTGTTTCATATTGATGATCCCCCAGGTCTTACCGTATCCGCTCTGGGAATAGGTTACCCACAGAAACGAATGTACATCAATGAGGTCTGCCGAACGCCCCAGAGCCTTGCTGAGGCGCGCTTGGACAGGCTTAATCCAATCCAGATAACTCGCGTACCACCTCCCTCCACTACCCTCCGGTAGTTTGATCCCCCAGCGCTGCGCGGCCTCTTGAATCGGGCTCGAACGATAAATGATGTACCGCTCAGGGAAACGAGCGGCCAGTAATAGTGAGATGAGCCCCAAGGGAATAGATTTCTTGCGGGACGGTAGATGCCTGGCATAGTCGGCATCAACTTCACGCTTGAAGGTGTCAATCCGTTTGGCAAGGTCCTCCTGCCCATAGAGGAGTGCCTGCAAGAGCGCGCCAATGCGCTTTCGAGCCACCTGATCCAGATAATTCCTGAAATCGCCAGTGTCAGTAAAGTGGGTAAGATTATTGAAGACTTGGACGTTCCGGCGCAAGACCTTCTGCAGATTGGGCAGAAAGTCCGGCGAGGCCAGAGCAGTCTCAGTGAGTGCTTGCCCCACGTCATCCAAAACAGCCACCTTATAGTCACGCTCCTGCAGTCCATATTGGTCACTCCTGGCAAACGGAACGAAGACCTGGAGCGATTCCTGAAGAGCCGCTTCATTGCCAAAGGCCATGTTCACCTCCTATGATTTGGCGTAACTCCTCGACGAGTCTCTCCTGTTCGGGTTTCCGCCACAGATCCGTGCGCACATCCACGGTTGCCGCGGCAATCAGATGATTGCACCCCTCTAACGCAAAGCAACGGTAGAGCGATTCCCCTAGTTCCACCGTCTGGGGATAGATCAACGCCACGCGCGGACAGTTGTAACGCCGGGCATAGGCGTGCATCTGGTAGAAATCGTCCTGGGATATGCCCAGTTTGATATCAGTGGGGCGTAGCCGCTTATACTTTGCGTCGAGCAGGAGGGGGAAGTCATGGCCCTTGCAGAAAGCCAGGTCCGGTTTGAGGTGAAACACGGGTCGGGTCCCGGTCCGAGCCAGGTAGAGCGCGGCCCCATGCGATTGCGGCAGCAAATCACAATCCTGTAAGGAGGCCGGTAGGATCTCCTGGCGGTGGCGGCGGATAAAACCCACCAAGAACGCCTCAAACAGTTGGTTCATGTCGAAGACGAAGGCAAAGGTGTTTAACTCACCGGCGGTCAGTTGCAGCGCCCCACCGGCCAGAAACAGGCGCGCCAGGTTCAGCAGCGGCTCGTAGCGTCGGTTGAGCCGCGTCAGTAGCGCAGGAGCAGCCTCGGCAACTGTAACACAGGGTAGCAGCGTTACCTCATCCATCAACTCTCGCAGTTCGCCCAGCAGTTGGCGGTTTTGGGCATCCCGTGAGAGGAACCACAGCCGCTCCACCACAAAGCGGAAGACGCGATTGAGGTGATTGTCGGCGCTGAACTCGTCGTAAGCAACGACAAAATGCTGTCTGTGATCCGGGCGGCGGAGTTGCTCTGCGATCCGCCATTTCCCCTTGAGGACCGGTAGTTCAGCCTCAACCACCTGGTAACCCCGATAGGCTCCGCACCGCCATTCGCCTCGCAAATGGGAGGCAAACAGGTAGGTGAGGATTTCAAACCAATCCAGGTCACGTTGCAGCAGTGAGGCCAGTTCGTACTCGTGTACCGGCACTTCTCCAGTACAGGTCAGCAAGTATAACAGGTTGCGCGTTGCTTCCCTGGCCCGTTGCTGCTCCTCGGCGCCGGCACGATAGATTTTGGGCAGTATCTGGAGCGTCCGGCTGCCCAAGCGCACCACGCCGACCATCTGGTGCGCCTGAAGCAAACGTTGCCGCCCTTGGACTGCCGACCCCAGGACCTCGGCGCCAACAGCACGGTTCAAACGCGCTATCGCCGCCAGGTCGCGGTCACTCCACGCGAACGGCGCAGTTTCGTGTTCAAAAAGGGTGATGGTTGCAGCCATGTTGCTCTTTCGTTTCTGCTACCCGTATGGGTAGTTTACCATCTGGGTAGCAAAAATGCAAACGATCCGGCCAGTGGATGCAGGGCTGCCGCAATCCATTCTACTTGAGCGCTGAGGCCCTAAGGCGCGAATGAGATTCCTCGCTGCGCTCGGAATGACGTTGATGGTGCTGGTCTGTAGGGGGAGCGGTGTTCTGTGCGACTCAGCGCCTCTGCAAACTTACGCTGATGACTTACGCGCGATGCGCAAACTCCATTGAACTTGGTGTAGTCGAGAGCTTTGGAGAAGCGACATATCAGCGAGAGGTAAGCAGACGGAAGACAAGTACAGCTTGTCAGCTTATGTACAGTAGTTCCGACCACATGATCAGGGAACTGGCCGGTGACGTAGGGTTGCAGCATTCCGGATGCAGCAACAATTATATCGCCAATACTTGAATACGTCAAGGCAGAATCGAGATGGAGGGGAGCATTTGGATCACGAGAGGCACGAAAGCTCGCGAAAAACACGAAACTGGCCGTCGTTTTCGCGCGTTTCGTGCGAGTGAGATTCCTCGCTTCGCTCGGAATGACAGCCTTCGCGGCAACGAGGTCAGGTGAGATTCCTCGCCTCGCTCGGAATGACAGCCCTCTCAGCAACGAGGTCAGGTGAGATTCCTCGCCTCGCTCGGAATGACAGCCATCTCGGCAACGAGGTCGGTTGAGATTCCTCGCCTCGCTCGGAATGACAGCCTTCGCGGCAACGAGGTCAGGTGAGATTCCTCGCCTCGCTCGGAATGACAGCCCTCTCAGCAACGAGGTCAGGTGAGATTCC
>Ga0307377_10000343_pt1 | contig 63322 bp, 45 predicted proteins | sample TR3MG_FD_202535 | JGI IMG/M metagenome (GOLD analysis project Ga0307377, IMG submission 202535) | Soil microbial communities from Risofladan, Vaasa, Finland - TR-3 | ecosystem: Environmental > Terrestrial > Soil > Coastal area > Acid sulfate soil | place: Finland: Risofladan, Vaasa | collected... | reverse complement strand
ATTCCGGCTCCCTACCCGATATTATGGGGCGGTAATCTCGAAGACGGCGTGTCATGCCTTGCCTCGTTTCCACTACAGGCTGGCTCTGGCGATGTGGAATGCGACGGACGTCGACCGGACCACATGACATGCGAGGTGCGCGACTGCGCGGACGAACTCAACGGCGGGTTGACGCTGCATTTTACGCCGTGACCACGTCTCGGACATCGATCCCGCCGAACACGTCAGGTGCCACGCCAAGCGCACGGCCAATGTGCGCGGTCTCCCCCCTTCAGCACAAACGTTCCATCGGCAGCTCTCGTCGGCGCGATGGAACCTGTTCATCGGATCTGGGGGCATTCAACGGTCTGGGGCCGCCTGCAGGTCAGAGTGGACTCGGATTATGTTTAAATACCAATTAAATACCACAGGGAGCGGGATTTCATTTTGCCGCGCCGAAACGGCAACGCCATTGCTGCAAGCCATGGCACAATGAAAATGGGGCAAACATCGAAACTCCCCGCGGGGGATGATGCCGTGCGACGATTGCACAAGTGGATTTCTATTGGTATGTTATCGGCGATATCCACGACTTGTCGCCGAACCGCAGACCGATGGATTTGACCAAGGGATTCGATGAGCGCCAACGACACACTGATGTACCGCGAAGCGCACGAGACAGCCGAGGTGGTCGCGCGCCAGTTCGCCAGCAACGAAGCCGTGGTGACGGCATTGGCGCAATCGCTGCGTGCGCATCCGCCGCGATTCATCGTTACTTGCGCGCGCGGCAGTTCCGATCACGCCGCAGCGTATGCGAAGTACGTGTTCGAAACCCAGCTCGGCATCGCCACCGCGTCCGCCTCGCCGTCAGTCACCTCGGTCTACGCGGCCGAGCAGCAGTGGCAGGGCGCATTGTTTATCGCGATCTCGCAATCGGGCAAGAGCCCCGACCTGCTGCGCAATGCGCGGGCGGCGAAGGTCGCCGGAGCACGCGTGGTGGCGCTGGTGAATGTCGAGGATTCGCCGCTGGCGGCGATCGCCGATACGGTTATTCCGCTGCATGCCGGCCCGGAACGCAGCGTGGCGGCGACCAAGAGCTACATCGCTGCGTTGGCCGCAGTGCTGCATCTGTGCGCGCGTTGGCGCGGTGACTCCGATCTGGGCGCCGTATTGCAGGTGCTACCGGACGCGTTGCGTGCCGGTTGGGACGCCGACTGGTCATCGTTGAGCAAGGGTCTGCTCGATGCGCATAACCTGTTTGTGGTCGGTCGCGGCTTTGGCCTCGGCATTGCGCTGGAGGCGGCGCTGAAGTTCAAGGAAACCTGCGGCCTGCATGCCGAGGCGTTCAGTGCGGCCGAGGTCAGGCACGGGCCGATGGCGCTGGTCGGGCCGCAGTTTCCGGTGCTGTGCTTTGCCCAGGACGACGACACGCTGGAGAGCACACTGGCGGTGGCCGACGAATTCCGCCGACGCGGCGCGCATGTCTGGGTGGCCGCCCCTGGCTTGCGGGGCAACGGCATATTGCCGGTGGTTGCCGGGCTGCCGGCGTTATGCACGCCGCTGCTGATCATCCAGAGTTTCTATCGAGCCGCCAGCGCGCTGGCGTTGCTGCGCGGCTTCAATCCCGACATGCCGCCGCATCTGAACAAGGTGACCGAAACGGTCTGATTATGTAGGAGCGCACCCTGTGCGCGATCAGCGCGCCAGCGCTGCGCTTCTTCGACGCACAGGCAAAATGCATCGCGCACAGGGTGCGCTCCTATGCGCTCCATCCCTCCCCACGGGTAATCGCCATGCTTCATTCGCTCACCAACGCCCGCGTACTCGTTGCCGACGGCTGGCAAGACGATCTCGCCGTGCTGCTCGACGACGCGCGCATCCTCGACCTGCTGCCGCTGTCCGATCCGCGTGTGCGCGGGGCACCACAACAGGATCTGGGCGGCGCCATGCTGCTGCCCGGGTTCATCGACGTGCAGGTCAACGGCGGCGGTGGCGTGCTGTTCAACGATGCGCCAACGGTGCAGACGATTCGCCGGATCGGCGCGGCACACCGGCGCTTCGGCAGTACCGGCTTCCTGCCGACGCTGATCAGCGCCGATGTGCCGGTGATGCGTGCGGCGCTCGCCGCGGTGGAGCAGGCGCTGGCCGAAGGCGTGCCCGGCGTGCTCGGCATCCATCTGGAAGGCCCGTATCTGGCGCCTGCGCGCAAAGGCGTGCACGACCCGCACTATTTCCACTCGCCCGCTGCCGATGAACTGGCACTGCTGAGCGCGCCGCGCCACGGGATCCGCCTGCTGACGCTGGCGTCCGAGTGCGTGCCGGCCGGCAGTATCGCTGCGCTGGCGGCGGCCGGAGTGATCGTCTGCGCCGGGCATACGGCGGCCGACTACGACACCACACGCGCGGCGCTGGCCGCCGGCGTGCGCGGTTTCACCCATCTGTTCAATGCGATGACGCCGCTGGGCAGCCGCGAACCGGGCGTGGTCGGCGCCGCGCTGGAGGATGCCGGCAGCTGGTGCGGCCTGATCGTGGACGGCCACCACGTGCATCCGGCCAGCCTGCGCGTGGCGATCGCCGCCAAACCGCGCGGCAAGTGCGTGCTGGTCACCGACGCGATGCCGCCGGTCGGTGCCGATGATCCCGCGTTCGTGCTCAACGGCGAAACCATCACCGCGCACGATGGCGTGTGCCGGACCGCGCAAGGCGTGCTGGCCGGTTCGGCGCTGGACATGGCCGGTGCCGTGCGCAACGCGGTGCAACTGCTCGGCCTGCCGCTGGACGAAGCGGTGCGCATGGCCAGCACGTATCCCGCCGAATTCCTCGGCCTGGGCGCCAGCCACGGCCGCATCGCCGCCGGCTACCGGGCGGATCTGGTCGCGATGGATGACGACTTCCGCATCCAGCAGAGCTGGATCGGCGGCGTGGCCAATCGGGCGACTGCTGCCTGAGCCGCCGCTGGTTTTGGTGAGCGTGACGCTTCGTCGTGATGCTGGCCGGCCATGCTTCGGGAGCATCGGTTGAACGGTTCATGTCCCACCGGATCTGCCTGGCCGGGCATCGGTGCCGTCAGTCATGCCGGTGGACGGGGTTGTCGATGCACGGACCGGAACCTTTTGCCGCGGGTGCGGTACATTGACCATGTCTGCCATATCGGGCTGCGCGTCAGCGCGGCCACGCCCCCATCATGATTGAAACCGAACAACTCAGCCGTCGGTACGGCAAACTGACCGCGGTGGATGCATTGAGCATCCGGGTCGAGCCCGGCCAGGTGCTCGGCCTGCTGGGGCCCAATGGTGCCGGCAAATCCACGGCCATGCGCATGATCGCCGGATTTCTCGTCCCCACCTCGGGCACGGCCCGGGTCTGCGGTCATGATGTCGGGCGCGAGCCGCTGCTGGCGAAGCGGCTGCTTGGCTACCTGCCGGAAGGGGCGCCCAGTTACGGCGAGATGACGGTGCGCGAGTTCCTGCAATTCATCGTTCGCATGCGTGGTCTCAAGCCGGATGTTGCCTATCGTCGTTTCGACGAGGTGGTACAGCGACTGGAACTGGAGGAAGTGCTGGAGTTGAGCATCGACACCTTGTCCAAGGGTCTTCGCCGGCGTGTCGGCCTGGCCCAGGCGATCGTGCACGATCCGCCGGTGCTGGTGCTGGACGAACCCACCGACGGTCTCGACCCGAACCAGAAACACGCCGTGCGCCAGCTGATCGACGCGATGGCGCGCGAACGCACGATCCTGATTTCCACCCATCTGCTGGAGGAAGTGCATGCGCTGTGCAACCGCGTGGTGATCATCGCGCGCGGCCGATTGCTGGCCGATGCCACCCCGGCCGAACTGGAGCGACGCTCGCGGTATCACGGTGCGGTGTCGTTCAGTGCTTCGGGCAGTGGCATGTCGCAGGAAATGCTCGGTCGCCTGCCGCAGGTGGCCGCGATCGAGGTGGATTCGCTGGATGGGCGCATCACCGTGTTCCCCAAACCGGGCGAGCGCATTCTGGAAGCGGTCGAAATGCTGTTGCGCAAGCAGGGTATCGAAGTGGCGGAAATCCAGCTGGAACGCGGTCGCCTGGACGAGGTGTTCCGCCAGATCACCACCGAGGGCGGCGGCGACATCGACGCCATGGCGGAGGTGAGGACGTGAATCCGGTCAGCGCAGTGATGCGACGCGAGTTGCGCAGCTATTTCGTGACGCCGGTGGCGTACCTGTTCCTGGTGATCTTTCTGGTGCTGAGCGGCATCCTCACGTTCTACGCCGGCGATTTCTACGAGCGTGGACAGGCCGACCTGCAGCCATTTTTCGTGATGCATCCGTGGTTGTACCTGATCCTGGTGCCGGCGATCACCATGCGCATGTGGGCGGAGGAGGCCAAGAGCGGTACGCTGGAGTTGCTGCTGACGCTGCCATTGACGCTGTGGCAGGCGATGCTGGGCAAATTTCTGGCCGCATGGTTGTTCATCGGACTGGCGCTGGCGCTGACGTTTCCGGTCTGGGTCACCGTCAATTATCTGGGCGCACCGGACAATGGCGTGATCCTGGTCGGCTACCTCGGCAGCTGGTTGATGGCCGGCACGTTCATCGCGATCGGCGCCTGCATGTCGGCGCTGACCCGCAGCCAGGTGGTCGCCTTCATCCTGACGGCGCTGGTCAGCGTGTTGCTGATATTGGCCGGACAGCCCCAGGTGATGGATTTCTTTCATGGCACGCTGCCGCGCCAGCTGGTCAATGCGGCGGCGCACCTGAGCATGCTTCGTCATTTCCAGGCGATTGCGCGCGGTGTGCTGGATCTGCGCGACGTGCTGTATTTCCTGCTCAGCATGATGGGCTGGCTGATTGCCGGTGTACTGTTGCTCGATCTGAAGCGGACGCGCTGACGCCATGGCCCGTCTGCATCTCCCCCGCATGCTTTCAACCCCGCGGCATCTCACCCGGCGGTTCGCCCTGTGGACCCGGCTGGTATTGCTGGTTCTGCTGATCGTGCCGCTGATCGTGACCAGCGGGCGCTGGCTGCACGTGTCGCGCGTCGACCTCACCGCCGACCGGCTGTACACGCTGGCGCCTGGTACGCTGCAGATCATCGATACGTTGCAGCGGCCATTGAAGCTCACGTTGTATTTCTCCGAGCATGCCACCCGGGATCTTCCGCAGTTGCGCAGCTACGAGCAGCGCGTGCGCGAGATGTTGCAGGAGATGGTCGCTCGCTCGCACGGCCGCATCCACCTGCAGGTGATCGATCCGGTGCCTTACTCCGATGACGAGGCCAGTGCCGAAGGCAGTGGCCTGACGCCGGCCAACGGCGGCAGCAATGGCGAACGGGTCTTTTTCGGTCTGGCCGGAAGCGCCATGTCGGGCCGCGCCGACGACAGCGCCACCGAAGACCGTGTGGCCGAAAAGTCGCTGGCGATCCCGTTCTTCGATCCGGCCCGTGAAGCGTTTCTCGAGTACGACATCGTCAAGTTGCTGTATGAACTGAACCAGTCGAGCAAGCCGTTGGTTGGCGTGATCAGTTCGTTGCCGGTCATGGGCGAGCCTGCGCTGGGCGAACAGCCGTGGACCGTGATGCAGCAGCTTGGCCAGTTGTTCGACCTGAAGACGCTGGATCCGGCCACGTTGCAACACGTCGATGGCCACATCAAGGTGTTGCTGCTGATCCATCCCCGGAACCTGTCGGCCGATGCGCAATACGCGATCGACCAGTACATGTTGCACGGGGGACATCTGGTGGTGTTTGTCGATCCCGATGCCGAGCTTGAAACCACTCCGTTTGCCGCGGACGCCGGGGGGCTGCCCGATCACAGTTCCGACCTGCCGCGTCTGTTCCATGCCTGGGGGGTCGTCTACGACCCGCACAAGGTCGTGCTGGATCGCGCCCGCGCGTTGCCGATCGAACTGGCCGGCAGCAATTTCAATCATCCGGCCATGCTCGCCCTTGGCTCGCAGGAGCTCAACCACAACGATGTCGTCACCGCCAGCCTGCAGCGGATCAACGTGGCCACCATCGGTTATTTCGATCTGGCACCCAATGCACGCACGCGCTTGATACCGTTGCTGCAGAGCAGCTCCGAAGCCGAGGCGGTGTCGACACAGCGGGTGCTGGAGGCGAGCAGCGACCCCACCCTGCTGTTGCAGGACTACAAGCCGGACAATGCCCATTACGTGCTGGCGGCGAGACTGCGTGGGCCGTTCAAGAGCGCGTTCCCGGAACGCGCGGGTCAGCCGGGACATCTGGCCAGTTCCGTCCCGCAGGCCGAGGTGGTTCTGGTGGCCGATACCGATCTGCTCAGCGATCGGTTGTGGGTCGAGCCGCAGACTTCGCTCGGCCAGACCATGATGCAGGCATTCGCCAACAACGGCGACTTTGTCACCAATCTGGTCGACAACCTCAGCGGATCCTCGGCGTTGCTGTCGATACGGGGTCGCTCCACGTCGCAGCGGCCATTCACCCGGGTACAGGCGCTGCGCAATGTGGCCGATCAGAAATTTTTGCAGAAGGAGCGTGAACTGCAGCAGGAGCTGCTCGATACCCGGCGGCGGCTGGACGAGCTGCAGCCGGCCAAGGGCGATCAGGCCAGCAAGATCACGGCCGAGCAGCGTCATGAAATCGAGCAGTTCCGCCAGCGCCAGTTGGGCATCAACAAGGAATTGCGCGATGTGCAGCACCAGCTCAATGCCGAGATCGATGCGCTGGGAATGCGGCTGAAGTTCATCAACATCGTGCTGGTGCCGGCGCTGGTCGCGCTGCTCGGCCTGCTTTACGGTTGGCGGCGCACCCGACGCAGCCGTCAGCGCACATGAGGGGCGGCAGACTGCAGCTACACGGGGCGCCCGCGCCGCACTATGCTTGGCGGTCGCCGGTGCGGTCGCAGGTGCAGTGAAGTGATGGCAACGTTGTTGAAATGGATCGTGCCGTGGGAGTTTTCGTGGGTGTTCCTCGCGACCTTCCTGCTGGCCTGCGTGCTGTATCTGCGCGGCAGCCGCCGGTTGCGGGTGAGCTTCGGCCGTCAGCTGGCGTTCTGGGCCGGCATGGCGATCATCTACCTCTCGCTGCACACCTATCTCGATTACTACGCCGAGCATGAGTTCTTCGTGCACCGCCTGCAGCAGCTGCTGCTGCATCATCTGGCACCGTTACTGATTGTCGCAGCGTACCCGGCCGGCACATTGCGCGCCGGCTTGCCGCTGACCTGGCGGGCGAGGGTCTTGCGGCCGCTGCAGCGGTCGTGGCCGTGGCGGCTGATCATGGGCGTTCTGCTCAATCCGACGGTGGCGACGCTGCTGTTCGTCATCTTCGTGCTGATCTGGCTGATACCGCCACTGCAGACGCTGGCGATGCTGGATTGGCGCGTCTACCGGTTCATGAACTGGACGATGCTGATCAGCGGGTTCGCCTACTGGTCGCTGGTACTCGATCACCGGCCGCATCCGCCGGGACGGATGGTCGCCGGCATGCGCGTGTTGTCGCCGGTGATCACCATGTCGCCGCAGATTCTCGCCGGCGCCATCGTCACGTTTTCCAAAACCGATCTCTATCCGATCTTCGAGATCTGCGGTCGCGCGTTCACCTTCAACGTGCTAACCGGGCAACTGATCGGCGGTCTGATCACCTGGGTGCCGGCGGCATTGATCGAGACCGTCGGTGGCCTGATGGCGCTGCGCCTGTGGCTGAACCTGTCGCGCAGGGGGCGCCTGGAGCAGCGCCAACCGCCGCGCCCGGTCGCGAGGCCATCCGCCGCCGGCCCGTAGGAGCCCGCTTGCGGGCGATGCTCTTGATCCACGCGAAAGAGCATCGCCCGCAAGCGGGCTCCTACAAGCCGTCGTTCAGGGCATTGGCGGGACGTGCGATGAAATCGGTGGCCAGCGTGCTGCCATCGGTGAACTTCAGAAGCACGGCAATCGTATCGCCGGGTTTCACCGGCTTGCGGGCCTGCATCAACATCAGGTGGTATCCCGCCGGGGCCAGCACGGCCTTGCCATGTGCCGGGATCTCCAGCGAATCGACCATCGTCATGCGGCTCATGCCGCCGGCGGTGGAGCTGTGATGCAACATCACTTCGGCATATGCCGCGCTGCTGGCGCCGCTGAGCAGGATCGCCCGATCGCTGCCGTTTTCCAGCGTGACATAGGCGCTGGCAGGAAGGTTGCCGGGCAGCACGCGGATCCACGCATGACTGGCATGGACGTGTTCGGCGGCCGTGGCATGCACACCGCCGGCCAGCAGCAGGCCGGCGGCGAGCAACAGTGTCATCGAACGTGGTTTCATGGCGCGACTCCCGTGTCCAGCAGCAGATGCAGATCGTGCACGAGGTCATCCTGCGAGTCGGCCGGCGTGGCCAGAACACGCGGGTTGCCGTCACGGTCGAAAACATAGATCGCCGAGCTGTGACTGACCTCGTAATTGCCGTCGCCAGTGGACGGCTCGCGGGTGAACGAGGCGCGGTAGCGCTTGACCAGGGCTTCGATGTCGCTGGCCGACCCCGTCAGGCCGACCGCGCGGGGGTCGAACGCGTTCACATAGGCATGCAGCACGGCCGGCGTGTCGCGGGCCGGGTCGACGCTGACGAACAGGATGCGCGCGCCGTCGGCGAGCTTGCCCAGGCGCTGCATCACCACATGCAAGTGCGCCAGGGTCAGCGGACAGACATCCGGGCAATGGGTGTAGCCGAAATAGAGCAACACCACCTTGCCGCGATAGTCGGCGGCGGAAACCGTCTTGCCCTGATCGTCGGTGAGCGTGAACGCGAGCGTGGGCATGTGGCCGGTGACATTGGTCAGCCGGAAGGGTAGCGGCTGGGTATGCTGGCAGCCGCCCAGCAGCAGGCCGGCGACGAGCAGCAGCAACAGGGCGGGGCGCAACGGATAGCGAGACTTCATGCGAGAATCCGGATGTTCGAACCGATCAAGCATACGACACCGGTGGTACAGCATGGTTCGCCAGGCGAGGGATAAGGCCATTCCGCGACAAACTCTCGATCGGCGTGCCGGCGTGCTGGCCGGTGTGGCCGGTGCCAGCGCGGTGCTGCTGGGTGCGTTCGGCGCGCATGCATTGCGTGGGTTGCTTGATGCGCCGCACCGCGAGCTGTGGCACACCGCCGTGAACTATCACGCATGGCATGCGCTGGCGCTGGCCCTTGCGGTCGGTGTGGGACGTGGCCGCAGCGGGCGTGTGGCCGTAGGGGCATTCGCCACCGGCATCGTGCTGTTCAGCGGCAGCCTGTATGCGCTGGCCCTCGGCGCACCGCACTGGACGGGGATCGTCACGCCGTTTGGCGGCCTCGCGTTCGTCATCGGCTGGATCGCCCTGGGTGGATCGCTGGGTTCGCGTACCGGCTGACATCCGTGCCGGCGTCATCCACCTGTCATGCCTCGGCGTCAGCATGCGGGTATGAACGTCGCCACGCCGTTGCGGACATCGCCGTGGTTGCCAGTCTCGATGATGCTGGTTGCGTTGCTGTGGATCGTGCTGAACGGCTTCGGCCCAGCTCGTTCGCCGCGAGTCACGGTTCCGGTCGAGCCGGTATTCGAAAGTCTGGTGCATTGGCGTGATGCCGGCCACGACTGGCTGCTGGTCGCCGGCGGAAAGCCCGAGCTGCTGACCATCTACGATGCTGCCGACGGGCGCCCGTTGCGTCGGCTCGCGCTCGCGCATGGCTTCAATGACGTCCGTGCACTGGCACAGCACGATGGCCGTCTGTTTGTCCTCGACGATGACGGCAGGCTGGGCGAACTCACCTTGCCGCAACTGCAATGGGTTGGCGATGGCCATGGCTCAGTGATGCGGCCTGATGTAGAAGCCCGCGATCCTGCCGTCGGCGCTGCAGGCCACCTGGGCATCGATCAGTTTGTCGCCGTAGTGCAGCGGCGTGACCACCACGGCAGAGCCGTTCGTGACGCTGCTGCGTGCCGGTTCGCGCGCCCCGCGCGCCCCGAATTTTTGCGGCAAGGACTGCCAGACGTTGGCCAGGGCATCGGCACTGAGTCCGCTCCTCATGCGGTCATCGAAGTCGGCGGTGGCGCCGGTGAAGTCGCCCTTGTCCAGATGGTCGAGCAGTCTGCTCGATAGCGTCGGGCAATCGGCGCTGGCGGCGTGTGCCACGCCGATCGCGGGGCCGAGGGCGAGCGCGATGCAGGCGGCAAAGACGAGCTTGAACATGTCATTCTCCCGGGTGGAATCAACGGTTGTGGTCATCGATCGCGGTTTCGTGCTTGCCGGACTTCAGCCGGCCGGCCTTGCGCAGCGCTTCGCGCAACACGTATTCGATCTGTGCGTTGACGCTGCGCAGTTCGTCGTCGGACCAGCGCTGCATCGCTTCGAGCACGGTGGCGCTGATGCGCAGCGGATAGGCTTTTTTCTCGGCAGCCATGTCGCCGTCAGCTGTACAGCGTGCCGGTGTTGACCACTGCCTGGGTGCCACGCTCGCTGCACAGCACCACCAGCAGGTTGCTGACCATCGATGCCTTGCGCTCCTCGTCCAGCTGTACAACGCCGCGCCGGTTGAGCTGTTCCAGCGCCATCTCGACCATGCCGACCGCACCCTCGACGATCTTCGTGCGGGCGGCGATGATCGCGTCGGCCTGCTGCCGCTGCAGCATCGCCTGGGCGATTTCCTGGGCATAGGCGAGATGGCTGATGCGCGCCTCGATCACTTCCACGCCGGCCTTGCCCAGCCGCGTCTGGATCTCGTCGCGCAGGTGCGAGTTGATCACGTCGCCATGGCTGCGCAGCGCCGGCTTGCCGTCTTCGTGGGCATCGTAGGGGTAACTCTGCGCCATCTGCCGCAGCGCCGATTCGCTCTGGATGTGCACGTAGTTCTCGTAGTCGTCCACGCAGAATACCGCCTCGGCCGTATCCAGCACCTGCCACACCACCACGGCCGCAATCTCGATCGGGTTGCCGTCGCTGTCGTTGACCTTCAGCTTGCCGCTCTCGAAGTTGCGCACGCGCAGCGAGATACGCTGCCTGCTGAAAAACGGATTGGTCCAGCGCAGACCCTCTTCGCGCACGGTACCGGCGTACTTGCCGAACAACTGCAACACCTGGCCTTCGTTCGGTGCGACCTGGCAAAAGCCTTTCAGCATGAAGCTGGTGATGGCGAGTACGCCGACGCCGGTGATCATGCCGGCCATGTCCTGCGCGGGCGCGGACCGCAGCAGCAGGGCGATACCAATGGCCAGCAGCACGAGGCATACGCCGATGAAAGGAATGCCGGCAACCGAGAAACCCTTGTGTTCGTTCATGGCAGCTCTCCGAAAAGTGTAAAAAGTAGATATCAAAATGATATCAAGTACAAGTGCCACGCAAGTGATGTGTCGATGGCCGGGCTGGAGTGCCGTGGGGTCTGCCGGTACGGTGGCGCGTCGCGTTTACAATGGCGTTTTGCCCGGAGAACCCGATGAAGCCGTTTGGTACGCCTCATTCCGATCATGCGCTGCGGGTTCTCCTGCTCGGTGCCGGCGAGCTGGGCAAGGAGGTCGCGATCGAGCTGCAGCGTTATGCGGTGGAAGTGGTCGCGGTGGATCGCTATGCGAATGCGCCGGCGATGCAGGTGGCCCATCGCAGCCACGTGATCGACATGCTCGATGGCGCCGCGCTGCGTGCGGTGATCGAGGCCGAGCGGCCCGATCTGGTGGTGCCGGAGATCGAGGCGATCCATACGCCTACCCTGGTCGAGATGGAGAAAGCCGGGCTGCGGGTGATTCCCACCGCCCGGGCCGCATGGTTGACGATGGATCGCGAAGGCATCCGCCGCCTCGCTGCCGAGGAGCTGCAACTGCCGACCTCGCCATACCGGTTCTGCGATGACGAGTCGCAGTATCGCGAGGCCGTCGCCGCGATCGGCCTACCGTTCGTGATCAAGCCGGTGATGAGCTCGTCGGGCAAGGGGCAGAGCGTGGTGCAGCATGAGGATCAACTGCAGCCGGCATGGGATTACGCGCAATCCGGCGGGCGTGCCGGCAAGGGGCGGGTGATCGTCGAGGGCTTTGTGGCGTTCGACTACGAGATCACCCTGCTGACGGTGCGGCACGTCGATGGCGTGAGTTTCTGCGCACCGATCGGCCATCGTCAGGAAGACGGCGACTATCGCGAATCCTGGCAGCCGCAGCCGATGAGCGACGCGGCGCTGGCCGAGGCCCAGCGTCAAGCCGCCGCGATCACCGGCGCGCTGGGTGGCCGGGGCGTGTTTGGCGTGGAGTTTTTCGTCAGATCGGATCAGGGCGGGAGCGATGCGGTGATCTTTTCCGAGGTCAGCCCGCGTCCGCACGACACCGGCCTGGTTACCCTCATTTCGCAGGATCTGTCGGAATTCGCGCTGCATGCGCGGGCGATCCTCGGCCTGCCGATTCCGCTGATCCGTCAATACGGACCGTCGGCATCGTGCGCCGTGCTGGTGGAAGGCGACGGTGTGGCGCCGCGCTATTTCAACGTGGCCGAGGCACTGGCCGAGCCGGATACGCAACTGCGCATCTTCGGCAAGCCGGCGGTCAAAGGGCGTCGGCGCATGGCCGTCACGCTGGCGCGCGATGAAAACATCGAGGCGGCCAGAGTCAAGGCGATGCGTGCTGCGGGTCGGCTGCGCGTGGAGCTTTGAGCTGACGAGTTGCGACAGTCGTTTCAGTCCGGGTCAACGATGCATCGCGAGGAGGAAATCATGCAATCGACAGGTTTTGCGCATTGGCTGGTGGTGCTGGTGGAAGTGTTCGCCGCGGTCTCGTTGCTGGTGCTGGCGCTGTTGGTCGTGCTGCTGCTGGTCACGTGGGTGGTCGATCGCAACCAGACCGCCAACTCGGTGTTGCGCAACTTCCCGGTGGTTGGCCATTTCCGTTATGGCTTCCTGCGCCTGGGCGAGTTTTTCCGGCAATATCTGTTCGCCAGCGATCGTGAGGAGCTGCCGTTCAATCGGTCTGAACGCGTATGGGTGTATCGCGCCGCCAAGAACGCGGAAAACACCAACGCCTTCGGCTCCACCCGCGACCTGCGCGGCGAGGGCGTGCCGTTCTTCGTCAACGCCGCGTTTCCGGCGCTGGGCGACCATCATGTGAAGCCGAAGCCGCTGCGTATCGGCCCCTTTGCGCGCGAGCCGTACGATCATGCCGCGTTCTTCAACATCTCGGCGATGAGCTTTGGTGCGCTGTCGGCACCGGCAGTGCGTGCGCTGTCCATCGGGGCGGCGAAGGCGGGCATCTGGCTGGACACCGGCGAAGGCGGGCTGGCGCCGTATCACCTCGAGGGCGGCTGCGACATCGTGTTCGAAATCGGCACGGCCAAGTACGGCGTGCGCACCAGCGATGGCAGGCTCGACGACGACAAGCTCAAGGCGGTATGCGCGCACCGGCAGGTAAAGATGGTGAGCATCAAGCTCGGCCAAGGCGCCAAGCCCGGCATGGGTGGGCTACTGCCGGCGGCCAAGGTGACGCCGGAGATCGCGGCGATCAGGGGCATTCCGGCGGGGCAGGATTCACAGAGTCCGAACCGGCACCTGGACATTGCCAACGTGCCGCAGCTGCTGGACGCGATCGCGCACATCCGCGAACTCACCGGCAAGCCGGTCGGCTTCAAGGCCGTGTTCGGCAGCATGGCGTGGATCGGGCAGCTGTGCGACGAGGTACACCGGCGCGGTATCGAAAGCGCGCCGGATTTCATCATCGTCGACGGCTCCGAGGGCGGTACCGGTGCGGCGCCGCAGACGCTGATGGAGGGCGTCGGATTGCCGCTGCACGAGGCACTGCCCGAGCTGGTCAATACCCTGATGACCCATGGCCTGCGCCAGCGCATCCGGGTGATCTGCTCGGGCAAATGCATTACCGCATACGACGTGGCGTGGGCGCTGTCGGTCGGTGCCGACTTTGTCAATTCAGCACGCGGCTTCATGCTGGCGCTGGGCTGCATCCAGTCGCTGCAGTGCAACCGCAACACCTGCCCCACCGGCATCACCACGCAAAACCCGAAGTTGCAGCGCGGGCTGGTGGTCACCGACAAGAGCGAGAAGGTGGGCAACTATGCGAAGAACGTGATGCACGAGGTCGGCATCATCGCCCACAGCTGCGGCGTGGAGGATCCGCGCCAGCTCGACCGCAGCCACTGCCGGGTGGTCGGCGACGACGGCCTGTCGATTCCGCTGGAGAAGCTGTTTCCCTATCCGCAGGCGGTCGTGGAATCCCGCCCGTCGTAGGAGCGCACCCTGTGCGCGAATGCTTTTGGCACCGGTCGATGCGATAAAGCATTCGCGCACAGGGTGCGCTCCTACGGGGTGGTGGGCATCGGTTGCCAGTGTCCCGCCTTGCGGATCTGCAGCGGCCGGAAGCGTCGCTTGTAGTCCATCTTCGGATGGCCGTCGATCCAGAAGCCCAGGTACAGCCATGGCATGCCGCGGCGGCGTGCCAGTTCGACCTGTTGCAGGATCGCGTAGGTGCCGAGGCTGCGCGCGGTCTCGGTGGGGTCGTAGAAGGTGTACACCGCCGACAGGCCGTTCAGGCACACGTCGGTGACTGCCACCGCGAGCAGGCGCTCGTCGTGGCGTAGTTCCAGGAACAGCGTGGGACTCCACGGCGCCGTCAGGAAGCGGCGAAAATCGCTGGCTTCGGCATCGTCCATGCCGCCGCCGGCATGACGGCTCTGCAGGTAGCGTTCGTACAAGCCATGACGTTCGAGGTTGTAGCCAGGGATCGATTCGCTGATGCCCAGATCGGCGTTGCGCTTGAGGCAGCGTTTCTGCGATCGGTCCGGCTGGAAGTTCTCCACGTCGATGCGACAAGGCGTGCAGGCACGGCATTGCGGGCAGTTGGGGAAATACAGGTGGCCGCCGGCACGACGAAAACCGCGCTCGAGCGCCGGGCCATAAAGCTGGTCAAGCCGTGGCGCGGCCGGGTCGATGACCAGATTCTGCGCCGTGCGCCCGGCGTAATAGCCGCACGGGTGGGGCAGGGTCTGGAACAGCCGGACAGGTTCGGAGCGCATGCCCCGATTCTATGCCGGGTCCGGGTCGCTGGTGCAAGACCATCGAGCGGCGGTCACACCACGTGCAGGTAACGCAGCACCACCATCGCGAACGCGGCAAGCACTGCCAGCAGCACGATGCGGCGCACGCGCGCCACGGTGTGCTGGCGCCGAACGATCGGCGAGGGATTGCGTGCGGCGGCGAGTTCGTCGCCGTGACGGACCAGCGGCTCGATGCCGATCTCGCGCAGCAAGGTGCGTGCCGCGGCGTAGTCGTCGGCCCGGCTGATCCACACCTGTGGCCAGCTGTCGCGATCGTCCCGTTGCTGCGTGTAGCTGAAACGCTGCCAGGTCGGACGGTTGTAGTTGGAACGATTGGTCACGGTGGTCTCGATGCCGTGCTCGGCCATCAGGGCGACCACGGTATCGATGTTTTCCTGACGGGGCGAGGTATAGATCTGGCGCATGCGTGCAGTTTACTCGCCGCGCAGACGGATCAGGCCTTCCTGCGCGGTGGAGGCGATCAGCCGACCGTCGCGGCAGAAGATCTGTCCGCGCGCCAGGCCGCGGCCGCCTTGCGCGGTGGGGCTGTCGAACGAATACAGCAACCATTCGTCCACGCGGAACGGTCGGTGGAACCACAACGCATGGTCGAGGCTGGCCATCTGTACGTTGTGGGTCATGTAGGAAATGCCGTGCGGCAAGGTGGCCGTGCCGATCAGGTGGAAGTCCGAGGCATAGGCCAGCAGCGCGCGATGCAGGATCGCCGAGTCGCTGATCGGCGCGGTGAGGCGGAACCAGATGTGCTGGATCGGCGGGCGCTTGACCGGGTGCAGCTCGTCGCGCGGCCACACCTGGCGAAACTCGAACGGCCCGTCGATACCCAGCCAGCGCTGCAGCTTCACCGGCAGCCGCGCCAGTTCGGTCGGTTGCAGGTGGCGCATCGGCTCCAGATCGTCCGGCGAAGGTACTTCGGGCATCGAGGTCTGGTGTTCCACGCCGTGTTCCGGCACTTGGAACGAGACCGACCCATTCAAGATCGGCTGGCCATGCTGGATCGCCACCACCCGCCGCGACGAAAACGTGCCGCCATCGCGGGCGCGCTCCACGCTGTACACGATCGGCGCCTCGATGTCGCCGGCCCGCAGGAAATAGGCATGCAGCGAGTGTGCCTCGCGTGCCGGATCGACGGTCTGCTGCGCGGCCGCCAGCGCCTGGCCCAGCACCTGTCCGCCGAACACGAAACGGGTGCCGATGTCACGGCTCTGGCCGCGGAACAGGTTGTCTTCCAGCCGCTCGAGCTGCAGCAACTCGACCAGTTCGGCGACGTGTGCTTCGCGCATGCGGGTGTCCTTAGCTGGGGTTGACCAGTATAGCGGTGGCGATCACCCGAATCCGACTCAGCAGGTGACGACCGGTCCTACGCCGACGGGGGAGCGCCGGTCTCGAAGGCGACCGTGAGCGCTGCGGACGAGAGCGCGGCCAGGAAGTCGCGTGCATCGAATGCCTGGCCCGCGGCGAGTGCGCCGCGGGTGCGGCTGCGGCCGTCGAGGATGCGTTGCAGCGCCTCGACCAACAGTGGCGCGGTGACGGCGTAGATGTCGCGTCCGCTGGCGATGGCACGGCAAGCGTGGTTGCCGCGTCGCACGCGTACGTCGACCACGAAGCGCTGCGCGGACCGGCCGCTGCCGTCGGCGGCGACCGGCGCTGGCGTGGCCGGATCGCGCAGGTCGCGCAGCGGGGCCAGGTTCATCCACGAGTGCAGGTTGCGGCAGGCGATGTGGTGCGGCACCACGATGGCCTCGGACAGCGGCAGCAACACCGTTTCCAGCCACCCGAACGGTGCCGGGAAGTCGGTCTCGCGCAGGGGCGCGGGGTCGGGCACGGTGCGGGTGCGGCCGTGTTCGATGTACGTGCGCGGGTAATGGTTGCGCTCGCCGGTGAGGCGGGTGCCGCGCGTCGGATGCCAGCCGTCGAGCGCGACGGCGATGTCCACCGTATCCGCGTCGGTGGCGCCGTCGAGCGCGGCGCTGGCCAGCAGGTCGGCGAGGCCGCCGTAGAAAGCCATCGCAGGCACCACCGTCACGCCCGCGGCTTTCGCCTCGCCATCGCGCGCCAGGGTGTCGGCGACGGCACGCTGCTCCGCCGCCACGTCGAGATAGTGGATGCGCGCGCGCAGCGCCGCATCCAACACCGGTTTGGCAGTGTCGAGAAAAGGACCGGCGCAATGCAGGACGGCGGCGGTGCCGGCGAAGGCTGCATCCAGCGCGGCGGGGTCGTCGGCGGCGGCCGTGCGAACCTCGACGCCGGTGGCCGCGGCCAGTTCATGCAGTCTGGCTGCGTCGCGGCCGCAGGCCACCGGCACGAAGCCGCGGCGATGCAGTTCGGCCAGCGCGAAGCGACCGGTGTGGCCGTAGGCGCCGTACACCGCGATGCGAGGGGAAGGATTCGCCGTCATGCCTCGTCTGCCGCCTCGCGCAGCTTCTGTGCGCATTCCTCGCAGCAGACCTCGACGGTGCGGCCGCCGATGGTGACCTTGATGGCGTTGCCGTCGAGCGGGTAGTCGCAAGCGGCGCAGGTGTTCTCGTTCATGGTGTGTCTCCGGCAGGGCCCGCGATCGGGCAGACACAGGAGACCACCGGCCGGCGTCGGCGGCTGTCAGGATCTTTAGCGATTCACGAGGCCCGAGAGGTTGAGACTATCAACCTCTCAGGCCGGCGATGGATGGCCGGCCGCGGATCGGGCACGCCAGTGCCTGATCCGCGTGAGCGAGTCCGGGCATGTACCGGACTCGCGATAAAAGAAAACCACAGGACGTGGTTTTCTTTACAGCTTCTGTGCCAGCGCGGCCTGGCGGAAGGCCGTGGGCGTGCGGCCGTAGGCCTGGCGGAACGCGGCGCTGAAATGGCTGTGGCTGGAGAAGCCCAGGTCCTGCGCCAGCGCGGCGACGTCTTCGCAGTCGGCGATCAGATCCAGCGCGTGCGCCAGGCGCAGGCGCAGGTGGTAGCGGTACAGCGGCATGCCTTCGACCTGCTGGAAGGCCTGGGTGAGGTAGACCGGTGAACCGCCGATCTCCGCCGCGATGTCCGCCAGCGCCCAGCGCCGGGTGAGGTCGCTGGCGAGCAGCAGCTTCGCCCGGTCTACCAGCCGTTGCCGCGCACGGGACGCGCCGGGCGCATGGGTGGTTCGCGGGCCGAGGCTGCGGCACACCAGGGTCAAGGCCAGGCTCTCGGCCTCCAGCGGCTCGATGCCGCCGTTGCGCAGGCTGTGGCGCAGCAACGCCAGCAGCACCTGCGCGCGTTCGTCGATGCGCAGTGCCTGGTGTCGGAACACGGGCTGGTCGCGCCGCTGCAGCATCGCCGCCGGCGCGAGCTCGCGCAGCAGCGGCTGCGATACCGACAGCGACAGGCAGGCATCGCCGCCGGCCGCAGGGTGGCTGACCTGATAGCCCTCGCCGGCATTGAAGAACAGCACGTGGTTGGCGTCGGCCACCGATTGCGTGCTGCCGACATGGCGCAGGAACAGTCCGCGATACGGAAACACCAGCTGGGTCGAGATGGCGCATTCCTCGGCGCCGCGATGGCGGCAGGCGCCGCGGCAGCACACGTCGTGCACCGCGACGGTAGTCGATTGCAGCAACGGCTGGACGTCGAACTCCGGCATGGACGCGGGTCGAAGGAAGGGGCGTCAGCGTAGTCTAGTGTGGTGTTTCACGCTTGGCGACCCTTTCAGCAAGGCACGCAGGGGTCAGCTGCAAGGCGCGTTCGCGCAGGAAGGGTGGTGCCCTTTCAAGCGGGCGCACCGCGGCAGATGGCCCCTCCGTGCCTTGCCCTGGCATCTGAGACAGGCTCTGAAAGGGCCGCCAAGCGTGAAACACTACACTAGCGCAGCCGCTGCAGGCCGCTGGCAGGAACGAAGGCGTCCCATGGGAACAGCGGGCCGGGATCGAGCTTGCGGTGGATTTGCAGCGCAGGATCGTCGCTGGCCGGCATCAACGCAGTGTCCAGATCCTCGTGGCCGGCGATCTGGTGCAGGTTCGGGAAATCCTGCCGCAGTCGGGCCAGCAATGCCTGCAGTGCGCTGATCTGGGCGGCGGTGTAGGGCTCGGTCATCTGCTGGTGATGCGAGTCCCACCAGTGCGGGTAACGCCCGCGGTTGACCAGCTCGATGCCGATCGATTGCGGGTTGTGGCCGCGCACATGGTTCGCGATGCGGGTGCCGGGCACATAGCGGTAAACCGCGCCGTCGCGGTCGATGTAGTAGTGGCCGCTGTTGCCGGTGCCGTTGTCGTACAGCACCTTTTCGCCGTAGGTGCGGGCGCTGGCCAGATCCGGCAGCTCGGTGCAGTGGATCACCACCAGCGTAACGGCGCCGGCCGGGCGTTCGGGCAGGTGGCTGACGTAGGGTAGCGGCTGGTCGTGGATGGTCAGGAGAGGCATGGGGCGGCAGGCTCCCTGCGTGCCTTGCTGAAAGGGCCGCCAGCACACCGGGGGCTGGTCGGAAACGCCACCTGATAAGATACCCGACTTGTTCAAGCAGTTACTATGGAGATTGCCATGCGTGGCCAGATCATACTTTCGCATGGCTCGGACTCCGGTCCGGACGCCACCAAGGTCAGCGTGCTGGCAGCGTTGGCCGAATCGCTGGGCTGGCGCACACAGCGGCCGGACTATCGTGACGACGATTCACGCGGCCTTGCCGGTTCGGTGGCGCCGCGGATTGCCCGTCTGCGTGCCACCATCGAAGAGCTTGCCGCACCGCCCTTGCTGGTGGGTTCGAGCATGGGCGCGTTCGTGTCCGGGCTGGTCTCGATGGATGCACCTGTGGCGGGGCTGCTGCTGCTGGCCACGCCGGTGGCGATTCCCGGTTACGCGCGGACGTTTGATCTGAGGTCCGGGGTGTCGACTCTGCTGATCCACGGCTGGCGCGACGTGACCTGTCCGCTGGCTGGCGTGCAGGCCTTCAGCGCGCAGCGCCGGCTGCCGTTGCTGGTGCTGGATGACGATCATCGGCTGGGCTCGAGCATCGACATGATTGGCGCCCAGTTGCGCTACATGCTCGACCTGATGGCAAAGGCCGAATGAGCCCGCTCTCACCCGGAGTGTTCTTCGCCACCTGCCCCAAGGGGCTGGAATATCTGCTGCGCGACGAGCTGATTGCGCTCGGCGCCAGCGACGTGCGCGAAGCGCTGGCCGGGGCGCATTTTTCCGGTTCGCTGGAAACCGCGTATCGCGCCTGCCTGTGGTCGCGACTGGCCAGCCGCATCCTGTTGCCGCTGGCGGAGTTCGATGCGGCCGACGATGACGCGCTCTACCGTGGCGTGCAGGACATCGACTGGAGCCGGCACCTGGCGGCACACGCCACCTTCGCGGTGGATGCCGGCACCGCGCTGAGCAAGCTCACCCACAGCCAGTTCATCGGCCTGCGGGTGAAGGATGCGGTGGTCGACCAGTTCCGCCAGCGCGACGGCAACCGGCCCGGCATCGATACCGACGAGCCGGACATCCGCATCAACCTGCGCCTGCGCCGCGACCGCGCCACGCTGTCGCTGGATCTGGCCGGCTCGCCGCTGCATCGGCGCGGCTGGCGTGAGGAACAGGGCGCGGCGCCGCTGAAGGAAAACCTCGCCGCCGCGATGCTGCTGCGTGCACGCTGGCCGGAGGTATACGCCGACGGCGGCGCTTTGCTCGATCCGATGTGCGGCTCGGGCACCCTGCTGATCGAGGGGGCGTTGATGGCGGCCGACGTGGCGCCCGGCCTGCGCCGCGAATATTTCGGCTTTCTCGGCTGGCAGCAGCACGATATCGCGCTGTGGCGCGGCTTGCTGGACGAGGCGAAGCAACGCGCCGAAACCGGCCTGCGTGGCCTGCGCAGCGTGTTCTTCGGCAGCGACGCCGACCCGCGCATGGTACAGACGGCCAAACGCAACGCGCAGCAGGCCGGCGTGGCCGGCTTCTTCACGCTGGACAAGCAGGACGTGGCCCATGCCGCGCCGCCACCGGGCATCGACTATGGCCTGGTCATCACCAATCCGCCGTACGGCGAACGCCTCGGTGAGCGCGCCGAGATGCCGAAGCTGTATCGCGTGCTGGGCGATACGCTGCGTGCGCGCTTCACCGGCTGGCGTGCCGCGGTGCTGGCCGGCGATGTGGAACTCGGCCGCGCCATGCAGCTGCACGCGGACAAGCGTTACGTGCTGTACAACGGCGCGCTGGAAACCGTGTTGCTGACGTTCGACCTGAAGCGGCGCGACGAGAAGCCGCGCGAGCCGAAGCCGTTGTCGGCCGGCGCGCAGATGCTGAAGAACCGGCTGGAGAAAAACCTCAAACACCTGCGCAAGCGATTGAGCCGCGAGGGCATCCACTGCTGGCGCGCCTACGATCAGGACCTGCCCGAATACGCCGCCGCGATCGATGTCTACGGCGACACCGGCGGCGACGATCACCTGCACATCCAGGAATACCGCGCACCGGCCGACGTGCCGGCCGATGTCGCCCGCCTGCGCCTGCGCGAGATCGCCCGCGTCGCCGGCGAGGTACTTGGCGTGCCGCGCGAGCGCATCGCGATCAAGACCCGTGAGCGGGGCAAGGGTGGTTCCAAGTACGGCCAGCTCGACCAGCGCAACGAGTTCATCGAGGTGGAAGAGGCTGGGCTGAAGTTCCTGGTCAACCTCACCGATTATCTCGACACCGGCCTGTTCCTCGATCACCGGCTGGTGCGGGCGAAAGTGCGCGAGCTGGCGGACGGGAAATGCTTCCTCAACCTGTTTGCCTACACCGCCACCGCCAGTGTGCATGCGGCGGCCGGCGGTGCACTGGAAACCACCAGTGTGGACCTGTCGGCTACCTATCTGGAGTGGGCCTCGCGCAATCTCGCGTTGAACGGTTTCAGCGGCGCCAGTCATCGCCTGATGCAGTGCGACGTGCTGGAATTCCTCGAGCGCGACCGCGGGCATTACGGGCTGATTTTTGTCGACCCGCCCACGTTTTCCAATTCCAAGCGTGCCGACGACTTCGACGTGCAGCGCGATCATGTGAAACTGCTCGATGCCTGCAACGAGCGGCTGACCCGTGACGGGGTGATCGTGTTTTCCAACAATTTCCGCCGCTTCAAGCTCGATCGTGAGGAACTGGAGCAACGTTTCGAGATCGAAGACTGGACGGTGCCGAGCATCCCGTTCGATTTCAGCCGCCGCGCCGATATCCACGGCTGCTGGCTGCTGCGGCGGCGTGTGGCGGACACCGGTGTGAATCCCTGGGATACGACCCGCATCAAAAGGTGAACACTTCAGTTCACATTAAGCCGGGCAAGCCGAGCATAGGTGCCGTAGCACAACAAGGAGAGAAGTCATGATCAATCGTTTCGGCAGTGCGAGCAAGTTGGCGGCTTTGAGCCTTGCTGTGGCGGCTGCAGTGGCAATGCCGTTGAGCGCGTCTGCGCACGGTCATGGTTTTCGCGGCGGCCATTACGGTTATGGTCACGGCGGCTATTACGGTCGTGACCATGATGGCCACTGGAGCGGTGGACGCTGGATCGCCGGCGCCCTTGTCACGGGCGCGGTGATCGGTCTGGTCAGTGACGCTTTTCGTCCGGAACCGGAGTACTACGGCCCCCCGGTGGTCTACAGCCGGCCGCGTACCGTGATCTACGAAGACGACCCGGTGGTGGTGCGTCGGCGCGTGATCGAGACCCGCACGGTGTATCAGGATCCATACGACACGCGCTATATCCGCAGTTACGGCGATGACGACGACGGCGACTGAGCCGGTCCGTCCGGCAGGTTGCCGATCGCGACATGCGCAAACAGCAGAGCCCGGCATGCCGGGCTCTGCTGTTTGCGCACGATTGACATCGCGTCGGGCTTCAGCCGTGGGCAGGCAGGGTCATCGGCTGATCCGCAGCACTGCCATGGTGCATGGCCTGGGCACGCAATCGATCGAAACGGACCTTGTCGACCCGGCTGACCGACTCGATCGCACAGAGTGGCTGGCGATGCGAGCACACGGTTTCGCCTGCTTTGCCGCCGATGCGGCCGCGGTTGTTGATGGCATTGGACGGGTTGGGCCGGAAGATCAGGCCGGGCGGCGGCGAGCGCCGGTGCGGGCACGCGTTCCGCGGCCTCACCAGGTAGCGCTTCGGGCCAGTACGCACGATGGCGGTGCGCGGATCGACGACATACCCTTCGTCGATCTGGTCGGTGTTGATACAATCAGCTGCCGGAAGCGGTTTTCGTGGCTGGCCTGACTCGGTGGCCTGCGTGGCATTGGCGCCGATGGCGAGTGCAAGCAGCAGGAAGTGCAAGCAGCAGGATCGGGATGGTGGTTTTCATGGGCGTTACCTCGTCTGTTCGGGTAATGCGCGTGCAGTGAATGCAGTCCGGGCGACCCGCATGTCGACCATTACCGGCGCTGGCATGCGGAAGGTCCACTGCAAAGTATTTGCCACCTTCATATCACAAGAAGTGAACGGTTGGGACGGCATGCTGGCAGACATGTTCTTGAATCACCCACGTTGCGTGAACCTCGGTACGTCAGGCAGGTCCGCTACCGTGCGAGTGACCACGCAATGACGGTCGGGCACGCATCCGCGCCAGCAAGCATGGCAGCGCGATTCCGCCAGGTACGCCAACGGACGTCGGAGTTGTGTGCTCACCTGAGTGCCGAGGATCTGCAGGTGCAGTCGATGCCCGACGCCAGTCCGGGCAAATGGCATCTGGCGCATACCAGCTGGTTTTTCGAGAAGTTCGTGCTTGGCCGCGATCCGGCGTATCGACCGCGCGACCCGGCATGGCATTACCTGTTCAACTCCTACTATCAGTCGGCCGGGCCGATCTATGCCAGGCCGCAGCGTGGACTGCTGACCAGGCCTTCACTGGACGAAGTGCTCGGCTACCGGCGCTTCGTCGACGACGCAGTCAGCGAGTTGCTGGGCCGCGACGAGGCCCCGGAACTGGCCACGCTGGTCGAGCTGGGCCTGCAGCACGAGCAACAGCATCAGGAGTTGTTGCTGACCGACATCAAGCACGCATTCTGGTGCAACCCTTTGCTACCGGCGTATCGCGAACCGATCGCCGCCGCGGCGGATGCGAAAGCCGTACCGCTGCGTTCTGTCGATGGCCGCGAAGGCATTGTCGAAATCGGCCACGGCGGCGCGGGCTTTGCGTTCGACAACGAAACCCCGCGACACCGCACGCTGCTGCAGCCGCATGCCCTGGCCAACCGTCTGGTAACCAATGCCGAATATCTGGCGTTCGTGCGCGAAGGCGGCTATCGCGAGCCGGGCCTGTGGCTGTCCGACGGCTGGGCCATGGTGCAGCGCGAGGGTTGGCAGCATCCGCTGTACTGGCAGAGCGACCTGGATAGCGAGTTCACGCTTGCCGGCGTACGCGCCATCGATCCGCATGAGTCGGTGTGTCACCTCAGCTATTACGAAGCCGAGGCATTCGCCCGCTGGGCCGGTGCCCGGTTGCCGACCGAGGCCGAATGGGAGTCGGCGGCACAAGGCGCCGCGATCAGCGGCAACCTGCAGGACGAGCGGCGCTTTCATCCGGGCGCCGCCCCTGCCGGCGATGGCCTGCTGCAGTTGTATGGCGATGCATGGGAGTGGACTGCCTCGCCGTACGTCAGCTATCCGGGTTTTCATCCGCTACCCGGCACGCTGGGTGAATACAATGGCAAGTTCATGTGCGGGCAGTGGGTTTTGCGCGGCGGTTCCTGCGCCACGCCACGCGACCACATCCGCGCCAGCTACCGCAACTTCTTTCCACCCCACGCCCGCTGGCAATTTGCCGGGCTACGACTGGGACATGACCGATGAGCGTGCAACCCGGTGATATCCGCGATGACGACCGCCGCCCTCCGATCAACGAGTTGCTTGAGGTAGCCCAGCATGGGCTTGGCCTGAAGCCCAAGCGACTGCCATCGTGGCTGTTCTACGACGAACGCGGCTCGCAGTTGTTCGAGCAGATCTGCGAACAGCCGGAGTATTACCTCACCCGCTGCGAAATCGCGTTGATGGAGGTGCATGCCGGCAGCATCGCCGACACCCTGGGCAGCGAAGTGCGGCTGGTCGAATACGGCAGCGGCAACGCGCACAAGACGCATATCCTGCTGGAGCACCTGCATGCGCCGGTCAGCTACGTGCCGGTGGAGATTTCACCCGAGCCGCTGCGACAGAGTGTCGAGCGGCTGGCCGGAGAATTTCCGCAGTTGCCGTTGCAGCCGCTGTGCGCCGATTTCAGCAAGCCGTTGCGGCTGCCGATCCCGCCGCGCGCGCCGCGTCGGACGGTGCTGTACTTTCCCGGCTCCACCATCGGCAATTTCGAGAATCACGATGCCGCTGTGCTGTTGCGCAAGATGCGCAACGAGATGGGAGATGCCGGCGGCATCCTGATCGGGGTGGATCTGAAAAAGGATCCGGCGCTGATCGAGGCGGCCTACAACGACCGTGCCGGCGTCACCGCCGCGTTCACCCTCAACATGCTGGCTCGTCTCAATCGCGAGATCGGCAGCAATTTCGAACTGTCGGGGTTCGCCCATCGGGCGCACTACAACCCGATGGCCGGCCGCATCGAGACGCATATCGTCAGCCGCCGCGAGCAGCAGGTGAAGGTCGGGCGTGCCCACGTGAGCTTCCGGGCGGACGAGGCGATCCAGGTCGAGTACAGCTGCAAGTATTCGCTGGACGATTTCGCCGCGCTGGCGGCCCGGGCCGGACTGGCGGTGCAGCACGCATGGACCGACCCGGGGCGGATGTTCAGCGTGCAATATCTGGTACGTGCCGGCACGGTGGCGCGCTGAGTCCGGCGACCGCGGGCCGCGGGGCAGAGCTTTGCCTGCCCCGCATTTCCTCGACCTTACCGGGCCCCGTACAGAGCCCGCACGTCACGAGTGAGCTGGGCCTGGCTGTCCGGTCGTGCGTAGAACATGTGCCCGCCGGGATATTCCTTTACCTGCACGCGGGTAGCGTCGCCCATCGCCGGCATCTGGTCGACGATCAGCACCGAAGCCATGAACGGGCAGGACAGGTCGTCCCAGCCATGCGCGATCAACACGCGCAGGTTGGAATCGTTGGCCACCGCCTCGCGCAACTCGGCGACGGAGCCCCGGTTGGCGTCCTTGTCCCGGTGCCACATCTTGTTCACCGCGTAGCTCAGCGCGTTGTAGCGGGCGTCGATCTTCCAGCCCACGGTGCGGGTCACGAAGTTGACCATCGCGCTGGTGGTCGGCGCGATGATGCCGTTGAGGATCGGGTCGCCGGTCTGCTGGCGCGGCGCATACGGGAACGGGTCCCAGGCGGTGACGTTGGAGTCGTAGCGACTGCCGAGCCGGCCTTCGGCACGATAGACCTCGCGCAGGTAGGCCTGGGTCTCCAGCCGGCCGCCGGAGCGCTTCACGAACAGCGGATCGAGGCCGGTCAGTTCGGTAACCTTGTCGATCATCGCCTTGGTGGCGGCGGGATCGGAGCGACCCTTCAGCAAGGTCTGGGCGTAGGTGGTGCGGGTGTACTCGATGATCGGCGCCATGGCCGCGGCGCTGAGCTTGTGCTCACGCTCCAGGTGGGCGGCGGCGATCGAGGGCAGGGTCAGCATCCACGGCAGCGGCGACACGTTGTCGTCGTCGGAGGCGGCCGGATCCAGATATGGCGACAGCAGTATCATGCCGTTCATCGCCACGCCGAGCTGGGTCTGCAGATAGTCGGTGATCCGCGGGCCACGGAAGCCGCCGTAGCTTTCGCCGACCAGATACTTGCGCGAGGTCATCCGCCCGTTCTTGACCAGCCAGTCGTAGACGATCCGCGACAGGTACTTGATGTCGCTGTCGGTGCTGTAGAAGTCCTTGGTCGCCTGCTTGTCGTCCACCAGCGCGCGGCTGAAGCCGGTGCCGATCGGGTCGATGAACACCAGGTCGGTGAAGCCCAGCCAGGTGCCGGGGTTGTCGTGCAGGGTGGCGGGCGCCGACGGGCTGTCGCCAGCGATTCCGAAGTTCACCTTCTTCGGGCCGATCGCGCCGAAGTTGAGGTAGACCGACGAGGCACCAGGGCCGCCGTTGAGTGCGAACGTCACCGGCCGATCCTTGCCATCCATGGTGTAGGCGGTGAACACCACCTCGCCGGTGATCGTGCCCTTTTCATCGCGCACCGGCAGCGAGCCCACGGTGACGGTGTACTTGAGTGTCTTGCCGTCCACCTTGGTGGTCTGCGTGATGTGCGCATCTGCCGGCAACGGCGGCAGATGGAAGCCATTGCTGCCGGCTGCACCCTGGCTGGCTGCCGGCTTGTGGCTTTCGGCCGCGATCGTCGAGGTGGTAAATCCAGCCAGCAGCAGGGCGGTCAGCAGGGCGGATATCAGGGGCTTGCGCACGGATCTTTCCTCATGGACGAAAGATCCAAGACTAACTCCCTGCGATGCTCCCGGGAGTGTGCTTAAAGGCATGGGTGAATGCCGGTTGCGCCAGGTCCCATGCACGAACTGCTTCAGCCGCGCCGCAGTGAGTGCTCCTGCCTGTCGGGCGACTTCGCCGCGGTTTTCCGGCGCATGCCGTGGGGTGCCGGCACGCTGGTGCTGGGCAATGTGATCCTGCACCCAGGCAACGACCATGAGCGCGCGTACTTCGATGCGCTCCTGCGCCGGTTGTCTAACAGCCTGAAACACGGAGGCCGCGACAGGCGCGGCCTCCGTATCGAACGGCGATGCAGCCGAGCTCAGCGCAGCTCGATCACCACCAGTCCCTGCGGTGGAATGCTGATCTCGAACCTGCCCTTGCGCACGTCCATGTGCTCGGGCGCTGCCAGCTTTCCGGCGGCGCGCAGCTGGGCGATCTGCTCGCGGCTGGGGCTGTCGGGGCGGCCCATCCGGTCGAACAAGGCGATGGCGTTGCCGTGGGTTTCGTCCAGCCGCCACACGGTGGCATGGGCGCCGGCGGCGAGGTGCTTCACGTCGATGCGGAAATGCTTCGGCGCGCCGTGGGGTTCGCCTGGCGTATAGCTGGCCGTCTTGCCGACCGGCGGGGCGTAGTTCCACAGTGCCATGACGAGGGTGCCGTCGGCGCGCCGGGTGACCAGGGCGGAGTCCGAGCCGGTCCTGAGTTGCGTATTGCCCAGCTTGTGCAGCATCGCGAATGCGTTGAACGAGGGCTTGTCGATGCGGTCGGCGGCGATCAGTCCGAAGCCGCCGTAGAACGGATTGCGCACCACGCCCTGTTCCTCGAACACGTCGGAGAACGACCAGTAGCTCATGATCTGCACCTTGCCCGCGCATTCGCGGATGGTGTTGGCCATCCATGGACCCATGAACACGCTGTCGGTGACGTTGGGCAGGTTGGCATAGCTGGCGTTGTACTCGCTGAAGATCAGCGGCATGTGCGGATACGGCGAGGCGGCGATTTCCCGGTGCACCTTGTCCACCGTGCGGCAGACCATGTCGCGGCGGGGGATGTTCTCGCTGGTGTGGAACACGTTGCCGGCGGTGTCGTCGCCGTAGACGTGGGTGCTGACGAAATCCACCGGCACGTTGTCCTTCTTCGCATGGGCGAGGAAGTCGGTGGCCCAGGCACCTTGCGCGGTGGACGGGCCGCCCACGCGGATGCGCGGGCTGACCGCCTTGAGCGCGCGTGCGGTGTGGTCGTACAGGGTGAAGTAAGTAGGTTGTGCGGGTTTGCCGGCCCAGAAGCCGATGTTCGGTTCGTTCCACACCTCGAAGTACCAGCTGGCCACTTCATCGATGCCGTAGCGCGCGACCAGATGTTTGGCGAAAGCGCCGATCATCGCGTCCCACTCGGCATAGTCCTTCGGCGGCGCGATGTTCGGGTGGTACCAGAATTCCTGCAGCGCCTTCGGGTCGGAGCTCAGTGCCGGCGGCATGAAGCTCAGCTCGACAAAGGGTTTCACGCCGTGGGCGAGCAGGCCGTCGTAGATCTGATCGACGTAGGAGAAGTTGTAGCTGATCTTGCCGTCCGGGCCGCGGCGCACCAGGCCCACGTCGTCGTCGAAGATGCCGTGGAAGCGGATGTAGCCGAAGCCGGTGGCCCGGTGCACCGCATCGAGATCCTTGCGGTAGTCGTCGCGCAGGGCGAGCGAGGCGCGGCCGGAGCCGAACATCTGTTCCCAGAAGTGCGGGAAGGGCGTGCCTTGTGCCTGCGCGTCGACGTGCAGGTGCACCGTGTCCGGTACGGCGGCGGCGACCGCATTGCCGGCTATCAGCGCGGCGGCGCAAACGCTCAGGAGCAGGCGGCGGATGGTGGTTGGACGAATCATCGGGATTCCTTGTCGTCAGGCGGAACAGGGTCGGTTCGGCCTGTTCGGAGGGCGGCGATGTAAACGTTTACGTCTTCAGCGTAGCAGTCTCTTACAGTCGGCCCGCGACGTCCAGTGATACGGCTGAAATGGATTGCCAATTGTTTGCCTGTGTCGCAGAAACCAGGGCGGCGAACCATGCTGTCGGTGACGTCTGTGAGTCAGGTTGGGCGGTGTCGGTGTGCCGTTTGCCTTGGCTTCAGTCGCCGAACCCCGGCCCGAATGGCACTTACTCATGCGTCGTCATCCCCGCGAAAGCGGGGATCCAGAGCCTTCCGTGGCCTCCAAGCGCCTAACGGCGCTGGACGAAAAATATGATTTCGCGGCTAAGTCAAGTGCCATCGATCCCCGGCCCGTCAATTTTTCCGGTACCCGAAATCTCGTCGCAACCCTCTTATAGTGTGCAGGCAGCCGCATGACCGGTGCCGGCGCATGAGGGGTCCCATGAGTGCTGACAGAAACCCATTCTGGGCGCGGATGTTCGTGACGCATCAGGAGTCGCTCAACGGTTTTTTCCGGCGCCGGGTGGCGCATCGCTGGGATGCGCAGGATCTGGCCCAGGAGGTCTTCGTGCGGCTGTTGCGCGTGGACGGCGGCGAGCACAGCATCATCGCCAACCCGGAAGCCTACCTGTTCACCGTGGCGTCCAATCTCGTCAAGGAGCACGCCGTACTTCAGAAGCGGCGCGGCCTGAGCGTGGACATCACGCAAATGCTGCCGGAGCTGGAATCTCCGCAAGGCACGCCCGAGGCCGAGGCCGATCGCGAATCCCGTCGGCAACGGCTGCAGACGGTACTCGACCGCCTGCCGCCTCGCTGCAAGGCGGTGATGCTGATGCAACATCGCGACGGCATGAGCTACGAGGAAATCGCCGTGCAACTGGGAGTGTCCAATCACATGGTCAAGAAATATGTCGTCAAGGCGCTGGCGTTGTGCCGCCGCGGTCTGGCGCAGTACGAGTAGCCCACATGCACATGGATGACCGGCAATTACAGGATCTCATCGCGGAACAGGCTGCGGAATGGTACGTGGCGCATCGCGACGGCACGCTGGGGACGCTGCAACAGAACGCCTTCATGCGCTGGCTGCGTGCTTCGCCCATGCATGTGGCCGAATACCTGGCCATCGCCGGAGTCGCGCGGGACATCGGCGACGCAGCGCGACTGAACACCACGCCCCTGCCACAACTGCTGGGTGAAGTGGAGGACATGGATCGCGTGGTGCCGATTCATGCCGTCACGCGTGAATCGGTCTTCGACATGTTCTCGCCACACGAACACCGGGTCAGGACCCGCGCCAGACGCCATGCCCACCTGTCCCACGCGGCGACGCGTTCTCTCGCATGCTGGGGGAATGTCGCGGCGCTGATGCTGGTGACGGCGGCCATGATCCTCGGCCTGCGGTGGTTCACAGCACGGCCGCAGGTGCTGAACTACGCCACCAGCCACGGCGAGCAGCGCAGCCTGCAACTGCCCGACAACACCTTCGTGCGGCTCAACTCCGACTCCGCCATCGCCGTCAGGTTCAGCGAGCACCGCCGCCTCGTCGAAGTCACCCGCGGTCAGGCCTACTTCGAGGTGGCGAAAGATCCGGCACGGCCGTTCGGCGTGCGCGTCGGAGGCTTGCTGATCAGGGACATCGGCACGGCATTCGACGTCTATCGGCAAGACATCGGTACCACCGTCACGGTGACGGAGGGCCAGGTACAGGTATGGCCCGCACCTCCGGCGTCCCCACGGGCCGGTTGGTTGCATAGCGATCAACGGCCAGCGGCCGCGACGCCGGGTCGTCCCCTCGTCGATCTCGTCGCCGGCCATCAGGCGCGAATAGCCGCTTCGGGCCAGTTGGAGTCGCAAGGTCCGGTCGATGCGGAGCAGGCCACCGCCTGGCTGCAGGGCAACATCGTCTTCGAGGGCGAGTCCATCGCCGCGGTGGCGGCGCAATTCAACCGCTACAACAACTCGCAGATCAGCGTGAACGACCGGCGCGTCGGCGCGTTGCCGATCAGTGGCACCTTCGCCGCCCACGATGTGCCCACCTTCGTTGCCTTCCTCAACAGCATACCCGGTGTGCATACGCGAACGCAGGGACGACGCATCATCGTCGGCGGCCGTACCGCGGGGAAGCACCGCGATTGAAGCCGGCGCATCGAAGCCGGCGCATCGAAGCCGGATCGGCACGATGTGGCATTCACATGAAAAAAACATTACCCGATTTTTCGCGATTCGGCTCGTAAGTCATAAGCGCTTCACATCGAGCCGGCGTTGACTGCCGGTGTGGCACCACCGTTGTATCCAGTAGGGGAACCCATCCATGCGTAAGTCTATGCTTGCAAAGTGTTGCCTGGCGGCCCTGGTCGGTGCTGGCCTTGCCAGCCCCGCCGCGGCGGCACCGTTCCAGCAGTCAGCGGTATCCGACACCGTAATCCCGGCGATGCCGTTGAACAAGGCACTCAGTACCTTCGCGCAGCGTGCGCATCTGCAACTGGTCTATGTCTCGAAGATCGCGGACGATGTGCGCACCCAGGGAGCACCCGCCGGCCTGTCGCAGCAGGCGACCCTGCAGAGGCTGCTGCAAGGCACCGGCCTGAAGTACCGCTTTCTCAATGCAAAGACGGTGACGATCTATTCAGCGGGCGATCCGCCGGCTTCCCCTGCACCCTCTTCGAAGAAGCAGGACAACAAGAAAACGGTCAGCCTGCAGACTGTGGTGGTCACCGGCACCCGGGCCTTCGATCGCACCGAGGCCACCTCGCTGGCGCCGATCGATGTGCTGACACCGAAGGATCTCGTCGGCACCGGTGCCACCAATCTGGCCTCGGCACTGCGTACGCTGCTGCCCTCGTTCAACTTTCCGCAGCCCTCGGTGACCGATGCCACGGACGCCATCCAGCCGGCGCAACTGCGTGGCCTGTCGCCGGACCAGACGCTGGTGCTGATCAACGGCAAGCGCCAGCACACCACCGCCATCGTCAACGTCAACGGTTCGCTGGGCCGCGGCTCCTCGCCAGTCGACATCAACGCGATCCCGATCAACGCGATCGACCACGTGGAGGTACTGCGCGACGGCGCCGCCGCTCAATACGGTTCCGACGCGATCGCCGGCGTGATCAACATCATCCTCAAGGGCGGCTCCAGGCATGGCTCGGCCAGCGTGACCGGCGGCCAGTACGACGGTGGCGACGGCACCACCTGGCAGGGGGGCGCCGATGGTGGCTTCAGCCTCGGTGAGAAAGGCTGGGTGCATCTGAGCGTCAACGCCATGCATCAGGATCCGACCAACCGCGCCGGCCCAGATCTGCGCTATCCCAATGATCCCACGTACAACACAGTCACGTTCCATTACGGCCTTCCGCTGACCAGGGCCAGGCAGGCCGCCATCAACCTGCAATACGACCTGACGCCCAATGTGCAGCTATATGCCTTCAGCCTGTTCAACAAGCGCGATGTGAGCGCAGGCGGCTTCTTCCGCTCGCTGTCAACCTACGAGAGCAGCCATCCGGGCGCACTCGCCGACTATCCGGGCGGCTACCTGCCGATCGAGAACAGCGCCATCCGCGACGACTCCGAAGTGATCGGCCTGCGCGGCAAGGTGGCCGGCTGGAACTACGACGTCAGCGCCAATACCGGTGGCAACCACTGGAAGCTCAACACCAGCGATACCTACAACTATTCGCTCGATCCGAACTCGCCGAACGGCTTCTACATCGGCACGCTGACCAACCGCGAGAACGTGCTCAACTCCGACTTCAGTCGCGACTTCAACATCGGCGGTCTGGAGGGGCCGCTGACCGTGGCGTGGGGCCTGGAATACCGCAAGGAAAAGTTCGCCATCAAGAACGGTGACGCGGCGTCCTTTGCCGGTGCCGGCGCGCAGGTCTTCCCGGGCTACCAGCCGGGCGACGCCGGTTCGCACTCGCGCAACAGCCACGCTGCCTACGTGGACCTGGAAAGCGATCTGACCAGCAAATTCTCCGCAGGCCTGGCCGCGCGCTACGAGCACTACAGCGACTTCGGCAGCACGACTTCGGTCAAGGGTTCGGGTCGTTACGCGTTCAACGACACCGTGGCCCTGCGCGGCACCGTGTCGACCGGCTTCCGCGCCCCGTCGCTGCAGCAGGAGTTCTATTCCAGTACTGCGATCAACTTCGTCAACACCGGTGGCGGCAACCTGGTGCCCTACACCATCCGCACCTTTCCGGTCAGCGATCCGGCAGCGCAGGCGCTCGGTGCGCAGGCGCTCAGGCCCGAGAAGTCGAAAAACCTCAGCTTTGGTCTGGTGCTGACCCCGACCAGCGGTCTGTACACCACGCTGGACTTCTACCAGATCAAGGTCGACAACCGGATCATCCTCAGCGGCAATCTGGTCGGCTCGGCGGTGCAGACCTACCTGACCTCGGTGGGCATCCCGTTCGTCAGCGGCGGTCGGTTCTTCACCAATGCGGTGAACACCCGCACCCGTGGCGTGGATCTGGTGTCGACCTATCCGATCGAACTGGCGCACTCCTCGCTCAAGCTGACCGGCGGCATCAACTACAACAAGACCGACATCACCTCGTTTGCGCCGAACCCGCCGCAGCTGGGCCTGGCCGGCCTGACCCTGCCGATCATCGACCGCACCGAGCAGGGCCGCATCACCAAGGGCACGCCGCGGACCAAGGCGTTCGTGGCGGCAGACTGGGACGTGAGCAACTGGAGCTTCCACGGTCAGCTGACCCGCTATGGCCAGTGGACCAACTATGCCAGCACCGCCAGCGGCGACCAGACCTACGGCTCGTCCTTCCTGCTGGATCTGTCGGCCAGCTACAACTGGAACGACTGGACCTTCACCGTGGGCGGCAACAACGTCACCAACCAGTACCCGGACAAGAATACGCCGCGCACCAGCGCGTTCAACATCATCCTGCCCTACCCGGGTTCCTCGCCGTACGGTTTCAGCGGCTCGTACTACTACGGTACGGTGGCGTATCACTGGTAAGTGATAATGCCTTCGCACGGGGCGCCCGCAGCAGGGTGCCCCGTGGGCTTGGCGCATCCGCATGCGCAGAAAATCCGACCTTCGCACACCGCCCATCTTCAGATCCCCAGCATTGAAAGAGTGACCATCATGCGCAACGCATTTTCTGCATGGACGGCGATCGCCATCCTCGCCGCGACGACGGCGGGGTGGGCAGCCCAGCCGCCGTCGGCCCGACACGACATTCCGCAGCAGGCGCTGGACGCCACCGCCGCGCCCACCACGATGGCCGCGCTGGCCAAGGCCGTGCCGGTCACCGCGAAGCACGCCATGGTGGTCTCCGCGCAGCATCTGGCGACCGAAGTCGGCGTGGACATCCTCAAGCAGGGGGGCAATGCGGTGGATGCTGCCGTGGCCGTGGGCTACGCCTTGGCCGTGGTGCATCCGTGCTGCGGCAATATCGGTGGCGGCGGCTTCATGGTGGCGCACCTGGCCAGCGGCAAGAATGTGTTTTTGGACTTCCGCGAAAAGGCGCCGCTGAAGGCCACGCCCACCATGTACCAGGATGCCAGCGGCAACGTGGTGCCCGGGCGCAGCACCGGCAGCTACCTCGGCGTGGGCGTCCCTGGCACGGTGATGGGCCTGGATGCGGCGCTGAAGAAGTACGGCACGATGCCGCTGCACAAGGTGATTGCGCCGGCGATCCGGCTGGCCCGCGACGGTTTCGTGCTGCAGCAGGGCGACGTCAACATCCTCAACGAGCGGGTGAAGGACTTCGCCAAGCACCCCAACGTGGCGGCGATCTTCCTGCATCACGGCAAGCCGTTCGTGGCTGGCGACCGCCTGCGCCAGCCGCAGCTGGCGCATACGCTGGAGCTGATCGACAAGGGCGGTACGCAGGCGTTCTACCGCGGTGACATCGCGCGCAAGGTGGTGGCAGCCAGCCAGGCCAACGGCGGCCTCTTCACGATGCAGGATTTCGCCGACTACACGGTGCAGTGGGACAAGCCGATCAGCTGCGGCTACCGCGGCTACACCATCGTGTCGGACCCGCCGCCTAGCTCCGGCGGCATCACCATCTGCCAAATCCTGCAGATTCTCAAGCCGTACCCGCTCGGCGCATGGGGTTATGGCTCGGTGAAGAGCATCCACTACATGGCCGAAGCCGAACGCCGCGCGTTTGCGGACCGCAATACGGCGCTGGGCGATCCGGCGTTCGTGCACAACCCGATCGAGCATCTGCTGTCGCAGCAGCATGCGAATGCGCTGCGTGCCAGCATCGCGCCGGACAAGGCCACGCCCTCGTCCGAGATCAAGGGTGACCTGGGCCCGGTCGAGGGCACCAACACCACCCACTACTCGGTGGTGGACGAACACGGCAATGCGGTGGCGGTGACCTATACCATCAACTACCTGTTCGGCGTGGGACAGATCGCCGGCGATACCGGCTTTTTCCTCAACAACGAGATGGACGACTTCACCTCCAAGCCGGGCGTACCCAATTCGTTCGGCCTCATTCAGGGCAAAGCCAACCAGATCGAGCCGGGCAAGCGCCCGCTCAGCTCGATGTCGCCGACCATCGTGCTGCGCGGCGGCAAGCTGTTCATGGTGACCGGCAGCCCCGGCGGCTCCACCATCATCTCCACCACGATGGAGAGCTTTCTCAACGTGGCTGCGTTCGGCATGAACATGCAGCAGGCGGTGGATGCGCCGCGCCTGCACCAGCAGTGGTATCCCGACCTGGTGTTCGCGGAGCCCGGCCTGCTCACCGCCAGGACACAGGCAGCGCTGGAGGCGATGGGCTACAAGTTCAAGCAGGTCAAGTCCTGGGGGGCGGACGAGGCCATCATGGTCAATCCGCAGACCCATCTGCTGGAAGGTGCCAACGATCGACGGCGCCCGTCCGGGCTGGCCGCCGGTTACTGAAGCGCGGAGCGATGCGCAGGTCGGGGTGGATCTCCTGGGCCTGCGTGTGCACTGAAGGCGGAGCGATGGTCGCGGATCCGTTTTGCGCGCGCAGGCAGGAGCCATCCGACGCGAGCGGAAGCTTCGCATAAACGTCTGCATCGCAAAGCGCGGTTTGCCACGGCGGGCTGCCTGCGGCCAGCCTCTGGCGATCGGTTGGGTGCCACCCGAGCGGACGGCAAAAAAAACGGGAGCAGCTTCAGTCTCGATATCGCGCCGCTGACAGGATGTTCGTCGTGGCTGAAACTGCCCCCGCTGGGGAAATCTTGCGTCTGGCTACTGGGTGAGGATCACCCCGTAGTGACCGTTGACGGTGACCGTCACCTGGCCGTTCTGCACGGTGTATTGCTGGCCCGACAGCTGGTCCGTGACCGTGCTGCCGTTGGTCATGCTCAGCTGCCACACCGGCACCGTCACCGTGTGGCTGGTGCTGTCGTTGTTGAGCGCCACCGCAATGCGGTTGGTGGCATCGAAGCGGCCGTAGGCATACAGCTTGTTCGTGTCGTCGGTCAGCAGGGTCATGAACGAACCGGTGCGCAGGGCCGGGTAGGCCTTGCGGATCGCGGTCAGTTTCTGGGTCAGCGCCACTGCGCTGTTGGTGATGCTGCCGGTGCTCCAATCGAAGGTGCGGCGGTTGTCCGGGTCGGCGCCGCCCTGCATGCCGTACTCGTCGCCGTAGTAGATCGTCGGTGTGCCCACGTAAGTCATCTGGAAGATCAGCGCGATGTAGGTCTTCCAGATGTCGCCGCCGGCGCGGCCGCCGAAGCGGGTGATGTCGTGGCTGGACAGGAAGTTGCTCATCACCTGCTGCACGTCGGTGGGGTAGTTGGCCCGTGTGCCGTGCAGCCAGCTGTCGAACTGCGAGACCGGGATCGAGGCGGCGTTGCCGCTGTAGTCCTCGCCGGTGATCCATTCCGACACCGGCTGGGTGAAGCCGTCGTAGTTCATCGCACCATCCCACTCGGTGCCGTTGTCGGTCCACGGGCCGGCGTTGCCCCAGAACTCGCCGAGGATGTCGGCGTTCGGGTTCACCGATTTCACCGCGCTGCGCAGCTGGGCCATGATCTGGTGGTTGGTGGCGTCGCTGCCGTTGCCGCCGCCGGCGTCGAGGTACTGCGCGGCGTCCAGGCGCCAGCCGTCGATCGAGTACGGCGCCTTGAGGTAGGTCTGCACCACCGAGGTGGATGAACCGTAGATCGCGTTGCGCACGGCCGAGCCGCTGGCGCCGTAGTCGAGCTTGGGCATTGAGGAAAAGCCGAAGAACGCCGAATAGGTGTTGGGCCAGCTCTGGAAGGTGTAGTAGCCGTAGGTCGGGCTGGACTGCGACTCGTAGGCGCCGGTGATGCTGGGCCACCAGTTGTAGCGGTCGAACCATTTGTGCGTGTCGCCGGTGTGGTTGAACACGCCGTCGAGAATGAGATAGCCCTTCGGGCCGTTGCCGGTGCTGTGGATGTCGGCGCTCAGCGTCTGCAGCGTGCTGTTGCTGCCGAACGCGGGGTCCACCGTCATGTAGTCCTCGGTGTCGTACTTGTGGTTGCTCGGCGAGAGGAAGATCGGGTTGAGGTAGATGATGTTCGCGCCGACGGTGTTCTTGATGTAGCCCAGCTTCTGGTCGACGCCGGCCAGATCGCCACCGAAGAACACGGCGGTGTTGCAGCCGCTGACGTTGGCGTAGACGCTGGTGCCCCAGGCGTGCTTCTCGGTGGCGCAGCCGGCGTAGGTGTACTGGCCGTTGGTGACGTCGTTGCTGGTATTGCCGTTGTAGAAGCGGTCGGGGAAGATCTGGTACATCACGCCGTTCTTCATCCATGCCGGCGTGGTGAAGCCGGGGATGACGAAGAAGTCGCCGGAACTGGGTTCGGACGAAGTGATGCCGGCCGCGTTGTACCAGGCGGTGGCGGTGCCGTCGTTGATCTGGAAGCGGTAGTACTTCTCCGAGGCGCTGGCCGGGATCGTTCCTTTCCAGTAGTCGAACGCGCCGGTGGGATCGTTGGACGACCAATTCATCGCCACCGTGTGGAACGAGCTCGTGCCGCTGTCGTAGTACTTGATGGTGGCACCGGTGATGTCGCCCTTGAAGGTGCGCAAGGTCAGCGTGACAGCCTGGGTGGATGTCGGCTCGACATGGTTGTCGTACAGCGGCCCCTGATCGTGGAACAGGCCGGCCCACTCCACGTTGTTGTCGTTGCTGGCGGCCTGTGCCAGGTTGTCCAGCGAGGGCAGGGTATAAAGCGCCAGCGCCGCGCTGATTGCGATCGTCAGTACGGACTTCGATCCGCGTTTCGTGTTTCGGTTACTGCTCATTCAACGTACCTCCCTACGGTGAAAAACCTGGCGGAGCCATGGGTGCATGGACTCCGCCGCGCAAAACCCCTGGATGGTGGACTACTGCGGCATGGTCAGCTTGATGCTGTTTGCCGTTGCCGCCGCCACACGCACATAGGTGACCGCGCCGAAGCGGTCGTGACCGGTAGCCCAGCCCTCGCCCTTGCTCGCGCGCAACGCTTCGTGATCGGCCAGCCGGGCCATGGCCTTGCCATCGTCGGTGACGGCGGTGGCGGCTCCCGCATGGATCCGCAGCAGGTAGAACCGCAGTGCGGGTTTGAAGCTTCCCGTGGCGGCGCCGGTATCGAACCTCACCGTGTGGCCGTGCCGCTGCACGGTCAGTTTCTGCAGGAAATACGCGCCGTGTTCGTAGTGGTAGTCGCTGCCGTCGTCGTCGTAATAGGCAAAGCTGCTGCGCTGGGCGGCGGGGAAGACTTCCACCGTCAACCCGGTCAGCGGTTTCTCGCCCACGTAGTCCATCGGCGGCTGCAGCGGGATGATCGCGCCGGCGCGGATGTACAGCGGGATGTCGCTCCAGCCCTTCGCGTCCGTCGCATGCACGATGGTCTGCCCGCCCGCATAGCGCTTGCCACTGAACCAGTCGGTCCACTCGCCGGCCGGCAGGTAGATCGACTTTTCCTGCTGGCCCTGCCGCACCACTGGCGAGACCAGCAGGTAATCGCCGAACAGCCAGCTGCCGATGTCGTTGCGCAGCTTCGGATCGTGTGGCCAGTCGAACAGCAGCGGACGCACCAGGCCCACGCCGTCGACGTGGCGCCGGTATTCGTAGCTGTAGATGTACGGAATCAGTGCGTAGCGCAGGCGTATCGCGGCGGTGGCCGCCTTTTCCGCCACCGGACCGTATACCCACGGCTGGCGCTTCTCGCCGAATACGCCATGCACGCGGAAGATCGGGGTGAACGCGCCGAACTCGATCCAGCGTGCGTAGTTCTCGTCGCCGGGATGACCCTTGAAGCCGCCGCCGTCCATGCCCCACTGCATCGCACCGACGTTGATCGCGCTGAGCATGCGCTGGCGCTGGCCGGCCATGCTGGCGAAACCGGTGGGGATGTCGCCGGACCACAGGCCGTAGGCATAGCGCTGGGCGCCGAGGTAGAAGTTGCGGTTGATCGACCACACGCGCAGCGGCGAATACGCGCGTTGGCCGTCGTACAGCGCACGCTCCATGTTGGTAAACTGGGTGTCGCTGCCGACATCGTCGGCCTCGTCGTTCCACCAGCCGACCATGCCGGTATCGAACGAATGCTTCAGCGCGTCGTTGAAGAACCACGTGCGCACGGCGCTCTGGTCGAAGTCGAGCTCGCGCACCGGCTTGTGCGAGAAGTAGTCCGGCGCGGTCTTGCTGGCGGACGACCAGAAGCCGTGCGCGGTGGCATAGCGGCCCTCGACCGTGTCGGTATGTATGCGCGGCTTCATGATGCCGGTCAAATGCATGCCGCGGGCGTCCAGTTCCTGCTTCAGCTTGCCGCTGGGGCCATCCGGAAACTTGGTCGCGTTCCAGCGGAACTCGCCCCAGTCCTCGCCCCACGCCTTCCAGTCGAAGTCGAGGGTGAAGTTGTCGATCGGGATGTGTTTGGCGCGGTAGGTGTCGACGATCGCCAGCAGTTCCTTTTCGTCGATGCCCCACTGGCTGTTGGTGAAGCCCATCGCCCATTTCGGGAACAGCGGCGAGTGACCGCTGATCTGTGCCACGTCGCCGAAGATCTGCGTGGGCGTGCCGATCAGGATGTAGTAGTCGAGATCTTTCCGCGAGGTGCCGCTGACCGTGATGGTGGTCGGCTGCAGTGCGAACGTGGCACCGAGGGTATCGACCAGTACGCCGTAGCCGCTGGTGCTCCACACGAACGGTGCGCCCGCATGGCCTTGCTCGCCGGCGGCGGCCACCTGCGTGCCCTGCCGCAACATGCCGCCGGTGGCGGCCTCGGTCGCGTTGTAGCCGCCGATGCCGTACAGCGCATCCGGCTTTGCGTGCTGCAGGATCAGCTCGCCGTGCGCCAGTGCTGCCAGGTCGGCCTGCAACAGGCGATGATGCTGCGCATCCTCGACCAGCAACTGGCCGGTACGCTTGTTCCAGCGAGCCGATGCGCGATCGGACGCAAGACTCAGGTTGCCGGCGCCGTCATCGGCACGCACCCGGTCGAACGCGGGGAGCGCCGTCTTGCTGTCGATCACCAGCGACGGTGCACTGGTGTGGCCATCGGGTTCGAAGTGGACGTGCACGATGCCGGGTGCGAGGAAGCGGACGGCGATGTCATCCGGGCCGATGCCGATGGCGATGCCGTGGTCGACGATGTGCGCTGTCGAAGCCACGGCCGCCGGCTTGACCGCGTGTGCGCCAGCGCTGCCGATCGTGGCGAGCGCCAGCGCAAGCCACAGCCAACCTGCCGAGCGGCCGCATTTGCCTGGACGGATGGGTTTCGTCATCGCATCGAACTCCGGTACGTGCTGTGGCGTCAACGCAGGATCGCCGTGGTGTAGGCCGGCATCCGCAGGTGGCCGTGGTCCAGCGTGATGCCGGGCCGACTCTGCAGCAGCAGGGCATTGAAGCGGTGCCCATGGGTGTCGCCCAGAGCGATGGTCTGCGCCGTGTGCGAAAGGTTGTGGATCACCAGCACATGGCTGCCGGCGTCCTCGAGTTCATAGGCCAGCAGGTGTCCGCTGGGCATCGGCACAGCGCGAATGCGGCCGTCGCGCAGCGCACTGACCTGCGCGCGCCAGTGGATCAGCATGGTGTAGTAATGCAGCAGCGAGTCGGGGTCCGCCTGCTCGGCGGCGACGGATACGTCGCCGCCCTGTTTCGCCGTTGACGTCTTCCAGCGCGTTTCGCCCGGCGCATCGGTGGCGCGCTGCCAGCGCATCGGTTCGCGCAGGTCCGGGTCGGGCTTGACGCCGCGCATGCCGAGCTCCTCGCCGTAGTACACGAAAGGGTGGCCGGGCAGGGTGAGCAGCATCGCGGCGGCCATCCGCATGTGTGCCGGGTTGCCGCCGAGCTGGCTCATCACGCGATTCTGGTCGTGGTTGGACAGGAACGTCGCATCGGCTCCCGGTCGGCCGGCAGTGGCGGCGAAGGCCGCGTAGCGCTGCTGCAGCCGGGAGGCGAGGTCGCCCGCCTGTTCGCTGCGCGCCGCGTCGATCAGTCGTGTGGCCAGCGGGAAGTCGAACACAGCGCTCAGCGCTCCGTACCATGGTGCGAGCTGTTGCCAACTGTTCTCGGTGACCTCGCCGACCACATAGGCGTGCGGGTCCACCTGCCGCACGCCCCGCATGAACTGCTGCCACCAGGCGAGGTTTTCGCGCAGCACCGCGGGGTCGCCTTCCTGCGAGGCGAAATTGAGGTAGATATGGCGCGCCGCGTCGAGCCGGAAGCCGTCGACGCCCTTGCGCATCCAGAACTGGCCGACCTTCACCATCGCCTTGCGCACGGCGGGCGTGTCGTAGTTCAGGTCCGGCATGCCGGCGGAGAAAATGCCCAGGTAGTGGCGGCCGTCCGGCAGCGCCTGCCACGCCTTGTCGCCGGCCGCGCTATGGGCGGCCAGGTCGGTGCCGGGCGCAGCCCAGCTGTACCAGTCGTGGTGGAGATCGTGCGGATGCTGTGCGGCGAGGAACCAGGGGTGCCGGTTGCTGGTGTGGTTGATCACCAGGTCGATGATGACCTTGATGCCGCGCTGGTGCGCCGCGGCCAGCAGGCGCTGGAAATCGGCCATGCTGCCGTACTGCGGGTTGATCGCTTCGTAGTCGGTGACGTCGTAGCCGTGGTAGCTCGGCGAGGGGTTGATCGGCATCAGCCAGATGCCGCTGATGCCGAGCGACTTCAGATAATCGAGCTTCGCGGTGACGCCGTTGAGGTCGCCGATGCCGTCGCCGTTGCTGTCGTCGAACGAGCGCACGAAGATCTCGTACCAGACCCCGGAAGATGCTGGCCGCTGCGAGCGGTTCACGACCGCGGCGTTTGCCGGCGCGGTCCGCGCAGGCGATGCGGGCGTCATCGCGGGTGACAGCAGCAGTGCCGCACTGAGGATGATCGATGCAACGGGAACAGGTCGGATCACCAGGGACTCCAGCAGGTGCGAGGGAGAGTTGTCGGTGTGGCACCGGGGCTTGCAGGCGCCTTGCAGCTGACGCGCCGGTGACGTCCGGTGGCTGATCCATGGTAGGCCGGCATGCTTGGCGTGCGGCGATGTCTGCATACGTATTCATGCGACGAAGACGCAGTTTTTCATGCTGCGGCGCAAGGCGATTTCGGCGTCGGCGCCGGCGCATCCGTTACCATGATCGAACCGGCACGATCGGGGGAGGCAATGAACGGCACGGACACTTTCCCGATCGCGACGATGATCGTCTTCGGCGTGCCGAACCTGCCTCGGCGCATCGCTCGAGCCAGCGCCGTTTGTCCAGCGCCGTTTGCGATGCGGCGCGCTCGTGTGGAAGATGCGCAGGAACAACTGCATTCGACGAAACGGGAACCTGGACATGACTGACCGCCGCCTGCGCCGCATCGTGATCGTGGGAGGCGGCACCGCCGGTTGGATGACCGCCGCGGCACTGGCCAACGCGCTGCAAGGCAACTGTCGGATCGATCTGGTCGAGTCGGAGGAGATCGGCAGCGTGGGCGTCGGCGAAGCCACGATTCCGCCGATCAAGCTGTTCAACCACAGCCTGGGCATCGATGAAAATGCGTTCCTGGCGGCCGCCCAGGGCACCTTCAAGCTCGGCATCGAGTTCGTCGACTGGACCCGTGGCGGGCAACGCTATTTTCATCCGTTTGGCCAGTTCGGCACCGAGTTCGACGTCGTGCCGCTGCATCATTACTGGCTGCGCGAGCGTGCGCGCGGCGACGACACGCCGCTGCAGGATTACGCGCTGGCCTGGGTGGCCGCCCGCGCCGGCAAATTCGACCTGCCGGTGGCCGATCGTCGCCAGGTGCTGTCCTCCCTCGACTATGCCTATCACTTCGACGCCAGCCTGTACGCGCGTTTCCTGCGCAAGTATGCCGAGGAGCGTGGTGTTCGGCGGACCGAGGGCAAGGTGGTGGACGTCACCCTGCGCGGCGACGACGGCTTCATCCGGAGCGTGACGCTGGACGGCGGCAAGGCGATCGAGGGCGACCTGTTCATCGACTGCTCCGGTTTTCGCGGCCTGTTGATCGAGGACGCGCTGAAGACCGGCTACGACGACTGGACACACTGGCTGCCCTGCGACCGCGCGGTGGCGGTGGCCTGCACTCACCGCAGCGAGTTGACACCGTGCACACGCTCCACCGCGCACGCCGCCGGTTGGCAGTGGCGGATCCCGCTGCAGCACCGGATGGGCAATGGCCACGTGTACTGCAGCCAGTTCATCAGCGACGACGAGGCCGCGGCGACGCTGCTGGGCAACCTGGAAGGCGAGCCGCTGGGTTCGCCGCGGCAGTTGCGTTTCACCGCCGGACGGCGCAGGGAGTCATGGAACCGCAACTGCGTGGCGATCGGCCTGTCGGCAGGTTTCATGGAGCCACTGGAGTCGACCAGCATCCATCTGATCCAGACCGCCATCAACCGGCTGCTGGCGCTGTTTCCCGATCGCGATTTCGACCCGTTCGCTGCGCGGGAATACAACCGCCTCACGCATACCGAGTACGAGCGCATCCGCGACTTCCTGATCCTGCACTACCACGCGGTGCAGCGCGACGAGCCACTGTGGCGCCAGACCGCGACGATGGCGATCCCCGACACGCTGAAATACAAGATCGAGCAATTCCGCAGCGGTGGCCGGCTGGTGGCCGAGAGCATGGAGCTGTTCCAGAACGCCAACTGGCTGGCGGTGCTGGTGGGGCAGGAGGTATGGCCGCAGCGCTACCATCCACTGACGGATATGCGCAGCCAGGTCGATGCGGCGGGGCGCCTGCGGGGCCTGCGCGGGGCGATCGACCAAGCCGTGCAGGCGATGCCCACGCACCGGCAGTACATCGATCGGCACTGCCGGGCACCGTCGTAGCACTCGACCAACACCACGACGGCTTGCCGCGCGCATATTCCCATCGAACCCACCACCGATTAAGCTGCCCGGACATCCATTCGACACGCTGTCCAAGCCGCCGGCAAGTCAGAGTCGAACCATCGGCAGGGAGGCCACTCAAGCGAAGTCCCCCTTCACCGATACCCGCCATGGATTCCTGGATATACAACATCGCACCTCATCTCGACCGGGCCATGCACGCGCGCGACGGACATACTGCGCAGCACTGCGACCGTGTCGCGAGGCTGGCGATCCGGCTCGGCGAAGCGATAAACCTTGAACGTCACGACCTGCTGGTCGTTGCCATGGCTGCGCGGCTGCACGACATCGGGAAGATCGATCTTCCCGATTCGATCCTGCTCAAACCCGGACCGCTGAACGATGCCGAGTGGGCCATCATGCGCACGCACAGCACCCGCGGCGAAAGCTTCATTCTCAATCAACGCGACATACCTTTCCGCGAGGAGATCGCGCGCGTCGTGCGCCATCATCACGAGCACTGGGACGGCAGCGGCTACCCCGACGGTCTGCGCGGCGAAGCGATTCCCCTGCTGTCGCGGATCGTATCGGTGGTCGACAGCCATGACGCGATGACTTCGGGTCGTTCGTACCATCCGGGCAGGACGCATGCGACGGCCATGTCGGTCCTCGCCACCGAGCGTGGCGTCAAGCATGACCCGGCCGTGCTGGATGCCTATCTCATGGACAACGCTGAATAGCGCAGGCGGACCGAAGGGCACCTCGAATAACCCCGATTTGTAGGAGCGCGCTTGCGCGCGATGCTTTTTGTGCGATGGAGCAAGAGCATCGCGCGCAAGCGCGCTCCTACGAATGCCGAGAACCAGGTAATTCGAGACTCCCCCGAAGTCCGGCAGGCGCCCGGCAGCGACCCTTGGCCAGCGACCGCCCGCAGCCGGATCAGGACTCCGCCTTGCAGTGTTCGGCGACGAAGCGTTCGTGCGGTGGCAGGGTGTCCGCGGCGCGGTCGACCAGGGTGCGGATATTGCCCAGGAACTCGTCGAGCTGGCCCTGATCGAGGGTATCGGCGAGCGGATGGTGGCGCTGCGGCTCGATGCCCTGGCCGAGCAGCACCTGCAGCCAGCCGACCTCGGTGAACAATTCGTCGGCATCGCGAAAGATGCTGCCGTTGCCGCGGAACAGCGCGATCCGCCGCGCCAGCGATTCGGGAATCTCCATCTGCGCGCATTGCCGCCAGAACGGACTGTCGTCACGTTCGGTGGCCTTGTAGTGCAGCACCAGGAAATCGCGGATCCGCTCATATTCGAACCGCGTCTGGCGGTTGTATTCGGTGCTGAGGGCGACATCGCAGTGGCGGTCGGGGAACATCGCGAGCAGTCGGCTCACGCCCGACTGGATCAGGTGGATGCTGGTCGACTCCAGCGGCTCCATGAAGCCGGCCGACAGCCCCAGCGCCACGCAGTTGCGGTTCCATGTCTGCCGGCGCATGCCGGTGGAGAAGCGCAGCGGACGCGGGTCGGCCAGCGCCGCGCCTTCGAGCCCGGCCAGCAGCTGGGCGCTGGCCTCGTCGTCGCTGATGAATCGGCTGCAGTAGACGTGGCCGTTGCCGCTGCGATGCTGCAGCGGGATGCGCCACTGCCAGCCCGCGCTGCGCGCGCTGGCCTGGGTGTAGGGGCGCATCGGCGCCACCCGTTCGCTGGCCACGGCCAGCGCGCGGTCGCACGGCAGCCACTGCTGCCAGTTGTCGTAGCCGGTCTTCAGCGCGCCCTCGATCAGCAAGCCGCGGAAGCCCGAGCAGTCGATGAACAGGTCGCCTGCCACGCGCTCGCCGCTGGCCAGCTGCACCGATTCGATGAAGCCGTCCTCGGCGCGCAGCTGCACGTCGACGATCCTGCCCTCGATGCGCTGCACGATGGCCGGGTCGATGTGGCGGCGCAGGTACTGGCCATAGGCAATCGCGTCGAGCTGATAGGCGTACTTGATGCCGGTCAGCGGGCTGCTGCCGACGCGCTCCATGCGACCGAAACGATGCGCTCGTGCCGCCGTCGCATTGAGCGAGTAGGCCCACAAGTCCGCGGCACCGGCGCGCTGGCGGTCCCGCAACCAGTAGTGGTGAAAGCCGATCAGCCCCAGCGGCAGGCCGATGTCGCCGAAAGCGTGCATGTACGAATCGCCCAGCCGGCGCCAGTCGTTGAATTCGATGCCCAGCTTGAAGGTGCCGTGGGTGGCGCGCAGCAGGTCGTCTTCGTCCAGGCCGAGAAACTGGTTGACCAGGCGAATCGAGGGAATGGTGGCCTCGCCGACCCCGACGACGCCGATCTCGTCCGACTCGACCAGCCGGATCTGCACCTGCGGCCCCAGTGCGCGGGCGAGCAGGGCCGCGGTCATCCAGCCGGCGGTGCCGCCGCCGACGATGACCACGCGCTGGATGGGATTGGCTTGCATGCGTATGCCCCGAATGTGTGAAAGCCGATGACTAGGAGCCTGTCGGACTTTGGTCGGCCGGGCTGCGAATCCGTCTGTGCGGTCCATATTTTCGCCGCTTCTTGGCCCATGGAACCACCATGGGCTGGCGAAGCGTCGAAAATCTGGACCGCACAGCCGAATTCTCGCCTCGACCACCAAAGCCCGACAGGCTCCTAGCGGTTCGCCATGGCCTTGTCAAAAAAAAGCCCCGTTGGATGGACTCAACGGGGCTGGTGGGGAGAGGCTTTTCGCTTACATGAACTTGTAGGAAATGCCGATCTCGTAGCGGCGGCCGTAGCTCTCCCAGTTCTGCACTTGCCGCGGATCGTTGTTCTGGTAGGTGACGAAGGTCTTGTTGGACAGGTTGGAGCCCTGCGCAATGACCGTCAGCCCGTTCAGCGGACCATGGTCGAAGGTGTAGCTGACCTGTGCGTCGTAGGTGCTGCCGCCCTTCAGCGTCTGCTCGATGCGCGAAGCACTGATGCCGGACACCTCGCCCAGGAAGCTGGAACGGTAGCTGTCGCTCACGCGAGCCTCGAAGCCGTTGTGCTGATAATACAGCGTGCCGTCCGCCACCCACTTCGACAGACCTGGCACGGTGATCGCGTTGCTGTTGCCGGCGTAGACCAGCGAGCTCTTGGTGCGATTGCCGGTCAGGATCACGCCGAAGCCGTCGAGTGCCGGGCTGATCAGGTTGGCGGGCAGGTTCAGGGTCACCTGGGCGCCCTTCACGTAGCCGTGGCCATCGTTGGTCGGGCCGCTGACGATGCCCATGGTGGTGCCCAGCTGCGCCTGATCCGCCGGCGTCAGGAAGGACGGGACGAACGCGGCGAAGTCATACAGATAGGCTGCATTCGGGTTGATGTAGTCCTTCAGTTCCAGGAAGTAGCCCGACACCGCGAAGTAGCCGCCACCGCCGCCGCGGCACAGATCCGACTGCTTGGCATCGGACGAGTTGCACTGGTAGCCCGAGGCATCGCTCGAGAAGTAGTGCTCGTAGCTGATGTTGTAGTTGTCGGCCCTCGTCGGCTTCAGCCTGGCATTGCCGCCGGTGGAGCTGAAGTACGCCTGGTTCGGATCGGTCGAGGCCAGGTGGGTGATATTGCCGCTGACATTCTGGCTGGCATTCATCTGGTCCATGCGCGGGCGGGCGATGGTCCGGGCCGCGCTGACGCGCAAGTCGTCATCGGGGGTCAGGCCGAAGATCAGGTTGGCGCTCGGCAGGTACCGGGTATAGGTGGTGCCACCGGTGACCGGTATCAGCTCGGTCTGGCCTCCCGTGACGGAACTGCCCGGGGCCACGCGCTCACCGGTCGAGGTCTGGTGGGTGCGGGCCATCTGCATGCCGACGTTGCCACGCAGGCTGACGTTGCCGATCTGGGTGTCCAGGTTGAACTGGAAGTAAGGCGTCACGTCACGCTCGCGTACCTTCCAGTTCGGCGGCAGCGGCAGGCTCGACATGAAGACCGGTATCTCGGTGTAGGTACCGTTGGAGATCATCGAGAACGGGTCGTAGCACGGCTGGGCGCCGACGCCCATCCAGGCCAGCGGCGAGCAGGTGCCGCCGGTATAGGGCACCGACTCCACAGGCGTGTTGGTGGGGGTGATGAAACCGCCGCCGAGGGTCAGGAAGTTCTGGTCGATGTTATAGGTCTTGTTGCGCGTGCTTCGTGCGACGCCGAACTCCACACTGGAGAACGGGCCGCTCATGAAATCACGCTCGGCGCTGAGCTTGAGGTTGGCCAGGTAGTCGACCGTGCGCGGCGCGTTGATGAAGCCGGTCTGCACCACGTTGTTGCCCGAGCCCCAGCCCTGCGGATCGGTCAGTACGGTACCGCTGCCGTAGTCGACCGAGTTGTTGACGTACAGCAGGCCATTGCTCTGCTCGTTGAAATTCAGCGTGTCGAGCGGGCCGCTCTTGTTGTAGCCGCTGCCCGAGTAGCTCTCGAGGTTGACGTCGCGACGCGTGGCGCGCGAGTAGTTGCCCACCAGGTCGACCGACCAGTTCTCGTTGATCTTGAACTTGTTGTCCCAGTTGAAGTTGTAGACGCGCGCGCTGGTGCTGTTGTAGTCGTTGCGGATGACCGGCGACACGTTGGTGTAGGTGCCGCTGGTGATCAGGCCGTTCTGCACCGTGCCGCCGGGCTGCAGCTGCGCCGAACTCCAGAACAGCGGGAACTCCATGCCCTTGGCCTGCTGGACTTCCTTGAAGTTGTCGTACGTCATGTCGATCGTGCCGGTGTAGAACTCGTTCGGCTGCCATTCGACGGTGGCGAGCAGGCCCCGGCGCTTCATGGTGTCGGAGATGCCGTAGTTCTTCGCGCCGCCGACCACGGCATTGCCGTTCGCATCGGTCGGATAGCCCCATGGCGCCTGGTGCTCGATCTGCGTCGGGTTGGACTCCAGGTCCACGCCCAGCGTGACACCCAGCGTGTGGTTGGCAAACTGGTTCACCCACACGCCGTTGACGTTGTAGCCCTTGTCGCTGACGCCCGGGCCATTGGCGAGCTGGGATTTGTCGTTCCAGATATAGTGGGCATTCACCGCCGCTTCCGGCTTGTTCTTGTCGAGCGGGCGGATCGTCTGCATGTCCACCGTGCCGGCCAGACCCTGGCCGATGAGATTGGCCTGCGGGCTCAGGTGCACCACGACGGCGTTGAACCAGCTCGAGGGGTATTGGTCGAACTGCACGTCACGGTTGTTGGAGGTCGACACCTGCTCGCCGCCGTTGACCAGTGCGGTGGAGAAGTCCGGGCCCAGGCCGTGGATGGAGATCACCTGCGGGCGGCCGCTGACCGTCTGCACGGCCAGGCCGGGCAGGCGGCCCAGCGCGTCGGCGATGCTGATGCCGGGCAGTTTGCCGATCTGCTCGGAAGATACCGCTTCGACAATGCTGTTGGCGTTCCGCTTGATCGCCGTGGAGTTCTCGATACTGCTGATAAAGCCCGTGACCTGCACGGTCCCCAGCTTCTTGGCCTTGCTCGGTCTGGCGGTGTCAGTGCTCTTGGCGTCAGCGCGCGTCTGCGACGAAGCCTGATCCTGGGTGCTTTGCGGTGTGCCGGTCGCCGGAGCGGCGGGATCGGCGGGCGTTGCGTTCACGACAGCAGTACAACACAAGCCGGCCGAAATCAAAGCCAGAGCCATCAGGTTGCGTTTCAGTAACATGTTCTCGTCTCCCCACAAATATGTCGCCGCATTTCTTGAACTCTGGCTTGCCTGCGCTTCCGTCGGCGACGACCGTCGGCAGGGTGCGCTGGTCGACCTTCGGCCAGCGACGTGTATCGATGTTAAGCCCGCGTTTCCATGACTAGCCGTTATCTGCATACGTATTCATAACAAGTGCAGGGTGCATGTCATCGCACCGCAACATGGCGTGCCGGATGAGCCGGATCGCATCGCGGATCGAATTCCGCATTCCGCGCGGAGCCTCATCTCCAGCCCGTGAACGCATTCCGGTCAACGCACCGGAAATGCGCTGGCGCGGCAGCGATATTGTGCGGTTGCGGCATGGATGAATACGTATGCAGTACCCTGCGGGACCATGGGAGGCTACCGCTAAGCTGAACCCGTTCGCCCAACGAGCGGAAGCGAACGTGCAATGGGCTCAGTCAGGGATTCGTTGAATGACCGAAGTAACGTGGTGGCGCGGTGCCGTCATCTATCAGATCTATCCACGCAGTTTCCTGGACACCAACGGCGACGGCGTGGGCGATCTTCCGGGCATCATCGAGCGGCTCGATTACGTGGCCACGCTGGGTGTCGATGCGATCTGGATCGCGCCGTTCTTCAAGTCGCCGATGGCCGACTTCGGTTACGACATCGCCGATTACCGCGACGTCGACCCGATGTTCGGCACGCTGGCCGATTTCGACCGCCTGCTGGTCAAGGCACACGGGCTCGGCCTGAAGGTGATGATCGACCAGGTGCTCAGTCATACCTCGATCGAGCACAGCTGGTTCCGCGAAAGCCGTCAGAGCCGCGACAACCCCAGGGCCGACTGGTATGTGTGGGCCGACGCGCAGCCGGACGGCACGCCACCGAACAACTGGCTGTCGCTTTTCGGCGGTTGCGCATGGCAGTGGGAGCCGCGGCGCGGCCAGTACTACCTGCACAATTTTCTGGCCTCGCAGCCCGATCTGAATTTTCATCATCCGGAAGTGCGCGCGGCCGTACTGGACAACGTGAAGTTTTGGCTGGACCGCGGCGTCGATGGCCTGCGCCTGGATGCGATCAACTTCTGCTTCCACGACCGCCGGCTGCGCGACAACCCGGCCAAGCCGCCGCACGAGCGGGTCGGCCGCGGCTTCAGTCCGGACAACCCCTACGCCTTCCAGTACCACTACTACAACAACACCCAGCCGGAGAACCTGACGTTCCTGCAGGAGCTGCGAGCAGTGCTCGATCGCTACCAGGACGTCGCCGCGCTGGGCGAAATATCCTCCGAGGACTCGCTGGCGACGATGGCCGAGTACACCAGCGACCATCGTCTGCACATGGGTTACAGCTTCGAGCTGCTGACCGACGATTTCAGCGCGGGCTACATTCGCGACACCGTGCGCAAGCTCGAGTTGCAGTTGCAGGAAGGCTGGCCATGCTGGGCGATCTCCAACCACGACGTGGAGCGCGTGCTCAGTCGCTGGGGCAATGGCGATGCCTCGGCGAAACTGGCCAACCTGCTCACCGCAATGGTCTGTTCGCTGCGCGGCTCGGTCTGCGTCTACCAGGGCGAGGAACTGGCACTGACCGAGGCCGAGGTGCCGTACGAGTCGCTGCGGGACCCCTATGGCATCGCGTTCTGGCCCCAGTTCAAGGGCCGTGACGGCTGCCGCACGCCGATGCCGTGGAACGACGATGTGCATGCCGGTTTCAGTCGCGGCACGCCATGGCTGCCGTTGCCGGAGGAGCATCGTGCGCTGGCCGTGACGCGTCAGGAAGCCGATCCGCATTCGGTGCTCAATGGCTTTCGCAGCTTCATGCAGTGGCGCAAGAAACAGCCTGCGCTGCGCCTGGGCGATATCCGTTTTCTCGATACGGAAGAACCGGTGCTGGCCTTTACCCGAAGCCTGGACGACGAGACCGTGCTGGTTGTGTTCAACCTCGCCAACTGGGCCGTCGATGTCGGCTTGCCAGTGCCGGACAGTGTGCAGCTTCTGCAGGGGCATGGCTTGTTGCAAGGCCGAATCGTCGGTGACCGGATGCAGCTACCCGGCCACAGTGTGCTTTTTGCCCGCGTGAATTGATCTGGTTTGTCGTGGCGGGAGCGGCTGTAGGAGCGCACCCTGTGCGCGAATGCTTTTGTCACGGTTGATGCAAAAAGCATCGCGCACAGGGTGCGCTCCTTACGAACGATTCAAAAAGCGTCGCGAACAGGGATGGCTCCTACGAAAGTCATTCCGGTGCAGGCGAAACCAGCAGTTGCAGATAACCCTCGGCAACCAGGACGTCCAGGTTCACCGGCAGACCGGCCGCGACGTCCTCGCTGACGGCCTTGTGCCTGGATTGCACGCCGACCCAGCAGTTGCGCCCATTGCGCTTGGCCGCATACAGGCACTGATCGGCGATGTTGATCACGTCCTCCCAGTTGAACCGCTGCGGCGCGTCGGCCAACAACGGATAGAGCGCAAAGCCGATGGAGCAGGTGCGCTGAATGGTCTGGCCGTTGCCCAGGTCGAAAGCGTACTGCGCCACCATGCTGCGGACGCGCTCGGCAATTACCGCGCCGAATTCGCTGCTGGCAAAGCGGGCGATGACGAGGAACTCTTCGCCGCCCCAGCGCACCGGGGTATCCATCTCCCGCGTGGCTGCCTGCAGGATGTCGCGCATTTGCGTCAACACGCAGTCGCCGGCGGTGTGTCCGTGGCGGTCGTTGATTTCCTTGAAATGGTCGATGTCGATCATCAGGAACAACAGGTCGATATTCCGATGGCCGCTTTCGGCCCCGCTGCGGGCAAGCTCGCCGTAGTTGCGCTGGACGGCAGCCACATCCTGCTCGATGTGATCGAGCACATAGCGTCGGTTGCGCAGCCCGGTAAGGGCGTCGGTGATGTTCAGGTCGACCAGCGCCGCATTGGCCCGCTGCAGGGCGCGATGCGACGCGGACAATTCCCGGGTGCGTGCTGCAACCAGCCTGGCCAGCACCAGATTGCGTCGGCGCAGCGTGATCGAACGCATTTGGAACCCCAGCCAGATGATCACGCCGAGCAGCATGAGCACGGCGAGGTAGGCCCACCAGGTTCGATACCACGGTGGCAACACGCGGAAATCGTAGGTCGCTTCCTTGCTCAGGTTGCCATATGCATCGCGCGAGCGTACCCGGAAGCGGTAATGGCCCTCATGCAGGTTGGTGTAATCGCGATAAGTCTCCTTGCTCCATGGCGACCATTGCGTATCCATGCCTTCCAGCATGACCTGGAAGCGGTTGGCCATGGACGAGTCGAAATTCGGTGACGAATACTCGATGCGCAGGCTGTTGTCCGTCCAGCGCAGCGTCGCTGGCGTGGCCTGCCCGGCACCGCCCCAGAGCAGGTGTCCGGCATGGTCGGTGACCTTGTCCAGCAAAACCGGCAACGGCTTGCTGTAATGCACCGAAGCGTAGGGATCGTAGCGATACAGGCCATCATTTGCGCCAAACCACATTACGCCGTCCTTGTCGGCATGGATCGCGGAAACGCCCATGCCCGAGAACGCCCGCAATGGCCGCGGATCCCAGTGGTAGCTGCCGTCCGGATCGGGAATCGCCACGCCGGTTTGCCTGAGCGTGTCGGAGTCATCGGAGGTGTACATCCAGACCCGGCCCCGGTTGTCTTCGCTGAGCAGTGATGCCTGGCGTGTGCCCGGCGGGAAAAGGTGGGCAAAACCCGGGTCGGCGACGATGCGCTGCGAGCGGCCGTCGAACCGGTAGATGCCCCGTGCCGTGGCAAACCGGATTGTTCCGGCAATGTTGTAGACCAGGGCATCGCCTGTTTTCATGGCGGTCGCATGAGGCGTGTCGAAGTGCTCCACGCGTGCCGCAGCGCCGCCGGCCGTCTTCCAGTCGTCGGGCAGTGTCAGGCGCGCGGCACCGTCGTTCGACAGGCTCATCCAGATGCGCCCGGCGGCATCTTCGGCCAGCGAGCGGACCTCCCCGGAAATTCCGGGAATCCGGCCTTCGTCCAGCCAGTGGCCGTGCGCCAGCCGCATGGTTTCCACCCCGTCGGACAGGCCCAGAAACACGCGTGAGGGATCCCGGATGGAGCGCAGCAGGCTGTATGCGGTCTTGTCGGCCAGGCGCAGTCTGGCCGATCCGCCATCGATCTCGAACATCCCCATCGAGGTGCCGACCAGCAGCGAGTGGTCCATGTCCAGCAGAGCCCAGACCTGATCCCGGATGCCGGGAACACGGGAAAAATACGCATTGCCGTCATCGCCGTGCTGCAGTCGAAACAGCCCCTTGGTAGTACCCACGTACAACGAGCCGCGGTAGCGGCCGATGCTCAGCACGGAGCCGTCGAGGCCGGAGTTGGGCGAGAAATAGCTCAGTGCCGAGGCCATGTCGACCCTGGCCAGCCCGTTGTCCAGGGCCAGCCACAATCCGTTTTCGCGATCCTGGTACATCGCAAAAATCGTGTCGTTGATCAACCCGTCGGCTCGGCGCAGACGCCCGGTTTCGTGGCCCTGCCTGTCAAGCAGGATCACGCCACCCTGTAGCGTGGCGACCGCCAGCTTGCCGTTGGCAAGCCATTGCGCGTCGTAGATCTGATTGCGTTTTATCGTTGCATCGGCGTCGGTTTTCCACGGCCGGAACTGGTGGCCGTCGTATATGAACCAGCCTTGCGTGCGGGTCCCGATCAGCAGTGAGCCGCCGCCATCGGCCGTGGTTTTGCCCCACGGCAGCATGGCGTAGATCCTTTCCCTGGCGAAGCGCTCGCCGCCATTGAGCATCTTGAGCTTGCCGGCGGAAAGCTCCATCAGGCCGCGGCCGGTTTCGCGCACGTACAACCGGTTGCGAACCAGGAACGTCAAGTGGAATGAGGTCTGCGCCTTCCAGACATCCACATGGTTTCCATTGAAGCGGAAAATCTTGCTTGAGGTCGCAAAGTAGATTCCGTCGCGCGCCGCAAAGGTGCGCCAGACGTCGGCAAAGCGGCGATACCTGGGTTCGATGCGGTCAAGCAGGGAGACGTAGCGCATCCGGCCGTGGTCATCGGGTGCCAGATAGCCCAGTTCGCCGACGCAGCCGACATAGACGCGGCCATCGGCAGCCAGCGCCAGGGAGCGCACCGTGCTGAGGTTGGGAACGGCAATGCGGCGCCAGTGGTCGCCGTCGAATTCCAGCACGCCATCGTCGCTGTTGCCCACGTAGATCAAGCCGCGCTTGTCCTGCACCACGGCCCAGTTTTGCGGGCCGGCACCGTAATCCATCGGGCTGAAGTTGCGCAGCAACGGCACCCCGACGTCGGCTTGGCGTGCACTGGAACTCGATGCGGACAGGGCTTCGGCGTGCGCAGGACCGAGCCAGAGCAGGCAGGACAGCACCACAAGAAGAGAGCGTGGCCAGCGCGAAGTCATCACGAAGTGTTCGGCCGCAGGTTCTGGCGGCCGCTGTGGAAATGCAACGGCAGGTGCCGACACTGGGGCACTCGCATGCTGCCAGTGTCGGCATGCGGTTTCACGGACGGGAGAGCTCGTGTCGCCATCAGGTATCGGATGCCCGAGTGGGTTTCCTTAGGTGATATGCAATGCACATGCCCGTGGTCTCTATGCGGTCAGGTCAACTTGCAAAACTGTGACGGGCGTCACATGTTTGTCGGATATCGACCGATCGTGGCATTAGTTTAGTCCGTGCATGGGCCATCGCCGGATCGTTCCGCCTTGTGCATGGGATCCGGGCGAGCTGCCGCGCCGGCTTGCCTCGCGTGCCGATACTCCGCCCTGCGGAACACCAAGTTGCTGTCAGGAAAAAACAAGCCCGCCGAAGCGGGCTTTCCACCTGTGAAATCCTGGGAGCGGGATGGTGATCGCCTCTCGGCGGCAGGCAGATGACAGCGGGGGTACTGTCGTCATGTGATGTTGTCGGCACGCGCAAGCTATGCTTGAGCCCGATCGGACGTCGACCGGGAGGCAGGCGCGAACCGCAACTCGTGCGACGGGGCGAATCCCTTCGGCAGTCGTGCATTCCCAACGGCTGCGGAACGGAGGCGTGCTACCCGCCGGCCGGGTGCAGTCTGGCTGGAGAGTGCTTCCCGGCGAATTCCGGTACCGCTTCTGGCCTGCGCTCGCGTGCCGGCAAGTGACGCGCAGCGGCAGGCGCCTTTGAAAAAGCGTCACGGAACTTTCGCCAGCGACCGTGCGGGTGGCGCGATGCGCGGCGCAAAATTGCCGGCCCTGAAAAAGACAAGCCCGCCGAAGCGGGCTTTTCCGTCTATGCCGGGGGGCGCTGGGATTGCGATCGCCTCACGGCGACTAGGGGTGCTACGGCAACAATATTACTCAGTCGACACGAAATGCCCTTGATCTGCGTCAAGACCGGGTTCCATTGCGCAGCTGGTGTCCTTCGATCGCGGATTCCGCCTTGAGTGGCGACTGGATGCGAGCCCATGCGCGCGCAGGTCGAGCGGGTCGGGCAAGGAGGCGTGTTTCCGCAGAGTCTCCATGGCCGGCAATCGATGCATGACTTCTAGCAGGGGCCTCCTGTAAATTGCTACGTTATATTGTTACATTCCCAGCCTCTCCGACGATGCGTGCGCATGAACAAGACGTGGGCCGATATGCCGGTCGAGACCGTGGCAACGAGAGACGAGACGACATGGAAGGTTCCGGTTCGTGCCGGGTTGTCGTCATCGCGTGTTCTGCACGTGACCCTGGTTCTGGCAGCAACCCTTGTCGCCGGTTGCGCCGTGGGCCCCGACTTCAAGAAGCCTGCACCGCCGCAAGTCAGCGGTTACACGACCGGTCCGCTGCCGACCACGGCCAGCAGCGCGAACGTCGTCGGCGGGGAAGCCCAGCGCTTTGCCGAGGGAGGCCAGATACCCGCGCAGTGGTGGAGGCTGTTCCATTCCAACGCGCTCGACGCCCTGATCGAGCAGTCGCTCAAGAACAATCCCGACCTCAAGGCGGCGCAGGCCGCACTGTCGGTGGCGAGGGAAAACGTGCTGGCGCAACGCGGTGCGTACTTCCCCAGTGTCACGGGCAGCTTTTCTGCGAGCCGGCAGAAGCAATCGGAGCTGATCTCGCCTACGCCCGACGCCAACATCTTTCAATACAGCCTGTTCACCCCGCAGGTCAGCGTTTCGTACGTGCCCGATGTTTTCGGCCTGAACCGCCGGACGATGGAGTCATTGCGGGCGCAGGAACAGGCGGTTCGTTTCCAGATGATTGCGGCGCAGATCACGCTGAGTGCCAATGTCGTGGCGGCCGCGGTTCAGGAAGGGGCGTTGCGGTCACAGATAGACGCGACACGCCAGCTGGTTGATATCAATGCCAGGATGCTGCAGATCGTGCGGCATCAGTCGGCCAAGGGTTATGCGGGCCGGCTCGACGTCGCCGCGCAGGAATCGCAGCTTGCGCAGGTCCAGGCCACCTTGCCGCCACTGATCAAGCAATTGACCCAGATCCGCAATCTGCTGGCCGTTCTGGTCGGCCGGTTTCCGAGCCAGGCGCCGGCCGGGAAATTCAGCTTGTCGAGTCTGCAATTGCCGACGGATCTGCCGCTCAGCCTTCCTTCGAAACTCGTCGCGCAGCGTCCGGACGTGCTTCAGGCCGAAGCCAACCTGCATGCCGCCAGCGCCCAGATCGGCATCGCCATCGCGAACCGGTTGCCCAACATTGCGTTGACCGCGGATGTCGGCAGCACGGCGTTGGCCATGGGGCAGGTGTTCAAGTCGGGTACGGGTTTCTGGGATCTGGGTGCGGCGGTGACGGCACCGATTTTCGAGGGGGGGACGCTGCTGCATCAGGAGCGTGCCGCGAAGGCGGCCTATGTCCAGGCGGCGGAACAATACCGCAGCACGGTGCTGACGGCGTTCCAGAATGTCGCCGACACGCTGGCCGCGCTTGAGCAGGACGCCAATGGCCTGAAGGCAGCCGCGACCGCCGCCGATGCGGCCAAGGTCACGCTTGATCTGTCGCAGCGGCAATGGAAGGACGGCTACGTCGGGTATCTCTCGCTGCTGAGTGCCGAACAGGCTTATCAGCAGGCCCGCATCAACCTGGTGCAGGCACAGGCCAACCGCTATGCCGACACCGCGGCGCTGTTCCAGGCGCTGGGCGGAGGGTGGTGGAACCGACCCGGTCAAAACCGGACAGGTGCACCCCGGGGACAAGCAGTTCAGGTGGATTCAACTCAGGACAAGCATGAAAAATAATTCCTCTGCCGGGATGCCGCCTGCGCAACGTCGGGTCAGGTATCCGCGCACACTTGCCGCTGTCGCGATGGCGCTGGCCACGATCGCGCTGTGCACCGGCTGCTCGTCGCGGCCCGGGAGCGATGCGCAGCCGACAGCCACGACGGCCCGCAACGTGACGTTGACAGCGACACAGCGTCAGCACATCCGTCTCTACACGGTGGCACTGTCGGACTACCGCAAGACGGTGCAGACCACCGGTACGGTGGATTTCGACAACGACCAGGCCACCAGCGTGCTGGCGCCCTTTTCCGGGCCGGTGTCGCGGCTGCTGGTTTCCGCCGGCGACAAGGTTCGCAAGGGCCAGCCGCTGGCGGTGGTGGATTCACCCGACTTTGCGGCCGCCGTCAGCGCGTACAGCAAGGCGCTGGTCAGCGCCAGGAACGCCCGCCGGGTGGCCGACATGGACAAGGATCTGTTCAAGCATGACGGCGTTCCCCAGCGCGAAGCGGAGCAGGCAGCCACCGACGCCGCCAACGCCGAGGCCGACCGCGATGCTGCCCTGCAGGCACTGCTCTCGCTGAATGTCGATCCGCAGACGATCCGCACTATCCAGGCCGGTCGGCCGGTCTCCCGCATCGAGGGCACGATCCGCTCGCCGGTCACGGGGACCGTGGTGGAAAAACTGATCACGCCCGGCCAGCTCCTGCAGGCGGGCAGCACACCGTGCTTTGTCGTGGCCAACCTGTCGCGTGTCTGGGTGATGGCGCAGATCTCCGCCGACGACCTTGCAGCGGTCAATGTCGGCGACCCGGCCGAGATAATCACCGGCATCGGATCGAAAAACTTTTCCGGGACCGTCGGCAACATTTCGGCCGTGGTGAACCCCGATACGCGATCGGTGATCGCGCGGGTGGTCGTCGACAACCCGGGCGACTTCCTGAAAAAGCAGATGTACGTCAGCGTGACGATCCACTCGCGCCGGAAAAGCAGCGGCCTGCTGATTCCGGTGTCGGCGATCTTGCGCAACGACGAGAACCTGCCTTTTGTGTATGTCGCCGAACGCGACGGCAGCTTCGCCCGGCGCAGTGTGACCCTGGGTTATCGGGCCGGGGATCGGTATGAGATTCCCGACGGGCTCAAGGTGGGCGACCGCGTCGTGGTCGATGGCGGCATCTTCGTCCAGTTCATGCAAAACCAATGAGCGAGCAACTTCCCCCCACCGGGCCGGTGCCGCGCACGGCTTCGATCATGAACCGGATCGTGGCTTCGTCGCTGGCGCAGCCCTTGCTCGTCCTGCTGATGACGCTGATGCTGACCGGCGCCGGCACGCGTTCGCTGGTGCGCCTGCCGGTGGATGCGTATCCGGATCTGTCGCCACCGATCGTCGAGATCATCACCCAGTGGCCCGGGCACGCCGCCGAGGAAGTGGAGCGGCTGATCACGGTACCCGTCGAAATCGGCATGAACGGCATTCCGAAGACGGCCACAATCCGCTCGATCTCGCTGTACGGATTGTCCGACGTCGTCATCACGTTCCACGGCGGTACCGACAACTATTTCGCCCGGCAGGAGGTGTTCAACCGGATGGGCGGCCTGGGCCTGCCCGACGGCGTGACCCCGTCAGTGTCGCCCATGTCATCGCCCTCGGGGCTGATCTACCGCTACGTGCTGCAAAGCCCCGACCGCTCGCCGATGGAGCTCAAGACGATCGACGACTGGGTGGTCTCGCCGCAGTACAAATCCGTTCCCGGCGTGGCCGACGATTCGGGTTTCGGTGGCGGCACCATGCAATACCAGGTGCTGCTCGATCAGGCCAAGATGGCGGCGGTCGGCCTGTCGGCAACCCAGGTGGAGGCGGCACTGGCAGCCAACAACAACAATGCCGGCGGCGGTTTCTATTCGCAGGGCGGCCAGTTCTACTACGTACGCGGCAAGGGTCGCCTGGAAAGCCTCAAGGACATCGGCAACGTGGTGCTGGCGGTGCACAATGGCACCCCGGTCCTGGTCAAGGATGTCGGCCGCGTGGTCATCGGCATCGCGCCGCGCCTGGGCGAATTCGGCTACCAGAAGCAGAATGACGCCGTGGAGGGCGTGATCCTGCAGCGTACCGGCGAAAAGACCCAGGACGTGCTCAAGCGGGTGGAAGCGAAGACGAAGGAGCTCAACGACCGCATCCTGCCCAAGGACGTCAAGGTTCATCCGTTCTACGACCGCATCGACCTGATCAAGCTGACCACCAGGACCGTGGAGCAGAATCTGCTGCGCGGCATGCTGCTGGTGGTGGTGGTGCTGATCTTCTTTCTCTACGATTTCCGTGCGGGGCTGATCGTCGCCACCACCATCCCGCTGGCCCTGCTGTTCGCGTTCGTCTGTCTCGATCTGCAAAACGCCTCGGCCAACCTGCTGTCCATCGGCGCGGTGGATTTCGGCATCCTGGTGGACGGCGCGGTGGTGATGGTGGAAAACATCTACCGCCAGATCGCACTGCGCGAGGGGACGCCGCTCAACGTCAGGGAAATCATCCGCGACGCAGCGGCGGAAGTGGATCGCCCGCTGTTCTACGCCGTCGCGGTGATCGTGGTCAGCTTCCTGCCGATCTACGTGCTGGCGGGGCCTTCGGGCACGTTGTTCAAGCCGATGGCCGACACGATGATCTTCGCCCTGGTCGGCTCGCTCGCGGTCACGCTGACACTGCTGCCGGTGCTGTGTGCGTGGTTCATGCGCAAGGGCGTGCGCGAGCGGCACAACGCCGCCTTTGAATGGATCAAGTCGGTTTACATCAAGGGCCTGGATTTCTGCCTGGCCCGTCCGTGGGGCGTCACCATCGGTTCGGTGATCCTGCTGCTGGCGTCGCTGCTGCTGATTCCGCGCATCGGCGCCGAGTTCATGCCGCACATGGACGAGGGCGCGCTGTGGGTGCGCGCCACGATGCCGTACACCATCTCGTTCGACGAATCGGCCAAGATCGCGCCGAAGATACGCGACATATTGAGCTCGTTCCCCGAAGTCACCACGGTCGCCTCCGAGCTTGGGCGCCCCGACGACGGCACCGATTCCACCGGCTTCTTCAACGTCGAGTTCTACGTGGGCCTGAAGCCCTATTCGCAGTGGAGCGGGGCGTACCACACCAAGCCGGAACTGATCGCGGCGATCAACCGCAAGCTGCAGTCCTTCCCCGGCATCACGTTCAACTACACCCAGCCCGCGGAGGATGCCGTGGACGAGGCGGAAACGGGGCTGAAGAGCGCGCTTGCCGTCAAGGTCTTCGGTCCGAATCTGAATACGCTCCAGCAAAAGGGCAAAGCCATCAAGCGGGTGCTGGAGCAGGTGCGCGGCATCCGTGACGTGACCCTGGTGAAGGAGCTCGGACAGCCAAGTCTGAGCATCAAGATCGACCGTGCGCAGATCGCCCGTTACGGCTTGAATGTGGACGACATCAATGGCGTGATCCAGACCGCCATCGGCGGCAGCGTGGCGACCCAGGTGGTGCAGGGCGAAAAGCAGTTCGATCTGGTCGTCCGCCTGCAGCGCCAGTACCGCGACAACCCCGGGGAAATCGGCAACATCCTGGTGGCCACGCCCGGCGGGCAGCAGATTCCGCTCAAGCAGTTCGCGGATATCCAGGTGACCAACGGCGCCTCGTTCATTTACCGCCAGGACAATTCGCGCTACATCGGCGTGCAGTTCTCGGTGCAGGGACGCGACCTGGCCGGTGCGGTGGGCGACGCCATCGCGCAGGTCAAGCGGAAGGTCGCGCTGCCGCAGGGCTACCATCTGGACTGGGGCGGGGAATACACGCAGTACACCGCTTCACGCCACCAGTTGAACGTGATCCTGCCGCTGACCCTGGGCCTGATCTTCCTGCTGCTGTTCGCCCTCTACAGCAACTTCAAATTCCCCTTCATCACCGTGCTCGGCGTCGTGCTGTCGGCCCCGGTGGGCGGCATCGTGGCACTGTGGATCACCGGCACGCCGTTCTCGGTCTCCTCCGGCATCGGCTTCCTGGCCCTGTTCGGCGTCTCGGTGCAGACGGCCGTCGTTTACGTGTCCTACGTCAACGAACTGCGCCGCAACGGCACCACCCTCGCCGAAGCCATCCGCGAAGGCGCGATCCTGCGCCTGCGCCCGATCATGATGACTGCACTGGTGGCGGCACTGGGCCTGCTGCCCGCGGCGCTCGCCACCGGCATCGGCACCGACACCCAGCGACCGTTCGCCCTGGTCATCGTCAGCGGCCTGTTCACCCGACTGCTGATCAGCGTATTCCTGATGCCCGTGCTGTACGCCCTCGTGGCACGGCCGAACGATCGGCTGGAGGTGTGAGGGGGAAGGTGTGTTGATGCCGGTGTAGTCCACCCAGCGTTCGACCAAGGCATGGAAGCGTGCATTGGAACCGGGAGGGATCGAGCGGACGTTTCGCAGGCACGACCTGCGCCATACATGGGCGTCATGGCATGTGCAGAGCGGCACGCCGCTGCAGGAACTGATGGAGCTGGGGGGCGGTTACCGGGGACGGCATGGTCCTGTGGTATGCGCATCTCGCGGTAGATCGGCCAAGCTCACGTGCGACGACTTCGACTGACTATCGCTTCGCTGATTGGTTACTCCCGAAGCTACACTGGCGGCGGGAGGTGAAAATGAATCTGACGCCAGAAGATCAAACGATTGAGGATGCAGCACTTGCTTTTGTGAACCAAAACCGGCGAAGAATTGCTCGGGAATTGACGGATCTAGCGACCTTTCCCGCAGAGAAGAACCCTGTAGCCGTCTTCATGGCCGGCTCGCCCGGTGCAGGGAAAACAGAGGCTTCGCAAGCTCTCATCGAAAAAATTGGCGGTCCAGTTTTGAGGATCGATCCGGACGACTACCGCAAGCTCATACCTGGCTACAACGGCAGAAACTCGAATCTCTTTCACAGGGCTGTTGGCAAAATTGTAGAGAAGGTTCTAGACGAAGCATTTGGAAAGGGTCAAACCTTCATTCTTGACGGCACTTTGTCGAACTATGAGGTGGCGTTCAGGAACGTAGGCCGAGCTTTGGCGAAGGGCAGAGTCGTTCAGATTCTGTATGTTTTTCAGGAACCTTGCCAAG
>Ga0307377_10000341_pt1 | contig 63499 bp, 45 predicted proteins | sample TR3MG_FD_202535 | JGI IMG/M metagenome (GOLD analysis project Ga0307377, IMG submission 202535) | Soil microbial communities from Risofladan, Vaasa, Finland - TR-3 | ecosystem: Environmental > Terrestrial > Soil > Coastal area > Acid sulfate soil | place: Finland: Risofladan, Vaasa | collected... | reverse complement strand
CGGTTGTCAGGGGTCAGGGGTCAGGGGTCGGGGGTCGGGGGTTAAAAGTCGAAAAAGGTTGACAGGAGGGGATGAGTGGGGTAAATAGGGGCGTCTGCCGGGGCTGTGGGCGGCGATTTAAGGCGTTTATTCGGTGGTTTTGGCCGAGCCAGCGGCAGAGAAGTGCGTCGCTCGAACCAGGCAAAAGGACAAATGCAAAGGAGACAAACAAAATGGGTAGGCCGAAGATTTCGATAGGAAGCTGGGCGTTTTCGTTCGGGCCGTTCGCGGGCAATCCGTGGCCGTTCGAGAAGGTTTTAAGGTACGCGGCGGAGGCGGGATACGACGGGATAGAATTGAACGGATTTCGGCCGCATCCGCATCACGATGATTATGACACGGCGGAGAAATGCCGGCCTTTAAAGAAGCTGATAGGCGACCTGGGGCTGGGCGTTTCGGGCCACGCGGCGGATTTCACGGCCGTACCGCCGGCACTGGTTGAGACGAAGGACTATCTGGCGACGGTGCGGAAATGTCTTTTCGTATGTGAGCAGCTCGGGGCAAAGAAGCTGCGAGTTGATACGGTGAGTCCGCCGGACGAACTGGCCAAGGATGAGTATGAGAAGCGATTCGCGAGGCTGGCGAAGAACTGGCGGGCGGCGGCGGATGAGGCGGCCAAGTCGGGTGTTCAGGTTGTGTGGGAATTCGAGCCGGGGTTCTGGCTGAATAAGCCGAGCGAGGTAAAGCGAATTGTGGAGGCGGTGGACAGTGACAATTTCAAGCTGCTGTTCGATACGAGCCACGCGTATATGGGGGCGGTAGTTGGGGCGAGGCAGACGGGCAAGAAGGAGACACTGGGCGGCGGGGTGGCCGAGTATGCCAAGTTCCTCGGTGATATGATTGGGCATCTGCACCTGATTGATTCGGACGGGACGCTGCACGGGGACGAGACGAGCACGCATACGCCTTTCGGCGAGGGAAATATCGATTTTGCGAAGGCGCTGGCGCCGATTAAGGCTTTGATAAGCGGGCTGGAGTGGTGGACGGCGGATTACTGCTTCTGCGCGGAAACCGAAACGGCGGCAAAGGACGGGGCGAAGTTTCTCAAGAATCTGGTAAAGGAGATTGTCCAATGAAAAAGGAACTGAACGTTGGGGTAATCGGATGCGGTTTTATGGGGCGGGTGCACTCGAACGCGTACCGGAAGGTGGGCAGCTTTTTTTCGCTGGAGCGTGAGCCGGTGCTGAAGGCCATATGCGATAATAACGAGAAGAAGGTCAAGGCGTTCGCTGAGAACTGGGGCTGGGAGAGCTGCGAGACCGATTGGCGGAAGCTGGTGGAGCGGGACGATATCGACCTGATTGATATTTGCGTGCCGAACATTTTCCACTACGAGATTGCGATGGCGGCTGCGGCGGCGGGTAAGATTATCGCGTGCGAGAAGCCGCTGGCGATGAACGTGAAAGAGGCCCGGAAGATGACGGAGGCGGTGGAGAAGAGCGGCAAGCCGAATATGGTGTGGTTCAATTACCGGGGCGTGCCGGCGGTGGCGCTTGCGAAGATTATCGTCGATGAAGGCCGCGTGGGGCGGGTGTTTCACTATCGGGCGAAGTATTTGCAGGACTGGACCATCAGCCCGAAGGTTCCGCAGGGAGGGGACGCGCTGTGGCGGCTGGATGCGAGGGTGTCGGGCAGCGGTGTCACCGGGGACCTGCTGGCGCATTCGATTGACCTGGCCACGTGGCTGATTGGGCCCATCGAGAAGGTGTGCGCGATGACCGAGACGTTTATCAAGGAGCGGGCGATGCAGGATGAGCCGGAGAAGGTTATGCCGGTTACGATTGACGATGCGTGCGCTTTTCTGGCGCGGTTTGAGAACGGGGCGCTGGCGACGTTCGAATCGACGCGGTACGCCCGCGGCAGGAAGAACCAGCACACGTTCGAGATTAACGGCGACAAGGGGTCGGTGGCGTTCGACCTTGAGAATATGCACGAGTTGGGGTATTTCAGCCACGGCGATGACAGCCAGCTTCGCGGGTGGCGGAATATCCAGGTGTGGGACTCGGACCATCCGTATATGAAGCACTGGTGGGTGCCGGGGTGCGGAATAGGGTATGAGCACACGCATATTCATCTGCTTGCGAATTTTCTGGAGGGGATGGAAAAAGGCGAGAAAATCTGTCCCGACTTCAGGGACGCGCTGGGGACGCAGATTGTGTGCGAGAAGGTGCTGTCGTCGGCTGCGAGCCAGAAGTGGGAGAGCATCGAGAGCTAAAGCCACGCGAAGAACAGAAGCCGAAATTTAAGGAGCCGTTACAATGGCAAAAGAATCATTCGCGGCTGAGGCGATGGAGCAGGGAAAGGGGATTCTGCGGCTGGCGCCGGCGTGGGTGCCGCGTTCGTTCTGCGTGCCGGGCCGCAGGATAAAGCTGCACCCGCACGATTACTTTGCTTTGGGGGGAAACCGGGGCGGGATTGATGAGCGGTGGTTTTCCTCGACGACGCCGGCAGACAACGGGCCGTTAACAAGCCCTAACGAGGGTCTGAGCTTTGTTGTGTTCGAGGACGGGGCGGCGACGCGGCAGATGCTTCTGCGTGACGCGGTGGGGGAATTGAAGGATGCTTTGATAGGCGAGCGGCTTTGGAAACAGTATGGGCGGTGGCCTATGTACTCGAAGTACTTCGACAACCAAGGCCCGCTGCCTCATCATATACATCATCGCGACGAGCACGCGAAGCTGACGGGGCAGATGGGCAAGCCCGAGGCGTATTTTTTTCCGTCGCAGGCGAACAACCATCCGGGCGATTTTCCATATACGTTCTTCGGTCTTAAGCCCGGCACGACGAGGGAACAGGTGCGCCGGTGCCTGGCGGACTTCAGCAAGGGCGACAACAGGATCACGGAGCTGTCAACGGCGTACCGGCTGGAGGTTGATACGGGCTGGGACGTGCCGCCGGGGATGCTGCACGCGCCGGGCAGTCTGTGCACGTATGAGCCACAGCTCGCATCGGATGTGTTTGCATTGTACGAGTCCTTTACGGGGAACCGGGTGCTGCCGGAGGAGCTTCTGTGGAAAGATACGCCGAAAGACAAAGTGGGTGACATCGACCACTTGCTGGACGTGATTGACTGGGAATTGAACCTCGACCCGGACTTTGCGGCGAAGCACTTTATGCGTCCTAAGGCGGCGCGGCCAATGAAGCAAATGGAGGGCGAGGGATATATCGAGAACTGGATTTGCTATAAATCGAAGGCGATAAGCGCCAAACAGCTTACGGTTCTGCCGGGGCGGTCGGCGACCATCAAGGACGGCGCGGCGTACGGGATGATTATGCTGCAGGGACACGGCAAGATGGGTGTGTGGGAGATTGAGACACCGGCGCTGATACGCTTCGGGCAGTTGACTTATGATGAGTTGTTTGTCAGCGAGGGTGCGGCGAAGGAGGGGGTGAAAACCACCAATCCTTCCAAGAGCGACCCAATTGTGATGCTCAAGCATTTCGGGCCTGAGAACCCGGACCTGGAGGTACATTAGAAGCAAGTCGTCAAGACCTGAACGGAGTGGGAAATGGAATATCGCACACTTGGCAACACTGGGATGGATATTTCTATCATCGGGTACGGTGCGTCGCCGCTGGGTAATGTATTCGGCGAGACGGACGAAGCCGAAGGCATTCGCGCCGTTCACTACGCAATCGACCACGGCATAAACTATTTCGATGTGGCGCCGATGTATGGAGTCACGCTGGCCGAGACGCGCCTGGGCAAGGCGCTTAAGGGCAAGCGCGACAAGATATTCCTGGCGACCAAGTGCTGCCGGTATGACATTGACAAGTTCGACTTCTCGGCCAAGCGTGTCCTGGAAAGCATCGATGAATCCTTGAAACGGCTCCAGACGGACTATGTGGACGTGTATCAGGTTCACGATATTGAGTTTGGCGACAAGGAGCAGGTAATCAACGAGGCGATACCGGCGGCGAGAAAGGTGCAGCAGTCCGGCAAAGCGCGGTTTGTGGGAATCACGGGCCTGCCGGTGCGATACCTGCGTCACGTTGCCGAGCTTGTGGAGGTGGACACGATTCTGTCGTGGGCGCACTATGACCTGGTTGAAGATGAGCTGGACACGGTGCTCACTCCTTTGGCGCGGGAAAAGGGTATCGGGCTTATAAACGCTTCCCCTCTGCATCAGCGGCTGTTGACGGAGACAGGCCCGCCCGAGTGGCACCGCTCGCCGAAAGAGGTGCTGGAGGTGGGGCCGAAGCTGGCGGCGCTGTGCAGGGAGCATGGCGTCAACATAGCGGATGTGGCGATGCGTTTCGCGCTAGATTATCCTCATGTCGCCACCACCATTGTTGGAATGTCGAAGCTCCGTCACGTCGAGCAGAACATCGAGGTGCTGGATTTCAAAAACGACCCCGGACTGCTGGCGAAAATTGAGAAGCTGGTCGCGCCGGTGAAGAATAAGATGTGGTTCGAAGGAAGGCCGGAGAACAACATGTAGATTCTGCTGAAGGATGATTATGAGGGCCTTATACATCGTCGAACCGGGGAAAACCGAGCTGCGGGAGATTGACCCGCCGAAACCAGCCGAAGGGGAGGTGCTGCTTCGCGTGGGAATGGTCGGTTTCTGCGGGGGGGACCTCAATTCGTTCAAAGGGACCATGCCGATGCAGTATTATCCGATGATTCTCGGGCACGAGATTGGCGCGATAATCGAAGAGCTCGGCGCCAACGTCCCCGATAAGGTTCGTCGCGGCATGAAAGTGACTTGCTCGCCATATCAGAATTGCGGCCGGTGCACTCCGTGCAGGCGCGGCCGGCCCAACGCCTGCCGGGACAACAAAACGATGGGGGTCCGTCGGCCCGGGGCCATGACCGAATACGTAACCGCCCCCTGGCGTGACATTTATACATCGGAGAAACTTACTCTCAAGGAGCTTGCCCTGGTTGAACCACTGACGGTGGGCTTTCACGCGGCGGAGCGAGGGCGCATTTGTTCGGCTGATAGGGTGACTGTGCTGGGCTGCGGAATTGTGGGATTAGGGGCCGTGGTGGGCGCCGCGGCCCGCGGCGCGGAAGTCATTGCCGTGGACATAGACGACAGGAAGTTACAAATCGCCCGCAAGGCCGGAGCGAAACATGCGATCAATTCTTCAGAGGGCGACCTCCACAGCGCTCTGAGTGAATTGACGGGCGGTGAAGGACCGGACGTAATTATCGAGGCGGTTGGTCTGGCCGCCACGTTCCGCGCCGCCGTCGAAGAAGTTGTTTTTACAGGAAGAGTTGTATACATAGGTTATGCCAAGTCGCCTGTCGAGTATGAAACAAGACTATTCGTGCAGAAGGAGCTGGACATTCTGGGCTCGCGGAACTGCCTCGGCGATTTCCCGCGAGTAATTGAAGCGCTGGAGAAAGGCGGCTTTCCGGTGGATGATGTTGTTACGAGGGTAGTCTCGCTGGATGAAGCGGGCCAGGCGCTGGTCGAGTGGAGTAAGGACCCAAACAGGGTAACCAAGATTATGGTAAACGTGCAAGCCTGAGCGGCTGCGTATTAGCGGCAGTGTCATGATAAAATCATGTGTCACAATCTCGCTTGTCCCGTCTCTTGGCGGCGGCCCCTGGGTCTATTGGGACGACCTGCAAATAAGCATTCCCAAGGCCAGGGCCGCGGGCTTTGACGCAGTAGAGTTGTTTACCGCATCGCCCGACGCGGTAGACACCGATAAGCTGTCCAGGCTCCTGAATGACAACGGTATGGAGCTGGCGGCGGTCGGCACGGGCGCCGGCAAGGCCCTGCACAAGCTGCACCTGGTCAGTCCGGAGAGTGAAATTCGCCGGAAGGCCCGGGATTTCATCGGCGCCATGATTGATTTCGGCGCCCGGTTCGAGGCACCGGCTATCATCGGCTCGATGCAGGGCTGCCTCGAACAAGGCGTTCAGCGGGCACAGGCCCTGACCTGGCTCGCCGAAGGCCTGGATGACTTGAGCCAGAAAGCCTCTGCCTGCGGGGTCAAGATAATTTTCGAGCCGCTCAACCGTTATGAAACGAACATAATCAACACCCTCGGCGACGGCGCGGCCCTCATCAAGTCCCTGCGCCGCGATAATATCGTTCTACTGGCCGACCTTTTCCACATGAACATCGAAGAAGAATCCATTGCCGGGAGTATCCGTGCAATGGGCGGGTATATCGGGCATGTTCATTTTGTGGACAGCAACCGGCGGGCCGCCGGTATGGGGCACATAGACCTGGGCGAGGCGGCCCGCGCTCTGAAGGAGATTGCTTTCGAAGGGTACGCTTCGGCCGAGGCCCTGCCTTACCCGGACCCGGATACGGCCGCCGCGCAGACAATTACCGCGTTTCGAGAATTCCTCGTTTCAAAATGAGAGCAAGAAAGGTTTATGGCTGAAATGATTTACAAAACTTTAGGCAAGACGGGTTTGAAGGTTTCGGTAATCGGTTTCGGGGCCTCGCCGCTGGGGGCCGAATTTGGACGCGTCGACCCGGAGGAAGCTCGCCGGACCGTCGATCGGGCCCTTGACTTCGGCATCAATTATTTCGACGTTGCCCCGTACTACGGCCGGACCCTGGCCGAGAGCCGGCTGGGTGAGTTTCTCGAAGGCAAGCGCCACAGAGTAATCCTGACCAGCAAGGCCTGTCGGTACGACGTCGCCGATTTTGACTTCTCGGCCAGGCGAGTGATGCGCTCCCTCGAGGAGAGCCTGAAACGGCTGCGCACCGACCATGTGGACCTGTATCAGATTCACGATGTCGAGTACGGAAGAATTGACCAGGTCCTCACCGAGACGATTCCAGCGATGGTCAGACTGAAAGAGCAGGGCAAAGTGCGCTTCGTCGGCATCACCGGCTACCCCCTTACGCCGCTGAGAAAAATCGCCGAGTCCGCCGACATCGACACCATTCTTACGTACTGTCGATACAACCTGATGGACACAACCATGGACGACATACTTACCCCCGTGGCCAGGCAAAAAGGCATCGGTCTGATTAACGCCTCGCCGCTTCACATGCGTGTGTTGACGGACAAAGGGGCGCCGGCCTGGCATCCCGCACCCAAACCGGTTTTCGAAGTCGCCAGAGAAGCAGCGCGGCTTTGCCGTGAGCACGACACGACCATTTCAAATCTGGCGATGCAATTCGCTCTGGCGCACAAGGACGTCGCCGTCACGCTGGTCGGCATGAGCAAAGTTCACCATGTCGAGGCGAACGTCAGGATTGTGGGCACGAAGGCCGACCCCGAGCTGCTGGCGAAGGTTCTCGAGATGATAAAGCCGGTGGCCAACATTTGCTGGAAGGAGGGACTGGCGGAAAACGACGACCCGGGCGCGGTTGACAAGCGGACGCTGGGTATGGAACGAAGCGAAGAGATTAAGAAGAAAACGGGCAAATGAAAATCGACACACACCAGCATTTCTGGAAATACAACGAGCGCGACTACGGGTGGATGGGGCCGGGCATGGAGTCGCTCAGGCGCGACCGACTGCCTGCCGACCTTGCCGGCCTGCTGAAAAAAGCCGGCGTCGACGGCACCGTCGCGGTGCAGGCGCGGCAGTGCCTCGAAGAGACGGAATTCCTGCTGCGGCTGGCCGATGAAAACCCGTTCATTAAAGGCGTAGTCGGGTGGGTGGACCTGCGAAGCCCCCAACTGCAGGTACAGTTGGAAAGCTTTTGTTATCATCCCAAATTGCGGGGCGTCCGCCACGTCGTCCATGACGAACCGGATGACAATTTTATGCTGCGTGATGATTTTGTTCACGGCATAAGCAGGCTGCGGAAGTACAATCTTACCTATGACCTGCTGCTGTTTCCCAAGCATCTTGCCGTCGCCTGCGAGCTGGTCGCCAGGTTCCCCGAGCAGAGCTTTATTCTCGACCACATTTCCAAGCCGTACATTAAGGACCGCAAGATGGAGCCCTGGGCCAGTGACATTCGGCGCCTCGCGTCTTTCAAAAACGTATCCTGCAAAATATCCGGCATGGTAACCGAAGCCGACTGGCATCACTGGAAACCGGAGGATTTCACGCCCTATATGGACACTGTGCTTGGGGCCTTCGGGGCCGACAGAATTATGGTCGGCTCTGACTGGCCGGTCTGCACGGTCGCGGGCCAATACGAAAAGGTTATCGCCATCGCCGCCGACTACGTAAAAAAACTCTCACCCAACGAGCAGGAAGCCATCTGGTCGGCCAATGCAAAAAGAATCTATCAGGTTCGGTCCTGATAAGAAGGAATGAGAGGGCGTGCGGCGACGAATCGCAAAACGGCAACCACCTTCGGATGCTGAATGCCATTGGCCGGTCTATGCCGATTATTCTGCCTCTACGGGTTTCAAGCCCATGTCAGGAGAAGCTACAAATGGTAAGGATGCCGCTGAGGTCTGCCGAGCATACGGTTGGCCTGCTCATCACCGATTACCTGCTGCTTTTTGGCGTCCCAGTGAAGTTTGCGCCCGAGCAGGTACGAGAGATTTCCCAGAATACACATCGTAGCCGCGCCGTGACCGGCCTCGATATCCATACACGGTTTCTTGCCTGTCTTAATGGCCTGGAACCAATCCTCTTTGTGGTTCATGTTGTAGTCTTTGTGCTTGTCCATCCGATAGACTTCCACGCCGCCCCCGGGCACCTTGAAATTGCGGGCCTTTTCCGCAGCCTCGTAGCCTGTGCCGTCCCGGTCGACAATCAACCTGTCACTGTCCCCCCAGAACACGAGCCCGAAGTCCTTGTTCTTATCGGGGTAATTGCTGTGCCGTTCGCCCGGCTGGGCCCAGATAACCTGCCAGTCGGGATTGCTGAATGTATAGACGACTTCCATCTCCGGCGGACAGTCCCATCTGCCTTTGGTGGTCGCCGTGCCCCTGGCCTCAACGCTCACGGGCGACTGGTAATCGGCGTCCATGCACCAGCGTATCAGACTGAACACATGGGCGCCGCGGTCGCGAATCTGGCCGCCCCCCGACTCCATAATCCAGCGGAACACAGAGTGACAATATGCGCTGTTATACGGCCGCCAGCGCAACGGGCCCAGCCACATGTCCCAGTCCAGCTCCGGCGGCGGGGCCGAATCAGGGTCCGTCCCCCCCGTGGGGTTCAAACGGTGCCAGCATGTTACCTTCCGGACCTTACCCAGCATTCCGTTGCGGATATATGTGCACGCATCGTGCGCGGGCCTGGCCGACCGTGACTGCGAGCCCACCTGCACAACGCGCTTGTACCTCCTGGCGGCCGCAACCATCGCTTTGCCTTCCTCAATCGTAACGGAGGCCGGCTTTTCGACAAACACGTGCTTGCCCGCCTCGCACGCGTGAACGCATTGCACGGCATGCCAATGGTCGGGCGTGGCGATAAGCACCGCGTCAATGTCCCTACGGGCGAGGATATAACGGTAGTCCCTGTAAGGCTCAACGCCCGGTCCGGCCAGTTCAACCGCCGCGGCCAGCCGCTTCTCGTCCACATCACATACGGCCGCGATATTCACAACACCCGCTTCACGGAACTTTATCATGTTTCTGAGATGTCCCTTGCCCATCCCTCCGACGCCAATCATACCGAGCGTCAGCCGGTCGTTTGCCCCGCTTCGAGACGCCATGGCCAGCACGCCGGACGGAACCAGATATGGAATGCTTATTGCCGCGCCCGCTCCGGCCAGAAACCGGCGCCTGCTGTATTGCTTTGGCTTTTTCATGCCTCCCTCACCTCGCGCGTCCGCACATTAAGCCATCCAGCACTTGTACCCTGCTTCGACGCGGCGGGTTTGACGTTCGTTTTTTTCGTGGGCACCAGTTTTACGCAGCCAACTCCACGGACCTTTACGCCGCGCTGTCGCAACGATTGGGCAAGGTTGGGCTTGAAGTCTTTCGGCGCGTTTTTCATTGCCGTTTTGAGAGCCGCGAGCGACTTTGCGCCGGGAATGCGTTCAAGCGTCATTCTCGCGTGCTCGCGCAGCTCCGTATTGGACATCAAGGCGGCAATCGGGGCGACCGACTCGTCGCCGCCAATCTCGGAGAGCATCCATAGCACCTCGCGGCGAACCGCAATCGGCTGCTCCTGGCCCAAAAGTAAAGTAAGCTCCGCAGTGACCGCTTTCTTCTCCTGACCCGCCCCCGGACGGCCTGCGCGGCGGACAATCTTCCACAATCCCCGTTTTGCCGCACGGCCGACTTCAAGCTCTTTGTCCGTCATCAGCGCCGCCAGCGGCTTGACGGCGGGCGCTGCGATTTCACCGGCACTCAGCCAGGCCTCGGTTCGTACCTCGTCACTGCCCTGCACGATTCTTGTCAGCAGCTCATCAACCGCCTTATTTTGAGCATCATGAGACTTCGCAGTCATCTCTTCGGCCACCGACACACCTGCATGAGCATTTCGAAGCTTGCTCGCCCACATATCTGAAAGCCCTTCATGGAATTCTGCCCGACCGTCAAAAAGCATTTACCGTCAGAGACTAAAGCTGAATCACCCGACATTGTACCCGGCCTGCGGATTCGGTCAAAGAAAAACTCCTTTTACAATGCGGCGTCCGCAGGCTTTTATCTGTTTCAGGCCGGGCCGCCCTTCGTCAAAACTTGTTTGAACTTGTCAGTTGTTTTATGTATAGTCGGCGGTCAAGATGTTTGGTGTGGTGACTGCGTATAGTTAAACAGGCACAGACACATTATTCCGGGAGGTTGAAATGCCGAGCAAGTCCGTGAAGCTGCTAATATTTGCGGCTGTCATAAGCGGCTGTGCGACAGATTTAGCAGCCGGCGGCAAGAGCGAGAACAAAACAATCGAGCTAAACGTGCAGCGGCGCGACCCCGCAAATGGTGAGCTGATAATAAGCAAACGAGAGATTCATCCGGCCAAAACGGCTATCGTGGTTATCGACATGTGGGACCGGCACTGGTGCAGGACTTACACAGCCCGCGTGGGCAATATGGCGCCGCGAATGAACAGAACGCTCGACGCGGCCCGAAAACTCGGTATCCAGGTCGTATTCGCACCCTCGGACGTCGCGGATTTTTACAAAGACTACCCGCAGCGAAAGGCCATGCAGGCCATTCCCGCCAGCCCGCCGCCTAAAAAGGTTGCCTTCAATCCGCCGCCGGAGCCAAAAGGCAAAGACTGCTGCGAGTGCGGGCCGACGCAGCCCTGCCGCAGCGAGTCTTTCGGTCGATGGAGCCGGCAGCACCCCGACCTGAAAATTGCCGAAGGCGACCTCCTCGGTGACTGCAACAACGAACGGGAGCTGCTCAACTTTTGTCAGCACCGGGGCATCGATACATTGATTTATATGGGCGTGGCCAGCAACATGTGCGTGCTCCACAGGAGATTCGGCATTCTTAACATGGGCCGGTACGGCTTCAGAATAATATTTGTCTGTGATTTGGTGCAGGCGATTACCGCCAACGGTTTGGACCCGGCCGAAAAAACACCCGACTGGAATTTCACTCCCGCAAAAGGCAGCGCGCTTATTCAGCGATACCTCGAGCAGCATGTAGCACCGTCGTTCGAAAGCAGGCAGTTGCTGGCCGTAGCGGGAATGAACCCGTTCGCCGGGGACAAGCGTCCCCACGTAGTGTTCGTTATGGCCGAGCAGGAGTACCGTTCGAACGAAACTCTGCCCGCCTTTGCGAAGGCATACCTCGAAAAGGACTTCCGCTGTACGTTTCTGTACGCCCGGGGCCACGAAGGGCGGGACCGCAACGATGTGCCGGGCCTGGAGGCCCTCTATGATGCGGATTTGCTGGTCCTTAGTATGCGTCGGCGCGCACTGCCAGTGACACAGATGGACCACCTGGAGCGTTATATTCGCTCGGGCAAGCCCCTTGTCGGCATCCGCGTCAGCGTAGTGCCGTTTCAGGTAAAGCCCCAGTACCGGCCGGACGGCCATGTCATCTGGCAGGATTTTGACCGGGAGGTGCTCGGCTGCCGCTACAGCGGCTACGATAAGCGCTCACGAGAAACCGGATGCGATGTCTGGGCCGCACAGAAGGCAAAGAATCATCCGATTCTTCGCGGCATAGACCCCAAAGGCTTCCACAGTGCAAGCTGGCTTTATAGATTAACGCCGCTGACGGAAAGTACCACGCTGCTGATGGAGGGCCGCTGGTCCGAAAGCGAACCTGTCGAACCCGTTGCCTTTACCAACACATACGAGGGCGGACGCGTGTTCTTTACGTCGTTGGGTCATCCGGACGACTTCAAGAACGAATCCTTCTGCAGGCTTCTGGCTAACGGCGTGTATTGGGTGTCAGGCAGGCCTGTACCATAGGAGGCACAGTCTCCCCGAAAGCTCCGGCCTTGTCAGCTGCTTTTCAGCATAAGCCGGCGCGCCGCGGGCCGTTTGAATGACGCCGCTCGGCGTCTGTCGAGAAATGTTTCCTTTTTAAGACGTCCTGCAATTTATGCGCGCCATCGGGAGACAATGGGGGATGTGAGTTGAAAAATGGCGCCGCAGGAGGTATACTCTCGAGGCAGATTGGGTAGTTGAGTGAAATAGAAAGCCTTGAATCAACGGGAAGTCTTATTTTTTTCATATTTACAAAGTGGCCACACTCGGACAAAAAGGAGGCGACCGGCGGGCCGCCGTGGAGCAGGTTTGCCATTCAGATTAAGCCGTTTTGGCATCGCAGCGGGGCCGGCTGCCCGCACTGAAAGGGAAACAAATGACCTCAAAAGAGAGGATGATGCGTGCCTTGCACAGGGACAAGCCCGACCGGCTTCCAGCGACAATTCATCAGTGGCAGCAGTGGCATCTCGACAACTATATGGGCGGTATGGACGCTTTGTCGGCGTTCAAGGCGGTCGGACTGGACGCCTCCATTCAATATTTCGAGGCGATGGGGCAGTTCTGGATACCGAACGCTGAAGATTACATCGTTGAAACGCCCGAGTGGCGGGACGAGATAGCTGTTGTCAACAGCGACCCTAACAACAAACTGCTTCATCACACGATTACAACGCCCGGGGGCACACTGACCTACAAAACCGCCGGGAATCTCAAGACCACCTGGATAACCGAATACCTTATAAAAAGACACGAAGATATCGACCTGATAGAAAAGTATATGCCAGTGCCCCGTCTTGACAAGCAAAAGGTCGCAAAAGAATATGACGCCCTCGGCGACGCGGGTATTCTGCGGGGATTTGTCTGGGGCGACCAGGCCGGGTGCTGGCAGCATGCCTGCTGTTTAATCGATATTCAGCAGCTTATTATGGAGACATTCGACAACCCCGACTGGGTACACCGGCTGATGCAGATACTGCTCGACAAGAAGCTGCGTTTTATTGAGGAGTCTCTGGCAGGGGCAAAATTCGACCTCATAGAGACGGGCGGCGGCGCAAGCAGCGATACGGTGATTTCGCCGAAGGTGCATCGCCAGTTCTGTCTGCCGTACGACCGGCGGATGCACAGAGCGCTGCATAACCACGGCTTCATTTCGACGTATCATACGTGCGGCGGCATGATGAATATTCTGGACTTGATTATAGAAAATGAAACAGACGCTTCGGAGACCCTCTCGCCGTCGGGTATCGGCGGAAATATTACGGAGCCCGGGAAAGTACGCGAAAAATTCGCGGGAAAAGCTGCGATGATTGGCGGCATGGACCAGTTCCACGTCCTGACCTCGGGCAGCAAAGAGCAGATAACAGGTGAAGTCCACCGCCTATTCGAGGGCTTCGGCAAAAATGGCGGGTATATCATGTCCGCGGCGGACCATTTCTTCGATGCGCCGGTTGAAAATCTCGCAGCCTTTGCCCAGGCGGCCAAGGAGTGCACTTACTAAGGCTTTCGTCCTTTATACTCGGCAAGCCGCGGTTCAAAAGAGCCTGTTTATGCCGATTCTTTCGGAATTGCCTGCTGAACCTAAGCACCAAACCAAACGTAGCGGCAAGACTTTGCGGGCGCCAGCCGCCGTTCGGCGGATTTTGGTTTACTTACACATCGCACAGGACTACGGCCTGTCTGAGGCTTTCGAGGGGGTCGCGCGTCGGAACAAACTCTATGCCGACGTAGCCGGTGTAGCCTGTCCTGACAATTTCTTCCATTATCGGCTTGTAGTTGATTTCCTGGGTGTCGTCGATTTCGGCGCGGCCGGGGTTGCCCGCGGTGTGGTAGTGACCTATATAGTCCTTGTATTGGCGGATGCGGCTGATGATGTCGCCGTCCATAATCTGCACGTGGTAAACGTCGAAGAGCAGCTTCATCCGCGGCGAGCCGACCTTCCTGATGATTTCAATGCAGTAGTCGGTGTGGTCGCCCTGATAGCCGGGGTGGCCCTTCATGTCCTCGGCGACCCGGCTGTTGAGAATTTCGAGGCAGAGGTTGACATTTTTCTTTTCGGCGTGGCCTATGATTTTCTTGTAACCAGCCACGCAGTTCCTGATGCCGTCGTCGGCGGTGATATTGCCTGCCGAGCCGGTAAAGGTGATGACGTTGGGGAATCCGTACTCGGCGCATTCGTCGATGGACTTTCGCATCTTGCCGATACACATATCCTGGTACTCGGGGTTGTTCATTCCGTTGTCAAACCAGTGGCTGCCGTGAAGCGCGCACACCAAGTCATACTTCTTCAATATCGGCCAGTCCTTAGGCTCGACCAGCTCAACGCTCCTGCAGCCGAGGTCTTTGGCAATCCGGCAGGTCTGCTCGACCGTCCAGTATTTTTCAAAACACCAGTAGGCCACGGACTGCTTGATGCGGCCCTTCGTAGCCTTGCTTTTCGGGCCCGCATCTTTTTTGGCGGTGCAGGAGGACAAGGTAAAAGCCATGCCGGTGGCAGCGCCCATACCGGCCACCCGCTGCAGCATACTACGCCGGCTGATATGCCCGTTCAGAGACGCATTTAATCCGTTCTTTTCGCCCATTTTGTTTTCCCTTAAATGAGGTAAGTCCATATCAACAGTTAAGTCATCCATCGAAAAGATTCTAATTTTTCTCGATTCTCAGGTCAAGTAAAAATGGTATACTGCCGTCAGCTTCAAAGGCTGCCACAAGCCCGTTTCTGGTTTGTGCCTCAAGAAGTCTTACCGCCCAGCTTAAGAGTACATCGGCCTTTCGTGTCAGCCGCCCATAAACTGCTGTTGGTCGGGGCGGAGGACGGCGTGGCTGCCGTGACAGTCGGTGCAGACCGAGTCGTCCAGAATCATCCGGCCGTTCGGGCGGCGCTTGCTGTGCCAGGCCTTTAGGAAGTCGTCATAGACTTTACCCTCCACGTGCGTGCTGTGACAGCCCTTGCAGAAAGGCACAATCTCCGCGCGCCCATAGAGCTTGTCGGGCGGCGTAATATTTAGCTCGTCGTCGCCGTGGGCCAGCGAGTCACCGTGACAATTGATGCAGCCAATCCCTACCTGGTCGTGCTTGACCGAAAGCTCCTCATTCTTAAAATCCATGTGGCAGATTAGGCATTCGGAGTTCTCCCCCGTGTGCGCCGCAGCGGCCGTGGGGGTCTGACGCGCACCGCCGGCCTGTGAACCACCCGCGGTTTTGGCAGTTTCCTGAGGCTGACACCCAAACACGACAAGCATAACGCTCGCAACCAGGTATGAAAAAAGCCTTTTACAAGCAGACCACCGCATAACGCGGCACCTCAACTGATTTGTCATGTCAGACCCACTCCCATTCACGCCTCAGCCACTTGTAGTCAGCCGGGAGGTTGGCCCACATCCGCTCAACCGCCTGCTCGAATCGCCGGGCCTCGGCAACGTCGAACTTCCGGCGTTCCGTTACCGCCAGCGCCGCGTTTTTTACCTGGTCAATAGTAATCATCCCCGGTATTGGCGCCGTAAGCGCATCGTTGCAGAGGATATAGCGCAACGTCATCCGGGCCCTTTCGTCGTCAACTTTGCTGGTGGCAGCGTTGACCGCGCCGCGCGCCTCGAAAATCGAGCCGCTGGCAAAGGGCTTGATTCCGAGCCAGCCGACATTATTTTTCTTTACCGCGTCGATGACACTGACCATTGATTTATCGTAGGTGGCGGCATCATCCGGGACCGCCTGCCATCCCGTCGGGTCCCTGCTCGGGTCCACGCGGGAATGGGCCTTTTTCGAGCCTGCCGTGTACGGCACCACGACCACCTGGATAGTTTCGGGATAGGTTTCCATCATGCGAATGACCCAATCGTGCTTGTGCGTGGAGATGCCGGTGAAGCGCACCTTGCCCGCCTTCCTCGCCTTCTCCAGCGCTTCAATTATGGCCTGCTCATGGTCCAGCGTATGGTTTGTGCCGGGCTTCCAATAGCAGGTTATCCGCCACAGGTCCACGTAGTCGAGTTTGGCGCGGGTGAGAACGTCGTCGAGCGCCTCCAGCAGCTTTGCGGTGGTTTGCCACTTCTGGTTGCGCATCTCATGCTCGCAGTATGAGCAGCCCAGGTACATCGCCTCGCGGCGTCCGCGCAGCGCATCTGCATAGGCCTCAACCTCGCCGCCTGCGCAGGCGTCCACGTAATTGATGCCGTGGTCGATACAGGCACTGACCACATCGCGTCTGTTCTGCTTGAACTGGTCGGCGCCAAACTTATAAGGCAACCGTTTCCAATGGCCGCCTAAGCTGACAGCCGATATCCAAAGGCCGGTTTTGCCGAGCCGGCGATATTCCATATTCGAATTGTAGCTGCGGGTCTTCTCGATGTCCCTGCCGGCCGCCGCAGCCGGCCGACTCCCGCCGGTTTGGGCCTCCCGGGCCCTTGCCCCGCGCATACCCAAAGCCACACCCGCAGCCGCTACCGCGCTGTCGCGCATGAATTGGCGCCGAGTCATATCCTTCGCTTGAGATGGTTGTTGCTGCTGTTGGTACATGGTTTCCTCCTGTTTTATTCTCGGTCATACGTTGCCTTTTCAACTCATGTGATAATCTTCTGGTGACACGTCCTGAGGTAATCGCGCGATTTGGCGAGATTTGCCACCATCGCATCGGGTTCAGGATGGCCGTGCATAAACGGATTGACGTACCCGGCGTATCGAACATCAGCAAGCGCCTGAATCCAGGGCGTCATATCCGTAGGGCCAATGCCCGGAAGCTGGCGGAGACCCTCGGCGCGCTGCCAGGCGTAGAAGAAGAAAAGCTGCCTGCCGCAGATGCGAATTGCCTCGGGGACCGAAGCGTTTATAGTCTGAAGATGATACGGCGCCAGGGCAATTCCCAGTCGCGGTGAGGCGTTCATATCGACAAACAGCTTGAGGGAATCGAGCGAGTCAAGCAGCGACCCGCCGTGATTTTCGATAGCGAGGTAAGAGTTATATTTCTCGGCCAGTTGGACAAGCGGCTTTACATTTTCCATAAACTCTCGCATTTTGGCGGTCAGCTCTTCGGGCGTGCAAGGGGGCGCACTGCCGCGAATGGCCACACCGCCGCCGGCCCTGCCCAGCAGTTCCGCATATTTTTCGTAGCCACCCCTGTAAACCGAAAACGCACACAACTTCAGCTTATACTTAGCCAGCATTTTATTCAGGCCGTCCGGGCCGAGACGTTCGGCCACTTCGTCGAGATGGCGACAGCCCTGATAGGCCGACCATATATCAATTCCTTCGAAGCCCAGACCTGCGACCCGCTCACATGCCTGCTCGATGGAAAGCTGCATGAACTGAATCGACGATGTCGAAAGGCGCATTCGCCACTTTGCCCCGGGCCGGCCCGTGCCGGCCAAATTGCCACAGGAAGCCGCGGTGAGACCGGCCGCCGCCCCTACACCCATAAGTTTCAAAACATCGCGTCGGTTAACATTATTGTTCATGGCAAACCTCATTTCCTTATCTTTTTAAATCTCCGTTACGCCCAGATTGATTTTAACTTCCAGAGTTTCAGGTTTTGGATTTTTGCCTTGCCGCCGCGGGCAAAAACCTCCAGCGACGTATTGTTGGTATCCAGCGGGAAACACAAGAAAATCGGCATCAGACCATCGTTGGGAAATATTTCGATGGAAGTGCGGTCAACGAGAATATGCAGTTTGATTTTGCCGTTTAGCGGCGCGATCTGGACCGTTCTATCTTTGCAGGTGAGGGTCTTTTCGCCCACGTTGTAGACCAAAGGATTGCCGCGGAGATTGAAGCCGACCTCGGCGGCGCCGTCCGGCTCAATCTCGGCTTGTATTTCGAACAGCTCTTCGGAGATTTCGGACAACGGATTTTCGCCCGGCCGCAGAGTGCTGTTTCTCCAGGACCTCGACGAAGCGCGGATATTCTTAATCTCTTTGACGGGGAGCATGCAGAGACGAATGCCTTCGGGGAACGTGCGCAGCTTAAGCTCGCATGGAATGGACATCTGCTGGTTGAAGGGCATGTTCGGGAACTTGCCCTTGGCCATCCAGGCGATTTGGATTCTTCGTCCGTCGGATTCGGGGATGTTACTGTAGGTCTGAGCGGCGTAGTGGTTTCCAACTCGCGATTCATGCGGGCCGCTTTCGGAGTTGAACTTCTTTCCATCAAAACTCCCAAGCAGGTATTTTCCGTTCGCGCCCCAAAAGACCCAGCGGGTATTGACGGGGTCGCCGTCGACCGGCAATTCGAAAAAGTCGGGGCATTCCCGGCTGCCGGGCAGCATCAAATATTGTAACACCTGCCATTTTTTCAAATCTTCCGACGACAGCAGCGCAAACTCATCATTGGCATCAAGAAACAGCGCCATTATCCATCGGCTTGTCGGCCCGTGCCATATCACCTTCGGGTCGCGGTTGTCGTCATCTTTCATATTGCCTATGATGGGGTTGCCTTTGTATTTCACCCACGTCCTGCCGCGGTCGTTGCTGTAGGCGATGCTTTGCGTAAACGGTTTTTTCACGGGGGCGTGCTTGCCTGCCGAGGTGTAGAAGGCGACAAGAACGTTCTCTCTGCCGGTCTGAAAGCCCGCGGTATTCTTCCAGTCCACTACCGCCGAACCTGAAAAGATGGTGCCGAGGTCGTCGGGCTCAATGGCATTTGGCAGCTGCTTCCAGTGCATGAGGTCTTTACTCACCGCGTGTCCCCATGTCATATTGCCCCAGTTTATGCCGGACGGATTGTGCTGGAAGAACAGGTGGTATTGGCCCTTGTAGTAAACGAGGCCGTTGGGGTCGTTCGTCCAGTTCTCGCGGGGCGTGAAGTGAAACTGCGGTCGATACTTTTCGTTGTAAAGCGCGCCCGGCGGTAGGCTTTTCTTGCCGAGCGCGGCACACGACTGCATGAGCGGCATCGCGCCCAGTGAGGCGGCGCCGAATCCGGCTGTCTTCAGGAAGTCACGACGGGAAAACCTCATCTCCATAGCACAGCTCCTTTCTTACATTCTCGATTATGTCCAAATTGATTTCAATTTCCATATATCGAGTCTTTCGACCCTGGCCCGTCCCCAGCGAGCGAACAATTCCACCGAGGTGTCGTTGGTATCAAGCGGAAATGACAGGAACATCGACGTCCGGCCTTCGTTGGCGAAGATTTCGATGCAGGTGCGGTCGACAAGGATATGCAGCCTAATCCTGTTATTGACGGGGTGCACGTCGGCCTTTCTGTCTCTGCAGAAAAGCGCCCCCTCCTTCGCGAAATAGACGACGGGAGTGCCGCGAAGCACAAAGACCACCTCTTCGGTGTCCCCGAGATCGATTTCCGACCGCACCTCCAGCAATTCTCCCGATATGCCGGACAAAACGCCTCTGCCTAACTCGAGCTTGGTTGGCGGGATGCTATATCTTTCGACCCGCAGCTTCTCGATTTCACGCACCGGCACACGGCAAAGGCGAATTCCCTCGTCGAACGTGCGCAGCGAAAGCTCGCAGGGAATCGAGAACTGCTGATTGAAGGGCATGCCCGGAAAGTCGCCCTTGGTCCAGCCTATCTGGATTCGGCGGCCATCGGCCTCGGGAATGTCACTCCATGTCTGCGCGGCGCTGAAGTACCCCACTTTCGATTGAATTGCATCCGTCTCCGGCGTAAACCTCCGTCCGTCGAAGGTCCCCACCATATATCTGCCGTCCCCGCCCCAAAACACCCACCGGGTGTTGGAAGCGTCTCCATCGACAGGCAACTCGAAGAAATCGGGACATTCGTCGCTGCCGCGGAGCCTAATTTCCTGCAGCGGCTTCCAGTGCCTGATGTCCCTGGAGGAAAGGAGCATAAAATCGTCCGCGTCAAGATAAAGGGCCATAATCCAGGTCTGTGTAGGCTCGTGCCAGATTACCTTGGGGTCGCGGTTTTCGGCGCGGATGTGCCCTATCACGGGATTGTCCTTGTACTTAACCCAGGTTCGGCCGCGGTCGTTGCTGTAAGCGATGCTCTGGGTGAAGGGCCGAGGGACAGGCGCGTGCTTGCCCGCGGAGGTGTAAAAGGCAACCAGGACATTTTCTTTGCCCGTCTGAAAGCCGGAGGTATTGTTCCAGTCCACCACAGCCGAGCCGGAGAAAATTGTGCCAAGCTCGTCCGGCTCGATGGCATTGGGCAGTTGCTTCCAGTGCATCAGGTCTTTGCTGACAGCGTGTCCCCAGGTCATATTGCCCCAATTGATGGCGAACGGATTATGCTGAAAGAACAGGTGATATTCGCCCTTGTAATAGACCAGGCCGTTGGGGTCGTTCATCCAGTTTTTTTGCGGTGTAAAGTGAAATTGCGGCCGATACTTCTCGTGGTAAAGCACCCCATCGGCCGATTTGTCCGGCGTTTTAACAGGCAGAGCATTACAGCCCGGCAACCTCGCCGCGGCCAGAGACGCCGCCCCTAAACCAGCCGTTTTAAGCAAATCACGCCGATTTACATTTCCACACATCGCGAGAATCCTCTTCATGCCGTAACTGCTCTGACGGCCTCGACGATTTTTTCTGCGCTGGGGATACTCGCCAATTCCAAAGGCTCGCTCATCGGCGGCGGCGCGTCAACTGCCGCCAGATTCACCGGGGCCGCCCTGAGACAGTCAAAGCCCGCAGTGCCGTCACTAAATTTGTACTCCATCAACTGCCCCACCACCTCCCTGCCCACGCCGCACGTGCAGAAGCCCTCGCTGACAGTCACGAGCCGGCCCGTCTTGCGGACGGATTCGGCTATCGCAGCAATATCCATTGGCTTAAGCGTTCTGAGGTCGATTACTTCAGCGTCGATGCCGTGTTTTTCCGCCAGCACCTTCGCCGCCTGCAGGCAGAACATTACCATTCTGCTATAGCTTACAATCGTGGCGTCTCTGCCTTGTCTCTTAATGTCCGCCGTGCCCAGCGGGATTATATAATCGCCTTCCGGCACGACGCCAATCTGGCCGTAGGTGGCTTTGTGTTCGATGAAGACCACCGGATTGTCACTGCGGATGGCGGCCTTGAGCAGGCCCTTGGCATCATAAGGCGTCGACGGCATCACCACGTATAAGCCCGGCGGATGCATCAGCCAGGCCTCGAGCGACTCCGAATGATGAGCGGCGATGCATCGGCCCACGCCGCCTTCGGTGCGGAGCACCATCGGCACTTTTGCCTTGCCGCCGAACATGTAGCGGTTGTAAGCGCCAACGTGGACAAGCTGGTCCATCGCTATCGTCACAAAGTCAACGTACATAATCTCGGCAACGGGCCTCAATCCGCGAAGCGCAGCGCCGACGGCGGCGCCGGCTATAGCCGCTTCGGATATTGCGGTATCAATCACCCTGCCCGTGCCGAATTCCGCCAGCAGGCCGCGGGTCGCCTGATATGCCCCGCCATACAAGCCGACGTCTTCGCCCATTAAGATAACGTTCTTGTCCCTTCTCATCTCTTCGGCATGGGCGGCTGAAACCGCCTGAGCAATCGTCATAACATCCATCCCGAACTGCGACTGAATCTGCGCTTTGGCCTGTTGGGTCGCCTCTTTCCTGGTCCTGGCGGTTGAGGAAGCCAGAGCCGCTTCAAGCGCCGCGCCGGCCTGTATGACCTTTTTGCTGGTGGCCCTCTCGGCTTGGACTAAATCCGCCGGGTACACCTCATCGACGTACACATCTTTGGTGACGTCGGCGGGATTGGGCCAGGGACTGTCCATTCCGAACTTCGTGGCGGTCTCGATGGTGTTAGAAGCCGTATCCTTTATCCGGTCCAGCTGCTCCTCGGTAGCAAGCTGCTCGTCGAGCAGTTTCTTTCGCAAGACGATTATGGGGTCCCTTTCGCGCCAGGCCTTTTCTTCGGTCTTTGTGCGGTATGCCCGTGGGTCGCTTCGGCTGTGTCCATACCAGCGGTAGGTCTTGGCCTCAATCAAAAACATCTGCGTGTCCTGCCGAGCCATCCTTATCGCCGAGCACACGGCCACATAAACGGCCACCACGTCCTGCCCATCCACAATCATGGCCGGTATGTTATAAGCGTAGGCCCGCTCGGCTACATCGACGATATTGCTCGCTTTTAATGTTCCCTGCACCTCACTGCCCGAAAAAGGCACGCTCATGCCGTAAAGGTTGTTCTCGACTATAGCTATGAGGGGCACCTTCAAGGCCGATGCCATATTCATCGACTCGTGGAAGCTGCCGGTATTGGTGGCCCCGTCGCCGAAAAACGAAATCACCACTTTGCCCGTTCCTTTGTATTTTTCCGCGAGGGCCGCCCCCACCGAAGGCGCCTGGTTGCCGCCGACGATGCCGGTCGAGCCCAGATTGTTGCATTTGTCAACGTCGGCTATGTGCATCGACCCGCCCCGGCCCTTGCAGTAGCCGGTTTCTTTGCCCATCAGCTCGGCCATCATCCGGTTCCAGTGGTTCTGGCGGTCTTGCTCGCTGTCGGCGTATTTATTGCCGATTGCGCCGCAGTGGCCGTGACCGCGGTGCGTCGAGGCGATTACGTCCCCGCGCTCAATAGCGGCGACGGCGCCAACAGCGACCGCTTCCTGACCGGCGTAAAGATGTGAGGCCCCCTTGATAATATTCTGACCCAGAAGGTCAAAAACTTTCTCCTCGAAAAAGCGAATCTCGTAAATCGTCCTGAGCCAGTCTTTCGCCTGTTCGAGGGTGATAATGCCGTCCTCTATAAGGTCCTTCAATTTTGCAATCGGCTTGTGACGGGTATCTTCAATGCAGAAATCCATAAACTATAATCCTTCGAAAACTATCTAACCATTACCTGTCCGGAATCAGGGACAAGCGTTTGTCCGGTAATGGTACGGGCCTTATCAGAACATAAAAATACCACCGCCTCGGCGATGTCCTGGCCCTTTATTTCACGATTCAGGGCCGTCTTGCGCACATAGTAGGGGATGACCTGCTCCGGTCTTATGCCGTATTTTCTGGCGCAGACCTTTATGTATTCGGGATTCCAGATTTTCGAACCCTCGAACACGTTGCCGGGAGCGATGGAATTGACCCTTATCCCATATTCGCCAAGCTCGAGCGCCCAGCCTCGTGCCATGTGAATCTCGCCGGCCTTTGTCGCATTATAGGCGGTATTGTCCCTGCTCGCCTCCAGGCCGGACTTGGAGCTCAGGTTTATAATGTTGCCGCCCATTCCCTGGCGAATCATAATGTGTGCGGCTTCCCGGCCCATAAGAAAGTACCCCGTCAGGTTAACTTCCAGCGCGGCACGCCACTTATTGACAGGCATATCGACCAGCGGATACGCCGGCGCCACCCCCGCCGCATTGACCAGAATATCAAGCCCTCCCCACCGGTCGAGTACGGCCTCGAATGCCCCTTTGACTTTGCCTTCGCTGGTGACATCGCAGCCGACCACCATCGTTTGAGCCTGCGGCAACTCATTTTTGATAATCTCTTGAGTCTCTTCGGCCGCTTTCCTATCAACATCCGCAAGCACAACCATAGCACCGGCCCGGACCAGGCCCGCCGCGATGCTTCTGCCCAGGCCGCTGCCCGCACCAGTAACCATGGCGATACGATTCTTGAGCTCGCCCTCGCTCATACCGCCGGCCACTTTTTCGCGAAAAGCCTCGGCCTCCCACTCGTTGATAAAGTTCTGCTGACGTTTATTCAAACTGAAAATTCCGCCCATACGAGATGCGTTGGCGCGAATGAAAAAGGAACACTCGGTAATATCCCTTATAGTGGGCGCGATTTTCTTTGTCCCCGCAGCAAAAAGCCCCACACCCCTGATCAGAAACGCCACCGACGGCTTTTCGCCGGCCTTCATTTGGCGTGTCAACCTGCCGGCAATTTGCTTCGCATCACACCTGTCCACCCACATCGCAGGCCCGCCGGCATATAGGAGCTCATCCGGCGTCAAGGCCGGCGCTGACAGCATCTTCCTGGCGTCCTTTTGGCGCACAAAGCCCGCAACCGCATAGTCACAGTAATAGCTTATCGCAGCATACCGACCTGTCGCTTCAAAGAAAGCCCTGCGCAGACATAACTTCGTATCCGCGATGACCCTGCCACCCGGCGGCTTGATTTTCCCGCCCTTCGGCGGCCTGAGCCTGCCGAGGCACCGACTTATTACCTTGCGGACCAGGCGCAAAGAGCCATCGGGACTGTTGGCTGAAACAAGAAGCCCGTGCTTTTCGAGAAACAGAACCGACGGCTTTCGGCCGTACTGCTTCCGATAGCCGTCAATCAACCGGGCCACTTTCTTTGCGAGCGTAAAGCCCGGGTCCGTATAAGACACCCACAAAGGCGGAAACTTCTCATTCGCGAACAGTTTTTCAAGCTCGGCCCGGCCCCTTTTCGCGCAGGCATACGACAGCACCGCAACCGGATGCAGATGTATCACACACCTGTCGAGAAACGCATGCAGGTGCGCCTCTACAGACGGGCGCGCGTCGCCGGCCATGTCGTCGTCGCACGCAAGCTGCAGCCGGTTCACTATTTCAATTTCCCGCGCGTACGTATCGAGCCTCGCTATCGAATCGTCCTTTATAATTGACAGAGCCGAATCGAGCCGCACCCTGCGCCAGCCCCGCCTTTCATTCATATCTTTAAGGGCGGTCCCGCTGGCCTTGATGTACATATACCTGCGGTCTTCGGTCTTTACGGAGGTGTTGCCGCCTCCGCCCTGAACGAGTGAACTGTCATTGCCGACGGCGTGCGATATCCTGATAAGCTGTGAGAGGGCCTTATCCATTTTCAGCTTGTTCCTTTATGTGTCACCTTATCGATACTTGTCATGCATTCTACCAGAGTAAACCTACCGCGGCGTAGCGTCGGGCAAACCGCCATCCACGGGAATTGTCGCGCCCGTGGTGGGCGTCCGGCGCGTCGCAAAAAAAAGCACCGCATTGGCAACGTGCCGGCCCGTCACTCTGGCTTTGAGCAGATTCCGGCTGCGGTAATACTCCTGAAGCTGCTCTTCATCAAGGCCCCGGGCCTGCATCCGGCCGGGACCTATCTGTTCCCATAAACCCGACTTGTAGTCGCCTTCGGAGAACACCGCGTCCGGCGCGACCATATTCACACGAACTCCGTACTGGGCCAGCTCTATACTTGCGATACGCCCCAGCTGGTGACAGGCGGCTTTGGTGGCACTATAGGCCCCAAAGCCGGCGCCGGGGCTTGGCACATTTTTGGTGGAAATGACAATAATGTCGCCTCCGGTTCCCTGCAGGATGAAATGGCGCGCCGTTTCCGAAAGCGTAAGCATCGCCCCCTCCACGTTCACCTTCTCCAGTCTGCGAAAGTCTTCGAGGTCCATTTCTTTCAGATGAGAAACCGTCGCGATGCCTGCGTTGACAACCACAATATCAATTCCACCCCAGGTCAAAGTAGTCCTTTCAAAACCCTGTACGACGGACTGCCCGTCAGTGACATCGACGACAGCGCCAATCACGCGTTCGCCGGCCTTTTCCTTAAGGTCACCCACCAAACGGTCAAGTTTATCACGCTCAAAGTCAGTGGCCGCAAGATGGCAGCCGTTCTCCAGCAGCCCTCGGCAGATTGCGTAACCGATGGCGCCCGCAGCCCCGGTTATAAGGGCAACCTTGTTCTTGAGAGGCAAATCCGAGCCATCGTCGGTTCGACTAACGTAGAGAACGCCAAGATCACGGAGACAAATAATTTCGGGCTTCGAGTTATACTGCGCCGAATAGGCCGAAATCACATCACTCAACTGCCGGCGGAGACTCTCAGGCTGGGCGTCAGAAGAGGGAGCCTGCAAAAAAAGCGGGGGTCTGCGGCCCCTGACCAAAGGCGCGGGATACTGCTGCGCTTCGGCGTTTTCGGCGGAAGCGGCAAAGTCAATTGCCTCCCTGCCGGTCAAAGATTTCAGAATAACAGGTTCATAGGGCATATCAGGATTGTCTGTTTGACCGGCCAGCAGCCCGCGGAGAATCGGTATTATCCGAGCCAATGAACTTGAGGAATGTCGACGCGAGGCAGTGTCGGTCATTTTTCCCCTTCGCTTTTGATGGTCTGGTACAGCTCGTAAGCCTCCTGCGGCTTCAAGCTCTCGTGAACCACTTTGCTGACGGCCTGCATCATCCCTTCCGGGCAGTCGCTCTGGAAGATATTGCGGCCCATATCCACGCCGGATGCGCCCTCCTGCACCGCTTTATATGCCATAGCCAGCGCCTCCGGTTCGGGAATTTTCCTGCCGCCCGCCATCACAATCGGCACAGGACACGAAGCTGTCACTGTCTCAAAGCCGTCTTCAACATAGTAGGTCTTGACGAAGTGAGCGCCGAGCTCGGCGCAGATTCGGCAGGCCAAGCGGAAATATCTGGCGTCGCGTGTCATGTCCTTGCCCACCGCCGTTACAGCCATGGTGGGGATGCCGTAGCGCAGGCCCATATCAACAAGCCGGGTCATATTGTGCACTGAGCGGGTTTCAAACTGTCCGCCTATGAATACCTGCAGTGTCACCGCGGCGGCGTTTATGCGAATTGCGTCCTCGATATCGACGGCCAACTCCTCATCCGACAGCTCCTTCAGCACGCTCGGCCCGCCGCTGCAGCGCAGCACAATCGGCTTGTTCAGGGTGGGCGGCACGCTGGTCCGCAGGATTCCCCGGGTCAGCATAATCGCGTCGGCGTAGTGCATCAGCGGAACAATCGTCAGGTCGATTCGCTCGAGTCCGGTGGTAGGTCCCTGAAAATAGCCGTGGTCAATGGCAAACATCACTGTGCGCCCGCTGTTCGGATTGAATATCCTCGACAGCCGGTTCTTCATGCCCCAGTCCAAAGAGCCCGCGCCCTTGAGAAAAAAGCCGGCCGTATCCATCGGAACATCTTCATAAAACCTCTTCGCTTCCTTGGTAGAGTCAACATCAGGCATTTTTGCTGTCCTTTCTTTTGTCCTTGCGAATCTGCCGGCTGTCCCGCCAATTCGGCACGGGCTACCCAGCGGAAAAACGCGGTCGCGGCGCGACAATATAAACCGCAACCCGCCAAAGAAGTCCTTGACTGTCCGTTGTCGTTATTTGTGCGTATGATATATTACCGACTGTCTTCCTGCAAGACCGTATCCATGACTGTGGCAAAATGCCCCTCGCTGACACGATCGGGAAGCTCTGCGTCCATATGGGCCCCTTCGAAAGACGACGCGACGCACTTTATATTCTCTTGCGACTTGGCTTTACCCTGCGGGTTTTATGCTTTTTTCCTTCAGGTACAGCCAGGCCGTGCCAAAGACAAAGTAAATCGCCGTTATGTACATAAGCGCCGTCTTAAAGAAAGCCAGTCGCTGGTTATAAACGTCCCCTGGCGAGGCGGCCACCCAAACCGCCATACCAAAGCAGAGCACAAGCGACAGCACCGCAATCACACCGGAAATATAATACATTCCGGACTTCGCGGCCGGTTCGGCGCCTGCCTGGTCAGGGGGCGCGGTCGTTTCAACGACTCCGATTTGGTCCGCCAACTCGGGCAGCTTCGTGCGCGCACCGAACATATACGAAAGAATTATGTAAAGAATAGCCGTCGCAAGCCAGACCGGAATAATCAGAAAGAACAGATGAAGCACACCGAGCTTTCCGACCACAGCGGCTGCGGATTCGAAGTGCATCCACGCCAAGAACTTGTACAAGGGCCCGTTTTTCTCAAGGGTTATAATCATTAGCAAAACCACGCCCCAGCTTATAAGGCCCGGCCAATTGACCAGTTTTCCCTTGCGCGATATCCAGTATTGTGTAAGGCCAATGCGGGGGAATATCCAGTGCTCAACAAAGACAATCGCCCCAACGGGCATGAGCAGCAAACCGTAGTAGCCGACAAAATCCAGCAGCCTGGTAAACACCCAGGGTGAACAGGCTACGACCGTTGTCACCGCGCCGGCAATGAGCGTTACAAACCAGCGGGGCCAGTTTGGTGTGACGATTTGCAGCGCGAGGCCCGAGCGGTAGATGGTAGGATTGGCTGTCGTCCAGCCGGCAATAACAACCGCAAGAGCGCCAACGGCGCCAAGAGCGGTATAGGCCACCGAACCGGAATCGAGCAGCACAAGTGGCTTGGCGATAATAGTGGCCGCACCCGCACCCATTATCCCGGCACAAATCCAGGCCAGATAGTGTCCGAGGTACATTCCGAAGGCGGAATAGAATCCGTACGAGGCCCTTTTGGCGTATCGGAACAACGCCATGTCCGACAATCCCACGTGCATCGCCAGGTTGCAAATCCAGGCAAACGAGGCTATATGCAGGAAGCCCAAAGCCTCCTTTTGTCCCGGCTGCGGCCCGGGCCAGATTCGAGCGTCCGCCAGCTGCCAGAAGTCGAAGAAGCTGCGCAGAGAACCAACCTGCGGAAAACCGGCCAATATGGCCGGAATGAGGGCAAGAGCACCGGCGATGAACATCAGGAACATCCAGGGAGAGCACACTTCGGCAAACTGTGCCAGCTTTTTGAAGCCGAGGATGGCCAGTGTGACCACAACGGCGCCGACGACCAGCACAATAAAGACAAATCGCATATCCGTTGGGAGCCAGCCTACCTGGTCCCGAATGCCAAACGGTATTCGCACCGCGGAGGCCGATACGGTAATCATCGCCCCGGCCAGAATGCAATACATAATCGCGTTGAGAATGTTATAGACGACCATCATTACGGGGCCGCCAATCTTCCGCAGATACCAGTAGAGAGTAAGGCGGGTCTTGACCGCGATCGGTGCGCAAATCAGCGCCCACGACAGGACCGCCAGGAGATTGCCAAAGATTAAACCGACAATAACGTCGCAGGTATGCGCCCCCTTATTGACAAACAGCGCCCCGATAACAAACTCCGTGGCGGCCACGTGCTCGCCGGCAAAGACGCCTGCAAAATGCCGGCCGCTCTGCAACTTATCCAACGTCACCGGCTGCCGTTCGAATTCGTTCAGTTTGTCCAGCCGCTCGATAAGACCGTAAGCTTTTGACTCTGCCATCCGTTTCGCCTTTCAATAATGGTCGTTAGTGAACTGCCAATCGTATCCTGGTAAGCAGCAACACAGACTCACTGGCGTTTGTTTGTCACCTTAGTTTCGTAATCCTTGACTTCCCTGAGCCACCCGTCGCCTGCCGGAACATCGGATTTTTCACAGCAATAATCCCACACCGCCCCAAAGGGCAGCGTCTTTAACTCTTCGAGCATCGCCAGACGCGACGTGTAGTCCCCACCGACCTCCATCTGACGCAATTGTTTTGTCGGTTCAAGAAGCGCAATTAACAGCGCCTTAATCATACACCGTGTGCCGATGACCCACGCTGCTATCCGGTTGATGCTGGCGTCGAAGAAATCAAGACCGAGGCGTACCCTTTGCAGGTAATCGCCCCGCACAATCTCTTCTGCGATGGCACGCAGCTCGTCCGAGAGAATAACCACGTGGTCACTGTCCCATCGCACCGGCCTGCTCACGTGCAGCAGAATTTCATCCAGATAGCACAGCACCGAGGAAATCTTGTCCGAAATAACCTCCGTCGGATGAAAGTGACCCGCGTCCAGGCAAAGAAGAATGTCATTCTCGATTGCATAGCCGAGATAGAAGTCGTACGAGCCGATTACGCAGCTTTCCGACCCGATGCCGAATAGTTTCGATTCCACCGAGTCGAGCAGATATTTCTTATCAATCTTTTGGGCGAATACCCTGTCCAGCGAGTCTTTCAGTATTTCCCGCGACCTCTTGCGGTCAACCGGAATGTCCTTGTACCCGTCCGGAATCCAGAGGTTCAGCACACAGGGCGAGCCAAGCTCCTTTCCTATGTGCTCCGCAACTTTCCTGCACGCAACACCGTGGTCAATCCAGAACTTTCGTATCCTGTCATCATAACTGGAAAGCGTAAAGCCGGAGGCGGCTTTGGGATGGGAGAAGAAAGTATGATTGAAATCCATTCCGAGGCGTTTTTCTTTGGCCCAGGCAATCCAGTTGGCATAATGCTCCGGCCGGATTTCGTTCCGGTCCACGCTTTTGCCGCCGGTCTCAAGATAGCTTGCGTGTATGCTGATGCGATGCCTGCCCGGTATCAGGCTCAACGCCTTGTTCAAATCGGACCGCAGCTCGTCAGGCGTTCGGGCCTTTCCCGGATAATTGCCCGTAGCCATGATGCCGCCGCCGGTAAGGCCGTCGCCGCTTTCGAATCCGCCCACGTCGTCGCCCTGCCAGCAGTGCAGCGAAACCGCAATCCCGGCAAGTCTCTCCAGCGCCCTGTCGGTGTCAACGCCGTATCCGGCGTATCGTTCCTTCGCCATCACATAGGCGTTTTGGATTTTGTCGCTTTGCATCATTTCTATTTCCCCGACCCGGTTCTAATATTATCTAAAGCAGCCCTGAAAATTTCATCCTCTGCGCCTCATTTTCCCATTGATGCAAGATAGTTTCCAAAGCCAACGATAACAGTTGACAGTATTAACACAACTATTCCCAGGAAGATAGTTTGGTGCGTCCGCCGGCCTGTCCCCTTCCACTCCCGGAAAATCAGTCCCCAGATATTGCTGAAGACAATTATGAAAGCCATGTGGATGGTCCAGCTTGAGAAATCGTATCTGCCCATCTTGGTCGTGCCCATCCCGTAGAACATAAACTGTAAATACCACGTGATGCCGGCCAGAGCGGAAAATATATAATTTTCGACCAGCGGCGCGCCGCCGCCGTTGAGGTAATCCTTCGATGTGCGGTTTTTAATATTCAAAAACGCGCACCAGATGAAATTTGTTGTAAACCCGCCCGCGAGTATACAAACAAAGACCGCGCTATTCTGCCACAGAGGCCTGACGCCTCTTACAACCGCAAGCTGCGCAATCGGCTTTCCCGCCGCAATACCGAATGCCATACACGCGCTCATTACACCGGCAAATATCGCGACCCAAAGTCCCCTGGCAAAGTTGAACTCCCTGATAGTCTCTTTCTTTTTCTCTTCCGAAAGCTCTTTTTCTTTGGCAACGCCCGCCCAGCCGCAAACCGCGATACCGATAAGGCAAACAAGAACACCGCCCAGGGTGGTCAAACCGGAGGTATGAGCGAGCAGCTCGCCAAACCTGCTCATAAATATAGGCGGAATAATTGTTCCGAACGCGGCGCAGAATCCCAGCGCAAGAGCATAGCCAAGTGACATCCCAAGATACCGCATCGTCAGCCCGAACGTCAGCCCCCCCACACCCCATAAAAGGCCGAAAAGATAACACAAAAAGATGCTCTTCGCCGGCGCCTCGCGCAGCACCGCCATCAAATCCGGCACGGTGGCAAATGCAATCAGCCACGGTGCGATAATCCACGAGAAAAACCCGCCCACCAGCCAGTAAGTCTCCCACGCCCAGTTGCGGACCTTCCTGAAAGGGATGTAAAAGCTGCCTGCCGCAAAACCGCCTAAAGCATGTAAGATTACACCCAGAAATGGATTCATCGGCTACCTTTAATCTCTCAGCTCAGTCATAAAACCCGTATTCATACGCCGCATCGAACAGCGCCACTATATTCTCTGGGGGCACTCCGGCCTGAATGTTATGCACGTTATTGAAAATGTAGCCGCCGCCCGGCTTGAATATCTCAATATTCTTTCGCACGTGCTCTCTGACCTCATCCGGCCCCGCAAAGGGAAGAACGTGCTGGGTGTCTATCGCGCCGCCCCAGAAAACCATTTCTTGCCCGAATCTCTCCTTAAGCTCCCTGGGGTCCATACGCTCGGCGCTTATTTGAATCGGGTTCAGAATATCAACGCCGTTATCTATCAGGTCGGGTATGTATTCGACACAGGAGCCGCATGTATGGTACCAAATCTTCGCCTTTGTCAGCGACTTGATGTGCCGGACGAGTTTCTTTTGTCGAGGCTTGACTATCTGCCGGTAGAACTTGGGCGCGAACAGAGGCCCATGCTGACCCGCAAGGTCGTCGCCAATCATCACGATATCGATAATGTCCCCGACTTCCGCCATAAAACCCGTATAATAGTCCACCCAGAATTTCAGCATTTTATCCAGCATCACCTCGCAGAACGCCGGATTCTCAATCATATCCAGAAACCATCGCTCCAGCCCCCGCATGTACCAGCAGGTTTCGTAGACCACCCCGCCGATACCCGTTGATATGGCGTACGGCGTCTGATTACGGATTCGCAAAGCCTCCTGCCTTACGCCTGTAAATCGTGTCGCGTCACTGCCATCCGGAAAGGGATAGCCGGCGATTTGGTCAACCGTGGCATCGGCCAGGGGATGGTTAGAAATGTCCATATAAAGCTGCTGGTCGTCCGGCATGGACCAGACGACGCCAAACTCATCCTTAAGGTCGTGCCAGAGCCTGCCTGCGCGCACATTCTGCTCGATTCCGCCCTTGAAGCTGTCGGGGCCGTGAGCGCACACGTAGCGGACATCCACCCTGAAACGTTTCAGGACTTCTTCCGACGGCCTGGCAAGCTGCTGAACCGGGTCAAGAGTCGCTATCTCCTGCTCAAGCCCGAGGTAACCGAGCAGCTCGGCGTAAGCCTTCTTATGAATTCCCGTCTGGAAGCCCCCAAGGTCAATCGGCACTCTATCTGGAATTTCATGATTGAGGGCTTTCAAGACCCGTTCTTTGGAAGTCATGGTCTCTTTCATCATCTTCTCTTGTCAAATCAATGGCCAATTCTTTCCAATATCTGAACTGGGGTCACATTCTCGTCCAATTCGGCAAGCAGATGTTCGCGCTTCGGTTCGAGCAGCCTGCCGATATCCTCGAAGAATTCGTTCTTTTCCGCCGCGTTCGAAAAATTCTTCCGCGCCCACCTGCTCAGATAGCCAAGCCCGCATTGCTGCTGGAGCACCGAATGGGCATAAACAATGTGCGCTCCTTTGAGAAAGACCGGCGCCAGAGGTGAAAGCTCAGCGGTATCGAAGCTATCAACAAATTTCTGGCCGGGACTGTTCATTTCTGTCCCGACCACAAGCGGCAAATGCAGTTTTTCCGCCAGCTCCACCATCCGGTACAGATTCGCCAGCTTCTGGTCTTTAACGCCGGGTCTGTAGTTCCGGTCGGGAATAGTATTAATAGCCGCCACCCCGCTTTGGATCGCAATTTCCAGGAGCCTGTCAAGCTCCCTCTCGCCTTCCGATGTCCCATCCAGCCAGGTCAGTGTAGGAATCCCGCCGGCCGCCAGGACGAACTTGTTCGTCTCATCCATCCTAGGGAAGGCGCCGGCGTCGGGCGCAACGTAACCGACGCCGCCCCGTTTCATAGTCTTGGCGCGAATGGTATTGAGCAGGTCCCTGCCTTCCGGCAGACCCAGCGGCTCGGCATCCACCCCAAGCTTCTCCGTCCAGAACCGGGCCAGTTTAGCGCTGTCGGCAAACAGCTCGCGGGCTTTTCTGGCAAAGGCCAGACAAATGTGTCTTTCCGTGGGGTTACCCGCGGGCGTCAGACTAACCACATCTTTTTCATAATCCAGCTCAACAGGCCCAAGATACCTGTTGACCCGCTCCATGAGGTCCCGGTTTCTTGCCTGAGCGATTGTCTTCAAATGCAGCAGAAATGCCTTCAACTGCTCCTCGCTCGGCGGCGCCGGGAAGCCGACTCCCATATGGTAGGTAATCCCCGGCTCGCCGGGCGAAGTCATCACCTTGTCGGCAAACTCCGGCACAAAGACCCGCGTCTCCACCCCCGCACAGCCTTTCAGCCCCACCATTCGCGCCGCCTCCAGAAACTCCTGGAGGCCGTCCAGCACATCGAAGTCCACTATACCCGCGACGGCCAGTCCTCTCTTGCGGGCCAGCCACGCAAATTTGCTCGGTGAATAGCCGTAAGTGTTATAGGAAAAAAAAGTGTGACAGTGCAGGTTAACATCCGTCCCCGGCTGTGGCAAACTCACCTCACCCGATTCTGCCTTTTCAGATAATGCCGAAAGCGCCTCTTTTCTTTGGGCACAATCGAAGCTGTCCAGCTTGTCTTCAAGCTCTTCTATCAAAACCGTCCTTTCCTTGTCGGTCATTACCGGGCGCAAAAACAGCCGCTATTGAGCAGTAAATCTTTTGTACTGTTCTTGCCAGACTGACGCTTCCTGCGGCTGATACTCCTTTAGCGCGAATGAATTCCGGACAATTGCCCTCGCTTCCGACAGCGACTTAATCTGCCCCGTCGCCCTGGCCTGCATCAGGATATTCCCGCTGGCCGTGGCTTCTATCGGCCCGGCGATAACTCTTTTTCCCGTGGCATTGGCCGCGAATTGACTGAGCAATTCGTTTTGTATTCCCCCCCCGACTATATGCAGACAATCTATCGCCTTGCCCGTAATCTGCTCAATTCTCTCGGCCGCCCAACGATACTTAAACGCCAGGCTTTCCAGTATCACTCTTATCATCTGCCCTTTATCTTCGATTGTCTTGCCTCCTCTTGCCGCAAGGCAACTATTTATTCTCGCCGGCATGTCACCCGGGGCAAGAAACTCCCCATAGTCAGGGTCAATACACGCAGCAAACGGGTCAGCTTTTGCCGCCATCGCCGTCAGTTCGGGATACGAAAATTCGGCTCGTTCTCTCTGCCACTGCCTGCGGCACTCCTGAACCAGCCACAATCCCATTATGTTCTTCAAGAGCCGGATCGTATTCTCGACCCCGCCCTCGTTGGTGAACGAGTATTCGAAGGTCCTGTCGTTGATTATCGCTTCCGGCACCTCCACACCTATCAAAGACCAGGTCCCGGATGAAAGATATGCCCAGTTGCCATCGCCCGCCGGCACGGCCGCCACAGCCGAAGCCGTATCGTGCGAGCCAATCGCAATAATCGGAATGGCGCCGCAGTAAAGCTCACTTCTAATCCTGCTGGTCAACTGCCCCACGACCGTACCCGGCATGACAACGTCCGGCATAATCCTGACCGGCAAAGACAGCCTGTCAAAAATCTCCCGCGACCATTGGCCCGTTCTCATATCCATCAACTGAGACGTGCTTGCCAGCGTGTATTCCCCGTAAACTTTGCCGCATAAATGGTACGCGAACAAATCCGCCATAAAAATCAAAGTCTTGGCCTTCGCCAGCGCCACCGAATTGCCCAGACGCATCGCAAGAAGCTGATACACGCTGTTGAACTGCAAAAACTGCAGACCCGTCTTCTCATAAATCGTCCGCTTACCCACGATTTCAAACGCCTTCTCCCGCATCCCGTTGGTCCGCCCGTCACGGTAATGGTAAGGGTTCTCGATCAGCTCCCCGTCGGCGTCGAGAAGACCGAAATCAACACCCCAGCTATCGACGCCAATACCGCAAACCTGGCCTCCCGCGGCTCTTACCGCCTTGCCTATGCCGGCTTTGACTTCCGAAAGCAGCGCACTGAAGTTCCAGCGCAGAGACCCGTGTTCTTCGATGGGGCTGTTTGTAAAACGGTGGATTTCCTGAAGAGAAAGTTTGTCCGCCGACACGGAACCGAGCATAACTCTGCCGCTCTCGGCGCCAAGGTCAACCGCAATATATTGTCTTACCTCTGCCATTGCCAACCTGTCTGAAAAATCGTTTCCCAATTTCCCGCTCGCAATAACCGACAAACGCTGCTCTTGTCCCGGTTAGCACTGCTGAGAGAGACAATTTTATAACGTAGATTCCCCGCTTTTGCAAACCCAAATTGGAGACTGTCATCACGAAAGGCGCCTACACGACCGGCCCAATTTCACCGATCGTTACTCATACTACCGCCCCCCTCGCAAACGCGCCTAACAAATCTTCATGTTGTGGATTCCATCGGGGCCCGCCCATTTTGAAATAACCGGGGCCTGCACCGAACTAATCGGTACAGGCCCCGAATTTTTCCAAACTCAACTGCTGCAACTATGTATCAGCCGTAGGTTACGGCCAATACACCTTGTCAAGCCAGCTATTGGCAATCACCGCCAAGTCCCTGAAGTTGATTGCTCTAAAGGGGGGCGCCTCGTTGTCGTATAAATTGACGGCCGATTCGAGCGGCAGATACAAAGGCCCGCTGCCGCCGGTAACAAGGTACGCAATCTCGGATTCAGACAGACCGTAGTTGAAAATCTGCAAGTCGTCGAGCCTGCCTATGTATTGGTCGTGCACGCGGTCCGTCGCCGTACCGATCTTCGCAACGGTTACACCACCCATCAACGCCGTTGTCGTCCCTTCAGCCACGAGCTTGCCGTTATGATAAATTCCCTGGAAGTTTCTGGTAGTATCCGAGACAAAAGCATAGTGATTCCACTGGCCCGCCCAGTCTTCAAGTTCTGCGTCATCCCACGACTCGCCAGCATCGTCGTCATATCCGGTTCTGAATTCTACTTGCCCGTCCTGCCACTGGGTGTATATGCTCACCAAAAAGTGGTGATTAGGGTCATTAAGGCCGGCCTGCAGTATGACGTTCGTGACCTCGCGCTGATACTGGTCGCCGTTCACCCACACCGAAACGGTTATCGCCTCATTGATATCGCTGAAGATGGCGGCTGGAATTAATACCCCGTACGTCTCGTCGAAGTTGAGGCAGCCGCCGTACTTGCCGTTCGGGTCCCAGATAGGCGCCCCATCTATCACCGTTCCATCGTAGCTGTTGCCGGAAGAATCATGGGCGATCAGTCCGGAAGTCTCATTAAATCCGTAACGCGCCTTCATCGGACCGGGGGGCGTAATCTCAACCATTCTGTCCGTCTCAAGCCAGTCCTCTACCAGCATCCTGACATCGGCAAAGTCAACAATACAATCACCGCTCAAATCGGCGTACGGTTTCGAAATCAAGGGCACGCACCTGCTGAGGTACAGCCGGATATCGTCGAAGAATATCTCGCCTGTGCCGCCAGGTACATTGCTGTCCCTGTCGCCAAAGCCGATAATGATCTTGTTGACGTCGGTTATGTCCACGCCGGCGTCCGCGAAGTCCTGCAGGTCAAGGTTCCACTCGTGCCATTCTTCTTCGCGAATGTCGTTCATGTCCTGTCCGGCACCGTAGCCGTAGTTGATCCTGTGAACCTTCTTTTGCGTCTTGTCTCCCAAGGTCACATACATCTGGTTGTACGGAACGTTGGCGTCCGAAGTTGGGTCGCCGTAGAAATATAGCACCAGCGCCTTGATATTGTAGAGCGTCCAGTCTCGCGGCGGCTCGAATTCACGCTCGGCCTCGGAGTAATAAGGCGTGTCCGAGCTGCCATTATTCATGTAAAAATACCACAAGCCCTGCTTATTCCTGGCCGGCTGAGCCGGTTCTGCCTGCGAATACGACAGGGAGATTATTGCGCCGTTGACGTACTCAAAATAGTACGGCGGCACGAAGCGTATGCCGTCCGACCAGGTGTCGGTCAGCAGGTTGTCAGCCTCATTGTAGGACTCGAAATCATCAATAACCAGATAGTTCGGTATCGAAAAGCTCCATATGTTCCCTTTGCTGTCTCCGTAGACAGAATTATGCTCATCCACACGCCAATAGTAAGACTCGCCTAAGGTAAGGAGGTCCGGAATCTGATAGATATTGGCGTCATTGCCGGGCGTCATTACAAAATTGCCTATGAACTCCGGCGAAGTGGTGTTGGCGTCGTTTACGTCATCGAAATCGGCCCCCAAATACAAATCGTGCGAAGTCGCAAACGTCCCCGGCTTCCAGGCCAGAGTCTTGCTCTGCGGCAGACCGGGGTTCAGACCGGGCAGGAAGGTGTTGGGGTCCTTGGCCTTTCCCTCGTCAATGGTGAACTCCCAGACCATGCCCGGCCACACCTGGGCGCCGTTGACCTCGTCAATCCGCCAGTAGTAAGTCGTGCCCAATGTAAGATTGCCCGGCGGGTCATATTCATTGGCGTCCTGGTTGTCGCTTGCCAGTGCAATGCCGTCGTTGACATCGTCGAAATTGCTGCTGAAGTACACATCGTGCTTGGCCGCATTTAGTCCCCCCTTCCATATAATCTTGGCCGCCGGGTGGATGTTGACCGCACCGCTTCCGGGCCTCGGGTAAGTGGCCATATTGGGGTCACCGCCATCGAGGATAAAGGCGTTGATGACTGCAGCACCGCCTACTCTGGGGTCGCCGCCCCAGGGAGAGCAAATCCAGACATTCACATCTTCAACGCCGCTGTAATAGAACTTGGTCACCGCGGGCACAAGACCGGCATCCGTGGTTACGTGCTGGATTTGTACGTTCTCGGGCGTGACCTTTTGGGTAACGCCGTCGCCGCCGACCTTGATCCATGGGATCACGTCGCAAATGTGGCCCTCATAATTTGGGTCGCAATACCAGTCCCCGTTTGTAGGGTAGTCCGGTGAGAGCTTATCTCGGTCAATGTTGTTAGGGCAATTGTGGTAGGTGGTCAAGGTGTAATCGCCCTTCACCAGTCCGCCTCCTTTAAACCTCATAAAAATGCTGCCTGCAGAGGGACGAGATGACCTCGGCGGTATATACGGGTCGTTCGGGTCGTTTGGCTCGTCGCCCCAGTGTCGGTGGCTGATGTAGAATGAATTGGCAATTTGGTTGTCACCGTCGGGCGGCACGCCGCTGGGCTCTTGGCCGTCACCCATAAAAGTCATGCCCAGGACCTTCAAGGACGCATCTCCCTCATAACCGACAGTAGCATGCACGTCAACGCCTGAACCCTCGATGCCGGAGGGGTTATAATTGCCCCAGCCAACGGCCCACAAGCCGTCATGACGCGACAGGTCCCAATTGCCGCCAGTGAATGGATACCAGCCTGGCTCGGCAGTTCTTTGATTTCGTATTACATGGTTGGGCTCGCTGGGATTGGCAATGGGGTAGGCCCAATCCACTCGCAGATAGACAGCCGAAGCGACATTGGCCAGCAGTACAACTAAAACAAGTGAAATCATCAAACTCAATTTGTTGTTATGACACATAATACATCTCCTTAAAAAAACCTGGTAATAACATTGCGCTACCTCAACCGAGTACAAACGATGTCTCGGAAGTATCTATCGTCTTCAAAAACAGCCCAACGCACCTGCCTAGTCCGTGCTTTGTCCCTGCCTCAGGCAGTTTGCAGTGCAGTAATATGGCCAAAAGTCGTCTTCCGCTGGGGCGTACAGAAACAGCTCTTGTCCCTTGGCTTTTGTCCTCCTCGCTTCAGCGACTAATCCTTCGCGTGGCTCACAACATTTAAAAGACCTACCCTGTGGCACAGAGCCCAGTGTAGTGTTCTCCAACCCACTTCCCGACAATTACACGCATAGACGCTTCGTACGACCAAAATTCCACTGATTTGGCTATGCCCATTTATACCATAGATGCCATTCAACTGTCAAGTAAAATTTTTTAACAATTGCCATGGCAGGGCTGAAAAACGTGTTTTGACCCCTCGCCGTACGAAAAAAGAGGCAGGTCAAAAGACCTGCCTCTTTGTCATCTTCTCGCTCGAAAAAAGCCTTGGTCGAACGTTAGATGTTCTAAACTGCATTTATGCTTGCCAAATCAATCCTTGCTCACTATGAAAGTCACTACTACCTCAGTAATGGGATAAATGGCGGCGGGTTACGATTCCCTGGCAGGCACGTTCCAGCAGGCCCACCTGGAAGATTCCAGTTGTTTTTCAGGATTCCCAAGTCAGGGATCGAGACCCGATAGTTGTTCTTGCTATACGGCAGATGGTCAAAGTCGGCACAAATCTGGTTGCCAACCAACTGCTCAATAGGCTTGTTCCAGGCATCTTTCAGGCATGTCAAGTCAGGGATTGCCACCCAGTAGTTGCTCTTACCGTACGGCAGGCCGTCGCAATCGCCGAGGCACTGTCTCGGGTAGCACCAGCACTCGGGCTTACCGACAAGCGCCCACTGGACATAATCCAGCATCCCGGCGTAGCACTCAACCTCAACCTGAACCGCCGGGTGGAGCGCGATATCGTCAAAGTACACACCATAGCCCATGCTGCCGGGTTGCGTATTGTTCACGTCGCCAAAGCCTATGTAGAGGTCGTTGACATCGGCCAACTGTACGCCGCCATCAGCCAAATGCTGCAGGTCGATACACCACTCATGCCATTCGGCAACCTTAATGTCGTTCATATCGTTGGCGTCGGCGTACCTGTCCTGCGCATAATGGCCTGCCTTGTCCTTGACAGCCACATACATACCGTCGTTGTCTTTCAGCTCGTTAAGCGGGTCGCCATAGAACCACAGCTTCAGGACTTTCACGCCGAAGGAGCTCCAGTCACACGGGTCATAGATTCTGCGGAAGGCCTCGGAATAATACACATAGGCGTTGTTGTACCAGTAGCCCAGCGACTGAAGGCCGCCATGCGCCGGCTCAGGTGGAAGCCCGTTAATACGGGCCAGCCAAATCGCCGCGCCGCTCCCGTTAATGTAGCCGTCCTTCCACGTATCATATATGTTATCTATGGTGTATATCTCGAAATCCTCTATCCCTATACTGTCCATAACCGTGAAGCTCCAGACATCGCCTGTCCAGGGGCTGCCGGCCGTTCCTTCATTGACCTCATCTACCCGCCAGTAGTAAGTCTTGCCCAGCGTCAGACCGCACGGGTCGTAGCTGGTCTGGGCCGCCGGCAGCGTCGCCTTATGCTCGGCAGAAGAGGTCGTCGCGTTCTTGACGCTGTCATGATTCGTCCCAAGGTAGACTTCGTGGGAAACCACACGGCCGCCAGCCTTCCAGCTCAGCAGCACGTCCGGACGCACATTCTCACTGGCGTCCTCCGGGCTGGGCTTGTAAGCCTGCAGAAGCTCCTTTACAAGCTGCAGTACGAACGCATTCAAAATCCCTCGTCCACCGCACCGTTCGTCGCCGTGAAGGTGATCACACACGCAACACCCGGCCTGATACAGCACCAGCACGGGAGAGCCATCCGTCGCGAACTTAATCAGTGAAGGCACAAGCTCATTATCCGAGGTAACCTGTTGCACCTGCACGTCGTAAGCATTCTGCAATGAAGTAACTCCTTCAGCAAAAGGACCCGTAACCCAGTCGGTGAGCGTAAGCTTCTGGAAAGAATCCGCTTCCGCAAAAGGCAGGTATCTTGCATCTTTGACCGACATGGCCCCTACAAAGGGCATCGGTGGTGCGACGTCGCATTTGCACGTGCAACGAACCGGCGAAGGGTCATCGCCACCGAGTCTCTCGCAGGCGAAATGGTTGTGGTAGCTGTACAGCCTGTATATACCGGGAACCAAATGGTGAAATGCAAGCTGGATATGCGGCTTAACATCGGGCCAGTCAATGGCCTGGTACCAGCTATTGCAAATGGGGTCGTAAATTGGTGATCCCCAGGGACACATCCCGCCACCCAGGGCACTTATCAAACCGCTCACCTTCATGCCTCCATCGCCTTCGTTGGTCTGAGTTATTGCGGCATCGATGCCGGAGTCGCCAATGCCGTTGGGACAGGGAAACTGTTCACAGGCCCAGGCACAGTCATGACTGTATAGATCAGCCCATCGCCCGGTGGCCCAGTGCCACCACCCTGGTTTCGCCGTTTCCGGTCTGATGATGTTTGTGTCCGGGCACTCTGTCAGCGCAAGGTCCACCTTCAGGCAAATCCGGCTTTCGATGCCGAAGCTCCAGACGTTTCCCTTGACGACCTTGTCGCTGACCTCGTCGACCCGCCAATGGTAAACGGCCCCCTTTTCAAGCGGTCCGGGGTCGTAATAATTATGGTCAACAGCATACGTGCCTTTGTAAACGTCCAAAGTAGTTGTGTCGGCGTCATCGACGTCGTTAAAATCGGTCCCGAAGTACACGTCGTGCTCGACCGCAAGAGGTCCGGCGGCCCAGCTAACCTTCTTATTCATGGGCATACAGAAATCCCAGTTGCCCGGGTCAGGGTTACGAGCTTTGCCCTCGTCAATCGTGAAAGTCCACACTTTGCCCTTCAACGGGTCAGGATCAAGGGCCGTCTCTGCCTCGTCAATGCGCCAGTAGTAAGTCTGGCCTAATTCAAGAATGCCCGCCGGACAGCGGTTCGGCTCCTGCCGACCTACGTACACGCCCAGTTGTACTACAGTGGTGGCATTGTTGACATCGTTGAAGTTAGTGCCCAGGTATACATCGTGCCAGGTCGCCCCTTCTCCCGGCATCCAGCTCAGCACGGCATTCGGGTCGACATCTTCGGCATAGTTTTCGGGGCTGGGGTAGTCCGCCCAGCGAGGGTTCCTGACTTCCCAATAAAGTTCCCGAATTTCGTCCGCTGTCATATTGTAATCGTAGATGCGCAGGTCGTCCACGCTCGCCATCAAACGCCTGCTCCAGTCGGGCGCCCGTGCGCCTACCGCCAACACGCCGCCACTCTGCAGCGGTGTGAACTCACCTGTTGTGTTCGAGTTGTTAAGCTCACTGTTCAAATAGACGCTCAAAGCATTTCCATCGTACACCCCCGCAATATGAATCCATTCATCAGTCCATAGGTTACCCACAAAGCCCACACCCTTCCCGCAAACGTCATCGTCACAGGCGTAGGCCATCGAGAAGTCCGGATGCAGGCCGCCTATCCCGATAGTATACGTCTCACTGTTGTCATTGCCTTTCTGAATTATCCTCGTATAGGATTCCTGAGGCGCCGGCAGATTAATCCACAGCGACCACGTCAGCCGGTTCGGTCTTAGTTTGGCGTTGTCTGGTATGGAGACATAGCCGCTCACAAAGTTCAATGCGTATGGCCCGACGTAGCCGGGAACCCAAAAGACATTTTCAGCTATTGTCCCATTGAAGTTGTTGCCGCTCGAATCATAGGCGATGGTGCCCGTTCCTGTGTCAAACTTCCACCAGCCGGCAGGACCGGCGCCGGCAAACGCAGTCCCGGCCGCACCAACCAAAGCCACACAAATTAAAAAAAACATTCTCCTGCACATAATAGTCCTCCTTTCGAAATTGAACTATATCTAATATTTCACTCCGGCCAAATGCCGAGAGCCCTATGCTTTATCGCAAGCGTCCGTACCTTCACCATCTTAACTTACGCCTGGCAAAAACAATTTGGAACTGCTTATTTCACCCTCGCCACCTCAAAAACAGAAAGCTATTTGAGTATGTCGCCAACGGCCGCAGGAATTGCTCGCTTTATACTGCGCGCCAAACCGCCTGGCAAAAAACAAGCAAGACCTCTCGCGCACAATCGATATACTCCGCCAAGTTCACTTATACCAAATTCCCTGCCGTCCCGTCAACAAAAAACTTGCTGAAATAACCCTTGAAGTAATGGGTTTTTTTCGAAAAAATGCAGAAATTGACAAAAATAGCCCTCCCCCCAAAAAAACCAAAATCCTGCTGCCCACGGCCCATTCCTGTCTGCCCAAAAGAGCCCTACAAATTCTCCACCTGAGCAAGGCGCCCATGCACCTGATAACAGGCGAGCCCGGCAGACACAGTGGCCTTTTCGGCCGCTCAGTCCAGCTCAACAATCTCTGTAAATCGTACAAGAGCCCCCGCCGTCTGAACATGAGGCTCGACCGTTCCGACCAAACCAACCTTTCGCCCCACCAGCTTCCCGAGATTGCTCAGCGAAACCGGGCCGCTCGGCAACGCATAACAAAGGGTCTTGCCCGAATCATCGAGTATCCGATAGTGACCGGGCCCATAAGTCGTAAAGAATTGAAGTCGCCCCATAACCACAAATCTGCCCAGCTCTTTAACATCTGCCAGCCTCTTGGCCCTCGCTTTGGCTATATTCTCCGTACTGTGCTGCAATTGTGTATTCTGCAGTTGAACCGTTTTGGCCACCTCCAGCGCAAGCTCAAAACGCTCTACCTGTTTGAGTGCAAACTGCGAATACCTTGCCGCCTTACCGGCCTGCTTGTCGCTGGCGACCTCCAGCAGACCTTTCTTTATGCCTGCGTAATCCTGCTCCATCACAGGTTTGGCCCGCTCAGCCTCGATCCGCTTTTCCAAAGCGTAATACTCTTGGAGCCAGCCGGCCTCGTCAGGAATCCTTGTCGGAACCACCGCCGGGCCGGTATCCCCGCCCGGAGCTGTGGGAGCACCAGGAGCGGTAGTGACAGGAGCCTCGGGCGGTGCTATCACAGGCTCCGGCCTTTCCACAGACGGACTGACAGGCTCGGTGTATTTGGTGCTTACCCAGCGATACGAACCGGCCGGAGGCGCAATCTTATAGTACCCGCTGTTCTGCTCGCCTGTCAATTTGACCTTATCACCCCTGTTGAGCTTCAACTCCGGCGTGGTTGAGTGTATCAGGTCGGTATATTCAGACCCCACATACACGCGGACAGAATTGCCCGTAATCGTCCCGACACCGGCGTTCTGGGGGTCAACAGTCACATACTGCGTTGAAACCCACGAAAAACTCCCGGCCGGCGGAACGATACGAGACCATCCGAACTCGCCGCCCACCACCGTCACTTTATCGCCCTTTTTCAGTCTGCCGCACGGGTAGTAATTCGTGCCTGCACCTGAGCGATAGTAGACATCATCCGCGGTAATCTGCGCCACGTATGGATAAGCCGGCACACTAACAGCATTGGCATCCTCACCGAGTACCGTGCCTTCCTGCGCAAAACCTACGCACACCGGGCCTACGACAAAAATTACAGAAGAAATTATGAGGTTGATTCGAGCTTCCATTTTTTTGCTCCCCAAAAATAAGTTTCCATACAACGACGCTCTAACGCCAAACGATTTGACGCGTTTGAGCCTACCATCGCCCCGGATGATTGTCAACTCTTTATTTTGCCAAATTTGGGGTGGCAAGACAAGAGCATATCAGGATTATGAGCATAAGATGTATGACCATAAAGGGCCGGGCATTTTTCGCCTTGCGGTTTCCGGCGCAACGTCGCGCTGAGCGATAAGATGACAAAAGCAGGGCCAACGACTTTTACGCCGTTGGCCCTGAAACTATCACGGCTGCAAACATACTCCTGGCTTCATGCCAGCCGCATGCCCATCATCAAGCTGCGCGGCAGAGACACGCTTCGCTAAGGCGCACCTCCGCCTACGTATATAAGCTCGAAAGCGTTGAGTATGCCGCGTCCGCCGACACGCGTGGGACGAACCGGGTCAGGCTCACAGCAGCCGGCCTTATACAGAACCAGCACCGGAGAGCCATCGGTTGTGAACCTGATAAGCGACGGAACAAGCTCGGCATCGGTAGTAACCTGTTGCGGCTGCACGTTGTAGGCCTCCAGTAGTGAAACAACGCCTTCAGGCCAGGGACCATTGGTCCAGTCAATCCCGGGGAACAGTTTGCTCCAGGAGTCTATTTGCTGATAAGGCAGCTCTCTTGCCGCCTTGCAGGACATGGCCCTGACTTCCGGCATCGGAGGTGCGGGATTGCACAGGCAGTCGCAGGTTACCGGAGTATATTCCCCTGGGTCTTCTCTATAGCAGCCGAAGTGGTTGTGGTAGCTGTAGAGCTCCCATTCGCCCGCCGGTAGATTATGGAACACGAGCTGGATAGAGCCCCATTCTATCTCCGGCCAGTCGATGCACTGCAGCCAGGTATTGCAAATGGGCTCGTAAATCGGTGAGCCTGTCGGGCAGACGCCGCCTCCCAATGCTCCGGTCAAACCGGCCACCTTCATGCCGAGGTCACCCTCAAGAATGAGAGTAACGGCCGCAGTAATGCCGGTGCCGTCGATGCCGTCAGGACAGGGAAACTGCTCACAGGCCCAGGCACAGTCGTGGGCGTACATATCGGCCCAGCGCCCTGTTGCCCAGTGCCACCAGCCCGGTTTCGCCGTTTCGGTCCTTATGGTGGCGGTATCCGGACAGTGCACCTGAGCGAAGTCGACTTTCAGGTGTATCATCTGTGACAGAATCGTGTAGGTGTACTGCGTCTGAGCACCGAGCTTGGCATGGGTCGGATTCGACAGCCCGATTATGATGGTCTCGGCCGGTTCCTGGTCATTCGAATCGGAGATAATGTCGATAACGATGTTTTTAGTCACATCGTTTATGTTGAAGGTCAGGGTTCCAGGGTTAAGCGTGTAGTCGACGCCGCCGCCGGTGGCCGTGCCGCCAATTACAGCATAGTCCACCGTAGTCGTCTCCGTGGCCGGGGCGGAAAGGCTTACCGCGACATAAACCGGCGTAACATCCTCCATGCCGCTGCCGCTGGCCTGGTCGAATTCGACTGTCGGCCTGGGGTCTTGAATCGTATAGGTGTGCTGAATCGGGTCTCCCAGCACCACATCGGGGCCGGTGGGATTCGAGAGCGTTATGACAATCGTCTCGTCCTCTTCGTCCTGGCCGTCATTCACAATGTCAATGCTGATGTTTTCCAGTGTGCTATCGGGAAGGAAGGTCAACGTTCCGGGGTTCAGGGTGTAATCCACCCCGCCGCCCTGGGCCGTGCCTCCGGTCGGCGCGTAGTCCACGGTGTAGGTTTGCCCTGTCTCAGCATTGCTCAGAATGACCGGAATCTGCGCCGGAGTTACGCTCTCCAGAGCACCCGAGGAGGCCGATTGGAACTGAATAGTGGCGCCGCCGCCATAGAGTTCGAAGCCGTTAAAGAACGCCTGGCAGCCGGCACATCCGCCGTCCGGGCCCTGATACCTGATAACCACGTCACCGGCGCCGGCGGTAAAGGTGATCTCTGCAGGGTTGTCCATAATGGCATGACTCTGCAAAATAGTGGCCGGTTTGGTGACGTTGGTCGCCCCGGTGACGGTGACGTTGGGAATGGTCGTGTCGCCTTCGTCGGAGCGGTTGTGATAGCTATAGACGGTGTAGTTTGTGCCGGGAGTCAGGTTGCGTAGCGTCAGAATGAAGTCAGCGTTCGGAGTGTAATTCTCGTCGTTGGCAAAAAGCAGGTCCGCCTCGACATTTGCCAGCGTTCCGCTGCCGCCGGGGTTGCGGCACTCGCAGGCGCCCGGGTTGCCGGTCGCCAGCAGCACGTCAATACCTGTGCCGCCTACATTGGTAAAGGTGCCACAGCTACCCAGACTTATCCAGCCTGTCTGCAGGGGACCGCAACTACCGGTATCTACCTGTAGTATAGGTACAGTGGGCGCCTGATTCGTAGTTGCGCTGGCGGGAGCAGAAACCGTGCCCGTGTTGAGCAGGCTGTCCCGCATCTGCACCGTGTAGGTGTACTGCGTGCTGGGCTGCAAACCGGTATCGTTATAAACCGGGTTTGTGGTCCAGCCGCTGTCGGTGCCGCCCGGATTCTCTGAAGTCTCGTCGAAGTAGTAATAGACCGGCGGGCTCGCATCGCTGCCGGTTGTTGCGGTCATCGTAATCTCGCTGCTGCTGACCGCAACCGGAGGCGAGGCAAACGTAGCAGGATTCGGCGTCGGCGGGTCGGTGTCGGGCAGAGGCGGAGTAGTTGCGCTGGCGGGAGCAGAAACCGTGCCCGTGTTGAGCAGGCTGTCCCGCATCTGCACAGTGTAAGTGTACTGCGTGTTTGGATTCAGGCCGGTGTCGTTATAGACCGGGTTGGTCGTCCAGCCGCTGTCGGTGCCGCCCGGATTCTCTGAAGTCTCGTCAAAGTAGTAATAGACCGGCGGGCTGGCGTCGCTGCCGGTTGTCGCCGTCATAGTAATCTCGCTGCTGCTGACCGCAGCCGGAGGCGAGGCAAACGTAGCCGGATTCGGCGTCGGCGGGTCGGTGTCGGGCAGAGGCGGAGTAGTTGCGCTGGCCGGCGCAGAAGCCGTGCCTGTGTTGAGCAGACTGTCTCGCATCTGCACAGTGTAAGTGTACTGCGTGTTTGGATTCAGGCCGGTGTCGTTATAGACCGGGTTGGTCGTCCAGCCGCTGTCGGTGCCGCCCGGATTCTCTGAAGTCTCGTCAAAGTAGTAATAGACCGGCGGGCTGGCGTCGCTGCCGGTTGTCGCCGTCATAGTAATCTCGCTGCTGCTGACCGCAGCCGGAGGCGAGGCAAACGTAGCCGGATTCGGCGTCGGCGGATCCGTGTCGGGCGCGGTGCCAGTGCCGGAGACCACCACATCATCTACCCATGCGTACTCATTGCTTTTGTTGGCGTTGGTACGGAACCTCAGCTTGAAGTTCGCGTTTTCATTGGCCCCCGCACCACAAACCTTGTCCTGCAATCCATCGCTGTAATCGCCATTGTTGGTGGTTTCGAGGGGATTCCAGCTTGAACCGTCATACCACTCGACATAAAGATACTCACCAGAGTCAAAGCGGTTGATATCTCGGTAGTACTTTACATGAATTGTCTCATAACCTACGGTGCTTAAAGCCTTTTCTATCCAGGTGGTCATGGCCGCCTCTGCACCATACGTGCCTGTGTAAACCGACCTTGTATTAACGGTGGCATAGCTGTTCTGTATGGTCCAGCCGCCGGTTGTAAAGTTGCCGCTCTCGAAGCCGTCGCTGAACAGGTCAGCCCCTCTGGCCTGACCCACAGCCAGACCGCCAACAAGGATGCAGCCGAGTAACAAATAGAATCTCTTTGTACTTAACATCCTAAGGTCCTTTCCAAAATGAAGTTACAACAATCTTTTTATTGCCGCATTAGGCAAGAATAATATCTCGTTGCTCAATCTTCATAAAATCTCATGCAGAGTCTCGAATCACAGCCCCCATATTCAATTTCACAAAGGCTGTGCTTAGATTGAGCACGAGAAAGAAACATTGAGTAAGCCGGTTTTTTCTCACATACTGAACCTCCTAAAAGTGTTGTTAAGTTTTTCACAAAACTCACAAGATTATTTGAAAAAATATTCTGCCTGGCCTTATCACCCCCTTTCGAACTCACTAAAGCACACAGTGGCAAATTGGGTTTTTATGTTTGTGAAGCGGGAAACGCAGAGGTTTGAAGTATTCCCGAGCATGCGTACTTTCTCTCCCGACCTATATCCTTGTTTGTAGCCGCCCCTCACACAGGGCCCAAGTCATTTGTCGCAAAGGCCCGTGGCCCATGCGACCGGCGATTTATATGACTGCGCGGCGCCTTCCCATCACCCGCATAAGGTTACTCACTATAAAGCCGAAGCTGACAGCCCAAATGTTGATAAAGAATTTTCAATTTTTTTTAAATTTTCTGACAATTAATGACCCGCAGTTCTCCTCGGAAGCTGTCGGGCAATTAGATTAACACCATTGTCCTTAAAGAACACGGCACTTTCGCCTGACGTACAACTGCCACAGTGGCAACGGGTTATACCAAACGCTCCTCGCTGGCCACCCACGTTTTTCCATCCGCAACGTCAGGGAAAAAAGGACCAATGGCGTTGGCGCCATTGGCCCGAATAACTTGCGGCCGGCAAGTCCTTCAACCAGCCCCGCCTTTAATCAGCGGACAAAACTGAATCAAGGTCCCGCGTGATAAAAGCGGACTTCGCTCAGGCCTGCCGAGGTGCCGCCATGGTTGCTGATGCAAGTAAGCCTGACGAACTTAGCGTCGACGTTGCCGAAGGAGACTTCGGTATTGTGGGCGTAGGTCGGCGAGCCGTCGGCAATAGCGAAGGTGTGCGTACCGCCGAGCTGGGTCCAACTCGTACCGTTGGTGGAGTACTCGATGGTGCAATCCTTGAAGCCGCGATTGACCCGCAGATCACCCTGTCCAGTTACATCCTGGTTGTAGTTCCAGACCCACATAGTGGTTAGCGTGTAAATCTGGTCGAACTCGTACTTGATCCATTCGCCGGAAATACCGTTTGACAGCCACATTGTGCCGTCGCCCGGAGGCGGAGGGACAGCGGGATTCGAGCCGATCAGGTTGGTGTGCAGGTCGCCGGTAAGTCCGTTCTCATTCGAGGTGTAATAGCCTTCAAGCTGGTAGTTGACCGAAGAACAGGTGGTGGTGATGGCGGTGGGTGCGATTTTCGACGGTTCAGAAGCAAGCGTTGTGCCTGTCTCCTCGGTCGACCATCCGGTCGGGTTCTGGTTGGCGCTCTTATCCCGCGCCATGACCCTGTAAGTGTAACTGGTGCTGGGCTGCAGGCCTGTATCGACGTAAATGGTGCTGTCCTGCCAGCCGCTGTCATGACCGGCTCCTGCGGTGCACTCAAAGAAGTATTCAACGCCGCTGACGTCGGTAGCTGTGGTTGCAACCATGGTAACCGCGGTCGAACTGGAGCCGTATGGCGTCGTTGCCCAGGTCATCGGATCCGGTGAGGGCGGATTGTTGTCCGGCCCGGTGGTCGAGCCCAGGACCAACTGCCAGTAAGGCCGGCCGTTTCGCATGTGGACGCCGAAGACGTCTATCATCGTGGGCTGCTCGCTGCTGGACGTGTCCGTCCAGGTGTACGTTGTGTCGTTGAGCGTAATGCTCATCTTAATACTGCTCGATGATAAGCGCTCAAGACTGATTGTAATGATAGACCACTCGCCGGGCGGCAGTTCAAAGCCCGGAATATAGTCCGTGAGCCCTTCATTGATGGTCATCAGATTATCCGAGCTCTGGGGCTTCTTGGCGAAATTGCCGGTCTTGTGGACTTCACCTGTGCAGTCGACCCAGCGGGTCGGGTAGGCCTGCAAATGCGGCCCAAAGCGCCAGTTATAGCCTTTATAGCCCGCAAATACCGAGTTGTACACGTCAAACCCGTCTGCGGTAATATATTCCCCGTCCGCCTGGAACAACCCGAAGCGGAAGTCGCTGGTTCCCGCAATGCAGGTTATATCATCGTCGCAGTAGATACAGTTGTAGCAGGAGTCCGGCGGACAATCGTCTTTGCCGGTACTCATATAGTAGTAACTCAGTTCAACCTTCTGGCCGGGCTGGCTCAGGTCTCTGTCGGGAATTCGCGTAACATACTGACCACCCTGTTCAGGAATCCACTCAAGATCACCGTCCAGATTCACAAAGAAATTGGCCGGGTTGTGAGAATAGTACCAGACTGTACCGTCCCAGTAGAGACCTTCTTCGTTGTCGAGAATCGTGTAGGTATGTTCCGTGATGGCGCCCAACGCGCCGTTGGTCGGATTCGACAAGGTCAGCACCACGGTCTCAGCCGCCTCGATATCCGTGTCATCGACAACATCAAGCTCAATATTCTGGGTGACCACGTAGGGATTGAAGGTCAGAGTGCCGGAGCCGAGCAGGGTATAGTCGACACCGCCGCCGGTGGCGTCGCCGCCGGTCACTGCGTAATCAACCGTCGTTGTCAGGTCGCTCGCATGCGTGAGGCTGACCGGAATCTGAGCGGGCGTAACGTTTTCGCCGCCGCTGCTCACAGCGGTATCAAAGCCGACGGACGGGAGGGTATCGGCAATGGTGTACGTGTGTTCGGAAACTCCCAGAACGACATCGAGGCCGGTCGGATTCGACAAGGTGAGGATGATCGTCTCATCGGGCTCACCGGGACCGTCGTCGATAATATCGATGCTGATATTCTGTTGGGTCACTCCCGGGTTGAAAGTCAACGTATCAGGATTGAGTGTGTAGTCGACGCCGGGCGTGGCGGTTCCGCCGGTTGCTTCGTAGTCAACGGTGTAGGTTTCACCGGCATCCGGATTGGTCACAACAACCGAAATCAGAGCCGGCGTGATGGTTTCGAGGCCTCCGGAAGCTTCGGTTTCAAAGCCTACGGTTGGGCCCGTCGAGTAAAGCTCAAAACCATTGAAGAATACCTGACAGCCAGGACAGCCGCCGTCCGGTGCTTGATACCGGATCACCACATCACCGCTACCTGCGGTAAACAGAATTTCCGCAGGATTGTCCATGATGGGATGGTCCTGGACGATGCTGCTCGGCTTGGTTACATTCGTCGCACCCGTAACCGTTACGTTGGGAATGGTTGTAACGCCTTCGTCCGAACGGTTATGGTAGCTGAGCACTTGATAGCTTGCGCTGGGCGTCAGGTTGCTCAGCGTCAGAATGAAGTCGGCGTTCGGAGTGTAATTCTCGTTGTCGGCAAAGAGCAGGTCGGCTTCGACATCGGCTAAGGTTCCCGTCCCGCCCGGATTTCGACATGCGCAGGCGCTCGGGTTGCCGGTCGCCAGCGTCACGCTGATACCCGTACCGCCAACATTGGTATAAGTTCCACAGGCAGCCAGACTTATCCATCCCGACTGCAGAGGACCGCATCCGCCTACATCGGCCAGTATCGAAGCGGGAGCGGGTTGCGAATCGGTGGTAGCATTGGCCGGCGCCGAGGCGGTGCCGGTGTTGAGCAGGCTGTCACGCATCTGCACCGTGTAGGTGTACTGCGTGCTGGGCTGCAAACCGGTGTCGTTATACACAGGGTTGGTGGTCCAGCCGCTGTCACTTCCGCCCGGATTGCCTGAAGTCTCGTCAAAATAGTAATAGATCGGCGGGCTCACGTCGCTGCCGGTTGTCGCCGTCATCGTAATCTCGCTGCTGCTGACCGCAGCCGGAGGCGAGGCAAACGTAGCAGGATTCGGCGTCGGCGGGTCCGTGTCGGGCAGAGGCGGAGTAGTTGCGCTGGCCGGGGCAGAAGCCGTGCCCGTGTTGAGCAGGCTGTCCCGCATCTGCACCGTGTAAGTGTACTGCGTGTTTGGATTCAAGCCGGTGTCGTTGTAGACCGGGTTGGTCGTCCAGCCGCTGTCGGTGCCGCCCGGATTGCCTGATGTCTCGTCAAAATAGTAATAGACCGGCGGACTGGCGTCGCTGCCGGTGGTGGCTGTCATCGTAATCTCGGTGCTGCTGACCGCAGCCGGAGGCGAGGCAAAGGTAGCCGGATTCGGCGTCGGCGGGTCCGTATCACCAGGTCCCTCCTGCCAGGCCGAAACGACCACCTCATCGATGTAGATATCATCCGTGTTGCTGCTGGCGTCGCACATGAACCGAATCTTCATATTGGTTGGGAAGTTGTAAGGGCCTTCATTGATTATCACATCAGTGATATGATAAAACTGCCCATTTACAAATTCATCCCCAGAGTCAAAGTCGGCCACAGTGCGCCAGGCGCCTCCATCATAGTACTGCACCCAGAAGTCTTCTCCGGAATCCATACTATAGGCATAGAACCAGAAATCGACCTTGATCTGGGTGTAGCCCGGTCCGTCAACATCAATGCCGTTGGTGTGATAGAACGAGGAGGAGACGCCGCTGTTGTCCTGGATATTGGCGGCGTTGCTCCCCTGGTGGGCGTACGTGCCACCGGTGTACAAGGAGCAGTCTCCGCCGCCGTCGGTGTAATTCCCCCAGCCCGACTCAAAGTCGTCGCTGGTCAGCACTACCCACTCGGCATAGGCACTGTTAGCGAAACTTAGCGCAAATACAACAGTTAATAAAAGCATTTTCTTACACATAACAAACCTCCTAAACGTAGTGTTGCTGAATAATTCTAATGGCTCAACTTGCAAAATTCTTAACAAAACAGTGTCTCTCCACCCTATCACCCCCTTTCGAACTTATAGAGTGCATAGTGGCAACCTGGGTTTTTCTGTTTGTGAAGCGGGAAACGCAGAGGTTTGAAGTATTCCCGAGCATGCGTACTTTCTCTCCCTACCTATATCCTTGTTTATAGCCGCCCCTCACACAGGGCCGAAGTCATTTGTCGCAAAGGCCTGTGGCCCATGCGACCGGCGATTCATATAACTCCGCGGTGCCTTCCCATCACCCGCATAAGGTCAGCCAGTATAAAGTCGAAGCTGGCAGGCAAAATGTTGATAAAGAATTTTTAATTTTCTTGACGACTGTTGACACGAGACACTCTCTTGTTGAGGGCTGTAAAGGAGTTACATCGCCCCCACGATTTGCAGCAGCCCATTATGTTTCTTACAAAATTGCCAAATTCTCATTGAAATTGAGATTGAAGTATTGTAAGAATGCGTGATAATCTAATATGTAGACGATCGGCAGGATGCCCAGACTTTGGATGCGCCGCCCAAATGCCGAGTTTGAAGAAATCAGGCTGGTTCAGGGCTATGGCACGTTATCGCAAAAAAAAGGCTCTTTATGAGGTCATCGGCCAGTCTCGGCTTAAGCCGACTATCGGCAGGGCGCCAGAAGACTCACATCCTGAGCAGTTGGACTCCGGTAAAGATGAGTCAATGGTACCAGCGTCTGGTATGGAGATTGCTGAAAGGCCTTCTTACTGGCCAACAAGGCCGAGAACCTTTCAGTTTAGTGCCGGCAGAATCGAGATTTCGGTCCCGTACCAGCTCGCGGTAGCAGTGCTTTTAGCCTTGGTGCTGCTTATTCTGGTCGTATATCGGCTCGGCCAGACGAGTTCTTCGCAGGTGAAACAAGTGAGCGAGTCGTCCAGAGAATCATTGAAGGCGGTTGAGCCGGAGAGAGCACCGACAGGCCCCGCGCCGACAGCTATAACGAAAACGCCGGACCCTGTTGAAAAAACTCAACCGGTCGAGCAAAAAGGCAACAACAGAATTGTGATACAGACGTATCAGACCAGAACCCAGTTGGAGCCCGTAAAGCAGTATTTCGCTTCCTTTGGGATAGAAACTGAAATAAGGCAGGTCGGCAGCTGGTATTATTTGGTTACAAAAGATAAATACGAGAATCCCGAAAGACCGGGTACCGAGGGCTACGTGGCCAAAGAAAGGATAATCAAGCTGGGTGCGAATTACAAGGCGCCTCCGGGGTATGAAAGTTTCGGCACACAACCCTTCCACGATGCGTACGGCATGAGATTTGATGATTAGTGTTTCAGGAGAAATGTTGAATGTCTATTGACAGGTCGTTAAAAACCAAAGGCGCGCTGAGCAGACACCGCAATGTATTGACACGGGCTGAACGCATAAAGCGGCTGCAGGACGAAGAGAAGTGGGTTGACGGCGATTCTTTGTTCGGGCTGCCGAAGGTGGCTCATCGCAAGGGTCACGCCGGCCGGAAAGTCAAGGCTGCGCCCACCGAACAGGCTCAGGCCCCAACGCTCGAAGCTCCAGAGAAGCCAAGTTAAAAGTCACAAAATAAACGAATCAAGAATTGAGGCATTAAGAAAATCAGGGAAAAATCTAACCGCGCATTCCACCGGCTTCCGTTCCTGTTTTTGCTTTCAGGGTTGCTCTGTGCGCCCGCCCAAACTTGTCAGCTCTCTGTGGCATCCCCCTGATTCGCCCAAAATTGTTCGAATGCCTGCCTCGGGGGTCCCTCAGGAAAAGCCCGCCCATTTCGTTTTATAATTCCATGGCGTTTTTCTTTATGGGCCCCCCGTAACTTGCTGCCTGGCCCCCGCAATTCCGTCAATTTTCCAACGCCGTCCTTATGCATACGCCTACGCCATACGCGCGATACCTTGCTCATCGGACAGCAGCGACAAATTTCACTTGACAAGGTGGCTGTTGTCGGCTATTTACATGCTTTTGGGATAAATAGAGCATGACAGGTAACCCATAGTGGAGTAATTGAGAATGCTGCCGACAAAAAAAACCAGTAAGAGCAGGACACGCACTCGCCGCAGTCACCATCGCCTCGGGCCTGTGAACTACTCCGTCTGTCCAAAATGTGACAACGCCAAGCTGCCCCATGCGGCCTGCGCAAACTGCGGCTACGTCAACCCGAGAATCACGTTAAAGCTCGGCAAAGAGGAGACCAGCTAAATATGCGAATCGCAGTTGATGTAATGGGTGGCGACAACGCTCCGGACGCGATCATTGCCGGCGCACTGGAGTCGGTCGAGCTGCTCGATAACAGCGATGAGCTGATACTTGTCGGCCCGAAGGACGTAATAGAGCCGCGCCTGCCCACTGTCGGCTCGCGTAAAGCCCTGATTAGTATGGTCGATGCCCCCGAAGTTATCGGCATGGACGAATCGCCCATCGAAAGTCTGCGGAAGAAAGTCAAGAGCTCCATCGCGGTTATGGCCAAACTCGCCAAAAGGGACCAGGCCGACGCCGTTATCAGCGCGGGAAACACCGGCGCCTGTGTTGCCGCTTTTCAAATGAGAATGAGAAACCTGCCCGGGGTCAATCGGCCCGGTATTGCCGTAGTGTTTCCCACCTTCGAAGGACCGGTGACAATCTGTGATGTCGGCGCCAATATCGCCTGCAAACCGATAAACCTCTATCAGTATGCCGTAATGGCCCGCATGTATTCAAAACATCTGCTTGGCATCGACAACCCAAGGGTCGGCCTGATGAGCATAGGTCAGGAAGATGCAAAGGGCAATGAGATTGTTAAGAAAGTGCGAGGCTTTCTGAAATCAGACAAAAACATGAACTTCGTGGGTAATATCGAGGGCAGAGATATCTTCAAGGGCGTCTGTGACGTGGCCGTCTGCGAGGGTTTCGTCGGTAATGTCGTCCTGAAACTCACAGAAGGACTCGTCGACGGTCTCTTTAAGGCCATCAAGGGTGAGCTCCTGGCCGAGGGCCTCCGACTGGCTATGAAATTCAAGCCCGTGATGACCAGAATTTACAGAAAATACGACTACAATGAATACGGCGGCGCCCCCTTGCTGGGAATTAACGGCACGGCCCTTATATGTCACGGCTCAAGTCAGAGCTGGACCATAAAAAATGCCATCCTCGCTTCAAAAAAATACCACACGAGAAAAATAAACGACAAAATTGTCGAGTACTTATCACAGACACCGTTTTGTGACAAATCGCAGGATGAGAAACCCCAAATCCTTCAGTTAAGGACAACTGATGAACAAATCGATTAAGGAACACTCCCCTGCCTATCGCGCGGTCATCGCCGGTCACGGTTCGTTCGCGCCCGCCAAATTGCTGACCAACGACGATTTGGCAAAAATGGTTGACACCACCGACGAATGGATTACCAGCCGAACCGGCATCAAGGTCAGACACGTCGCCAGCGACGAAGAAACCACCGCATACCTCGCCACCGAAGCCGCTAAAAGGGCTTTGGCCGAGGCCAATCTCGACCCCAGAGACCTTGAAATGATTATTCTCGCCACCGTCACGCCGGAAATGGTCTTTCCTTCGACCGCCTCATTTGTCCAAAGCGCTCTACAGGCAAAAAAGGCCTGCGCTTTCGACCTCGGCGCCGCTTGCAGTGGTTTTATTTACAGCCTCGCGGTCGCACAGCAGTTCTTGGAAAGCGGCCGCTATAAAAACGCCCTTGTCATTGGCGCCGAAACCCTCACCAAGATTACCAACTGGAAGGACCGCACCAGTTGTATCCTTTTCGGTGACGGCTCCGGAGCCGTCGTCCTCGAGCGAGCCAGTGACGGCCGAAGGGGTATCCTCTACAGCACTATGTATTCAGATGGGGACCGCTGGGCTGCATTGAACTGTCAGGCCTATGGTTCTCGACATCCCGCGGATAAGCCCCTGGACAACCCCGACAAAATCTACATGGAAATCAAGGGCAGAGAAGTCTACCAGCAGGCTGTTCGCCGCATCGTTGGATCCGTTACCGAATGTCTTGAGGTCTGCCGGATGACCATCGACGATATCGCCATGATTATTTCACATCAGATGAACGCAAGGATTATTGAGTCGGCGGCCAAACGTCTCAAATTGCCCGATGAAAAGGTGTTCTTGAATATCACCGATTACGGCAACACCTCCGCAGCCTCCGTCCCCATTGCCTTCGATGAGTGTGTCAGAGCAGGCAGAATCAAACGGGGCGATATCTTTATTTTTGTCGCTTTCGGCGCAGGTTTGACCTGGGGAGCAAACGTCATTGAGTTCTAATCACATCCATCAGAGGTATCTTGAATAAACTGTAAATTGCCAGGTGCTTATGAAAACCGCCTTTTTATTTCCGGGACAAGGTGCTCAGACTGTGGCAATGGCAAGGGAAGTCGCCAAGGCATTTCCCGCAGCCGCGCAAACCTTCGATAAAGCCAATAAAATCCTTCAATTCGATTTGACCGAAATCTGTTTCGAAGGGCCGGAAGAACAACTCAATACCACCGCCATCTCACAACCGGCTATCTTTGTAACTTCCGTCGCCTTACTGGAGGCCCTCAGAACAAATCCCGCCACCAGCGCATTGTGCCCCGATGTGACCGCCGGCCTCAGTTTGGGTGAATACGCGGCCCTTTATGCTGCCGGCGTGATTGACTTCGAACAGGCTCTTATCCTCGTTCAAAAGCGAGGCCAGGCCATGCAGGCCGCTGCCGACACCCACCAGGGTGCTATGGTCAGTATTATCGGGCTGGACGAAGAGAAAGTCAGCCTAATCTGTGCCGAAGCCGCCGAGGGTGAACTTCTGATGCCGGTCAATTTCAATTGCCCGGGCCAAACCGTCGTTAGCGGCACAAAAGCCGCGTGCCGCAGAGCCAAGGAACTCGCTCTAAAGTGCGGCGCCATAAAGGCCGTAAGGCTGGAAGTGGCAGGCGCATTTCACACAAGAATGATGGCCGGTGCTGCCGACGCCCTCGCGCAGGCATTGTCAAACTGTACTATCTCGGACCCCCGCGATATCAAGATTATTGCCAATGTTGACGCGAACTACTATCAAAATGCTGAAAAAATCACTCAGGGCCTGACAAAGCAATTGACTTGTCCCATTCTTTGGCAAAAATGTATGGAAAGACTCATTGCTGACGGCGTCGAGCATTTTTATGAAATCGGCCCCGGGAGGGTCTTGACCGGCCTTATGAAGAGGATCAGCCGAAAAACTAATGTCGTCAACATAAGTACTTTACAGGCTATAAAAGAGCTGTCAGGGTCTTGAAGGACCACATCTTTATTGGGAGACTGGAAAAATGTCGGAAAAACGCCTCGCTGTCGTAACCGGCGCTGCCAGAGGAATTGGACGCGCTATCGTCCTTGAGCTGCTCAAGCAGGGTCGTATTGTGGCCGCCCTCGATATTAATGCCGAACAGCTGGCCGAACTTGAAAGCCTCGTCAAGGAAGCTGGTTTTACCTGCATAACCCGCTGCGTGGACATTACCGATACCGCCGAGTTTACAAACGTACTGGAGTCCCTGGCTAACGAGTATAATGGTATAGGCATTTTGGTAAACAACGCCGGCATCACACGCGACCGATTGATTCTGCAAATGAGCGACGAGGACTTTGACAGGGTTATCGACGTGAATCTTCGTGCTGCCTTTGTCGCTACGCGCGTTGCCGCAAGGTCTATGGTTCGCAACAAGTTCGGTCGTATAATAAGTCTAAGCTCCGTTGCCGGCGTGATGGGCAACGCAGGCCAGGCCAATTATGCCGCCAGCAAGGCCGGCCTCATCGGCTTGACCAAGTCCGTGGCACGCGAGCTCGCAAGAAAGAACGTAACCGCGAATTGCATCGCGCCGGGTTTCATCGTTACAGAGATGACCGACAAGCTGCCTGAACCCGTTAAAGAAGCTGCCAAACAGATGATCCCCGTGCGAAGATTCGGCAGCGTTGACGATGTCGCAAGGGCCGCCGCCTTTTTTGCCGGTGACGACGCAGGCTATATTACCGGCCAGGTCCTTTGTGTCGACGGCGGAATGGCCATGTAAAAATATTAAAAAAAGTGTTTGTGAATGGATTGTTTAGTGGGTATATTACCGCCCAAAATGATAGATGTGACCGTCGCTGTTGACGTTCTTACTAACGGCTTATAATGAGGTTGTGAAATATTCCTTTTTGACTAAGGAGGAAAAACACGTGAGCGCGGACGATGTAGATGTGCAGGAAATTCAAAACAAGGTCATCGAGATAATAAGTGAGCAAATGGGCGTGGACAAGTCTGAAATAACCCGCGAGACCTCATTCATCAACGATTTAAATGCCGACTCACTCGATACCGTCGAGCTGGTCATGGAGTTCGAAGACGAGTTTGATATGAGCATCCCGGATGAAGAGGCTGAAAAAATCCAAACGGTCGGAGCTGCGATAGATTATATCGTAAACACCATACATTCCAAAAACCAAGAGTAACGACACGTTCTATCATGACTAGACGGCGAGTAGTTATAACAGGCTTGGGCTGTATTACCGCCTTGGCCGAATCCCCCCAGGGGCTTTTCTCCGCGCTTTGTGAGGGAAAAAGCGGCGTATCTTCAATCGAATCCTTCGACACCAGCGCCTTTCCCGTAAGATTCGGGGGTGAAATAAAGAACTTCGAGCCCACTAACTATTATATTGAGCATCGCGAAAGCAGGCGCATGGACCGCTTCACACAGTTCGCGGTTGCGGCTGCCAGCCAGGCCGTCAGTGACAGCGGCCTGGACTTCTCAAAGGTGGACCCCTTCCGCGCCGGGGCCATCGTCGGGACCGGCATAGGCGGCATCAAGGAAATTGAAGAGCAGCACATAAAGCTCTTGAATAAAGGCCCAAGACAGGTATCACCCTTCTGCGTGCCAAAGCTTATGGGAAACGCCGCCGCCGGCAACATCGCCATTCGCTACGGCCTCCAGGGCCCGAACATCTGTGTCGTCAGCGCCTGTGCCTCCGCCAGCCATGCCATCGGCGAGGCCTTCTGCAATATTGTTGCCTGCAGAAGTGATATCATGATAACCGGCGGCTCAGAAGCCGCTCTGACGCCAATTGGTCTGGCCTCTTTCTGCGGAGCCAGGTCGCTGAGCACCAGAAACGATAATCCACCCGCAGCTTCAAGGCCGTTCGACAGGGATAGAGACGGGTTCGTGCTCAGTGAAGGGGCCGGCATAGTGATTCTCGAAGAATACGAACACGCCAGAAAACGGGGCGCAAATATATACGCCGAGCTTCTCGGCTACGGCGCGACCGACGACGGGTACCACATCACCGCCCCACAGCCGGACGGCCAGGGAGCCGCCAAGGCAATGACCCTGGCGCTGATGGACGCCGGCGTGGAGCCGGAAAAAATCGGCTATATCAACGCGCACGGAACCGGCACGGAACTGAACGATATCACCGAAAGCGCCGCTATCAAGGCCGTTTTCGGCCAGCACGCATATAAGCTGCTCATCAGCTCGACCAAGAGCAGCCTTGGGCACCTGCTCGGCGCAAGCGGGGCCGTTGAGCTTATTGTTTGCATTAAAGTCATTAACGAATCGGTCATCCCTCCCACCATCAATCTGGAAAACCAGGATGAGCGGTGCGACCTGAAAATGGATTATGTGCCGCTGGAGGCCCGGAAGGCAAAAGTAGATACGGCAATCAGCAATTCGTTCGGCTTCGGCGGCCATAACGCGTGCCTGACCGTGGGAAAAGTCTGACAGCATCCGCCAGCCTGAGAACCGTCCTTCCATTCAAATGTTATCTGTCGCCGCCATGACCACCTGCGCGAATAAAAAGCTTTTCGCCGGCCCGCCCTTTTTTGTTACTAAGCTATCGGCAGCAAAGTTATAATTCACAAACCTATATACACATGTCCTGCCGCCGCGGGACAAACTGGACGCCGAGAAGATATGGACATAATCCGGGCCGTCATACTTGTGGTTGGGGGGTTTTTGATATTATGGAAGTGCGCCGAGGTGCTGGTGGGCGGAGCGGTGGGGCTGGCCGAACGGCTGGGCGTCAGTCCGCTGGTCATCGGGCTAACCATAGTGGCGATGGGAACATCAGCGCCGGAGGTTGCGGCAAGTATCGCCGCGGCACTGCGCGGGGCAGGGGACGTGGCGGTCGGCAACGTTTACGGTTCAAACATCGCCAATCTGGCACTAATCGGGGGCATATCCGCTCTAATCAGGCCAATCAAGGTGAAAAAACAGACGCTGTTGCGTGAAATGCCGGTGATGCTGGCGGCAGCGCTGGTGTTGTGGCCCTTGCTGCACAATCTATTCCTGTCACGCCCGAAAGGAATCGGCCTGCTCGGACTGTTCGCCGTTTTGATACTGCTGACGATTTATGGCGCGCGGCGGGAGGCGAAAAACAGATTGAGCCTACTTGCCGGGATAGGGGGCGAGATTGGCAAGGAAGTGAAAGTTGTATCGCGCCCGACGCCCATCTGCCTTTTGCTTATCGCTATCGGGCTTGTTGGGCTGGCGGCCGGGGCGGAGATGAGCGTGCGGGGCGCGGTCTCTATCGGCGAGCGCATCGGGCTGAGCAAGGCCGTCATCGGGCTGACCATTATTGCGGTCGGCACATCGCTGCCGGAGCTTGCGACGTGTATTGCCGCCGCAATTAAGGGACATCACGACATATCCATCGGCAATCTGGTGGGCTCGAACATCTTCAATACGCTGCTTGTGACGGGTGTAGCCGGTACGGTGCGGCCGTTCGAGGTGACAAAACGGCTGGTCGGGAGCGACTATTGGATTATGATTGGCGTCAGTGCCGCTTTTATAGTCATAACCCTTGCCGGCAGGGCAACCATCGGGCGAATCGGCGGTATTTTGCTGCTCTGCTGCTATGCTGCTTATATGCTGTATCTGTTCGTGTAGCGCGTATTGCATATTCGAGGTTTCCGGGTGCATCCGGATGACCTTTTGTGGGCCGCTTTTTTTGTGCGGGCGGCACGGCCGGCACAAAAGGTGCGCCTTGAGGCGTGGGCGGGCAATTTGTATTTGCTGAGGCGGTCGTAATCCTCGCGGTCGAAGACGGCGTATCTGCCGCAGGTCAGGGGTATGCAGCCATCGCGGAGGAGATGATAAAGGACCAAGCGGCAAGCTTGTCCAGCCATTGCGGTATGTCGAAAGCAACTCGGATGAACCCTCCACCGGGTGCTAACAGCAATTGGTAAATGGTTACCGATGACCCGTCGTTCGCGGGTGTTTGTTGTTTCATGTTTCGGGTCTTTTTGGCCCCAAAAGAAATAATCCTCAAACTTCGCGGTTTTAGCATAAGGTTCTCCGGAGCAAATCCTTGTGAAGCCAGAAACAGGCATTTATTGCTTCGGTCAGCCCCGTTAATAGCCGGTACAAAAGAAAGTCGGGCTTGTCCGGCAGGGGTTGGCCAAAGCGTATTAACCGCTCGCCAAGGTCTGGATTTGCTTGGACAATCCAAGCTAAATAAATCATCACAAGCACTGCCAGCAGGACCAAACGCCGGATCGCAGACCACCGAAATGTCCGTATCTTTTCAATGTTCACCTGACTCTTCAAAAACCGGATCGCCTCTTCGCACTCCCATCGTCGTAGATAGCAACGCAAGAGTCGCTTGGCATCTTTAAGGTTTTCCACAGCCAGATTCGTCAGCAGCATCAGCGGTCTGTCACAGCCGGCCAGACGACAGACAACCAGAGTCAGATTTTCCTGTCTGCCTGGCAGACGAACCTTTACCCACCCGATCGGTGTAATGCGAAGGGCAGATTTGCCCTTACGCTTGACAAGCTTGTAAAACCGGTCTGGGGTTGGTGTTTGCTCTGCGAGTTGACGGGCCTGAACTGGTATCCATTGTCCGTAGGCACCGGGCTCAAAATCGCTGGAAAGCCGCAGTAAATGGCGTTTTCCCACCGGGCGAGCGACGAAACGATACTTGTTATCCAGCCAGTCTTCAAACATTACCCCCGCATCGAATCCCCGATCCACCACAAGCACACCGCGGTTGCCTGTGAGCTTAAAGATTTTATGAACGGCTTTAAGCACGACAGGATTCTGTCCCGGACTATAAGGCTCTTGGTGACTGAAAGGCTCCATTAGAGCCTATCCTAATAACCCTTGAATGGCCGATATAATCAAAGGCGATGATGCCTTTGAAAGGATTCAGGGATGAAAAAACGGAAAGCAAAGAATAGATACAGGATTTCAGACGAATTATGGGA
>Ga0307377_10000340_pt1 | contig 63554 bp, 50 predicted proteins | sample TR3MG_FD_202535 | JGI IMG/M metagenome (GOLD analysis project Ga0307377, IMG submission 202535) | Soil microbial communities from Risofladan, Vaasa, Finland - TR-3 | ecosystem: Environmental > Terrestrial > Soil > Coastal area > Acid sulfate soil | place: Finland: Risofladan, Vaasa | collected... | reverse complement strand
CACATACCCCGTTGACCCGCGCGGTCCGCTCCGTTCACGGGGCGCTGCTCCGTAGACCGGCGACTTTATCGCCGGTCGAGTCCGCAACCAAGACCTCGCGACATACCCCGTTGACCCGCACGGGCATAAAGTGCCCGTGCTACGAAACAGCGCCGGATCAATCCGGCTTGCGGACCTGCGCGCTCCAGCCCCGTTCACGGGGCGCTGCTCCGTAGACCGGCGACTTTATCGCCGGTCGGGTCCGCAATCCAAACCCTACCTGCGCCGATCGCCGGTCAAGCCCGTACCGAGACCTCGTCACATACCCCGTTGACCCGCACGGGCATAAAGTGCCCGTGCTACGGAACAGCGCCGGATCAATCCGGCTTGCCGACCCGCGCGGTCCGCTCCGTTCACGGGGCGCTGCTCCGTAGACCGGCGACTTTATCGCCGGTCGGGTCCGCAACCGAGACCTCGTCACATACCCCGTTGACCCGCACGGTCCAGCCCCGTTCACGGGGCGCTGCTCCGTAGACCGGCGACTTTATCGCCGGTCGGGTCCGCAACCAAGACCTCGCGACATACCCCGTTGACCCGCACGGGCATAAAGTGCCCGTGCTACAGAGCAGCGCCGGATCAATCCGGCTTGCCGACCCGCGCGGTCCAGCCCCGTTCACGGGGCGCTGCTCCGTAGACCGGCGACTTTATCGCCGGTCGAGTCCGCAACCGAGACCTCGTCACATACCCCGTTGACCCGCACGGGCATAAAGTGCCCGTGCTACGGAACAGCGCCGGATCAATCCGGCTTGCCGACCCGCGCGCTCCAGCCCCGTTCACGGGGCGCTGCTCCGTAGACCGGCGACTTTATCGCCGGTCGGGTCCGCAACCGAGACCTCGTCACATACCCCGTTGACCCGCACGGGCATAAAGTGCCCGTGCTACGAAACAGCGCCGGATCAATCCGGCTTGCCGACCCGCGCGGTCCGCTCCGTTCACGGGGCGCTGCTCCGTAGACCGGCGACTTTATCGCCGGTCGAGTCCGCACTGGCGATCCTGTAGGCCCAACCGGGGATGCCCCAGGGACGAACCCAGGGGGCATCCCCGGGGGTAGCCTTCCGGCTACCCGGGCCATATTCGCCCGGCCCCTCGCTTGCGCTTGGGGCGCGGCCAGGACCGGGCCACGCCGTCTTTCGCGCCTCGGCCCGGCAGAGTTCCCCCCACCGGGCATTTCCGGCCTTCTTGGAAAGTCGTGGGACGCCACTAACCGAAAACCGTTGTTCCTGTTGCGGTTGTTCGGATTGTTCCTGTTGCGGGCGGCGCACCGCACGTTCCTCTCTTCATTGTTGAACGCGCCCCCACGCAACACACGGCGCACCTGTTGGCCCGGCCCTACCCATAGAGGCAATCCCGTAGGGGCCACCCTCGTGGTTGCCCCCAGGGCTGCCCCTACATGGTCTTGCCCAATGCATCCACCGTCTGCTTGATCCAGCCCCCCAGCAGCCGCCCCACCTCGGCCGCCATCGCCGCCGCGTGGCGGTACTGCCCCCCGGAAAGCCACTTCCAGCGGGCTGCCAGCCGCAGGTAGTGGCGCACCTTGTCCAGCGCCACGTCCGCCTGGCGCAACTTTTCCAACCGCTCCTTCCCCTTGCGGCCGTTGGCCTCGGTGATACGCTCGTAAAAGTCCAGCGCCGCATCCTGCAAGCGCTTGGTCACCACGAAGCGCTGGCTGCGGGGAAAGTCCAGCGTGCGCGGGATCAACCAGTCTAAGAAGTCGAACGTGCGGCTGAAAATGACCATCTGCTGGCCCATTATGCCCTCCCCGGCGCGGGGACCGGCAAGGCTGCCAAGACCGCCTGCCGCAGTCCCCACGTGTCGCCGTAACGCGCGTGATTGACCCACCCTTGCACCGAGGCGTCTACCTGCTCCAGGCTGACCTCCCCCGCGGCGTAGGCCGCCAGTAACCCTTTCAACCGCCGCCCGTAGGCGATGCCCTTGCGTCGCTTCAGCCGCCGGCGATCGGGAAAGACGACGAAACCCAGGAACGGGATGCCCTCCGCCACCGGGCGGGGATGGGCCTGCGCTTCGTGGATCGTCAGCCGGAAGCGGGCCAGCCGCTCCAAGATGGCCTCCCGCCACGTCCACAGCGTAGGCTTGTCGTCGGCGAAGCAGAGAAAGTCGTCCACGTAGCGCAGGTAGCCCTTGCAGCGCAGTTCGCGCTTGACGAACTGGTCGAAGGGATCCAGGTAGCAGTTGGCCCAGAATTGGCTGGTCAGATTCCCGATGGGTAAGCCCCGGGGGCGGCCGGCGGCGAAGAGACCGTCGCCCGGAAACCAGGCCATCGTGTACTCCTCGCTGAGCACCCCCACGCCGCTCTACAGGATGCGCTCGACCAGCCCCATCACGTCTGGATCGCCGATCACCCGCCCCAGGACGCTTTCGAGCACGGCGTGGTCAATGGAAGGAAAGAACTGGCACACGTCGCACTGCAGGACGTACCGGTATCTGCGGGCGAACTCCTGGCAGCGGTCCAGCGCCCGGTGCGTGCCCTTGCCGATCCGGTTGGCGTAGGAGTCGGCGATAAAGCGGCGCTCGAACGGCGGCCCGATCACGTTGCACAGGGCGTGGTGGACCACCCGGTCGCGGAAGGGGGCGGCGGAGATCAGGCGGCGCTTGGGTTCGTGAATGTAGAAAGAATCGTAAGGGCCGGGGCGATACGTCTTCCCCTGCAGTTCCTCCTGGAGTTGCAGCAAGTTGTCCTCCAGGTGGTACTCGAAGCGAGCGGCCGGCTCCCGGCCGCGTTTGCCGCGCGCCGCCCCGAGCCACGCCATGTACAGGTTGTACCAGGCACAGACTTCCTCGTAGAGATCGCTCATGGTGCCTCCCTTCATCCGTGAAAATCATCGCACTGTGCGCGACCTGATCCGCCAATCCTGCGCATCCGTGTTCTACACTCCCTTCATCCGTGAAAATCATCGCACTGTGCGCGACCTGATCCGCCAATCCTGCGCATCCGTGTTCTACACTCCCTTCATCCGTGAAACCTGTCGCGCTGCACGCGACCAGAGGGGGAGTACCCCCTCTGGACTCCCCCCTCAGATTCCAGAGTCCAGAGGTCCGGATTCCAGAGGGGCCAGAGGTCAGAGGTGGACGGGGGACGCCACTAACCGAAAACCGTCGAGCCTGACGCGGCTGACCGGATCGCTCCTGAGGCGGGCGGCGCACCGCACGCCCCTCTCTTCATCGAAGAACGCGCCCCCACGCAACACACGGCGCACGCTGCCTTCCAGATCGTCGTCGCCCCGGTAGCCCTTGTAGCTCTCCTCCCACTTCGTCCGGCACCACTCCCACACGTTCCCACTCAGGTCCTCCACCCCATACGGGCTGGCCCCGCCCGGAAAACACCCCACCGCACTCGTCGTCCCAATCCCCGTCTCATCATAGTTCGCCCGATTCGGGTCGGGATCGTCCCCCCACGGGTACCGCTGTCCGCCCACACCACGCGCCGCCTTTTCCCATTCCGCCTCCGAAGGCAAGCGCACAGCGATACTCTGGGCTTCCACACGCCGGACTTCAACTTGCCCACCGCGCCAGACCTGCCATTCGCCATTTGCGATCTGCTCCTGGAGCCAGCGGCAGAACGCCACCGCCTCGTACCACGTCACTCCCACCACCGGGTGATTGGGCAGGTTGAACGGATCGCCGTAGCCCCTTGGCTCCGTCCGCCCTCCTTGTTCCTTCCACTTCCATCCTGCCTTCGTCCAGTACCGCTGCTCTCGGTACCCTCCTGCCTCCACAAATACCGCGAACTGGGCATTGGTCACGGGATAGCGGCTGATCAGATAGCCTTCAGTTATGCGCTCGTTGCGGTGCTGCTCTTTGCCCTCCCCCATCAGGAACGGCCCGGGGGGCACATAGCACCACAGGACGTCCGGCAGGCCCGTTCCGGGATCCACCCCCACCCCCGGCCGTGGGTCGCCCAGTTTCGCCAGCGCCCGGCCGGCCGCGGCGCGCTCCACCGGGCTCAGCCGGCCCAGCCCCAACAAGCCTGCCAGCCGATCTCGCACTCGCTCCGCCAGGTCTCGCCCCAGCGCGCTATCCTGCACCCGGTTCAGCCCCATCTCCACCAGGGCCTCCCCCGCCAGCCAGACCTTGCGCCAGGCCACCTCTGCGTCCACTTTCGCTCCCGGACACAGTTCGCCGACCAGCGCCAGCGGCTTGTCGGTGTCTCCACCCAGGTACACCAGCCGCCCCACCGCCAACAGCACCACCTCCCGCCAGAAGGCTCCCGCCTCTACCGCTTCCGCCGCCCGCCTGGCAAACTCGGCCTGCGTCGAGAGGTGTGCTCCGGCCAGGTATTCCTGAAACGTCCGGTGGGGAAAGGTGTACACTTCCGGTGCGCGCTCCAACAACAGCCCCGCCCGCAACCTCATGGCCTCGATCACCTGGTGCGCCCAGTCGCGGTTTTCGTCCGGGTGCAACGCAGCCAGCGCCTTCTCCAACTGCAACTCGCCGATGTCCGCCAGCCCTTCGCCCTCCCTGGCTCCGCCCGCCCGGTGGACGTCAAAGGCCACCTGCCACAGCACCCGCTTGAGGTCCACGTCGGTCCGCCCTGCCTCCAGCAGAAGTTGGCGCAGGCGGGGCCCCTCTCCCTCCGCCCCGGCCTTGAGCTGCTCCCACCGCCACAGCAAGATGTCCATCGTTTCCTCGTACAGCAAGGCGCGCGCGTCGGGCAGCCGCCCCTTGTGGGTGTGGACGAGCGCCATGACCGTCAGGAGCAGCGGGTTGGGCGCCAGCCGCCACAGGTCGGGCCGGTGCACCGCCTCCCGCAGCCGCCGGGCCAGGCCATCGGCATCTTCCGCCTTCACCACCCCCAGGCGGGCCAGCTCGACGTACCAGGCCCCGATGAAGCGGTCTATCCTCTCCTCGTCGAAGGGGGCCAGTTCGAAGGCGGGCACCCCCTCCAGCCGCCAGGCCGCGTCCTGGTAGGAGAGAGTGCGGCAGGTGACCACGGCGCGACTCCGCGGGTAGCGCCCGGCGAAGGCGACCACGGCGTCGCGCACGAACGTACGCTGCGCTTTCGTAGGGATCTCGTCCAGGCCGTCCAGCAGGACGATGGCACTGCCCTGCTCCAGAGCCTGGTGCAGCGGTTCCGCGGCGAACGCCAGGTTCTGAGCCTGCAGCCGGCCGGCGAGAAAGTCCCATAGGTGGCAGGGTTCACCCGCCCTGGTCCCCTGCGGCTGGCAGCGGGCAAAGTCCCGCAAGGTCACGCAGATGGGTATGGCGCCCCTCTCTTTCGCCGGCCAGCCAGGGAGTCGAATCTGTCGTTCGATCTCCATCCCCAGGCCCTGGGCGGCCAGGCAGAAGGCCAGGTAACTGACGAAGGTGGACTTGCCGGAGCCTGGGTCGCCCAGGATGACCAGGCGACGGTTGCTGATCGTCGCCTCCAGGACGCCGAGGGGGCGAGTTTCACGTTCCTCGAGCCGGGCGCGCCGTCCCCGCCCCTTCTTCTCTTTCTCGGTGAGGGGCACCTGCGTCTTCGTGTCCAGGTCTACGTAGACCTGGGCCAGTTCCAGGCGCTGCTGGCCGCCGGTGGGGTCGCTGGCCCCCACGTCCACCCCGCGCAGGGGCAGGTGCCGGCAGGTGGCGACCAGCACCTGGCGATAGATACGCAGCGCTTCCGCCGGATCCCGGGTTGGCGGGCCGACGTAGACGTTGCCCTGCACGTTGCCGCCCACCGCCACCCCACCCGCCCCGGCGGCTATCGCCCCCGGCCCCTGGGCGACGGCTCCCGAGCCTTCCACGCCCGCCTGTCCACCAGGCGCGGCCCCCTGCGGCGCGCCGCAACTCGAACAGAAACGGGCCCCGTCGGGCAATTCGGTCCTGCAATGGACGCAGTGCTTCATCGTCCACCTCCTACGCATACCGGCATGCGCACTCTCAGGAGAAGTGACCTGAGCAACAGCAGGCCCGCACGGGCATAAAGCGGGCCCGCAACCCAGACCTCGTCACAGTACCCCGTTGACCCGCACGGGCATAAAGTGCCCGTGCTACGGAACAGCGCCGGATCAATCCGGCTTCCAGACCGGTGCGCTTCAGCCCCGTTCACGGGGCGCTGCTCCGTAGACCGGTGATTCATCGCCGGTCGGGCCCGCAACCGAGATCCTACTTGCGGCACCCTGAAGTCCCCCCCTGCAAAAGCCAGGCCCTGCGGGCTGAGTTACCAGCCCCGCAGGGGCTTTGCTCTTTCAGCCCGGTGCTTCAGCGCCGGGCTTCAGCGCCGGGCACGGTCGCCGATCATTTCCTGTCCTTCTCTTCGCCGCTACGCACGCTGCTGCGGCTGTGGTCGCCCACCACGTTCCCGTCGCCGGTGATGATGGTGCCGCCCCGCACATCCCCGCCCACCGCCACCCCCCCAGCCCCCGCCGCCACCGCCCCCGAGCCCTGGGCAATCGCGCCGGAACCCTTCAACTCGGCCCTGTAGATCGTGCCACCGGCCGCCGCGTGCGCCTGCGCCGCCTCTTCGTACTCGGCCAGCATCCCCTTCAGCCGCGCGGCGAACTCGGCGTCGGCCGCCACTTCGGCGTCCAGCGCCTGTTCCAGCGGCTTCTGGTAGGTTTCCGGGGCCTCAGGGAACTCGGCGGCGGTCTCGGACTTCTTGCGGCCGACCCGCTCCAGCACCATGCCGAACATCTCTTTGGCCTTTTCCAGCGCCGTAGGGCCGACCTCCTTCGCCATTTCGACCCCCTTGTCCAGGGCGTACTTGCCCAGGATCATAACGATGGGTGTGATGATCGGATCCATGTTGCGCTCTCCTTTCTACAAGTGATCGCCTGCCACCAATGGCGCACCCTCCAGGCGCGCTCCCTTCCGCTCCACAGGGATCGCCAGATCCCGCCACCCACCGTGGGATCTGGCGATCCAACGGGAGCAGGACAGGGTAACGAGAACAAGGCAAGGCAACGTAAGGTGGTTTTTATTGCACTCCGACCTCAGTATAGCCCAACCTGGCACGCAAGTCAACAGAGGTGATTTGTGGCGAGCATCGCCTTGCATGGGACGCCCCCGGGACGGGGGCTGTGAGCCTTGCAGGGGGAAGTCAACACAGGCGACTTGGGGCGAACATCGCCTTGCATGGGACGCCCCCGGGACGGGGGCTGTGAGCCTTGCAGGGGGAAGTCAACACAGGCGACTTGGGGCGAACATCGCCTTGCATGGGACGCCCCCGGGACGGGGGCTGTGAGCCTTGCAGGGGGAAGTCAACACAGGCGACTTGGGGCGAACATCGTCTTGCATGGGACGCCCCCGGGACGGGGGCTGAGAGCTTTGTATGGGGAAGTCAACAGAGGTGATTTGTGGCGAGCATCGTCTCGCATGGGACGCCCCCGGGACGGGGGCTGAGAGCTTTGTATGGGGAAGTCAACAGAGGCGACTTGTGGCGAGCATCGCCTTGCATGGAGCGCCCCCGTCCCGGGGGCTGAGAGCTCTGTATGGGGAAGTCAACAGAGGCGACTTGTGGCGAGCATCGCCTTGCATGGAACGCCCCCGGGACGGGGGCTGAGAGCTCTGTATGGGGAAGTCAACAGAAGCGACTTGTGGCGAGCATCGCCTTGCATGGGACGCCCCCGGGACGGGGGCTGAGAGCTCTGTATGGGGAAGTCAACAGAGGCGACTTGTGGCGAGCATCGCCTTGCATGGGACGCCCCCGGGACGGGGGCTGAGAGCTTTGTATGGAGAAGTCAACTTTCGTGTTTTTCGCGAGATTTCGTGCCTTTCGTGGTCCAAATGCCCTCCCCACAGCAAAGTAGGTGATCGGCAAACTGGCCCTGCTGTGCTGGAGGCGCTGCCAGGGTTACCGGCGCGACCACGGCTACACCCACCTGGCGGTGATGGAAAACTGCACCGGTGGCCAACACCCGCTACCAGGCCCGGCTGATGGGCGTGACGCCGGTCAAGATGGTGCCTTTGAACCCACTCGTCTCGGCGCTCACCCTGCTCCAGGCCAGGTTGCACGGCCTGAGTGCGCGGGTACCGCCACTGTTGGGATGACGGGCCTGTCAGCGGCCGGGCTGCCCACCCTCCTCCTGCGTCAGCACCCGCCGCAGCACCTTGCCGACCATCGTCTTGGGCAAGGTCGTGCGGAACTCGACGTGCCGGGGCACCTTGTAGCCCGCCATGCGCTCGCGGCAGTAGGCCCGGATTTCTTCCGCCGTCGCCTGCTGCCCCTCCCGCAGCACGATCCACGCCTTGACCGCCTCCCCGTGCCGCTCGTCCGGCACCCCCGCCACGCTCACTTCCGCCACCGCCGGGTGGGTGGCGATGACCTCCTCCACCTCGCGCGGCCACACCTGGAAACCGCTGGCCTTGATCACGTCCTTCTTGCGGTCCACGATGAACAGGTAGCCATCCTCGTCCAGGTAGCCCAGGTCGCCCGTGTATAGCCAGCCACCCCGGATCATGTTCGCCGTCTCGGTCGGGCGCTCCCAGTAGCCGGCCATCAGGTTGGGCGCCCGCATCAGCACCTCGCCCACCTGGCTCGCCGGCAGGCTGCCCTCGCCGGTGTCGGCGTCCGCGATCCGCACGACGACGTCGGGCACGGGGATGCCGGTCGAGCCCTCCTTGTAAGCGCCGCGCACCGGGGAGACGACGGCGGCCAGCATGGACTCGGTCAGCGCGTAGGCCTCCAGCAAGCGCCCCCCCGTCAGCGCTTCGAAGCGATGCTTCGTCTCCGCCATCAGCGGCGCCGCGGCCGAGTAGCACACCTTCAACGACGTAAAATCCGCCTTGCCGGACTGCACCTTGGGATGGTTGAGCAGCGCGATGAACAGCGAGGGCACGCCGTGCAGCATGGCCGGGCGCTCCTTCTCGATCGTCGCGATCAAGTCGTCCAGGTCGCGGGGGTTGGGGACCAACGCGAGGGGGTAGTGGCCGACCAGGGCCGCGTTCGTGCACATGTTGCCATACACGTGGAACAGGGGCATGAGCATAATGACGACGTCGTCCCAGTCCACCAGCACCGTGCTGGCATAGGCGTGCAACTGCATGGCCGACATGACGATCGCCTGGTGCGTGCCCAACGCCGCCTTGGGCTCCCCGGTCGTACCGCCGCTGAACAAGAGTAGCGCCGGGTCCTGAGGGCCGACAGGCACGTCCGGTCGCGGAGCACCCGCGTGCTGCCGCAGCAGGTCGCTCATCCACAGGTCACCTGCCTGAAGGCTGATCCGGTAGCCCTCCTTCTTCTCCTTGAGCAGCGTGAACAGCAGGCGCAAGGGGGCCGGGAGAAACTCTTTGATGTTGGTGGCGATCACGCGGCGCACCTGCGTGCGCGGCTGCAGCGCCTTGATCTTGTCGTAGAACGGGGTGAGCACCACCACCGTCTCGGCGCTGCACTCGTTCAACATCTGCTCCAGTTCCCGCTCGGTGTACAGGGGATTGAGCGGGGCGACGATGGCACCTGCCTTCCACGCGCCGAGTTCGCCGATCAGCGCCTGCGGGGAATTGGGCAGCAGCAGCGCCACGCGCTCCCGTTTCTGGACCCCCCCGGCCGCCAGGGCGGCCGCAAAAGCGTCGCTCAAGCGGTCCAGCGCCGCGTATGGCATGCGGGCGCCCTTGAAGATCAGCGCCGTGTGGTCCGGCCGCTGGCACGCCGTGTCGTGCACCACGTCGAGCATCGTGCTCTCAGGGTACGGCTGCAACGTGTGCGGCATACCGGGGTCGTAACTCTTCAACCAGGGTTTCTCGTCCACGTTGGGTTCTCCTTTGCGTGTGTTACCCTTGCGAAGGCTGCCCTATGGCCTTCGCAAGGGTTTCAAGATGCTCACTCCTTGACTTCCGGTGCGGCTGTTCCCCACTCCCGGACCACCAACGGCAGGTAAATCTTGTGCCCGACGACCGTGCGCAGCGCGATCTGGCCAGCGTGCGCCGGGCTGTAGGCCGAGGTAACGGTCAACGCCACCCGGTCCTGGTCTCCCGCCGCCGCGTCCAGGGGAATGCTCACCACCAACGATGCGTCTACCCCCTGCTGTGGCAGCAGGAGCGCACTGTGCGTGACGGGCAGCGTCGCCACCCAGGCCGCCTCCCCCAGCGCCAGGTCGTAAGTGTCGCTCAGCGTGCCGATGTTGGCGACGCTCACCGTGTGGGTAACGGACTCCCCGGGTTCTCCAAAGCGCAAGCCCCGGCCTGAGAGGAGGGAGTTGTAGGAAGCACACGGGTCCAGGTAACTCAGGACGCCATCCATTACGGTGCGCCGGTCGGCGGCGCTGTTGATGCCCTCGAAGCCGAAGGCCAGGTAGACCATCCGGTACGTCCCGTCCGCGTAGGCGGTGGCCCCCCAGTCCCCGTCGGGGTAGCGGAAGAGCCCTACCCCATCGCCGGTCACACCGATGTCGCTCGGGTAGCGCTGGTTGTTCGCCCCGTCACCCCCCTGGATGCTGACGTTCACACCACCCATGAAACTAGTACCCGCCAGTTGCCGGTAACCGCTATCGTCCTTCAGGTAGTCAGCGTGAAGGTAATCGCGATAGAAGGGCGGCTCGCCGGAGCGCGCCACGTCCCACCCGACGTCCTGCCCGCTCAGGAACAGCCTGCCCCCACCATCCAGGTAGGCCGTCAATGCCCCCTGATCGGAACGCGTCAGCGTATAGTCCCAGTCCCGCCCCGTCAGCCACACCACCCCGTGGTACTGGCCCAACACCTCCCGCGGCGGGCCGTCCCGGTCGTCCGGCACCCGCCACAGGTCGTACCCCACCCCCAACTCCTCCAGCGTGCGGGTATAGTACGCCTGGTCCTGGTACGCGTTCCCCTTGTCGTCGTAGTCGTCGTCCACCACCAGCACGCACGGCGTCGGCCACAGCGCGAAATCCTCCTCCACGTCCCGCTCCACCACCACCGTGCGCGTGGCCGGGTAATGGAACGGAGCGCTCACCGCCATCCCATACGTGCCGCTGAACACCGTCGCACTGTAGACGCCGGTCGGGGCGGAGATCGCCGCGTAGCCCTCGAACTGAACCGTGGCACTAAGTGGCAGCCCGCTGGCCGCATCGCTCACCATCCCGCTGACGGTGAACGTGGATTCCGGGCACGACGGGTTCAGATAGGTCAGCACACGTCTCATCACGGTGCGCCGGTCGGCGGCGCTGCTGATCCCTTCGAAGCCGAAGGCGAAATAGACCGCCCGGTACGTCCCATCCGCGTAGGCGGTGGCCCCCCAGTCCCCGTCGGGGTAGCGGAAGAGCCCTACCCCATCGCCGGTCACGCCGATGTCGCTCGGGTAGCGCTGGTTGTTCGCCCCGTCACCCCCCTGGATCGTGACGTTCACGCCGCTCATAAAGCCAGCGCCCGCCAGTTGCCAGTAGCCACTTTTGTCGCGCAGGTAGTCGGCGTGCAGATAGTCGCGGTAGAAGGACGGCTCACCGAAGCGAGCCACGTCCCACCCGACGTCCTGCCCGCTCACGAACAGCCCGCCCCCACCCTCCAGGTAGGCCGTCAATGCCCCCTGATCGGAACGCGTCAGCGTAGTGTCCCAGTCCCGCCCCGTCAGCCACACCACCCCGTGGTACCGGCCCAACACCTCCAGCGGCGGGCCGTCCCGGTCGTCCGGCACCCGCCACAGGTCGTACCCCACCCCCAACTCCTCCAGCGTGCGGGTATAGTACGCCTGATCCTGGTACGCGTTCCCCTTGTCGTCGTAGTCGTCGTCCACCACCAGCACGCACGGCGTCGGCCACAGCGCGAAATCCTCCTCCACGTCCCGCTCCACCACCACCGTGCGCGTGGCCGGGTTGTGGAACGGCGCACTGACCGTCATCCCATACCTCCCGCCGAGTACCGCCGCGCTGTAAAAGCCGCTCGGGGCGGCGATGGCGGGGTAGCCCTCCAACTGCACCGTGGCGCTGAGCGGCAACCCGCTGGCCGCGTCGCTCACCATCCCACTGACGGTGAACGTGGGGATCGGCACCAGCAGAAAGCCCAGTCGCACGCCGGTCCCGGTCAAGATGGCGAAGCCCGTGAGCGTGTGCGTGTAGTAGCCATAGGCGGAGGCGGCGATGGTATAGACGCCACCGGGCAAGGCGAGGGCATACGCGCCGGATGCGTCGGTCGTGGCGCTGAAGAAGCCGTCCTGGCTCGACGCCGTCACCGTAGCGCTCAACGGTGCGCCGGTCACCGCACTGGCGACGGTGCCGCTGAGCGTGCGTACCGGCCTGGCCAGGTGCACGAAGGTCGCCAGGCTGGCGCGCACGTACTCGGCAAAGTATGCCAGGTTGAGCGTGCTGAGCCGGTCGCCGGTCGTGTGATAATTGGCATTCCAGTCGCGCGGCTCGGCGAGTTGCTCGCTGGGATTGTAATAGTCTTCTATCGCCAGCAGCGCCGCGTACCCCCGATCCCAGAAGCGGGCATGGTCGGAGAAGCGGGCACCGTTCTCGACGACCTGAGGCTCCAGATCGAGGCCATACACAGCCACTACGGCGGCGAAGAGGTCGGCCAGCGCATCCGAGTCGTCCTCCACACTGGGGAGTTGGGAGTGCAGGTCTATGGCCGGGCCACCCCTGGCGTCCCAGGCAATCATGTCGAGGTTGAGCACGCCCAGGATGTCCTCCCCGGCGTTGGCCACGTCGCGGGCGTAATAGTAACTACCCCACATGCCCTGCTCTTCGCCGGTGAAGAAGACGATGCGCACCGTGTACGCCAGGTCCACGTCCGCCAGCAGGTCAGCCGCCACCATCAGTGCCGCCGCGCCGCTACCGTTGTCGTCAGCGCCGGGGGCCGGGTTGTGAGGCGACCCGGCTGCCCGCGAGTCGAGGTGGGCGGTGAGCAGGACGATCCGCTCAGGGTACACCCGGCCCCGCTTCTCGCCGATCACGTTGCGCAGCGCATAGCCCGACAGCGTATAGTCGTGGTAGCGCACGTCGTAGCCCAGCCCCTGCAAATGCTCGTAGACGTACTGCGTAGCCTTGGCGATTGGCTCGCCGCTGTAGGTGTAGCGGGTGGTCAGCAGGTAGGGCTGGCCGCCGATAGAGACGGGCCATTCGCCACTGAGACCCCCGTCGTATCCGGCGACGGTGTCGGCGGTGATGCGGGCGAGCAACCCGGCAACCAACGGGTCGTAAGCAGGGGCCGTGGGAATGGCGCCGGTGCTGCGCGGCGTGAGCACGACCGAGTCCGGGCCGAGTGGGACAGCGTGCAACCCCACGTCGTCCACCGCCTGGACCATCAGCCCCGCCCGCCGCCGGGCCACGGCCTGGTGGCCGTCGTCGTAGAGCATGGTGAAGGCGGACGCCGCCTGCTCCAGCATGGGGGGCTGGCCACTCTCGACCAGGTAATAGACCGCGTCCCGCGCATCCGCGTCCAGCACGCTCAGCGCCAGGCCCAGCGCACGTACCTGGCCCTGTTGCTCAGGCGTGAGCACGGCCAGCAGGTAATCGGTGCCTGGCGCTGTCAGATGCGCGTATACCGGTATGCCCAGCGCGTCCACACGCACCAGGTCTTCGAATCCGGCCAGGTCAATCCGGACCAGAGCCGGCACGTCCAGACGCTGGGCCAGGCCGGGCACGGCCAGCACCAGCAAGGCCAACCCCAGTCCGAACAACACGGAAATCAAGATTCTGCGCATGGTCATCCCTCCAGGTGGAGACCAGTATAACCCAATCGGGATGGGGTGTCAAAGGGATTGCGCAATCTTGCGGTCGGCCACCGACATCGGCAACGCGTCCAGTTCAGCGAGCGTCACCCAGCGGAAGGCGGCGCAGTCCAGGCAGCGGGGCTCCCCCGCCACCAAACAGCAGTGGAAGGCGTACAGCGTCATGCGAAAGTGGGTGTAGGCGTGCTTGACCACGGCCACCTGCTCCCCCACCTGGACCTCTACCCCCAGTTCCTCGCGGATTTCGCGGGCCAGGCACTCCGCCAGCGTCTCCCCCTCCTCGCGCTTGCCGCCGGGGAACTCCCACAGCCCGCCCAGCATGTCGCCGGCCTTGCGCTGCGCCACCAGCAGGCGGCCACCAGCACCCTCACCACCGGCGCGCGTGATGACGGCGGCGGCCACGTCGTAATGGGGGATGCGCCGGCGTGGGCTGCGCACCGGCAGCATCTCCGGGTCTCCCTGCGCGCGGGCCTGGCACAACTCGCCCAGGGGGCAGCGGTCGCAGCCGGGCGCGCGGGGCGTGCACACGGTGGCCCCCAGTTCCATCAGCGCCTCGTTGAAGGCGCCCGCCCGCCCTGACGGGAGAAGGCTCGCGGCCAGCGACTCCAGTTGCCGCTGTGTGCCGGGCCGGGTCACATCCTCTCGCACTGCGAAAGCGCGGCACAGCACTCGCCGGGCGTTCCCGTCCACGGCGGCCACGTCCTGCCCGCAGGCGATGGAGGCGACCGCCCCGGCGATGTAGCGGCCCATCCCCGGCAGGGCTGATAGCCCCTCGAACGTAGCAGGAAGTTGGCCATCGTGCGCGGCCACCACCTGCCGGGCTGCCGCGTGGAGGTGGCGCGCGCGCGCATAGTAGCCCAGCCCCTCCCACGCCTTGAGTGCCTCCTCCAACGACGCCTCCGCCAGGGCCTGCACGGTGGGGAAACGGGCCAGGAAGCGCTCGTAATAGGGCACGACCGTCTCGACGCGCGTCTGCTGGAGCATCACCTCCGCCACCCAGGCGCGGTAAGGGGTACGCCCCCGCCGCCACGGCAGGTCACGCGCGGAGCGGGCGAACCAGTCCAGCAACCGCGCCACAAAGGCGGCACGGAATTGGGGATCGGGTGTGGGGAAAGTGTCTGGCACGTGTAATATGTGGTACAGATCGGCAAACAGTGCGTACTATAAAGCCAAGTCAAACGGCAGATTGCTGATGTCACATAACCGTTTGCCCTTAACCAATTTCGGATTTAGGGCGATTATAGCCCAACCTCCAGTTTGCGCAATGCGCCGCTTTCTGTTATCATCTAAGGCTGAGGGCGGGCATGAAAATCGGCATCATCTCGGACACTCACGATCACTTGCGCAATCTGAAGGCAGCGCTTGAGGCGCTCCAGGCTGAGGGTGTGACCACGATATGCCACTGCGGCGACGTCTGCGGGCCTGAAATTGTCCAGGCACTGGCAGGCTTCGACGTGTGGGTCGCGGAGGGGAACGTGGATCGCCAACTGGGGCTGACGCAGGCCGTCAAACAGATGCTCAAGCCTGGCCGGCTGGCCTGGTTCCATAGACCTGCGCTCGATGGAGTCTCGCTGGCGATGGTCCATGGAGACGACGAGGAAGCGCTAGGTAGCCTCATCACCTCCGGCCAATACGCCTACGTGTTGCGCGGGCACACGCACCGCCGGCAGGACAAAATGGTCGGCCACACGCGCGTCATCAACCCCGGCGCTCTGGGCGGCACGCGCTGGCAGAGCCGTTCCTTCTGCATCCTCGACCTGGCGACCGGCGAGGCCCACTTCGTGGAACTATGATGGCTGACGACCCGTTTCGCTTCTCGACCACGCTGGAGGTACGCTGGCGCGACCTGGACCCACTGGGCCACGTCAATAACGCCGTCTACTTCACCTACCTGGAACAGGCCCGCATCCATTACCTGCACGAGTTGGGCATCGGCTCGCGCGACCCGGCCGGCATCGGCATCATCCTGGCCGAGGCCAGTTGCCAGTTCAAGTCGCCGCTGGAGTTGGGCGAGCGCGTGACGATCCGCGCCAGGATAAGCGAGTTGCGTAACTCCAGTTTTGTCTTCGAGTACCGGCTGGAAGGGGAGGATAGCCGGCTGGTCGCCACGGCCCGCTCAGCGCAGGTCTGTTACGATTACCAGGCTCAGCGCCCCATCCCCATGCCCGACGAGTGGCGCCGGACCATCAGCGCTTACGAGGCAGGCGTGTGACTGGGTACTGGAAGTTGGAAGTTGGATGTTGGATGCTGGATACTGATAACTGATCACTGATCACTAATTACCGATCACCGATCACCGATCACTAGTCACCGGACAGGGGGACCATTCATGGCTACCGTACAACCTCTGAGTGCAGAACAACTCTATCGGACGTGCGACCCGTCCCAGTTCGACTTTGAGACGACGGCCACACTGGAAGAGCTCAGCGAGACCCTGGGCCAGGAGCGAGCCGTGGACGCGATCCACTTTGGCATCGGCATCCAACGCGAGGGCTACAACCTGTTCGCCCTGGGTCCCAGCGGCACCGGCAAGCGTACCACCATCAACCGGTTTCTCGAGCAGAAAGCCGCCGCGCAGCCGACCCCTTCCGACTGGTGCTACGTCAACAACTTCGAGCAGCCCCACCAACCGCGCGCCCTGCGGCTGCCGCCAGGACAGGGCATCGTACTGCGCAAGGACATGGAGCAGTTGGTCGAAGAACTGCGCACCACCATCGCGAGAACCTTCGAAAGCGAAGACTACCGCACACGCCGGCAGGAAGCCGAGGAGGAGTTCAAGGAACACCAGGAGAAAGCCTTCAACGAAATTCAAAAGGCCGCCCAGGGGCACAACATCGCCCTGCTCCGCACTCCGGCGGGGTTGGCCTTCGCGCCCCTGCGCGAGGGGGAAGTCATCAGCCCGGACGAGTTTCAGAAACTGCCGGAGGAAGAGCGCAAGCGGTTCGAAGAGGATATATCCAACCTCCAGGAACAACTGCAGAAGACGCTGCTCCAGGTCCGGCAGTGGGAACGGGAAGCGCGGGACAAGGTCAAGGAACTGGACCGCCAGGTGGCGGCCTTTGCGGTGGGCAGCCTGATGGACGAACTGCTCGTCAAGTACGCCCCACTGCCGGAGGTGGTGGATTACCTGAACGGTGTGCAGCGGGACGTAGTCGAGAACGTGGAGCAACTCCGTACCACCGAGGAGCCCCCCCAGGTCATGGGCATGCCGTTGCCTCCTTCGCTGGCCGGCGCTCCCCTGTTCCGCCGCTACCAGGTGAACGTGCTCGTAGACCACAGCCAATCCCAGGGCGCGCCGGTGGTCTACGAGAGCAACCCGACCTACGACAACCTCAGCGGGCGCATCGAGCACATGGCCCAGATGGGCGCGCTGGTGACCGACTTTAACCTGATCAAGGCCGGCGCGTTGCACCGTGCCAACGGCGGCTACCTGATCCTGGATGCGCGCCAGGTGTTGCTGCAACCCTACGCCTGGGACGGCCTCAAGCGCGCCATCCGCGCGCGCGAGATGCGCATCGAGCCCCTGGGCCAGGCCCTGAGCCTGATCAGCACCCTCAGCCTGGCTCCCCAGCCCGTCCCGCTGGACGTCAAGGTGGTCCTGATCGGCGAGCGGCTGCTCTACTATATGCTGTACCAACTCGACCCCGACTTTGGTGAGCTGTTCAAGGTCGAGGCCGACTTTAACGAGGAGATGCCGCGCACCGCGGAGAACAACCGGCTGTACGCCCGGCTGATCGCCACCATCGCGCGCCGGGAGGAGTTGCGCCCTTTCGACCGCGGAGCCATCGCCCGCGTCATCGAGCACAGCGCACGCTTGTCTGGGGACGCCGAAAAACTCTCCGTTCACCTCCTGAGCATCTCGGACCTGCTGCGCGAGGCGGACTATTGGGCGAGCGTGGCCGGCAACGGAGCCGTGACCACAGGCGACGTGCAGCGCGCCATTGACGCCCAGATTCACCGGGCCGACCGCTTGCAGGAACAGGTCCAGGATCAAATCCGCCGCGGCACGATCCTGATTGACACGACCGGCGCGCGCGTGGGGCAGGTCAACGGCCTCTCAGTCGTCGGCTTGGGCCACTATGCCTTCGGGCAGCCCAGCCGCATCACCGCCCGCGTCCGCATGGGCGAAGGCAAGGTGGTGGACATTGAGCGCGAGGTCGAACTGGGCGGCCCCATCCATTCGAAGGGGGTGTTCATCCTGTCGAGTTTCCTGGGTGCCCGCTACGCCGCCGAGCGCCCCCTCTCCCTCTCCGCCAGCCTGGTGTTCGAGCAGTCCTACGGCAGTGTAGAGGGAGATAGCGCCTCGATGGCGGAACTGTGCGCGCTGCTCTCGGCGCTGGCACAGGTGCCCGTCAAGCAAGCGTGGGCCATGACCGGCTCCGTCAACCAGCACGGCGAGGCTCAACCGATCGGCGGCGTCAACGAAAAGATTGAGGGCTTTTTCGACGTCTGCCGGGCGCGCGGGCTGACTGGGGAGCAGGGAGTCATCATCCCCGCCTCCAACGTGCAGCACCTCATGCTGCGGCACGACGTCGTCGAAGCGGTACAAGCGGGTCGGTTCCACGTCTATCCGATGCGCACGGTGGACGACGCCATCGAACTCCTGACCGGCGTTCCGGCCGGCGAACGGGACGCGGAGGGGAATTTCCCCGAGGGGGGCATCAACCAACGCGTCGAAGCCCAACTGATAGAACTGGCCGAGAAACAACGTGCCTTCACTGCACCTCCCAAGGAGGCGCCTCAGGAAGAGAAAGCGCCTCAGGACGAGACGGGGGAGGAGAAGAAGTGAATTGCAGGGAAGGAAGGCAAGGATGAGGCGGATGAGTACATCCGAACAGGATGATGAGGCTGGCAGCCTCGTGGCGATTCGACACATCCTGGTCGCACTGGACGCTTCGTTTCACAGCCTGGCGGCATTGGAGGCCGCGGCCGAGCTGGCCGCCAGCCTGGAGGCCGAGATCCAGGGTCTCTTCGTCGAGGACGCCGCCCTGCTGCGCCTGGCCGGGCTGCCGGTGGCGCGGGAAATGCGCTACCCGTTCAGCAGCCCGGCACGGCTGGACCAGGTGCACATGGAGCGGGACCTGCGGGCACAGGCCGCGCAAGCGCGCCGGGCCCTGGCCACCGTCAGCGAACGGCGGCACGTCAAGTGGTCTTTCCGCGTCGTGCGCGGGGAGGTCACCCCAGAGGTGCTCGCGGCTGCGCTCGAGGCGGACCTGTTGACGCTGGGGAAAGCCAGCCGTCCACTCCTCCAGCGGGCCCGCCTGGGCTCCACCGCGCGGGCCGCGGCGGCCCGCGCCCCGTGTTGCGTACTCTTGATGCAACGTGGCGTGGATATTAAACCCCCCGTGGTGGTGACGTACGATGGCACCCCCGCCGCCCGCCGGGCGTTGGCGATGGCGGTTCACCTGGCCCACAAGGAGGCAGGCTACCTGACCATCCTGCTCCTGGCCGATACGCCGGAGGCAGTACAGCAGTTGCACGGTGAGGTCTCCACCCTGCTGCACGGACAGGGGCTCATCGTGCGCCAACGGCGGTTGATCGGGACGGGCGTAGCCACGTTGGCTCACGAAGTGCGGGCCGAGGGGAGCGGCGTATTGGTGTTGAGCGGCACCGTCCTATCCCAGGAGCCGCTCCAGGAACTGCTGGACGAGGTGGACTGCCCGGTGCTCCTGGTACGCCAGGCCCTGGTACGCCAGGCCCCCGATACACCAGGCTCTCACCCCGCCGGAGGAGAAACACAATGCCAACGCCCGAACCAATCGAACTGAGGCAGGCGGACTTTATCACCATTGATACCATTGGCCCACCGGGCCAGCGCACCTTCTATCTCCAGGCCGCCCAGGACGACCTGCTCGTCACGCTGATCATCGAGAAGGAGCACGCCGCCGCCCTGTCCGTCGCCGTCAGTGGCCTGCTGGAGCAACTGGGAGGGATCGAGGACGAACCGGAGCCCGCCAGTATGGACCTCATCCATCCGGTGGAGCCCCTCTTCCGCGTGGGCAAGTTGGGGCTGGGCTACGATCAAGACCTCGATCTGCTGGTGGTCGTGGCCGAAGAAGCGGCCACGGAGGAGACGCCAGAGCCTGCCAGGGTCCACATCTGGGCCAGCCGCGCCCACATGGCCGCCCTGGCCCACAAAGCCGCCGTCGCCGTCGCCTCGGGCCGTCCCACCTGTATTTTGTGCGGGGAAACGCTCGAGCCGGACAAGCAGCACGTCTGCACCAGGGGCAACGGCCGCAAGCACGTCTTCGAGGGTGACGAGGACAAGGCGTGAGGCATGGCGGCTGAGCCTGGCCCTGCGCTAGCCGTAGACGTGGAGCGCGCGGTACGGCTGCTCTCCCAGGGCCGCGTGACACTCGTAGGGCGGATCCTCGCCAGTTCCAACGCCATTTTCCTGGCCACCGTAGAGGACGAGGACCTGCGGGCGCTGGCGATCTACAAGCCGCGCCGAGGGGAGCGCCCGCTGTGGGATTTCCCCCGTGACTCCCTGTGCCTGCGGGAGATGGCCGCCTACGTCGTCAGCCAGGCCCTGGACTGGCCGCTCATCCCGCCCACCGTCCTGCGCGATGGCCCCTACGGCCCCGGCGCCCTCCAACTGTACATTGACGCTGACCCCCAGGCCAACTACTTTACCCTCCGCGACGGCCGCCTGCCCGACCTGCTCCCGGTGGCACTGTTCGACGTCCTGGTCAACAACGCCGACCGCAAGGGGGGCCACCTGCTCCTGGACCGGCAGGGCCGCGTGTGGGCGATTGACAACGCCCTGACCTTCAACGCGGAGCCCACACTGCGCACCGTAATCTGGGATTTTGCCGGGGAGCCGATCCCGGAGGAACACCTGGCCGGCCTGCACCAGTTGCAGAAACGGTTGGCCCGCCGGAGCACACTGCGCCAGGCGCTGGCCCGGCTGCTGGACGAGGGCGAAATCGGTGCACTGCAGGCACGCCTGGAAGAACTGCTGGAGCGCGCCACCTTCCCCTACCCCGACCCCACTCACCGCCAGGTCCCCTGGCCCCTGCTGTAATCAATCCATCAGGCTCTCCTCCGGTATCCTGAACGGCGGAACGTACCGGCCATCCACGTCGGTGAACCCATATTCCTGCGCCAATTCCCCCACCGTCAGCGTGCGCCCCGATTTCTGCATCACGTTGGGGTCGGCGGCCAGCGCCGCCACCGCCCGCCCGACGTACTCCACCGATTCGGTCTGCTCCACCTCCCCAGGGAGCGGGCGCCCGTGCGGCGGCTTGTTGCTCATCACCGCTTCCGTGCGCATCCAGCCCGGCGAGAGTGCGACCACGGCCACGTTGTACGCCCGCAGGTGCAGTCCGATCCCGTACGCCATGCGGTTGATGGCCGCCTTCGACACGTCGTACGGCACGTCGCCCAGGTACTTGCCCCGTGGGTCACGAAAGGTCGTGCTGACGATGAGGCCCTGCCGCCGGGGCACCATGAGCCGGGCCGCCAGGCGGCTGGCCGCATAGTGGGCGCGCACGCCCGCCTGGAACATCTTGTCCCACACCCACACCGGCTCCTCCCAGAACGACCAGTTGCCGAGCACGTTCTCGCTTCCTTTGCCCTCGTAGCCGCCCCACACGTTGTTCACCAGCACGTCGAGCCGGCCCTGCTCCCGCTCCACGCGCTCGAGCAGTGCTTCGACCTGGACATCCACCGTGTGGTCACAGCGCACCGGAATGCCCACACCCCCCCGCGCGGTGGCCTGCTCCGCCGTCTCTTCGACGGTGCCGGGCAGGTCGTCGGTCGTCGGCCCGCCGCGCACGCTGCGGCCGGTCACGTAGACCGTGGCCCCCTCTTCCCCCAGCACGAGCGCGATGCCGCGCCCCCCGCCCCGGCTGGCCCCGGTGACGACCGCTATTTTGCCCTTCAAGCGTTGCATGGTTTACCCCCAGCACAACGCGGCCACCTGCCGCAACCCAATCTGCTCTAACGCAAAGACGCAAGGGCGCAAAGACGCAAAGATGGTGCCGGCCCAGGACGGCCAATGCTCTCTGCGACTCAGCACCTCTGCGTCCCTACGTTGAGAAATTGCGTGATCTACGCAGAGTTTACAGGACAATTCTGTACTACCCAGCCTCGAAAATCTCCACTGCCTGTCGCAACCTGGCCAAGATATCCACGTCGAACGGGCAGCGCTCCACGCACTCGCCGCACTCGACGCACGCCGAGGCCTTGACCGGGAAACCCGCGTACCCGGACCTCAGGTCATCCGAGACTCCGCCGCGTGCCTGGTCCACGTACCAGAGGACCCACCCCACCTCGATGCCCTGCGGGCACGGCAGGCAGTGCTGGCAGTAGACGCACTGGCCCGCCAGGTAGTCGTGGAGGTTGGCCACCAATGGCGCTCACGTCCAGCCCGGTCCTCCCCAACTTGCGGTATTCCATGCTCATTTGCCTCCTTTGGTTAAACTCGTGTGTGGTGCAAAATATGACGGACGCCCCGCTTCAGCGGGGATTCCCCGGCTCAAGCCGGGTCTCCAGAGGTTCTCCTATCCCAACAGCGGTTGCTTGCCGTCAACGTCGGTAAAGCCATACTCAGGTCCCAGAGCACGTGTCTGCAGGATACGCCCCGTCTTTTCCATCCTGTCTGGATCAGTCGCCAAAGCGACCACTGCTCGGCCAGGGTATTCTACCGACTCAGTCCAACACCATTCTTCAGGAGGGGGAGTGTTATGAGCCATCACCGACTCTGTGCGCATCCAGCCAGGTATCAGTCCCACCACGGCAATGTTGTGCGCCCGGAGTTCATAGGCCATCCCGATCGTCATGTACCTGATCGCCTTCTTCGCTGTGTAGTAGAACAGACTGCCACCGGTGTACGGTTCCCAGTCCCACAAGGTGTTCGCCACAACCCCTTGGCGTTGTGACAACATCAGAGGGACTGCAAAGTAGGTGGTCACCATGGTAGACCATACACCCGCCGTGAGCATCTTGTTCCAACGTGAGAGTGACAACTCCCAGAATGGAGCGTCAAAGGCTTCATCATAATCTTCGTAGCCGCCCCACGCGTTGTTGACCAGGATGTCGAGGTGGTCGTGCTCTTGCTTTACGCGCTCGAATAATGCTTTGATCTCCGCTTCAGCCGTATGGTCACAACGGACAGGGATAGCGATGCCTCGGCGCGCGATGACTTGCTCTGCCGTGTCGTCAATGGTAGTGTCTGGCAGGTCCGGCCTCGTTGAAGCACCCCGTATGCTGCGCCCGGTCACGTACACGGTGGCCCCCTCTTCACCCAGCACGAGGGCGATACCACGCCCCGCGCCGCGACTGGCCCCCGTCACGACGGCGACCTTGCCTTTCAACCGTTGCATGGTTCACCTCCGTTTCCTTGTGCTTGCAGACAAAGCATACAAGTAGTATACACGATCCATTTGACATGTACTGTCATGTTTCTATACTTACTACGATCAGAATTACCGCTCGCCGCGGGCCACAGTCCGCGCATAGCCTGCCGGACTGTGGTTCGGCGGAAGCAGGGGGCGGGAAGCGGAAGCGGGAAGAGGAGAAATCCATGCGTGCCGACCGGCTACTTTCCATCCTATTGCTCCTCCAGGTCCACCGCCGCGTGACGACGCGCGAGATGGCGAAGCGACTGGAAGTATCAGAGCGCACCATCCACCGCGACATGGAAGCCTTGGGCGCAGCCGGGATCCCCGTGTTTGCGGAGCGTGGCGTGCGCGGTGGATGGGGCCTGGTCGAGCCGTACCAGACCAAACTGACCGGCCTCACCAAGACCGAGATCCAGGCGCTCTTCCTCAAGCCAGCGGGCCTCCTGGCCGACCTGGGGCTGGGCCAGGCCTCCGAAGCCGCGCTCATCAAATTGCTGGCGGCGCTCCCTTCCCTGTCCCGCCGTGACGCCGAGTACGTGCGCCAGCGCATTCACGTAGACGGCGCTGGCTGGTACCAGGCGGGGGAGGAGGTGCCGTTCCTCCCCACCCTTCAGGAGGCACTCTGGCAGGAACGCAAACTGCACCTCTCCTATCAACGGAGCGACGATACCCTCGTGGAGCGCCTGGTGGACCCCTTGGGCCTGGTGGCAAAGGGCCGTATCTGGTACCTGGTGGCGGCCGTGGAGGGGGAAATCCGCACCTATCGCGTCTCGCGGGTCCAGGACGCCAGGGTGACCGACGAACCGTGCGTGCGCCCCCAGGACTTTGACCTGGCCGCGTATTGGGAACGCGCATCCGCCGACTTCATCGCCGGCCTCCCCCGCTATCCCGCGACGGTGCGCGTGGTCTCGGACCTGATTGCGCGGATACGGTCCACGTGGAGATATGCGCGTATCCTGCACGAAGAGCCACCGGACGCGGAAGGGTGGACCACTCTCACCGTGCAGTTTGAAACGGAAGACGAAGCCTGCGCATACGTGTTGGGCCTGGGGCCGCAGATCGAGGTATTGGAGCCGCAAGAACTGCGTGAGAAGATCGTCCGCCTGGTACAGAGCGTCCTCGCGCTCTACGCTCCCAGGAGAGACCCTTCGCTTCGCTCAGGGTGACAAGACTACTGCAAAAACCCCCACCACAACTTGAGCGTGGTGGGGGTTTTCCTCCCGTCGCATGATCCGCACGTTACCTGTCCGCCTGGGGCTTCGGTTCCACGTCCACGATCGTCCCGCCAGCGGGTTCGGTGGGCCGCCGTGGCTTGGGGGGCTCGATCAGCGGAGGCTCGATGTCCCCCTGCATCGTGGTCTGCCCGCGCAGGTAAGCCCCTTCGTTGAGCAACAGGGACTTGATCGTCAGATCACCCCACACCCGGCCACTCTCCAGGATCTCCACCCGGTTGCCGAAAATGTTGCCCTTGACCGCCCCGGAGATCGAGATGTTGTTAGCCCGGATCTCGGCGATGATCTTCGCCCCCTCACCGATGACCAGATTGCCGGTGATATCAATGCTCCCCTCGAAGATGCCGTCAACACGGACACCGCCGTCGGACTGGACGTCACCCCGGAAGTGGGCATTGGGGCCAATGATGGTCTCAATCTTGGAGACCGGAGTCGCAGGAGTCGCTGGTTGCACCTTCTCTTTTCCGAACACGGATGTCCTCCTTAATGAATGCGTAGTAGCGATCTGTCATTCTGAGCGCAGCTCTGTCATTCTGAGCGCAGCGAAGAATCTCTCTCTCTCCTCATCCGAGATGATACATCAGCGTGGCGCTTTTGTCAATTCTGCCCGACGATGACCTGCCGTGCCTGTGCCAGGGCCTGCTCCTCCTCCTGACCCAACGTCTTGGACGAGAGCCATCCCTCGACCGGCTTGGCGTAGATGCGCGTCCCGCGGCGCCCGTACAACGCTGAGACGATCACGCCGTTCCCCTCGCCGTCCACCAGCGCCAGCGCGAAACTCTGGTCGCCGCCGGTGTCCTCAAAGGCGCGAAAGCGCACCAGTCCCACCCCCTGCACAGCGTGCGCCAGCGTCGCGTCCACCTGCTCCGCGCGCGCCACCAACCGCTCGGTGCGCGCGGTCGTCTCCGCCAGTTGGGAGGCCAGGTTCGTCAGCGCCCCAGCCAGGCCCGCGTCCCCTTCTTCCACGGCCACCCGTTGCTCCTGCCGACGCTGCAGCCGGCTCAGCCGGGCCTGCAAGTCGAGCACCCACACGATGCCGACCGTTGCCAGGAGCGTCAGGGCCACCGCCCAAATCAAGACCGCAACATCCATCGCTACCCCTCCTGCTCCACCCGCACCGGCCCCAGGATGACCCGGTCACCGGCCAGGTTACCGTTCAAGTCTACCACAGGAAGGCGGCGAAGGGAAGTCATCCCGTACATCCCCACCTCCAGCCAATAGTCGCCAGGGGGCAGGTCGGCCGGGATGGCCATCCGGTAGGGATCGCTGACGATCTGGCCCGGCAGCCATTTGGGGAACCACAGGTACGTGGGACAAGACCCACCCAGGGGAGTATAGTCGTGACCGGTGACATAGTTGCCCGCCCCATCCATCAGGTGGATGAAGACAGTATAACTATCACGGGGAGGGGCCAGCGCGCGCCAGGTGAGCGTGAGGTGAAGCGGACGCCCGGCCCGCACCGTCACCGGCGATTCCCAGGGGGCCGCTCGCACCTGCCAACCCGCCCGCACCCGCGCCCCCACGAGGCCCACCTGGTTGTCCAGGTTCGCCAGCCCCCGCTCCAGCACCCTGGCCGGCGGGACACCGGGGCCAGGTAGGACGGTGATGGCTGCCAGTTCTATCATCGGTTCGCCGGTAGACAGGTCGAGTTCGGCCCGCCCGCCGCTCAGGTCGGCGTAGCCCAGGCGCAACGGGTATTCCCCTGCCGGCATGGTGAACGGGACCGGCAGTTCGTACCGCTCCACCACCACCTCTCCAGGCAGCCACTGGGGCGTGAGCAGGCGGCTGTCTGTGGTCCAGCGCGCTTCTACAGGCCCCAACTGTGCATACGGCATCCAGATCCCCTCCAGTGGCTCCGGCACGCTCTGGTAAAGAACCAACTCCAGGGGCTCGCCCGCCCGCACGGTGTCTGTGGGCAGGCCGTAGCCCAGGATGTGGACGCGGCCGCCGGCCCACACGTCGAGGGGATGAGTGGGGGCGGCGTCAGTGACCGGCGGGGCCACCACCCGGTAGAAAGATCCTTGCAGCACCAGGCGGAAACCTGCGTCTCGCACGGTGGGCCGGTAGTCCGGCAGGTAGATCGGCCCCTCCTCGATGTGCTCCCACACACTCTCCACCCACCGGTCGAGGGTAGAGGCGTACACAAGTTTGGCGTCTTTCTCGTCCAGCCGCTCTCCCTGCGTGTAGACGTGGGCCCACAGGGGGGTCAGGTGCTCCCAGTCAGAAATGAGCACTGCCCCCTCACCGCGCCCGCCGAAGCGCTCGTAGACGCGGGCGACGTACTCCTCGGCGGCGGTGAAATCGCGCAGAGAGATGCCCCGCTGGAGGTTGAGCGCGGCCTGGTATAAAGGCCAACAGAGGAGCAGCAGGGCAAATAGCGAATAGCAAATCGCAAATCGCAAATGGCGGATAGCGAACGGCGAATGGCGCTCCGTAGTCCGCGATCCACGATCCGCCTTCCGCCTTCCGCCTTCTGCCTTCTGCATTCCGCAATCCGCAATCCCCAATCCGCAATCCCCAATCCGCAATCCCCAATCCGCAATCCCCAATCCACCCAGGCCGGCGGCGACGGCCAGGGCGGCGAAGGGGAGCAGCAGATAGGCCATGACGTCCTGGATGGTGTTTAGAGTGAAAAGTAGATGGGTAATGAGGAATGAGGAGATCAAGAGAGCGGGTTTGGGGGTACGGCGGACCAACCGGACCAGGCCCACCACAATGAGCACAATGACGGGCAGCGGGAATTGAAGGCGCAGCAGGGACCAAAAGACCGACGCCCGGTCGGGTTGGTCAGCCAGGCCGAAGTGAAAGAGATTGACCCGCAGTCCCTGGGCCGTGGCATGCCTCCAGAACCCCTCCCAGGTGCGCATGTCGGTAGGGCCAAACGGCGCACTAGGGCTGCGCAGCGGAAAGTAGAGCAGCGGAGCCAGCCCCAACAAGAGACAACCCACCAGTACCAGCAAGGTCCGCCACTGGCGCAGGATGCGGGGCCGCGTCACCAGCACGAACAGGCCGTAGGCCGGGAATCCCACCAGCGTGACCGGGTGGTGGGTAGCGGCCAGGCCCAGCGCCATGGCGAAAGCGGCCAGCCAGCGGTCGTGCCCGGTGCGCCACCAGCGGACCAGGAGCCACAGGTGGGTGACCACCAGCGCCGTGCTGACGATGTGGCCGTTGGCGTGGATGGCGTGCTGCCAGAAGTCGGGGGCGGCGGCGAGGCTCAGGGCCGCGAAGAGCGGAGCGAGAAGCGCAGCAAAGATTGGAGATTGGAGATTGGAGATTGGCGAGCCCAGGTCGCGTACGATCAGGTAGACGGCCGTGACCGCCCAGGCCCCGACGGCAGCGGACAGCAGGTTAGTCCGGAACGCCACCGTGCCCACCGGGACGAGCGTCTGCCAGAGCTTGACCAGCAGCGTGTAAAAAGCATAGCCCGGCGGGTGGGCGATGCCCAGAATCGCCGGGATGAACTGATACTCGGATGGGTCGCCAAAGAGCGTAGCCGGAGCAGCGGTCGCACCGTAGAGGGCAAAGGTGGTGAGGAAGACCAAGAACGGAACGAAGCGCCAGGTGGGCCGGATACTGGAACCTGGTCCCTGATCCCTGGTCCCTGATCCCTGATCCCTGGCCTCTGATCCCTGATCCCTGATCAAATGTACCTCTGCCCCTCCAGACAAGCGATCACCTTCGCCACGCTCTCCTCCAGCGTCTCCTGAGCGGTGTGGCAGACGATCTCTGGGTTCTCCGGCTCTTCGTAAGGATCGGAGACGCCGGTAAAGTTCTCGATCTCGCCCGCCAGGGCCTTGGCGTACATCCCTTTCACATCCCGCTGGGCACACACCTCCAGCGGGCATTCGACGTATACCTCGATAAATTCCCCAATCTCCTGACGTGACAGGTTCCGCCGCTCCCGGTACGGAGAGATGAACGAACAGAGGACCACCACTCCGTTGCGGGTGAGCAATTTCGCCACGAACGTGACCCGCTCAATGTTCTTGTCTCGATCTTCCTTGCTGAACCCCAGGTCGCGGGTCAGGCCCTCGCGTACGATGTCGCCGTCCAGCCGTTCGACTCTGAGACCCCGCCTGCGCAATTCCTGCTCAATCCGTTTCGCGATGGCGGTCTTGCCCGACCCAGACAGGCCGGTAAACCACAGGGTGAACCCGCGTTGATCGCACAATGTTCTGCTACCTCTCAATCTGAGTTTTGATGGGGCCGACGACTGCCCGCAGAGTGGCTTCGGAGACCGCTCCCCGCCGCAATAGCGCGGGAGGGGATACGGTACAGTCGAGGATGGTGGACGGAACACCCTCTCGACAGGGACCCCCGTCGAGGATCAGGCCTATCCGATCCCCCAACTGCTCCTCGACCTCCTGGGCCGTGATCGGGCTGGGCTGCCCCGACAGGTTGGCACTGGTAGCCGCCAGCACGCCACCCGCACCCCGTATCAGGTCACGGGCCAGGGGCAGGTCAGGCACCCGCACCGCGACCGAGGGGCCAGCGCTGATCACGTCCAGTACGCTCTCCGTTTTGGGCAACACCAACGTCAATCCGCCCGGCCAGAAACGGGCGATCAATTGCCTGGCCTGGCGCCTGAAGCGAGGCATCACGACGGCCACACGCTCCAACTGGTCCGCATCGGACAGCAAGAGCGCAATGGGCCTGTCGAACGGGCGCTGCTTGGCTTCGTAGAGACAGATGACGGCATCCTTATTCCACGGCAACGCTCCCAGGCCATAGACCGTGTCGGTGGGGAAAGCAACCACCCCCCCGGCCTTCAACACCTCGATCGCACGAGGTAGTGCGTTCTCATTCCCTGCGTGGATCACAATCCCGGCCAACATTGACCTGTAAGTATAACACGACTCATACCCACCGTCAACTTGCCAATATGCCTCCTTTCTGGTACGATGTGCCCACACTGTCTAGACAAGGGGGGTCTGGAGCATGACGCCAATCCGCACTGTTCGATACGTCGCCTTGCAGCGCCGCCAGCGCCGCCGGGCCGAGGAACGGACCGGCCTGCGCCAGTTGCTGCGCGTGGCGGGTATTCTGCTGCTGGCCGTGCTGATCCTGATCGTGGGAACCTTCGTCAGCGGCGTGAGCGCCACCGTCGGCGCTTACGCCTACTTTACCCGCGACTTGCCTGAACCGGAACAGATCGAGGCCGCCGAGCAGAACTTTGAGACTACCAAGATCTACGACCGTACAGGGCAGACCCTGCTCTACGAGGTGATTGACCCCACCGGCGGCGACCGGACCTGGGTCGCCCTGGACCAGATTCCACAAGACCTGATGTGCGCCACCGTGTCCATTGAAGACCGCAACTTTTGGGAAAACCCCGGCGTCAACGCGCGCGGTATCGCCCGCGCCTTCTGGTCCGATATCCGGGGCCAGCAGATCCAGGGTGGTTCCTCCATCACCCAGCAGTTGATCAAGAACATCGTCATCGAGCCTGGACGGCGCTACGTCAGCGCGGAGGGTCCCAAGTGGAAGGACTATGAGCGCAAGATTACCGAAATCCTGCTGGCCTATCGCATCTCCCAAAAGTACAGCAAAGAACAGATCCTGGAGTGGTATCTGAACACCAACTTTTACGGCAACCTGGCCTACGGCATCGAGGCAGCGTCGCGGGTCTATTTCGGCAAGAGTGCCAGCGAACTGACGCTGGCCGAGTCCGCCACGCTGGCCGCCATCCCCCAGTTCCCGCGCATGAATCCCTTCGACGACCCGGAGGCCGCCCGCGAGCGCCAGGGCCTGGTGCTGGACGCCATGGTCAGCCTGGGCTGCACCACGTCCGAAGAGGCGGTCGCCGCCAAGTATGAACCCTGGAGCCTGGCCAAATTCACCGAACGCTTCGACATCCTGGCCCCCCACTTTTCTGTGTACGCGCGCAAACAACTGGAGCAGATGTTCGGGCCGGAAATGGTGTACAAGGGCGGGCTACGGGTCTACACGACGCTCGACCTGGACCTCCAGAGCCAGGCCGAATGCGTGGCCCGCGCCCAGGTGCGCCGCCTCTCCGGAGAGGGGGACGACAACGTGATCCAGGATGCCGTCAATCAAGGTTGCACGGCGGCGCAGTTCATGCCGGCTATGAGCGCCTCCAGCGTCGGCGTTGACCATCACGTCAGCAATACCTCCGTCGTCGCCGTCCGCCCCGCCACCGGCGAGATCCTGGCCATGGTCGGCAGCCTCGACTACTGGAACGAGGCCATTGATGGCCAGTTCAACGTGGCTGTGGACGGACCCGGCCGCCAGCCCGGCTCTGCCTTCAAGCCCTTCACCTACGTCACGCTGCTGGCACAGGGGGACAACGCCGGTCACATGTTCCTGGACGTGCGCCGTGCCTTCCAGCAACCCACGGGCTACCCCTACGTGCCGGAGAACTATGACCGCAAGTACCACGGCCCACAGCGCTTGCGGCTGGCACTGGCCCGTTCTCTCAACATCCCCGCCGTCGCGGCAGTCCAACTGGCCGGCGTGGACAACGTGATCCGTACCGCCCATCGCATGGGCATCAACACCCTGGAGCGGGGACTGGACTACTATGGACTCAGCCTGACGTTGGGAGGCGGTGAGGTGCACCTGCTCGACATGGTCTACGCCTTCAACGTCTTCGCCAACGGCGGCCGCATGTACGGCGCCCCCATGCCTGAGGAGCAACGGCGCCCTGGATATCGGGAACTCGACCCGGTCGCCATCCTGCGCGTGGAGGATCGCGATGGCCGCCCGCTCTACGAGTACGCCCAGCCCGAAAGCCGTGACGTCCTCCCCCCCCAACTGGCCTACCTGATGAACAGCATCCTCTCCGACCAGCAGGCCCGCTGGGCCATCTTTGGCCGCCCCAACGCGTTGGAACTGGCCGACGACCGGCCGGCGGCCGCCAAGACCGGCACCACCAACAACTACAAGGATGCCTGGACGCTCGGCTACACGCCCCAACTGGCCGTCGGCGTATGGCTGGGCAACTCGGATAACAGCGTCATGAAACCCGTCGCCGGCCTCATGGGGGCGGCACCCATCTGGAAGGCGGTGATGGAGTATGGGTTGCGCAATGAACCGATCGTCCCCTTCGCACGGCCAGAAGGATTGGTCGAACGGGCCATCTGTGCCGTTTCGGGCCTGTTGCCAGGCCCGAATTGCCCGACCGTCAACGAACTGTTCATCCCCGGCACCGAGCCGACCGAAACCTGCCACCTCCATCAGGCCTTCCGCGTCAACCGCGAGACCGGCCGGCTGTGCACCGTCTACACGCCGCCGGAACTGTGCGAAGAACGCGTGTACGAAGTATATCCGCCGGAGGCTGCCGACTGGATCGCCAGCCTGGCGGAGGACAGGCGCCCCCCGGTTCCTCCTATGGAGTACGACACCATCTACGGCCCCACCCGCGCCGATGCCGACGTCACCGTCATCAGCCCCGCTCCGTACTCCTACATCCGGGGCAGCGTGCCCATCACCGGCAACGCCAAGGGTGGCGACTTAAACTTCTACCGCGTCGTGTTTGGCCAGGGGCTGAACCCCACCGCCTGGACGCAGATCGGCCCCGACCACGGCAACCAGGTAGATCACAACGTGCTCGAGTTCTGGGACACGAGCGGGTTGGACGGCCTGTACAGCCTGCGGCTGAGCGTCGTGGACCACTCGACCGCCCTGCGCGAGGCGACCATCCAGGTGACCGTGGACAGCATCTCCCCTACCCTCAAACTGACCTACCCCGAGCAAGGGGCCGAATACGAACTGGGCTACGACGAATGGGCCAACGTCAACGCCGAGGTAGAGGACTATTCCGTGGCGCGGGTCGAGTTCTACGAATACCCAGGTAACCAGAACACGCCGCCCCCGGAAGGGCTGACCCCCTTCGCCGTTCGTACCGTCGCCCCCTTCAACACCAACTGGACGATGCAGGGGTTAGGAGGGCATACTTTCTACGTCATCGCCGTGGATGCCGCCGGCAACACCAGCGTCAGTAACCGGGTGACCATCTGGGTGGTGCCCCGCGAGGAGAGCCAGTGACGTGGCGGATGAGTACATCCGTACGGAGCCGTCTACCGTTCGCTCGGATGTAGCGGATGAGTACATCCGTTCCACCCACTACGACTTGTGCCTGGCCTGGAACTGGAACTATGATGGCGACTTTGCGGCCCTGCTCGACGCGGCCTGCCGGCCACGCGGGCTATCGCTTCTGCAAATCACCCCCGACAACCTGGCGGAGGTGCTGCGGGCCCTGACCGGCGGCCAGGTGACCTTTCGGGCCTTCTTCGACCGGGCGTCGGATGCCGACGCTCGTTTCACTCCTCTGGTCCAATGGGCCCGCGATCACGCGACCTATCGCATCAACCCCCATGAACGGGCATCCCGTACCTGGGACAAGGCCGCCATGCACCTGGCGCTCATCACCGCTGGCCTGTACACGCCGTACACCATCGTCCTCCCATCCTGCGACGAGCAACCGGTCCTCCCGCCCATGGATGTGAGCCCGCTGGGCGAGAGATTCACCATCAAGCCGGCCCACGGCGGCGGTGGGGCAGGGGTAATCACGGAAGCCACGTCGCTCAGCCAGGTGATCGCCGCCCGCCAGGAATATCCCCACGACAGGTACCTGCTGCAGGCTCACATCGTTCCCGCCCGCTGCGACTCTCGCCCGGCCTGGTTCCGCGTCATCCATTGCGCCGGGCAGGTATACCCGTGCTGGTGGGACACCCACACCCACATCTACGCGCCCGTCACCCCGGCCGAAGAAAGCGGCTATGGTCTGGCCCCCTTGCGCCAGGTGGCGGCATCCATTGCCCACCTGTGCGGGCTCGAGCTGTTTTCTACCGAGGTCGCCCTGACGCCCGACGGCCTGTTCGTCGTGGTAGATTACGTGAACGACCAGATAGACCTGCGCCTGCAATCGAAGACGCCTGACGGTGTCCCGGATGATATCGTGCGCGACGTCGCCGCACGCCTGGCCGCGCTCGTGGCAGGCCGTTAAATTTGAGCGGGGCTGCTGACGTCCCTGTCATTCCGAGCGCAGCGAGGAATCTCACGCCGGTGGCACAGGCCGTCAAATTTGAGCAGGGCTGCTGACGTCCCTGTCATTCCGAGCGCAGCGAGGAATCTCACTCCGGTGGCAGGCCGTCAAATTTGAGCGGGGCTGCTGACGTTCCTGTCATTCCGAGCGCAGCGAGGAATCTCACTCCAGTGGCAGGCCGTCAAATTTGAGCAGGGCTGCTGACGTCCCTGTCATTCCGAGCGCATACGGGTGTACTCACCCGCGGAATCTCACGCCAGTGGCAGGCCGTCAAGTTTGAGCGGGGCTGCTGACGTAGGGGATCGTCTGCGGCCCCTCTGGCAGCACGCAGATGCGGGCGTCGGGACCGTAGCGCGCCAGCAACCCGGCCAGCGTCTCCTCGATCTGGTGGCAGGGCTGGAACAACGCACCGCGGACCTCCTCATCGGAGAGGTAGCGGCTCTTGACGTACACCTCGGCCCGCATCTGAATCTTGGCCTGGACGTACGCCTCCCATTGGTCCATCATCAGGAATCCCGGCCGCCGGAGGACCTCCAGTAGCGCCTGGGGGCTGTCGGCCATGTGCAGGATGTTCTTGTACTCCCCGTGGTCCGGTATCCCGTCCCAGCACTCGGCGGCCACGATGATACTGCCCCCTTCACGCACGACCTGCGCCGCAGCCGACATGCCCTTGACCGCCTGGTAGAGGTTCAGGTCGAGCGGATAGCCCGAGTTGGAAGTGATGACGACGTCGAAGGGCGCGTCTACCCCCACCATCGCCGTCCGGCGGACGGCTTCCGCCCCCGCGCGATGGGCTGCCTGCAAATCGCCCGCGTACACACCGGTGATGGCCCGCTCCCGGTTGAGCGTCACGTTGAGCAGGAACGTGGGAGCGGTCCTGAGCGCCACCTCCAGCATCTCCTCCCATACCGGGTTCCCCTCCGTCACCCCCCACGTGGCGTTGGGATGGTCGAGCATCTCCGCCCCGTGGTTCTCCAGCACCAGCCGGATGCTGGACACACCCGGCAGGACCGCCTTGGGGCCGCCGCTGACCCCGGCGAAGAGGTGAGGCTCGATGAAACCGGTCAGAATCTTGACCGTGGACTCGGCGTAGGTGCGGTTAACGATGATCTCGTGGCCAAAGCGGGTGCGCCCCAGGTTGACCAGGCCGGCCTCGTCCCACCCATCGTGCTGCACGACCCGGTAGTTGGCCACGACGTCGTCCCCCAGCAGTCGGCGCAGTTCGTCAGCCGTGCTGGCACGGTGCGTGCCCACAGCGTTGACCAGCACGATCCGCTCGCGGGGCACGTGGCTCAATTCCGCCAGCAGCGGCGGCAGGAGCCGGTCATTCGGCGTGGGGCGGGTGATGTCGCTGAAGACGATGGCGACGGTATCTGCGGGCGTCACCAACTCGCGTAGCGGGGGGCTGGCCAGCGGTTGCCGCAGCGCCTGCACAATCGCCGCCTCCTGGTCAGGCAGGCCCGCCACGAAGCGCGGTTCCACCACCGTCACGTTGCGGTCGGGCAACTCTACCCCCAACCCCTCACGCCCATACGCCAATGTCACGTGCATCTTCTTCCCCCTGACAGATGGTAGGCTCGTAGTGGCGACTTTAGTCCTGGTGCACACCAAGTGGCCAATCGCCAGAAGTAGGCAAAAAAGTTATCGGCAAAAGTCAGGACTAAAGTCGCTCCTCCCGCGTCATCAACGACTAAAGTCGTTACTACGAATCCGCACTGTGCCACTCGAATAGGGTGCCGGTAAAGCCGGGCAGTTCGAACGGCCAGGCCTCCCCGGCATAGTCCACCGGCCTGGTCCCCTCGGGCAGGACGTGCGTGACCATCCCCTCGCCGCGCGAGGTAAGCACGCTGCCGCTGACGGTGGCGGGCGCGTGATTGACGAGGACCACGTAATCCCGCCCCGCCCCGCTCAGCCAGCCGATCTCGACCTCGGGCCGCTCGACGCTAAACGGCGACTGGAGGCCGGCGAAACCCTTCAACGCCCGGTACAGGCGCCAGAAGGGGGAGCCGGCCTCCAGGCTGTTGGGCGTCGCCCCCACCATCAGCTCGAGCGGGTAGGCACACAGCATCGTGCGCCCCCGGCCACATTCGTGCACCACCAGCGCCGGATTCCCCTCCTGGTCGCGCGCCACGACCCGCGCGCCGTGCACGTTCAACAGCGCCCCCATCCCTTGCAGGCCCGGCTGGGCCGGGAACTCGAACGTCTCTCCCGCCCGGATGCCGAAGAAATCCTCGGCGAACGTGACGACTACCTGCGACTTCCACGCCGCCCGGTCGGCGATGGTAACGCCGAACAGTTCGACGACGAAGGGCAGCGAGAGGGCCGACGCGCCGCTCAGCGAGGCATACAAGGTCGCGCCTGCCTCGACGTGGGGCGCTACGCGCTGCCAAAAATCCGTGTACAGGTGATAGCCCCACATGTCGGCGGCCGGCACCGGCGCCAGGAGCAGTGGCACACTAGACCAATCGTCACACTCCCGCGGGAAGCCGGCGTGGATACCGGCCTGGCGGCAAAGGATGAAGGCCGAGAGCCAACTGTGCATCAGCACCTGCTGGGCGTGCTGGTCGGTGTTGGCGCAGCCGTACTCCAGGATGTTCTTGGGCGCGTATTGGTAGAGCGTGCTGGCGGGAAAGCCGTACTGGGTGTAGTCCGGCCCGTGCGCCCATTCGTGAGGCACGACGATGCCCGCCTCGAGGGGGGCCGGCTCGATCCCCTCCAGGTCCAGTTGCCCCAATACCCGGCTCATGCGCCGCATTTCGAGCCCGTGCGGGCGGTCGCGGCGCTGATAGTCCGTGATCCCGAACTGCGTCTCGTGCGGGTTGCGCTTGTAGGGTGCACGGTGGAACTGGACGTCGGGGTCGGCGTCGGTGAAGCACCAGGCGATAAAGCCCTGGTTGCCGGCCGCCAGCGCCGAGTACATGAGCGTGTTATAGTAGCGGGCCTGCCGCTCGGGGTCGAACTGGGCCGAGGTGGCACCATATTCCTGCATGAGCGCCGGCTTGCCCGCCCCCCGGCTGAACATCGTCTCGAACGCCGCCGAGTACGTGGTCCGGGTGGAAAGCAGCGGCTCCGGGTACAGGTCGGGGGAGTAGATGGGGTACGGATGCACGCTGAGGAGGTCCACCCACGGCGCGACGACGTCGGCGCGGAACGGTCCCCGCCCCACCTCTTGCGCGGCCGTCCCGCAGATGATCAGGTGGTCGGGGTCGAACCGGCGCAGGCTATCGCACAGCATCTGCGTCCAGTTGGCGGCCATGGCGTCGGTCGTGCTGTCGCCGACGATCCAGAACGGCGGCTCGTCAGTGAGATCCCAGGCCAGGATGGCACTTTCACCCTTGTAACGGCGGGCGAACGCTTCGACGTGACGGGCCTGGAGGCGGAGCATGTCGGAGTCAGCGTGGGGATGGCGGCCGTGGCGCCAGGGCACGTCCCAGTAGGCGTCGCCCACCTCGCCGCCGATGAAGAAGGCAGGATTGAGGTAGATGCCGTACTGGTGCGCCATGCGCACCATAAAGTCGAACTGGCGGAAGGCCTCCTCGTTGTATTGCCCAGGCCGGGGCTCGAACCACTGCCAGACCAGGTCGAAGCGCACGACGTTGAGGCCCAGGTCCTGCATTTTGGCCAAGTCGGCCTCGACGCTGGCGGGGTCCCACTCGTAGGGCCACTGCATGGCGGCGCGCGCCGGCACCCAGTTGACCCCAATAGGAATGAACCGCCGCCCCGCCGCGGCCAGGTAATTGCCAGATCGTGTTACTGGAGTTAGCATGTGATCCTCCGAAAACGCTTGAAGCCCCGTCCCGGGGCGCCCCGTGCCGCAAGCGAAGGCCCGGGGCCATCCTGTCATTCTGAGCGGGCTGTCCTGTCATTCTGAGCGAAGCGAAGAATCTCGCCCACGCCAGAGAGACCCTTCGCTGCGCTCAGGGTGACAGATGCTCCTATCCACCCCACACTCCCCTGATCCAGGGCACCGCCGCCCGCAACGGCCCGACGAAACGCTCCGTCTCGTAATGCGTGATGCCGTCGAGCAACCCCAACTCCACGGCGACCCCTTTACCCTTCAGTTGATGGACCACCTGCTCCGTCCGCTCCACCGGAACGACCTCATCCCACCGGCTGTGGATGACGTACAGGGGGATCCTCCATTCCACGTCGGCCGAGTCGGGCTGGGGCCAGCCTACCAGGGGTATGGCGGCTGCAAACCTGTCCTGGTTCCGCGCGGCCAGGTACCAGGTGCCCGCACCGCCCAGGCTGTAACCGGTGAGCAGCGCCTGGCGGGCGTCAATGGGGTAGTGGGCCTGCAGGTGCTCGAGCAAGGCGATGATTTCAGATTCGCTCTGTGGGTTGGTCCAGTTGCCGTGCAGGCAATCGGGCGCGACGACGATGGCACCCAACTCGCGCAGCGCTGGCTCGACCAGACCGGCCAGGATGCCCTTGCCATAGAACGGCGTCACCGTCCCGCCATAGTGCAGAGCCACGACCAGCGGCGTTGCCTCTGCGCCGGTGTAGGTGGCGGGGATGGCGATCGTGTAGCGCTGATCGCGGGGTGGAAAGATCTGCTCGTGGATGCCCGGTGTTCTGGCCAGAACTGTCATAGCGCGGCCTCCTGCCGCAACCTGATCCATTCTAACGCGGAGATGCAGAGATGCAGAGACGCAAGGATGGTACTGGCCCGGGGAAGGCGGCGTTCCTCGTCCCAGCACAAGGTGCTCCAACCACGCCGCCCCCGAGACGGGGGCTGAGAGCACCATCCCCAATACAAAACGCTCCAAGCCCCGTCCCGGGGCGCCCCATGCAGCAAGCGCCCGCTCATTGTGACGACATGCCCTTCCCAGGCCGCCCCCGCGACGGGGGCTGAGAGCACACTCGGTACCAAACGCTCCAAGCCCCGTCCCGGGGCGGCCCATGCAGCGAACACCTACTGGATGCCATGCCGCATCTCTCCCAGGCCGCCCCCGAGACGGGGGCTGGGAGCACCATCCCCAATACAAAACGCTCCAAGCCCCGTCCCGGGGCGGCCCATGCAGCGAGCTCCGCTTGTTGTCATACCGTACCCTGCCCACAGATCGGGACAGTGGGCCATCAGGTCAAAAACTCCTAGAGGCAGGTGTAACTGTCCCCCAGGGTATCTTGGCAAACTGTACACTCTACACGGACCACCTTTTTATGCAAAGTATCCTGGTCCAAACTCAAGCCACTGTTAGCGGACCCTTTCGCGTCCCTCTTCAACCTTCGGTAAATACCAGCAAGGAGCCCAGTCAGCCAAGCCACGGTTTCGGTCGCGCTCGACGCTGGCCCTGATATCCTCTGCTACCCGGTCTGCCGATTCCAGAAATGCTCCAAAGCGCGCTTCCTTTCTGATATATCGAACAAAGACGTAGAAGTTGTTTTTGCCACACACTTGCTCATAGCGCTTGCCGACCGGCCAGAATCCGACCTTGTTCCTGGAAGTCTTAACTTGCAGATTTGCGTGCCAGGAACCGTCAGCGCTGACAACCACAACATCCACCCCAGCAGTATTGCGAATCGTCGGCAGGGCGATCAAGCCGCGCAGGCTCAATTCGGACACCACGAAATGGACACCCGCTGCCCCTATCAAAGCGTTGTCAACTCTCGATTTAGCGTTGTTCATACACGGATTCCTTCGATGGTGGTCGTCACGCTGCAAGCGTGACCTACACATCTCTATACGTCTTTCTGTTCACAAATGCCCAGTGCCTTCTGGACCGCTCGCTGCGGATGATACTCCATTGCCCCGATTTCCGCCACCGAGAACCAGCGGGGCGTCTTCTGAAAGACTGTTTGGACACGGACGAACACGGATGTCACGGGTCATCACGGATGGTCCGGAAAGTATCCGTGTGAATCTGTCTTATCCGTGTCATCCGCATCCCAGAATGTGCTCCCTACTCCATACGTAGCTACGGATGTCGCCCCTCTGTCAAAGTTCTGCCGCAGAAATTGGCAAACTACATCTATCACGTCCTCAAGTCCTGTGTAGAAATGGCTCAAAATGCTGTTCAACCAAGGCAACCATCTCCTCAACCGAACGGGAGCCGTCAACCTCGTACACGGTCAAGCCATATACCTGGGCTTGTGCCTTCACATACTCAGCCAACAGCATATCCCGCTTGAATACATTCCTCGTCGCTCTGTCTGGGTCACTCGTCTCGTCCCGAAACGAAGGCTTGTTCCGTCGCTTCATTGAGCCCCATTTGAACTCCTCCGTCGGCACAAGCCAAATGGCCTGACGCGCGCTTGAGAGCACGGTGGAAAGAAGCTCAGGCGTGAGGCCGAAACCTTCAGCCACCACCATCGGTTGCCTTGGCAAAGCAAGCAAGTCTTCAACCACGAGCGGAAAGCGATCTTGAAACGCTTGTAGCGTGAATTGCAGCAGATGCTCCGGTTCGGGGCGCACCCAGGCCTCATCCAGGGAGGCCGATAGGAAAGCACGGTACCGAGGCAAAGTCTCGGCCAAACGCTCTATCTGGGGCAGATCGTGCCGATCATAGTGGTAGAGTTGGAGTCCATATCGCCCGGCGACAATCTGTGCGATCGTCGTCTTGCCGGTATCGGTTGCTCCCCCGATCCAAAGAACATGTGATAACGCTTGCCTAAGCTCTTGATCCATAAAACGTCCAGGGTCTCCCAACTTGCAGGCAGGCCTCGATGTGCGCTGAGCGGCCTGGCTATGGACATCAGGGCTTGAAAAACTCGGGCACCTCGAGGCACGTATAGCGGAACGCTTCGGCGTAGGTGACGCCGATCTCGGCGCCGAGTTTGGCGTTGACGGTCTGCATGCCGAGCGCAATCCACGGCCTGTAGTCGGTGGCGTCAATCCCGGCCAACTTGGCCTCTTCCACCCCGGCGGCGCGCGCCTCTTCCAGGAACTCGTCAATCGTCAGCACCATCTGGCAGGCGTAGGCGTAGAGCGCAGCCAGTTTCTGGTCCATCGTGCCGGAAATGTCCACCAGTTTGTTGGTCTGCCAGCCCGCCTTGGAATACCAGTACCACTCGCTGACGCGGTGCGGCTGCAGCCCTTCCGCCAGGTGCTCGGGGTGATAGAGCGGCAGTTGGGCGAAGGATGACGCGTCGCACGTGGCCCAGGCGATGGCGCGGTGGTCGGGGTGGTTCTCGAAGGGGGCGAAGGGGTCCCACGAAAAGATCACGTCCGCCTTGAGTTGCCGGACCAGCCGCATCACCTGGCCGCGCAGAACCGCCGGCGGCACGTCGCACAGGTCGCCGTCGGTGTAGCCGAACATAAAGACTCCTTTGGCCCCCAATGCGGCCGCCGCTCCCTCCGCCTCCGGCCGGGCAATGGCCTTCAATTCCGCCACCGAGAGGCGCAGCGAGCCCCGGTCGTTGTCCGTGGCAATGGCCAGATATACGTCGTGCCCCTCCCGCGCCAGCCACGCCAGCGTCCCCCCGGCCATGAACTCCGCATCGTCCCCATGCGCCGCCACGCTCAGAACAACTCTCTTGCCCATGCTGTCCTCCTTTGTTGGAAGTTGGAGGTTGGAGGTTGGAAGTCGGAAGTTGGATTACGATTTGCTGATTTGCTGATTTGCTGATTTGCTGATTTGCTGCTATCCCTTGACTCCGCTGATGACTACTCCCTGCATAAAAATCTGCTGGCTGAAGAAGAAGATGATGATGCAGGGGATGACCATGACGGTCGAGGCGGCCATGATCAGGTGCGTGTTCACCGCGTACAGGGCGTTGAACGTTTGCAGCCCCACCGCCACCGTCCACTTTTCGCGGCTGTGCAGGTAGATCAGCGGCTCGGGGTAGTTCTCCGGGTGCAGTTCCAGGTGCTGCAATGCTTTCTGCTCCGCGATGACCAGTTCCACCGGCTGCTGCGGGTTGGCCGGATCCTTGGTAAACGGATTCTCACAGATGCCACGGAGCATCACGGATTGTCCGAAAATACCCGTGTGAATCGGTTCTATCCGTGCCATCCGTGTGCACAGAACTCGGCTGCAGCCAGACGACCCAATCTGTTTCGTTCTGAGCACCTCCTTTCCCGCCCGGAGACTTGAGGAGTCTCATCGTCCGACGATGATGTCGCGCCGCTCCTGCATCGCTTCGTGCAGCCGCCTGGCTTCCGGCGGGTAGACGAAATAGAGCGCCACGGTCAACACCAGCGCGACCGCCCAGAAGCCGCAGACCAACACGAGGAGGGTCCGTGTCAAGCCGAAGCGGTCGGCAAATCCACCGAACAGCATGATGACGACCGACGCCACGGCACCGTGGAAGAATTCCATCAACGCCATGGCCGTGCTGCGCAACTCGGGCCGGGTCACGTTCTGTGCCAGCGGCTGCTGCACGCCGCGCCGGGTCCAATCCAGGAAGAAGGCAGCGACGATTGCCGTGACGAGGATGGCAATCAGGCTCCTGGCGTGCATCAGCAGGAGCCACATGGCCGGGAGCGCCAGGGCGATCGAGATTTGCGAGACGGCGATCCGCCCGTAGCGCTGCCAGCGATTGTCGGCCCAGTCGGCCACCAGCCCTCCAACCAGGCTGCCTATCGCCAGGGAGATGACGATGCCGCCAAAGATCATCGGCGCGTCGGCCTCCGAGAAGCCGCGGTCGTCCACCAGCCAGGTGACGAAAAAGATCGTCAGCGCGTTGATGGGGGTCATCACGAACACGCCCTGGATAAAGTTGGCCCAGATGGTCTTGCTCTTAAGCACCTCCTTCACGTCGGCGAGATGGAAGCGGAAGCGGGCCGCCGACTCGCGGGTGATGACTTGCTCCAGTTCTGGCTCCGCCCCGCCGCGCACGGGGTCGCGGACCAGGATGGCGATGACGAGGCCGGTCAGGACGCTCGACAGCCCCAGCAGGATGAACGCCCAGCGCCAGCCTACGTCGGGGATGGCCAGCAACTCGCCAAAGGCGAAGGCGCCAGCGACGATGCCGAACATGCCGATGGCGCTGATGGTGCCCATGGCCTTGCCCCGCTGGCGCGGGCCGAAAACGTCCGCCAGCATGCTGAACGCGGCGGGGTAGAGGCAGCCCAGCCCCAGGCAGGCGATCACCCGCACGGCCAGGAGTTGCCAGTAGTTGGTGACGAGTCCGCAGGCCAGCGTCCAGATGCCCCACAGGCCCGTCCCGAGGACGAGGATCCACTTGCGGTTGAAGCGGTCGGCGAGCATACCCCAGAAGGGGCCGCTGAAGGTCTGGAAGATGATGCGCACGTTGTCAATCACGCTCAGCGCTGTGTAACTGAGGCCCAGCGAGTTGCGCACGGCCGGGAAGAGCATGGGCAACGCCACGTCTTCGGCGCTATCTATGAAGAACCCGAAGCCGAGCGCAATGAGGATGCGGGCGCGCAAACCTTTCGTTTTGTCGGTCATTTAAGCCTCCTTGAATTCCCTGCATGCTGAGGGGGTCTCTGTATAAATGGCACTAATGGCGCGGATGAGTACATCCGGTGGCACTAATGGCACATTCACTCGATGCCGAAGCGCTTCCGCAGCCGCGCGTATCCTTTCTGGCAAACGCCTTGCAGGTAGAACTCGCACTTCCATTCGCCCGGTCCGCAGAAGCGCTCGAAATCGGCCTCGGTCACCTTTTCCGCCAGCAGCCGCTGCAAGTCTTCGAGGCGCGTCACCTGCCCCGTGCACAGCCCCAGGTGCTCCAGCACTGCCGCGTCCTTGCTGATCTTGTTCTTCCAGCCGGTGGAACAGCGGCCTTCCTCCTCGGACCAGTAGCCGCACTGGTAGCAGAAGACGTCGTAGCCGTAGATGGACTCGATCAGCGCCTCGGGCGAGGGCTGCAGGCGGGTCACCAACTCCGGGTACCCGGCCCGGAAGAGCGGGAAGGCGAACAGTTCCTCGAACGCGCCCGCGCACAGGTGATGGTGGCCCATGAGCCGGATGCGCTGCTCCAGGCCCTGGGGGAAGATGTGCTGCACTTGCTCCGGCGACCAGGGGGAGGTGGGCGTGTGGACGTCGAGGGTCGCGCGCCGGACCGGCTCTGCGGCCCCCGGCAGCGGCTCGCTCAGTTGCTGGAAGAGCGGCTCCAGGTCGCCGAAGCGCACCAGCCGGAACGCTTCCCCCATGCGCCCCGGGCCTAACTGGAACGCCTCCGCCACGCCGTTGGCCTGCTCCTGCAAGAAGAGCGCCAGGAGCGGCCGCATGTCGCCTTGCATGGAGGATTCCAACCACGGCATGCGCCGCCCCCAGGTCTGGAGTTGGAGGCGGTACTGGTTCATGGTGTGCCGCATCATCGTCTCGTGCGCGCACAGGGCGTCCACTTTCTTTTCCATGTACTCCGAGACGTCCTCGGCGTGGTTCGCCTCGGGCAGGTGGCGCCCAAAGTACCAGCGCTCGCACACGGCGAAGGGCTGCAAGCCCTCCTTAAAGTGCTCGGGGTAGTGCAGGTCGAAGCAGGAGACCCAGAACGCCTCCTCGACCGCCTGCGCCACCCGCACGTGGTCCATGTTCCCTTCGTACCATCCGAAGGGGTCGAAGGTGAAGACCGCGTAAGGGCGGTACTTGCGGAATAGGTAGACGATGCGCTCGCGCAGGGCGACCTCCGAGACGTCGGCCAGGCAGTCGGTCTCGTAGCCCAGTTCGACGATCTCCGAGAGGCCCAGGATGTCGGCCGCCCGGTGCAACTCGGCGGTGTTGCGACGCTTCGTCTCTTCGAGCGTCAGCCCCATCGAGTCCTTGGTGTCGTCCGTCACGCGGACCAGGACCACGCGCCAGCCCTGGCCGGAGAACTTGGCGAGCGTGGCCCCGCAGAACGCCGCCGCGTCATCCGCGTGTGGACTGATGATCAGTGCAGTTGGCATGCATGTACCTCCTTGGAAGTGAAATGTGAAATGTGAAACGTGAAACGTGAAACGTGTTGCGTGTTGCGTGGTACGTAGGGCACAGAACACGAAATACGAAATACGAAATACGGCGTCAGGTTTGTAAGTCTTGGCAGAGTTCTCTGGCCATTGCTGGGTCTATGGGTCGTTCATTGATTACGCTGTGGGGCAGGTGCTCGCTTTCGACGTAGGTTCGCAGCGTGAGTAGGGCGGATTCGACGTCGGCCGGCGAGAGGGTGAGGTCGCGGGGGTGAAAGCGCACGCCGGTCGCGTTCAGGATGCGCTCGACGCGCGCGGGATCGTTCCCCTGGAGCCGGGCCATGAGCAGGATGCCCAGGCTGACCAACTCGCCGTGCACGTAGGCGCGGCCGGTGCGATGCTCGACGTTGTAGGCGAAAAAGTGCTCCGAGCCCTCCTCGGGTGCCGAGTGGCCCACCTGGAGACACAGGGCGTTCTCCGCTGCGTAGGCCTCGATCAGCCACCGGAGAGCATCTTCCGTGACGGCGCGCACCATCCCGGCGCGATCCTCCAACTGGTCCACGAGCGCCGCCGCCTGGCGGGCCACCGCCTCATCATGGGCGATGCACCCGCGCCCGGCGGCTGCCTGCCAGTCCCACAGGGCCGTATGAATGGAGAGGATGTCGCCGATGCCGGCCCGGTTGAGGTGCGGCGGGGCGCTCTGCAGCAGGTCAAAATCCACCAGCACGGCCTGCGGCACGACGAACCCGACGTAGTGCACTTTCCCTTCGTCGCGCACGGCGATGGTGTTGGTCACGCAGGCATCCACGGAGGCGATGGAGGGGACGAGCACCGGCTCCAGACAGAACTGCCAGGCCACGTACTTGGCCATATCCAGGGCCATCCCGCCTCCCAACCCGACCACGGTACCGGCGGCGGGAAGGGCAGCTACTGTCCGCTCAATCTGCTGGCGGTCCATGGAGCCCACGAAGTAGACGTGGCGCGGGGACCTGGACATCGCGGATGAGTACATCCGAAGCGACCGGGCGGCTTTCCACGGCTCCGGCATGGTCACGAGCAGGGCGTCGCCCCAGACGAGGCTGGCCTCGGCCAGCAACCCCCGGCCGAACGCCAGGCACGGGCGCATGGCACGGGCGATGAGGTCTGGTGAAACGTTTGGCGGTGAGGTCATGTTATGTGCTCCCTTGCCCTGTGCTCTTTTAGATGGCACGATGCGTGTGCTGGCCGAGGCCGGCAGGCGGTCAATCCGGCCGCCGGGCTATCCCCGGCGGAAGGCCGTCACGTGTTGGCCCGGCGGGCGATCAGTCCGACCAGCGGGCCACCTTCTGCGCTGTCATTCTGAGCGAAGCGAAGAATCTCGGCCCGGCGGGCGATCAGTCCGACCAGCGGGCGCGGATGGGGCGGATGGGGCCGATGGGGCCGATGGGTACATCGGACATCGGACATCGGACATCCGAGCGAGAGGTCGTCGCGGGCCGGCACGGCGGGCGATCAATCGCCCGCCTACGGAACAGCGTCCGGTGAACCGGACTCGGATCCGGCCAAAGCCCGATCGCTCGGGCACTGTGATGCTGATTCCTGCTCCCAGATCACCAATCCCCGATCCCTGATACCTGCTCCCTACCCCCACACCGCCCGCACCAGGTCCAGCCGCTCGAGCGGGATGTGCCACAGGTCCCACGACAGGACCAGGCCATCAGCGCCGGCCTCGCGGAACGCTTCCAGGTCCGCCACGATCTGCGGCGGGTCGAGCCGGGTCACCCCCTCGATTTCGACCAACTCGACCCCCGCCAGCAACCGGTTCACGCCAGCCGCCCGCCCGCGCCGCGTTTCAAGCGCCAGCACCTCCGCCGCCAGCCCTCGCTCGCGCAGGTCCGCGCAGGCCGCAGGGAGGGGCAAGCGGGCCGCCTGCGACAGCCACCCCAGCACTTCGCGCCCGTTGGCCCGCTGCCGGCCCATCAGCCAGCCGGCCAGGTTCAGCAATTCGTACGGCAGCCCCGCCGGCCCCAATGTGTGGCCGTAGGCCATGATCTTGATCCAGTCGCCGCATCCGTTCAGCGCACCCAGGTCCTGGCCAACCAGCGGAGCCAGCGCGGGCGAAAAGCAGTCCAGCCCCACCTCCAATCCTCCGGCGTAGATCAGGTCAGCCGCGGCCTGGACGAAGCGAGTTACACTGCGCGCTCGAAAATCGAGAAACGCGCGCAGTGCCGCCAGATCGGGATCGTGCCCTTCAGGGGCCAGGGGGGCGAGCAAGGCCCGCACGAGCGCGGGCGTGCGCTCCGGCGTGGCCAGCAGTGCCCCGATGCGGTGGCGCACGGCATCCAGGTCGAGCCCCTCGGCCGCGGCGGCGCAGCGGCAGTCGTCGCAGAAACAGGCCAGCAGCCGGGCCGGGTCGGCGGCAGGCGACGGGTAGCGGATGCGGTCCAGGAACACCCCCTGGTAGTCGCCGGCCCGGAGCACGTCTTGCAGATGATCGAGCGCCGCCTCCCGCACGGCGGGCCGGTTGGGGCAGGTGAAGGTGAATTCCGGCAGATTCCGGAACCCAGGCACCGGCAGGCCATCCAGCCCGATGGCCTGCCATGCGGAGCGAGGCACAAACGTGCCGTCACCGGTCAGCAGCGGATGCCAACGAAACAGCCGGGCGCCCGCGCGGGCCGTCTCCTCACGGCAGGCCTCGAGCAGAGGGCCAGGCACGTTCCATCCCAGGAGCACGCAGGCGATGGGCAACCGCTCAAACGCCTCCCGCAGCCGCGCCCGCGCCTCACCGGGCGCAATCGCCGCCACCCCCGGGCCATCCTCCAGAAACTGCACCGCGAACGTCGCCATATCAACCTCGTAACGCAGTCTTCTGCCGCCAACAACGCTCCTCGGACGCAGACAAACGCAGATTTTCGCTGATCTTAATCTTGTTTATCTGCGTTCATCTGCGCTCGTCTGCGTTCGTCTGCGTTCCCAGCCTCACCGACACCCACACGACTCGCGCACCACCAATTCGGTGGGCAAGAGCACCAGCGAATCGGCCTGGCCGGTGCGGATGAGGCGCACCAGTTGCCGGGCCGCCTCGAGCCCGGCTTGCTCGATGGGGGCACGCACGGTGGTCAGTGGGACGGATGCCAGGTGATGTGAGATGGGACCATCGTCGAAGCCGACCACCGCGACGTCCTCCGGCACGCGCTTGCCGGCCCGCCGCAGCGCGATGATCGCCCCCAGCGCCGCTTCGTCGTCGCCGGCAAAGATCGCTTCGATCTCCAGGTGTTCCCGTAGCCACCGCTCGACGGGTAATTGCGCCTCGTCTTCGTCGAAGCCGCCCGCATCCACGAGCGCCGGGTCGAAGGGGATGCCGTGGGCCGCCAGCGCCTCGCGATAGCCTATCTCGCGCCAATGCGAATCCTCGTTCCCTGCCGGCCCACGCAGAAATGCGATGCGCCGGTAGCGGTGAACCTCGATCAGATGCTCCACCAGTTTGCGGGAGCCGGCCTTGTTCTCGAAGGTCACACAGGGGATGTCCAACCCGTCCGGTGAGGATCTGTGGAGCAGCACCATGGGGAACCGGAGGTGGTACAGGCGCACCAATTCCGCTTCGTCCAGGCTGTCGGTGAAGATGAGCAGGCCGTCGGTGTTGTGCTCTGCCCGCGGGCGGCGCAACCCGCTTGCGGCGTCGGCCCTCCCTTGCGTAGAATAGATCAACAGATCGAAGCCGTTCTCCCGGGCGCCGGCCTCGATGCCCCTGAGCAGCGGGGGGGAAAAATAGCCGCTGATTTCGGGCAGGAGCAGCCCCAACGGTTTCGTGCGCCGGCTGGCCAGGCTGCGGATGGCGGCGCGGGGGACGTAGTTCAGGTCGGCGATGGCGTCTCGCACCCGCGCGGCGGTCGCCTCGGCCACGGGGCCAGCCTGGTTGATGACGCGGCTGACAGTGGCGATGGAGACGCCCGCGCGCCGGGCGACGTCGGCGATGGTAGCGCGGCCGGGAGGAATGGGGCTAGACATGGGCCTCACCAAGGCAAACCAATTACGCATTGCGAGTTACGTGTTCTGTGTCGCGTGTTTCGTGTTCCCCTCTCGCGTGGAGGAATGAGACCGGGTGGGGTCTCAATGAGAAGAGAGATGTGTGAGCGTTTTCTGAAAGCGCTTACATTATATGGGAAAAGCGCGAGGCTGTCCAGCAGGAATTTGGATCACGAAAGGCACGAAAGGGGACGAAACGCGCGAAAGGCCTCTGTGACTTTCGTGTCCTTACGAACCTGTCACCAATCCCCCATCCACCAACACCCCATGCAGTGCTTGCCGCTCGGCGTCGGTGAGGTCGAGGAGCGGCGGGCGGACGGGGCCGCCATAGTAGCCCAGCATATCCATGGCCGCCTTGAGCCCGGCCACGCCGAAGCGGGCGGTGACCGCCGCGTTGACCGGCACCATCCGCCGCTGGAGTTCGGCCGCCTCCTCCCACTGCCCCGCCTTGAATAGCCGGTGTATGCCGATGCACTCTTGCGGCGCGACGTTGGCCAGCGCGAGGACCCCGCCCACTGCACCCACCGCCAGCCCGGCCAGGAAAAAGCCGGCCGACCCGGCCAGCACCTGGAAATCCGGCCCGGTGAGCCGCACGACGTCGGCCAGTTTGGCCAGGTTGCCGCCGCTGTCCTTGATGCCGGCGACGTTGGTGTGCTGGGCGGCACGAGCGACCGTGGCGGCGTCCACGTCCACGTGCGTGAAACCAGGTACGTTGTAGAGCAAGATGGGGATGGGAGAACCATCGGCCACCGCCTGGTAGTGGCGGACCAGGCTGTCGGGCGTCATCTTGCTGCCATAGTAGTGGGGCGTGAGCACGAGCGCCGCGTCCGCGCCCACCTGGGCGGCCTGGCGGGTGAGCGCGATCGTCTCGCGCGTGGATTCGCAGCCGGTGCCGGCGATCATCAGTTTATCCACCGGAATCGCCCGGCGGGCCGTCTCCAGCACGTGCAGTTTCTCCTGCCCGGTCAGATAGATCGCCTCACCGTTGGAGCCCAGCACCACGTAGCCGGCCAGGTCGTACTGGTTCCAGCGCTCCAGGTTCTCGACCAGCGCCCCGAGCGCCACTTCCCCCTGCGCATCGAACGGCGTGGGGATTGGCGGAAACGCCCCCTTCAACGTGACAACACTTTTATTCATCATCAACCTCTCCCTGTCTCTCTATCTCCTTGTCCCCTTGTCTCCTTGCCTCCCTGTCTCCCTGTCTCCTTGCCCACTGTTTACTGATCCCTGCTCAGCGCCCACCGATCCCTGCTCCCTCCACAGCAACCTCTCTCCCCGCCGCCCGCCACGCCAGCCGCGCTGCGCCTAACGCCGGAGGCCGGGGGCTGACGAAGATGCGGGCCTGGGGAGCGAACTGGAGCACCACGTCGCGCAGAGGCTCAACGATCAGGCCTCCTGCCTTGAAGACCCCGCCGACCAGCCCCAGTTCGAACTCCCGGTCACAGAGAGCCAATTGGCGGGCCACCGCTACGGCGCTCAGGCCGAGTTCGCGGCCAGCGCGGCAGAGGATCTCGTGCGAGACGGAGTCCCCTTGCAGCGCCGCCTGGACCACGACCGGTGCAAAATCGGAGATGCGGGCCTTGCTATCGCCGCCTGGCGGGTGGTATAGCGCGGGCACGACCTGGCTCGCCGTGTCCAGGTGAAAGCACTGCAACAGCCGCTCTACCAGGGCCGTCGCGGGCCCCCGGCCGTCGAAGGCCCGCAACGCGGCCGCGATGCCAGCCCGCCCGACGTCGTACCCGCTCCCCTCGTCGCCGACCAGGTAGCCCCACCCACCCGCCCTGGCCGGTTCCCCCTGGGGGCCGACGCCGTAGGCGCAGGAACCGGTGCCCGCCACGACCACCACCCCAGGCGCTTGCGCGATCGCGCTCCAGAAGGCGATCACTACGTCGCTGACGACGACGACTTTTCCCCCGATTCCCAGTCGGGCGGCCACCTGGTGAACCAGTTCCTCGTTCCCGGTTGCCCCGGCCAGGCCAAAGCAGGCGGCGGCTGGGGGCGTCCCCGAGACGGGGACTTGAGCAAGGATGGCCTCCCGCGAGGCGGCAGCCGGGGGCGCCCCCGAGACGGGGACTTGAGCAAGGATGGCCTCCCGCGAGACGGCAGCCGGGGGCGTCCCCGAGACGGGGGCTTGAGCAAGGATGGCCTCCCGCGAGGCGGCGGCTGGGGGCGTCCCCGAGACGGGGACTTGAGCAAGGATGGCCTCCCGCGAGACGCCGTCGTGGCCGGACATGGCCTGGCCGATCGCTTCCTGGAGGGACGCCAACAGTTCCTCGGCCGAGACCCGGTTGGGGTTGGCGGGGGGGCCCGTACCCCAACCGAGGACCTGCCCCTGCTCATTCACCAACACCGCCTCGGTCTTGGTCCCCCCGCCATCCACGCCGACGACGTAAGTTCCCTCTGCCATCAACCCTCAATAGAGCAGAACCTTGCGGCGCATTTCGTCAAAGGCGTCCAACTCCGCCTGCCAGCCAAGCGATATTTCCTCGACGGGAATCCCGGCCTCCATCTGCTTGCGTACCCGGTCCGTCCCTACCAATTGATCGAACCAATACGGGATCTTGCTGTCCTCCGAGTACCGCCACTTGAAATGGTCGGGAACCATGTGGCGCACGACCTCGATCATCTTCAGCCCCGTTTCCACGGCCCGGAAGATCTCGCGGTCCATCACGTGGGTCTGCACTCCGCTGCAGAGGTCCCCGCTATAGTCGCCGTACCAGGGCGTGAAGTAAGCGGCGCGGAAAATCACCCCCGGGTAATCGAGGGCGTTGAGCGCGGCCGCCCACGCCTGCCCGTCAATCCAGGGAGCACCCTTCAGTTCGCATGGCCGGGTAGTCCCCAGTCCCAGCGCCAGGTTGGTGCCCTCGAAGAAACAACTGCCAGGATAGACCGTGGCCGTGTCCAGGCTGGGGCTGTTGGGGGAGGGCATTACGTAGGGCAACCCGGTCTGGTCGAACCACATGGGCCTCTCCCAACCCTCCATCTCCACCACCGTGAGTGGGCAGCCAATCCCGAACTCTGCGTTGACCAGGCGGGCCAGTTCCCCCACCGTCAACCCATGGCGCACGGGGATCGGGTACAACCCTACGAACGAACTGTAGGCGGGGTCCAGGATGCAGCCCTCTATCTTCACGCCGGTGATCGGGTTGGGACGATCCAACACGATGAACTCTAACCCCTGTGCGGCCGCCACCTGCATGCAGAGGGCCATGGTGGACCAGTAAGTATAGAAGCGGGCCCCCACGTCCTGAATGTTGAAGACCAGCACGTCCACACCCTGAACCATTTCGGGAGTTGGCTTCTGACGTTTGCCGAACAGGCTGTAGACCGGTACGCCCGTGTGGGGGTCCACCGCCGAGTCCACGGCCACTCCGGCCTGCGCATCGCCGCGCACGCCGTGCTCCGGCCCATATAGGGCGACCAGGTTGACGTCGCCGGCCTCTGCGAATACGTCAATCGTGTGCCTGAGGTCCCACGTCAGCCCCGTCGAGTTGGTGATCAAGCCGACCCGTTTGCCGTGCAGGAGCCGGCGCCTCGATTCCAGGAGCACGTCAATCCCCAGTTTGACCTGCGGCCTCTTGAGCCATTGGCGCGTTGGAGTGGACATGTTGCCTGCTGCCTTTACGGGAAGATCTTGCCCGGATTCAGGATGTGGTTTGGATCAAAGACCGCCCTGATCTGCCGCATGATTTCAATCTGGGTTGCATCGAGCGCCATGGGCAGGTACTTGCGGCGGGTGGCCCCGACCCCATGCTCGCCAGTGATCGTGCCGCCCAGCGATAGCGCCAAGCGGTACATCTCCTCGGTCGTGGCCGGAACGAGCGCTTCCCACCGCTCGTCAGGGAGGTCGTCCTTGAGCACGTTGACGTGCACGTTCCCGTCGCCAGCGTGGCCGAAGCAGACGACGCGCACGTCATGCCGGCGGGCGATCTCCTTGATCCCTTTCAGGAGCACCGGAATCTCGGCGCGGGGCACGACCACGTCCTCCATGTGGTTGATCGGGCTCTCGTGCTTGAGCGCCTCGATGATCAAGCGGCGCGCCTCCCACAGCCGGTCGCGCGTGCGTCTGTCTTTGGCCACCAGCACCTCCCGCGCCCCGTGCTTCATGCACAGTTCGCCCACCACCTCATAGTCGGCGTCCACTGCCTCCTGGCGGTTGCCGTCGAGTTGGATCAGCAGGTGGGCCTGCGCGTCGTCGTGCGGCACCTTCTTCTGCGACAGCCGCTCGACGGCCAGCACGCTATCCTGTTCCATGAACTCCATGGCCGTGGGCAGGATGCGGTGGGCGATGACGTCCGACACGGTGTCCGCCGCCGCCTGGAAGTCATCGTACGGCACGAGCAGGTCCACCTGCACCTTGGGCAAGGGGAGCAGTCGCAGGATGATCTGGGTCACCACCGCCAGCGTCCCCTCCGAGCCGATCAGCAGTTGGAGCAGGTCGTAGCCGGTGACGTTCTTGACCAGTTTCCCCCCGCAGCGGATGACGTCGCTGGACGGGAGCACCGCCTCGAGCCCGCACACGTAGTGGCGGGTCACGCCGTATTTGACCGCCCGCGGGCCGCCCGCCCCCTCGGCGACGTTGCCCCCGATGGTGCAGGAGTCGAGGCTGGCCGGATCGGGAGGGTAAAACAGCCCCTCGGCCTCCACCGCGCGGTGGATGTCGCCGGTGATGACCCCCGGCTCGACGGTGACCATGAGGTTCTCCTTGTCAATCTCCAGGATGCGGTTCATCTTCTCCGTCGAGAGGACGATCCCGCCGCAGACGGGCACCGCCCCGCCGCTCAGGCCGTAACCCGCGCCGCGCGGCGTCACCGGCACCCGCTCCCGCTGGGCCAGCCGGAAGATCTCGGCGATCTGCTCGGCGCTGGTGACGCGCACCACCACCTCGGGGTCGGCGCGCAGCCCCACCACCTCGTCGTGGGTGTAGGGCTCCATCTCCTCGGCGCCGGCCAGCACATGCTGCTCTCCCACGATCCGGCGCAAGTCCTCGACAATACGTGCGTTCACCTTGTTGTACATCGGGTTACACCTGGAAGGAGTGAAACGTGAAACGTGAAACGTAATGCGTACATGTACTGCCTGCGATTACGCATTACGAATTACGGATTACGGATTACGGATTAGGAGTTCTTGCGCTGCGGCCAGGCCAGCGCCTGGCTCGAACTGGTAGCCTACCTGGGCCAGGCCTTGCTCGATGGCGCCGATGGTGGTCAGGATGTCCGACGCGCTGACCGCTCCCATGTGGCCGATGCGGAAATAGCGATCCTTGATGGCCGGGTGCAGGCCGCCGGCCAGGATCGCCCCGGCCTGGTTGACGTGACCCAGCAGCGCACCGGTTACCCCCTCCGGGTAGTAGGGAGCCGTCAGCGTGGCGGCCATCTTGTCGGCGCTGACCGGCACCTGCTTCATCCCCAGCACGGTGATGGCGGCCTTGAAGGCGGCGCTCAGCCGGCGGTGGCGGGCGAAGCGAGGTTCCATTCCCTCGTCCAGGATTTGGCCAAGGCTCACGTTGAGGGCCCAGAGCAGGTTCACGGGCGGCGTGCCAAAGTAAGCGGGCCGGCGCGCCTCGTAAGCCTGCATGATGGGCAGCCACTCCGTCCAATCGGCGTAATAGTTGCCCACGGGAGCCTTGCGTGAGCGGAAGGCCTCCAGCGCCCGCGGCCCGGCCACGACCAGGGCCAGCCCCGGGGGCGTGCCGATGGCCTTCTGGGACGCGGTGAGCGCGAGATCCACGCCCCACTCCTCCTGGCGCAACTCTTCGCCGGCCACGGAGCACACGCCATCCACCACTACCAGCGTCCCATACCGGCGTCCCAGCGCGGCCAGCCCCTGCACGTCCGCGCCCACGGCGGTCGAGGTGTCCACGTGGGTCACAGTCATCAACTTGTACCCGCCGCCCTTGAGCGCAGCCTCCACCTCCTCCAGTGTGGGTGCATCGCCGACGGCCGGCGCACGTACCTGGGTCACCACCGCGCCGTAGCGCTCGAGGATGGCGCCGAAGCGGTCGCCAAAGTAGCCGGTGTTCACCACCAGCGCCCTGTCGCCAGGTTCGATCAGGTTGCTGGCGGCCATGTCCATGGCCAGCGTGCCCGACCCGGCCACGACGAAGGGTTGCCCGCTGGGGCACAAGAACACCTGGCGCAGTCGCTCCAGCGCCTGGCCGAAAACCTCGATGAAATTGGGGGCCACGTGGCTGGTGGTCGGCATCCCCATCGCCCGCAACACCTCCGGGGTAAACTCGATGGGGCCGGGGATCATGAGCAGCTTTCTATCTTTCATCGTACTCGCGTCCACCTTTCGTTGAATGTCGTTGCTGGCGCAAAGTATAACCCAAGAGAAGCATTTCCGCCACCTGGGAACCATCGCTCAAGCACCCGCAGTTGCCTTTGACGTCCCCCTCGGTTATAATCCCTCCCGCAGGTCACTATTGTGCCTTCCCAATGTCCAGATGCTGGGCAAACCTGCGGGAGGGTACCCAGGAGGACAACCAATGCCCGAAGGAGCGTTCCAACATCAGTTCCAGGTGGAAGGGGTCTACGTACAAGTCTTCACCGGCAAGCCCACGCTGGGGGCAGCGGCGGCTGAATTGGTCGCCGCCCGGCTGCGCCAGGCGATCGCCGGGCGTAGGGAAGCCAACCTCATCCTGGCCACCGGCGCGTCGCAGTACGAGTTTCTGGACGCCTTGGGGCGGACGGAGGGAGTGGACTGGACCCGTGTCACGGCCTTTCACCTCGACGAGTATCTCGGCCTCTCCCCGCAACACCCGGCCAGTTTCCGGCGTTACCTGCGTGAGCGTCTCTTCGACCATCTTCCCTTCGGCGCTATACACCTGCTGGAAGGGGACGCAGCCGACCCGGTCCGGGAGTGCCGCCGCTACGCGGCGCTGTTGGCCGGGAGGAGCGTGGACGTGGCCTGCATCGGCATCGGCGAGAACGGCCACCTGGCCTTCAACGACCCCCCGGCGGATCTTTCTACGCCGGACCTGGTCCACGTCGTGAGCCTGGACGAGGCGTGCCGCCGCCAACAGGTGGGCGAGGGGCACTTCCCCACCCTCGAAGACGTCCCCAGGCAGGCGCTATCGCTGACCATTCCGGCCATCCTCGCCGCCCACACCATTTCCTGCGTCGTCCCTGACCGACGCAAGGCGGAGGCGGTGCGCAGTGCCCTCGAGGGGCCGATTTCGCCGTACTGTCCCGCCTCGGCGCTGCGCCAGCATGCGGACTGCCACCTGTACCTCGATCGCGATTCCGCTTCGCTACTCTCTTCGGTCATGTCCGGACGCTGAATGCGCTGCGCTCAAAAACTCCCTTGCCGCTCTGGCGCACCTACGATAACCTTATCCATAAGATAACTGCTCAGACAGGGGGTACAATTACACAGAGAACCACGGAGAACACACAGAGGCACACAGAGGATGGTCGGTAAGAGGCCACATAACCTCTGTGCTTCTCTGTGTCGCCTCTGTGAATCTCTGTGACCTGAGCAGTTTATCCATAAGGAGGCAACCCAATGACGACACAGGAAATGAAACCCCGAGTGTTGGGCCTGGCGGTGAACGAAGAGACGTTGCGGGCCGACCTGGCGCGTTACTGCGCTATGGCATTGGAGTTGGGCGCTTCGGGGGCGGCCATCATCCCGGCCAGTGACGTCGTCATAGACGAACGGGTACGGCTGAAATGCGTGGTGCCCCGCTGTTTCCGCGCCGGGGAAACCCCCTATTGCCCCCCGCATGCACTCGACCTGGAGCTGGTGCGGCGGGCCTTGAGCCGGTTCTCGTGGGCCATCCTGTTCAAGTGCGACGTGGCACCGATCGCGGACTATGCTCCCGGCAGCGGAGCGACCAAGGCGGAACAGCGGCGCGTGCTCTCGTTTCACCAGAAGAGCGGGGAAGTGGTCTATGCACTGGAGCGGCAGGCGTACAAGGACGGTTATCACCTGGCCATGGGCTTCGGCGGCGGCTCGTGCAAGGACTATTTGTGCCAGGGGCTGCTCTGCCAGTTCCTGGACAGTGGCCGCTGCCGTTTCCCCCACCGCGCCCGGCCGGCGATGGAAGCGGCTGGCATGGACGTGATCGCGCTGGTGAACGAGGCAGGCTGGGAGTCCTATGCCCTGCTGGATGATCTCAGCCAGATCCCCTGCGCCGTCACGGTGGGCATCGTGTTCATTTACTGAGCGAGGTATACCATGGCCCGAGATATCGTGGAAATCGTGGGAGAGTACGTGTCGGAGGACCCGGCCCGGTGGGGCAGGTTGGCCAGCGACGTGCAATGGCGCCGCCTGCAACTGCTGCTGCTGAGAGAGATCCTCGTCGAACTGCGCAGACTGAACGGTAAGTGCTCGAAACAAGAGGGGGAAGAGTAACGGGTAGAGTGCCGAGAAACCGGGTTTTGTCGCTTCGCTTATGAGAAACCCGGTGGCTCATGTCCAAAACGGGTGCTGTGTGGTATAGTTCCCAGCATGGACTTTCCAATCGTAGACCTACTTGATGACGATCTGAGCGCAGCTTGGCTGTTGAAGTACTTTCACCAGAACGAGTTGAAGTGCCTACATTGCGGCAAGAGCGTGGAGGAGGCACGCGCGTTTCGCGTGACCAAGAAAAACCGGTTGACGGTATACCGGTGTCCTTGTCAGGGCATCTACAATCTGTACAGTGGGACCGTGTTCAAGGGAAAGCACTTCCGGCCAGCGCAGACCATTCTACTGCTGCGCGGGGTATGCAAGGGTGAACCGACGGCCGCCATGGCCCGCGAGAGTAGTATGGATACCATGGGAACACCCACAGATACAACCACAGAGCGCCCATCAGTACCAGGGGGGTCCCAACATTAACATATTTCGTCACAACCGTAGTCGCCCAGTTCTTCATACTCCTCTCCCTCCGTCCCCCAATGGTTGGCGGGATGAATCTCGGTATGAACTGCGCACTTCATCGTTCCGTCTCCACCCACACCCGCACTCCATCGGTGACGACCTCGACCGTGCCCTGCTCGTCGGTGCGGTAGACCGGCACGCCTCGCCCTTGCAGCCGCCCCAGCACCCCGTCGCAGGGGTGGCCGAAGTCGTTGTCGGCCCCCACGCTGATGGCCACCGCCTGTGGGTCCACCGCACCCAGGAACTCTGGCGTCGTCGAGCCGCAGCTCCCGTGGTGGGTCGCCTTCAATACTGTGCTCCTCAGTGGAGCTCCCCCTCCCACGAGCCGGTGTTCCACCACCGCCTCGATGTCCCCCGGCAGGAGGACCGACACTTGCCCATAGGTGAGCCGGGTCACGACCGAGTTGTTGTTGGCCGTTCCCTCCTCCCCACTCACCAGTTCCACTCCCGGGTGGAGCACGACCATCTCTACCGGACGCGCAGCATCCGCGTCGTCCAACGTCACGCGCAGGCCCGCCTCACCCCGGTAGACCGCCGCCCCTTCTTGCTCCAGCAACTGCAGCCAATACTCGTACGGTTCGGACTCGAGTTCTATCTGGCGGCAGATGATGCTGCCTACGGCGTAGCGCTCCAGCACCGGGAGCAGGCCCGTGAGGTGGTCGGAGTCGGGGTGGGTGAGCACGACCAGGTCGAGTGTGCGGTCCCAGAACGGCATGCGGCGGCCCAACTGCGAAAGAAGCGCTGGCTCGCTCGGCCCACCGTCCACCAACACCTGCCGGCCAGCAGGGGTCTGGATGAAGATGGCGTCCCCCTGCCCCACGTCGAAGAACACGACGTGCAGGCGACCGTCGGGCAGGCTCCGCCAGGCGAAGAACGCCAGCACCGCCAGAACAACCGCCGCGCCTGCGAGCAGCTTTGGCTCCAGGGTACCGAGAAACCGGGTTTTTCGGAAAAAACCCGGTTTCTTTACCATCTCCCACAACTCGCGGCGTCGCTCCCGAGGCTGCGCCAGCCACCAGGTAAGGCAGCCCAGGAGGACGTAATACCCCCCCACCATCCAGCCGCTCACACGCACCGGCAGCGAGGCGAGGGGCACCCGCGCCGTCAGCCGCACCACCTCAATCGTGTAGGTGAGGAACACCCAGGCCACCCAGCCGATGGCCTGCCCCAGCGGCCGCACGACCAGCCCCACCAGCAGAGCCAGTCCTCCCCAGACCATGACCCCGGGTTGGGCTGGGAGGATGAGAAAGTTGGTGACCAGCGTGATCAGGGAGAGCCGCCCGAAGGTGTACAGGATGAGGGGAGTCGTCGTGATCTGGGCCGCCAGGGTGACGATCAACGCCTCGTTGACCAGGCCCACGATCTTCTGCGCGCGCTCAGCAGAAGTCACGCGCGCGAGTGCCCGCTCGAAGCCGCGCTCCAGCGGCCCGGTGTAGAGCACCAAGCCAAGCGTGGCGGCGAAACTGAGCTGGAAGCCTGCGTCCCACAGCGTATGGGGATTCCACGCCGTCATGGCGATGGCCGCCGCAGCGAGCGAAATGGGGGCAAAAGTCGCCCGCCCCAGGTGCCGGCCCCACAGGTAGAGAATGCCCATCAGCGCTGCCCGCACCACCGCCGCAGACGCCCCGACGAGGATTGCATAGACCGCCACGCCTGCCACTGCGACCCACACTGCCCGTCGCTGCCCGAACAGCCGCCGCGCCAGCCCGGCGAACATGCCGCTGATGATGGTGATGTTGAACCCTGAGATGGCGACGATGTGAGAGGTGCCGGTAGCGGCAAAGGCTTCCTTCAGGTCGGGTGGGATGCCCGTCTCCACACCTAGCAGGATGCCGGTCAACAGCGACGCCGGTGGCTCCGGGAGGATGCTGGCGATGGTGGATTGGGCGTACCGCTTGAAGGCGTACAGAGCGTACAGGACGGGGTTGGCCTGCCTTGCGGCCAGCAGCGTGACGCTGGGCTGGGAGAGCAGCGAGTGAATGCCCTGGCGCGCCAGGTAGTCGCGATAGGAGAATTCCTCCAAAACAGGCGGCGTCTCCAGCAGCCCTTCCACCTGCAGGCGGTCGCCGTACTGGCGTGCGGGGTAGCGGTCCGCCTTGACCAGCACCAGCCCCTCGACCTCCCGCTCCGTCCCGTCGGGCAACACCAGCCGCGAGGCTTCTACGCGCAGGTTGGTGTAGCGCTCCCGCTCGTCCGGCTCCCCGACGACGACCCCCTCCAGCACCACCCAGCCAACGCCGTTGTAGGCTGCGACGGTGTGCTCGTCGAAGCGGGGGATAGCGAGCAAGAAACGGCCCGCGCCCAGGGCCAGCATCACCGCACACAGCGAGCCCAGGCGGGCGCGGGCACTCTCTCGCCACAGCAACAAACCCAGGCACGCCGCCAGCCCCACCACGGGCAGGACCTGCCAGGGGAGGTTGGTTGTCCTGGCCAGTGCGATGCCTGCGAGCCAGGCGACGGCGAGGTACACGAGGGTCATACTTGGCCTCGGGGAACTCGAAGTTAAATCTCCTCTCGGCCCTCCAACGCCTGCATGAGCGTCACCGCGTCGGCGTATTCCAGGTCGCCGCCCACCGGCAACCCCCGCCCCAGCCGGGTGACGCGCACGCCCAACGGGCGCAGCCGGGTGAGCAGGTAGGAGGACGTCCAGTCCCCTTCGCTCGTGGGGTTGGTCGCCAGGATCACCTCCCTGACGCCACCACTGCGTAGGCGGGCCACCAGTTCGTTAATACGCAGGTTCTCGACGAACATCCCCTCCGAGGGGGCCAGCACCCCGTGCAACACGTGGTACACTCCCTTGTATACGCCCGACTGCTCGATCGCCAGCATGTCGAGCGGCTCCTCGACCACGCAGAACACACTGCGATCCCGTTCCGGATCGGCACACACGGGGCAGGGGTCCTCCTCGGTGATGTTGTAGCATACGGAGCAGAAGCGGGTGCGCTCCCTGAGTTCGCGCAGTGCCTCGGCCAGCCGCTCCGCCAGGCCCGTCTGGTTCCGCAGCAGAAAAAACGTGAGCCGGGCCGCGGTCTTGTGGCCGATCCCCGGCAGTTCGGCAAGCTCTTCGATCATGCGGGTTACTGGAGCAGGCGTCGTCTGCATCGTCCCCCCCAACTACAACAGGCCCGGGATGCCTAAACCGCCGGTGAAGGCCGACATGCGCTCCGCCAGGGCCCGATCCACCTGCTCCAACCCCTCGTTGACGGCGGCGACGACGAGGTCCTGCAACATCTCCACGTCTTCAGGGTCCACAACTTCCGGCGCGATGGCGAGCGACTGCACCCGCCGCTCACCGGTGACGACGGCGGTCACCGCACCGCCACCCGCCGTCGCGGTGACGGTCGTCGCGGCGATCTCCTCCTGCGCCTTGAGCATGTCTTCTTGCAGGCTCTGCACCTGCTGGAGCATCCCACCCTGGCCCATCTTCGGGCCGCTGCGCTGTTTGATCTTCCTGACCAATGCAACCTCCCGCAAAAGGCTCGTCTACGAACCGCGCCTGCTCAAGCCCCCGCTTCAGGCCGCTGTACGACCTGTGCGCCCAGGTCCTCCACCGCCGCACGCACCACCGGGTCCATCTCTACCGGCGCAGTGACCTTGCCAGCACTGGATGGTTCTGGCGGGCGCGGCGCCGGCGCCGCGGCATGCTCCTGGCCCGCCAGCACGCATCGCACGCGGTACCTCTGCCCGACCAGGCCGCTGAGTACGTCCTCCACTAGCCGTTTGTTAACCTCCTCTTCCACCTTGCCGCGATGAAAGTTGTGCACAAACCCCAGCAGAACGACGTCCCCTTCGACTGCCACCGGCTCACACGAGCGCATCAGTGCCTCCAGCGCCAGGTTGCGCGGGCGGAGGACGTTCAAGAACTCTGGCCAACGACCCCGCAACACCTCGGGCGTCAACGAGCCGTCGCCAGGCGGCGGGCTACTGGCAGGGTTACTGCTGTAAACCGGCTCGGGTTCTCGGGCCGCTGCCGCAGGCCGAGAGGGAGCCGGGGACACGGAACGGGCAGGTGCAGGCCCGGGCCTGGCCGGTGAGGACACCGGCGCGGGCTTCGGCGAGGGCGCCGAATGATGAGTGGGCGGCGGCGTGCGAGGGGCACTCTGGGCCGGCTGTGGAGGGGATGCAGGGCCTGCCGGTTCAGGCGGTAGCGCAGCCTCGACGAAGGCCATCTCCAGCGGCAATTGAGGCTGCCATCCCCCCTTGGCCTCGGTCGCCGCCTGGTTGAACAGGCGCACTGCCCGTGCCAAGGCCCGGGGTGAAAAGGCCGCTGCCTGCTCCGCCAGGCGTGGGCGCATGTCCTCCGAGACGTGAAGCAGGACGGGGCCCGATTCGAGCCGCATCAGCAGCAGCGCTCGCAGGTGCTCCACCATCTGGCGGGCAAACTGCCGGGGATCAGCTCCCTCGTCCACGGCGGCGTTGATCGCGCCCAGGCCACGCGCCACGTCCCCGCCGGCCAGGGCCTCGGCCACCTGCAAGACCGTCTCGCTGGCCCCCGTCCCCAGCGCCGCGCGCACCTGGGCGACGGTGATGCCACCTCCGTCGTAGGAGGCCAGTTGGTCGAGCAGGCTCTCGGCGTCGCGCATGCTGCCGGTGGCCTGGCGGGCGATGAGGGTCAACGCCTCCCGTTCCGCCACGATGTGCTCCTGCTTGGCCAGCCGCTCCAGGCGGTCCACGATGTCGGTGACGGGAACGCGCCGGAAATCGAAGCGCTGGCAGCGCGAGAGCACCGTGGCGGGGATCTTGTGGGACTCGGTCGTCGCCAGCACGAAAATCGCGTGGGGGGGAGGCTCCTCCAACGTCTTCAGCAGCGCGTTGAAGGCGGCATTGGAGAGCATGTGCACCTCGTCAATCACGTACACCCGGTAACGCGCCTCGCCGGGGCTCAGGCCGATGCGTTCCCGCAGTTCTCGCACGTCCTCCACGCTGTTCTTGGAAGCAGCGTCAATCTCGAACAGGTCGAGCAGCCGTCCTTCGTTGACCGCCTGGCAGATGGCGCACTCGTTGCAGGGGCGCTGGTCTTCCGGGGCCAGGCAATTGACCGCTTTGGCGAGGAGGCGGGCCGTGGTCGTCTTGCCGGTACCCCGCGGGCCGGCGAAGAGATAGGCGTGATGGATGCGCCCGGAGATGAGTGCGTTGCGCAGCGTACGGACGACGTGCTCCTGCCCCACCACTTCGTCGAACGTGCGCGGTCTCCACTTACGGTACAACGCCTGCACTGCCATCGCCGCCTCCTCTCGAGATCGGCCATAGTCTATCACCGTCGGCTCAGAAAAGCAAGTCAGTTGAAGTTATAGCAAGGTGTGATATAATCCAGGCAAGACTTACGAGGAGGGAAAAGACATGTGGAAACCTGGAATCTGGGAACTGGTGATCATATTGGTGATCGTGCTGCTGATCTTCGGTGTGGGACGGCTGGGTAAACTGGGCCGCGAACTAGGACAGGGCATCAGTGAGTTCCGGAAGGGCATTGGGAGCGACAAGGAAGAGTCCACCCCGGAAGAGGCAGTGAAGACGGAAGAGAAGAGCGAATAGTAGGACAAACTATAGAGCCAGACGACGTCCCGGTACGCCAGGCTTTGTCCTACGCCCTCAAACCTGTGGCCGAAAGGCCACAGGTTTGAGGGTTTTTGTCATGCAACAAGAAATCCCTTGGCAATGACCTACTCTCCCGGGGGGTTACCCCCCAAGTACCATCGGCGCTGGCGGGCTTAACTGCCGGGTTCGGGATGGGACCGGGTGTACCCCCGCCGCTCAAATCACCAAGGGATTACTAGCGCGATATATGATTGTCAACTGAACAGCGCGAAAACTCCAATTTCTCCGCACCACGGGCTAAGCCCTCGACCGTTAGTACAGGTTGGCTGAACGCATTACTGCGCTTACACCTCCTGCCTATCAAACCGGTAGTCTTCCGGCGGTCTTACCCGGTTAACCGGTGGGGGACCTCATCTTGGGGCGAGTTTCCCACTTAGATGCTTTCAGCGGTTATCTCTGCCAGACGTAGCTACCCAGCAATGCCCCTGGCGGGACAACTGGCACACTAGAGGTCTGTCCACTCTGGTCCTCTCGTACTAAGAGCAGCTCCCCTCAAGTCCCCTACGCCCACAGCGGATAGAGACCGACCTGTCTCACGACGGTCTGAACCCAGCTCGCGTGCCACTTTAATGGGCGAACAGCCCAACCCTTGGGACCTTGTCCAGCCCCAGGATGTGACGAGCCGACATCGAGGTGGCGAGCGAGGCCGTCGATGTGAACTCTTGGGCCTCACTACCCTGTTATCCCCGGGGTAGCTTTTATCCGGTAAGCCACGGCCCTTCCACTCGGAACCGTGGGATCACTAAGCCCGACTTTCGTCTCTGCTCGACTTGTAGGTCTCGCAGTCAAGCTCCCTTATGTCTTTACACTCTATGGCGGGTTTCCATTCCGCCTGAGGGAACCTTTGGGCGCCTCCGCTACTTTTTAGGAGGCGACCGCCCCAGTCAAACTGCCTACCAGGAACTGTCCCCCTGCCGGATCACGGCCAGAGGTTAGGGTCAAGACTTAACCAGGGTGGTATTTCAAGGACGGCTCCACCGAGGCTAGCGCCCCAGCTTCATAGCCTCCCACCTATCCTACACAGGCCAAGCCCTAACTCAGTACCAAGCTGCAGTAAAGCTCCACGGGGTCTTTTTGTCCTGCTGCGGGTACA
>Ga0307377_10000339_pt1 | contig 63567 bp, 52 predicted proteins | sample TR3MG_FD_202535 | JGI IMG/M metagenome (GOLD analysis project Ga0307377, IMG submission 202535) | Soil microbial communities from Risofladan, Vaasa, Finland - TR-3 | ecosystem: Environmental > Terrestrial > Soil > Coastal area > Acid sulfate soil | place: Finland: Risofladan, Vaasa | collected... | reverse complement strand
TAGCCACGACTGCTGAGCAGGGGGTTGATCAGTGTTCCTCCCCGATAGATCTCAAAGCTCTCCGTCGTCCGGAAACCGTACCCCACCAACGAGGGCAGTTCGCCGGGGCCCTCAACCAGGTAATATACCCCTTGCCCGGTCACCAGCGTGTAGCTGCCGTCGGCTTCTTTGTAGGCATAGTGCAACCAGTCAATGGTCCGGTTGCTCACTGGGTGGTGTGTGTAGTCGTCAATCAAGATATTGAAGCTGCCCCCGTTGAACCACTCGTATGGGCCGTTCGTGAAATCATCCGTCCACAACTGGTCGTAGATTTTGTGGACAATGTCTCCCTTGTGCAGCCCGGTGATGACGGTCACGGCGTAAGCCATTCCACCTTCCAGGTATGGCGGCCAACTGCCAATTTCCCCGGGGAGGAACTTTACCCGGCTCACCAACGTGCCGCCCTTGATCTCACTTGCTGTGTCGAGATAAAAGTCCTTTTCGTCCGCGACCCAGGGAGTCGGGCCAGGAAACACGCCGTTTGAGAAAACCGGTGGTGGAAGACTGGCGTTCAGGGCCTTGAGGCTCGCGCCTTGTTCGGTTGTGATTACTGCGGCCGCTTGTTCGGCATTTTCGTCAGCGGCCCCTACACCCGCGGTTCCCGGTCCTTCTGCTCCTACCGGTACTGCCGGTATCAGAAGTGCCAGCAACATCAGCACGGTGAAGGCTATTCTTCGCTTGTTCATTACTCTGTCCTCCTTGTTGACATGATGTGTCTGTGTTCGTTCCTGTGGTGTACGTGTGATCTATGAGTCTGCAATGAGAGACAATCGAGACCAGTTACGCTCAGTTTCTATTCGTAGGCTATAGGCTATCACCTCCTGTTTCCCTGGCGGGGACTGGATGAATCACTTTCCTTGGGGCCTGTTGTTTTTTGAACGGGCCACATCCATTATATCACAAGAATGTGCGGAATGTGTGAAGTTTCGATATATATAGTGCTAGAAAACTATGAAAAAAGTGCACAAAGCTCCGTGAATCCTTAAATTTGTTGATTGCGAAGTCGGTCGCCTGCGCCGATGGGCTTCATCCCAACGAAAAAGCCCGCCCCGGCGAGAGCCGGGGCGGGCCACGTGCCTAACGATTCAGTTGCCGAGAAGCAGGCTAAGGTGCGACGACAAAAGACGGCAGATAACCGTAGACTGTCAACTGGTAGTTCCCCATGCCCGCACGTGCCCCCACACCCCACCAGTAGGTGTCTGTCGTGATGCTGGACCCGTCGCCTAGTCTGCCATCAAAGGCTACAGTCGTGCTATTCACGAGCGCCGACTGCCACACGATGTTGAGATCGTCCCCCTTGGCCAGATCTACCCAGTAAGCCGAGGCTCCCGGGTAGGCCGCCCACTCGAAGATGAGCGGGTTCTGCGCTGAGATCTGGCTGGCGGAGAAAGAAGTGCCAGCACGGGGACTGACTTGCTCGAACCCTCTCAGGCCGATCTCCAAGTCCGGGAGTTGTACGGTTGTACCACGTGAAACTGCAAGTGGCCCAAGCCAGGCCCAACTGGCCACCTCGCCGGCGCTGTATTGCTCATTCCATTCTTGTGCGAACAACACGTTGACCACTGCGTCTGAGATGGTGAGATTGTCGAAGGTGTAGATACCTTGCGCGTCCGTGGTGGCCATCGCGACGATGGCATAGGTCTGATCCTCGAGTTTCACGGTCACCCCGGCCGGCACTGGTACCCCGTCCTTGACGAGCCTTCCGGTCACTCTGGCCGGGCCCCGGGGCGTGACCACGACTGGTGTTGGACTGGGCGTCTCGGTGGGCGCAGCCGTCGGGCTCGGTGGCTGCGGCGTGTTGGTTGGACTGGCGGATGGCTCCGGTGTGTCGGTGGGGCCGGAGGTAGGGATCACTGGTGTACCGGTGGCGACCGTGGTTGGTGCTCCTGCTATGTCGGTTGGCGTCTGAGCGGCTGTACTGTCAGGCGTGGATGGGGACGTGGGGCTGGCCGGCGGCGGCGTGGCGGTGGGCAGGGGGATCGGCGATTGGGCCATGGTCGGCAACATTGGCGTGACGCCAGTCGTCGGCCTGCCCGCAGGCGACATCGGCGTATGGGTCACGGTAGCCCGGGGCGCCGTTGACGATGGCTTCAGAAATGCACTCCTCACGCCTATTCTGCTGCCTGCCACCAGCGTTCCCAGCGCAAAACACGTCAAGATTCCTGCGACCAGCGCTCCTATTGCCAGCAGTGCTACCAAAGGCAACCATCGTTTGTGTCTCATTGGGCTCCTTTCGAGCGAACCGCTATATGGCCAACCCTACGGGTGGCGGTTCCACGACGTTACTTTAGCACAACAACATAAGAACCTGGTGTGAGGCCAGTGAAGAAATGGCTAGAAAGCGGGTGAGTCGTGAGACGCTGGCGGCTGGCGGCTCTGGGGAGTGGTGATCGGGTTGGGTGACATGAGGGAAGCCGGCGCAGCCTTGCTGCGCCGGCTTCCCTTGTGCACGCGTCCCGCTCAGCGTGTTACTCCGGTTTGGTTCATTTTTGCCTGAGGACCAGTGGCAGGTAGGCGTAATGAGGCCACGGGTGCACTGGCCCTGCGACGTTGTTCATCTCGTTGTTTTCCGGTACCAGCCCGTAACTACCCTCTTTGTAGTTGTCAACTTTGATGTAGAACGCCTCGATGGTGCGAATCTGCTGCTCAGTGAATGCCTTGGTGAAGGCAAAGGTGCGCTCTTCGCCGGGATCCATAGCCGGCACGCCCAGGAACAGGTCACTCTCGCTATAGCGATCCCATGGGCACGATGGGACGGTGGCGGTAAAGATGTCCATCCAGAAGGGACCGCCGGTGGGAGATGGATTTCGAGCCACCCCACTCCCCACATTTTTCAGCACGATGGTGAACGTGACCGGTGCACCCGGTTGCGGCGGCAAAGGCTTGACCGTAAAACCAATCACAGCCAGGTCAGGCACGCCGACGGTGCCGTAGGCGGTGTTGTCGGCGGAGTGAGCGTCCCGCCCGGCGCCACCATCCACGGCGATGGTGAAGGGGGTACGAAATTCAGGCACGCCATTCTGCGGGCAGTCGGGCTGGTTGAGATCCACCACTGTGAACGTGATGGTATGCCCTGTGGAACCCGCGGGCAGGTCGCCAACTGTGTACGTGTAGGTCCGGCTGTCGTTCGAGTGCCAACCGAAGCCCACGTACTTGGTGCTGGTCGGTACGATCGTGGTGATGATCACGTTCTCAGCATCCATGTGCTGTCCGACGTTGCCATAGGTCACAGTGTAGGTCATCCGTTGCCCTGGCGAGAAGATGACCGGCGTGTGGTCCACGGTTACTATCAGGTCGGCCAGGGTGCCGATGGGGTCTTCGTCGTGCTTTTCAATGGGCGCTGTCAGCGAAGAGTGTGCCATCACGGCCCGGTTGTCCACGGAACTGGCTTGCGCGGGGAGCGGGTCCAGGACCTGCACCGTCAACCGGGCAACCCCAGAGGTCTGGGTGATGACGGAGATGTGAAAGATCACCAGATCAGGATCGGTGGGTGGCACGGGCTGGCAGTCTCCGGCCTCGACCTGGCAGCCCACGTATGTGACGTAGTTGGGTAACGTGTCGGTGATGGTGACGCTGGAAGCGTTCTCGTTGCCCGTGTTGGTGTAGGTGAGCGTGTAGGTGAGCAAGTCGCCGGCGTAGACGATGTCTACCCCATTGCTCTTGTCGAAGGACAGGATCGGCCGGCTGGAGACCCTGGTCTGGGCCGTGGCCGGCATCAGGTCCCCTTCTGCATCCCCCAGTTGTGCTTCGAATTGTAGTCGCACGTTGTTCGTGAGCGGACTGGTCACGTTGGCACGGATCACGATCTGCCCAGATCCCCCCTCACCGGCGATGGTGTCGATATTCCAGTACCGCACCTGCCCATCGCCGCCGGTCGGTGACGGCACGGCGCTGACGAATGAGGTGCGGCCATCGAGGGTAGCCGTGATCACCGTGCTGGTGGCATCGGCGTTGCCGGTGTTGGTGTAACGCAAGGTATAAGTCAGGGGAGCACCGGCCGCCACAGGGTCAGGGTAGTCGGTGGCGTTGAACGCCCAGTCGGGCGCTGAGGAGACGGTCGTGGTCTTGGTGATAGACCGCGGAGACGTGTAGACACTGTCAATCGTGACGTGGTTGGTCATTACGGTGCCATTGGGGAGCGGCGTGTTCACGCGCACCCGGACGGTGATCGAGCCACCCTGACCCACGAGCAGGTCACCGATTTCCCACACGTTGTTGGTTCCTGACTTGGGGGCAGGGGTTGCGGAGAGGAAGGTCACCTGGCCGTCGTACGTCTCTGTGATGACCACGTCGTCGGCAGGCGCTGTGCCAAAGTTGCTGTAGTTGATAAAGTACAGAAGCTCCGTCCCAGCCTCAACCGGATCGGATGAATCAACCTTGGAGACCGTCAATTCCGAGGCTGAGGTCACAGACGTGGTTTCGGTAGCAGTGATGGGCGTCGTCTGGGCGCTATCCAGCGTAGCCCGGTTGGTGAGGACGGTGCCGACGGGGAGAGGACTTGCTACCTGGACGACGACGTCAATGGTGCGAGGGCTGCCCACGATCAGGGTCGGGAAGGTCCACACCCGGTTTCCGCTGCCGGAATCGGGCGCTGGGTTTGAGAAAAAGAACGAAACGTTGGGGTCGTACTGTTCGGTGACCGTGACACCGGTGGCGTTTTCGTTCCCACTGTTGGTGATGGCGATGGTGTAGCGTAAGGTCTTGCCAGCGTCAACCGGATCCGGATAGTCGGTCTTGGTGATCGTCAGCACGGGGCTGGAATGGACGGTCGTCGTCCAGGTGGTGGAGGTGGGTGTGGTCTGGTCGGTGTCAAGCCAGGCGACGTTGGTAAGGGTGATATTGTTCGTCAATGGGCTGTGCACCTGTACGCGCAGGGTGATCCGGGCAGAGTTGTTCGGTGCCAGCGGCGCGATGTTCCAGTATATGTCGCCGTTGCTGAACCCGTCGGGCGTGGGCGAGGCGCTGGTGTACGTCACGTGGTGATCGAGCATGTCGGTGATGACGAGATTGGTGGCATCCGATGGGCCGGTGTTGGTGACAACGAGGGTGTACGTTAATGAGTCGCCGGCGTTCACGGTGGGCGTGGCTGACTTGGTGAATGTCAGGTGCACTTCGGCGTTCACGTTGGTGTCTATGTCGATCCTGTTGTTGTTGGAGACGGGGTCATCCTCGCTGCCCGAGATGGCGGCGGTATTCCAGATTACGCCCGTGACTGAGGGATCAACGGTGACGCAGATGGTGAGGGTGGCGCTGTCATAAAGGGCCAGGTCGCCAACCGTCCACACCCCAGTGCTGTCGTTGTATGAGTTGTGGCTGGTCGTAGCCGTGATGAAGGTGACGTCAGATGGCAGCGTATCGGTGACGGTAACGCCGGTGGCGTCGGAGGGGCCGTTGTTCGTGGCGGTGACTGTATAGGTCAGCACGGTACCGGCGATCACCGGGTCAGGCGTGTCCTGCTTGGCGATCGCCAAATCGGCCTCTCCGTTGATCAGGGTGCTCTCGGCTACGGTGTTGTTGGCTGGGGCAGGGTCGGCCTCGTTGGCGGACGCCTGGGCCACGTTGGTGATCGTCCCTCGCGTCGAGCGGGCGGTGGTTACGGTGATGGTGAGGGTGGTGCTGCTGCTGTTGGCCAGATCGCCGACCGTCCACACGCCGGTGCCGTTGTCGTAGGTCGTACCTGGACTGGCCGTGGCCGAGACGAACGTTACACTGAATGGCAGGGTATCGGTCACGACCACGCCGGTAACATCTGAAGGCCCAGAATTCACGATGGTCCGGGTGTAGGTCAGAGAGGTGCCAGCGACCGCCGGGTCGCGTGAGCCCACCTTGGTCAGCGACAGGTCGGCGCCAGGATTGACTGTGGTCGTGATCGTGTGCGTGTTGTTGTCTAGAGTGTCGTCGGTCTCGTTGGCAGAGACCTCGGCCTGGTTGGTGATGATGCCGCTCACGGTGGGTGTGACGATGATGGAGACCACTGTGCTGTCGCCGGAGGTGAGAGTATCCAAGGGGCAGGTGATGATGGTACCGCCCACCTCGGTACAGCCGCCACCCTGGCGGGCCGTGGCCGAGACGAACGTCACGCCGGATGGCAGGGTGTCGGTCACCGTCACGCCAGTGGCGTCAGAGGGACCTGAGTTAGTGATGGTGAGCAGATAGGTCAAGGCGGCGCCGGCGATCACGGGCTCTGGGTCGCCGACCTTGCCGACCGCCAGGTCCGCCTCCTCTTGGAGCATCGGCCTTGCCCTGGCTCCCCGGGGCAACAGTATCAGGATACCGGCTACGCTGATGAGCCCGATCAGAAACGTGACCAGAAATTTGCTGAGAGCTTGCTTGTGGTTCATGGCACTCTTCACCCTTTACATGCTTGGTCTGACAAAATACTACGAACCCGCCCTGGTTGTTCCTTGGCAACGTTGAGGAGTACTTACTGAATGGGACGATGTCCCGCACGTGACCTCAACAAGATCAGTATACTTAAGAATCGGTGCCCGGCGGGTTTCGCTTGTGTTACGGTAATGTTGCTGGACGAACCCTATGAAGATGCTACAGTAGGCCGGGGTGGCTCCGGTATCGGTAGCTCCGGCGTCGGGCGCTCCGGCGTCGCTGGCACTGGCGCCGTTGGCTCCGGCGCCGTTGGCACTGGCGTCGGTGGCACTGGCGTCGGTGGCACTGGCGTCGGTGGTGCTGGCGGTTTCGTCGGCCGCGGCTTGGACGGTGCTGGCGTGTCGGTCGGCGGCACCGGAGTGGGCGCGCGCGTGGGCACTACCCCGAGTGTAGGTGTTGGTGTGGGGAGAGGGGACGGCTGGGCGGTCGGTTCAGTGCTCTCTCCAGCCTCCACAGTAGTAGTGGCCAGGGGGGTTGGGGTAGCAGGAGCGATCGGCGTGCTGGGAGCGCAGAACTCGGTGACTTGCGGCTCTTCCCCTGCTCGCATGGATACCTCTCGGCACGTAGTGAGCGTGAGCGCCTCCGTTTCCAAATCGCACGTCACGGCCCCCGCATCAACTGCCAGGCGCGTGACTTGCTCGTCGGCCTCGATCCGTATCAGTGCAGGAATGCTCAAGAGCGTCATGGAGCAGATAGGGACGACGAACTCGTACGAGGGCTTCTGCGCGAAGAATTGGAGGCTTCCCTTCAATACGGTCACCTGCAGGCGGGGAAAGGTGCGCGGATTCTGGATCTCAATCGCCGTCCCAGGAGCGAGTTCGAGCGTGCTGCCATCGCCCAGGTAGAACTTGGCTCCTGCTGTCGCATCGGCGACGATTTGGCCCTTGTCCCTGATCACGATACTGGCCTTGTTCTGTCCTACCATGGCCCACTCGGATCCATCCGATAACTGCACCTGCGCGTTTCCCGCATAGAGGTTCAATTGCAGATAGGGTGGTGTCCACTGCTCGGTCACGGCAGGGGCGGGGCGGCAGGCGACGATCGGGACTGTCAGGGCGGCCAGCAGCAGGTAAGCCAGCCTGCGCCTAAGGCCGGGCCTTCGGTCGGTGCCGAGCATCCGGCTGGTCCTTCTGACCCCTGGACCTGTTAGCAGGTTCTTGACGGACATAGTTTCTCTCTCACTCTCGACGCAGGTGCAACCTGGCAACCGCGGCCCGTTGGTTGTCTTCGAGAAGGATTTCTGGGCTAACCTACAGGGACTCGCTCATCAGCCTCGGGTACTGCCTCTCCGATCCTCAGCCGTACATAGTGTGCCAATTGGGCCACCGAGTCAAAGTTCTCTGGCACGATTTCCTCGTCCTTGACCGAAATGCCGAAGGTCTCTTCGACGAACATCACCAGTTCCAGTACCCCTGTGGAATCCACGATTCCTTCCTCAAGAAAGGAGACGTGGTCCTCTAACTGTCCATTGTCGTTGGTGAAAAGGAGATTCTCCAGAATGTAGCGTCGAATCAGGTGTTCTATGGACATATTACTTGGGCCTCCGTGCCCCCCTTATTCTACGGGGCAGGGGTCGGTTTATAGTGACGAGAATCCTAGAAAACGGCCAGCGGCCGCAGGTAGTGTTATACCACTACCTGCCACTCTAGTCAATTTTCAAGGACTTTGTTACTGGACTCTGACGATTGTCTCCTACAATAATAGTCGGTGGTCGGACGTCTCCATGGGTTGACCACCGGGCAAGTTTCCCAGAACGCGCGGAGGGTTCCCATTCAGACCAGGGCGGGAAGATCCATTTCACAGGAGCGTTGAGCGATGGCGATTCGTCAGATCGGCAAGGATAGAATCTGGGCGACGACGGCAAAGACAAAACGACTTCCGGCTTTGCGTAGGGAGACGTTAGACGGGCGGCGCATCTCCATCTATTGGGTGGTGGTGCCACTGTTCGTGCTGGACGCGGTATGCATTGCGCTCAGCATACTGGCAGCCTATCAACTGCGCTTCCAGTTGCTAGAGTACTATGCCCCCTTCTCTGGAACATTCTACGTTCGCCTGGCCTGGATCGCCATTCCGATGTGGTTGGTCATCTTTGCCCTGTACTGGCTATACCATCCGGATCGCCTTTTCGGTGGCATGCAGGAATACTCCAGCGTGGTCAGTGCCTGCACCGCGGGCCTGGTGAGCCTGATCCTCTACAGTTTCTTGGATCGGCGCGTGGACCACGACATCTCCCGCGGGTGGTTGGCGATGGTCTGGTTCTTCTCCGTCACCAGCGTGTGCTTGACCCGGTTCGGCTACCGGCGGCTGATCTACCATCTGCGGAAGCGGGGCCTGTTCGTTCGGCGGGCGTTGGTCGTAGGGGCCAACGAGGAAGGGCGGGCGGTGGTGACCCAGTTGCGTGCTCTGCGCACTGGAGGGATAGAAGTGGTGGGGTTTGTGGACACGGCGCTGCCCCGTGGGACGGACGTGGAAGGGTTGCCGGTGCTGGGCGATCTCGGCCGGCTGAACAACCTGGTGCAGCGCCTGGGGGTGGAGGAACTGATCGTCATCCCCACTGCGATGCGGCGGGAGGAACTGCTGGGTATTTATCGGGACTGGGGCACCAATCAGCGGGTACGTGTGTGTCTCTCCTCTGGCCTGTATGAACTGTGTACCACCGGTGCCCAGTTGAGGGAGGTGGGTTTCATCCCCCTGTTGAGCCTCAACCGGACCCGTATCACGGGGGTGGATGCGCTGATGAAATCGGCGCTCGACTTCGTGGGTACGCTGGTGGCGGTGACCCTGCTGGCTCCTGTATTTCTGATGATCGCGATCCTGGTCCGGCTGGATTCGCCAGGGCCCGTCATCTACCGCCGGCGGGTGGTGGGGTTGTACGGGCGCAAGTTCGATGCCTTCAAGTTCCGCACCATGATCCCCAATGCTGACGCGTTTCTGGAGGCGAATCCCAAGTTGCGGGAGGAATGGGAGCGCAGCGGCAAGATCCAGGATGACCCCCGCATCACCCGGGTGGGGCGAGTCCTGCGGCGGTACAGCCTGGACGAGTTGCCACAACTGTTCAACGTGCTGAAGGGGCAGATGAGCCTGGTGGGACCGCGGATGATCACCCCGACAGAGTTGAAACACTTTGGCCGGTGGCGGCACAACTTGCTGACGGTCAAGCCGGGCCTGACCGGCCTCTGGCAGGTCAGCGGGCGCTCCGATCTCTCGTACGAGGAACGGGTTCGCCTGGACATGCAGTACATCCGTAACTATACCACCTGGATAGATCTGAAATTGATATTCAACACGGTACAGGTAGTGCTGAAGGGGCGGGGGGCTTATTAGGCCCCCGCATACGGGGGCTCCGCAATGCCAGGGGCCCATGATGGGGGTAAGGAGGGATTTAAGATGATTCTGATCACGCGAGCACCGGTGCGGATCAGTTTCGGGGGCGGGGGCACAGACTTGCCGGCCTTCTACGAGCGGTACGGTGGCATGGTGGTGAGCACGACGATCAGTTACTACGTCTACACCACTCTCACGCCTGGGTGCCCGGACGGTGTACAGATCATCTCCGCTGACTACCGGGCGCTCTGCCAACGGCCGACGTGCGAGGACCTGGTCTGGGATGGCGACCTGCGCTTGCCTAAGGCCATCACCTACTACTTTAATCTCTCCGACGGAGTGACGATCTTTCTGGCCTCCCAGGTTCCTCCCGGCACAGGGCTGGGCTCGTCTGGTAGTGTGGCGGTCTCGATGATCAAGGCGATCGCCTTCTGGTGTGGCCTGGACCTGGGGCCAGCCCAGGTGGCGGAACTGGCCTGCTACATCGAAATCGAGAAAATGGGCATGCCCGTCGGCAAGCAGGATCAGTACGCGGCGGCCTTTGGTGGCCTCAACTGCATCACGTTCTCGCGCGACGGAGTGAACGTCGAACCGCTGGGGATGCCCCCTGGGACGTATGAGGCATTGGAGAAGAGATTGATGCTCTTCTTCACCGGCACATCCCGCCAGTCTTCCACCATCCTCCGGCGCCAGACGCAGGCCAGCCAGCAAGGGGATCGAAACACGATCCATAGGCTGCAGGCACTCAAAGAGTTGGGGCAGCAAATCCGCACTGTGCTGGAACGGGGAGATCTGGCGGCGTTCAGCGAACTGCTCCATCAGTCCTGGATGGAGAAGCGGCGGTTGGCGGAAGGGATCACCAATCCGTTTCTGGACCAGTGCTATCAGACGGCGCGGGAGCACGGGGCACTAGGGGGCAAGGTGACCGGGGCTGGCGGTGGTGGTTTCCTGATGCTCTACTGCCCTGAGGACCGGCAGAGGGCCGTCACGGAGGCGCTGACGGGGCTGGGGTTGCAGCGCCGGCCCTGCACGTTCGACAGTCAGGGGGTGCAGGTAATGGAGGCGGTACCCTGGTCACGAGAGCACGGGCAACACCGCGTTCCCATGGTGATGGAAGGGATTCAGATCCAAGCCGGGTAGAACATGACCTTCCCGAAAGGTCCAAACTTTCGGGAAGGTGAAGAGAAGGAGCAGAATATTGGACAGCATTCAGCGGTATCTGGAAGAGGTGCAGGGTACGTTGGGTGCGCTCCCGCTGGAGCGCATCCGCGACGTAGTGGATGTGCTGCTCAGTGCCAATTACGTCGGCAGCACGGTGTTCACCCTGGGCAACGGCGGCAGCGCGGCCACCGCGTCGCACTTTGCGTGCGACCTGGGAAAGGGCACCATCATTCCGGGCCGGCCGCGCTTCCGGGTGCTCGCCCTGACGGACAATGTGCCGCTGATGACGGCCTGGAGCAACGACGTTGCCTACGAGGACGTCTTCGCCAACCAGTTGGGCGGCCTGATGGGGCGGGGAGACGTGGTGGTGGCCTTTAGCGGCAGCGGCAACTCTCCCAACGTCCTGCGGGCAGTGGAACTGGCACGCCGTATGGGAGGGATCACCATTGGCTTCACCGGCTTCCATGGGGGACGGCTGAGCACGCTGGTAGATGTGCCGGTCGTGGTGCCGTGCGATTGCATGGAGCAAATTGAGGATGTGCACCTCGTCTTGTGTCACCTGATCTGCACGGTGCTCCGGGACTGGCTGCGGCGGATCGAGCCCCCTGTGTGGCTGATGCTGGGCACCGCCGGACAACAAGCGGAGCGGCAACCCGACATGGTGTCTCCCTTGCCTGCGCTCCAGGGTGGTGAACTCCCGCAATGATTCTGGACGGGTGCCGCACGTGCCCCAAACAGCACCTTATGAAACTGGTGGGTGACTGAGCCCATGGAGTCGCAAGCGCGTCGAGCGGTCTTCGTTGACCGCGACGGGGTGATCTGTCGCAATCGGGACGATCACGTGAAGAGTTGGGAAGAGTTCGTCTTTCTCCCCGGCGTGCTGTCTGGCCTGGCCCGGTTGGCCCGTCTGGACCTGGACATTATCATTATTACGAACCAATCTATCATCAACCGGCTGATGGTCCCGGTGGAAGCGGTAGAGGGCATCCATGCCCGCATGGTGCGGGCGATTGAGGAGGCAGGGGGGCGCATAGACCGGGTGATGACTTGCCCTCACCGGCCTGAGGACCACTGTACGTGCCGTAAGCCCCAGCCTGGACTGCTGTTGGCAGCAGCGGAGGAATCGGGCCTGGCTCTCTCTCACTCGTATGTGATCGGAGATGCGGAGTCGGACATGCTGGCTGGCCAGGCGGTAGGATGCTGGCCCTACCTGGTGCTCACCGGCCGGGGGTGGCGGCAATTGATCCGTTGTTGGCTCCACGGTCTGCGGGATTTTGCGGTGGTGCCCGATCTGGGGATGGCAGTGAACAGTATCGTACGGCGTGAGAATGGAAGGGGGCAGCATCTGAACGGTGGCTCGGTCAGGAGACCGGCCACAGCCGGGGAAAAGCGATGAATAGCAGTCAAGATCTCTTCACCTCGACAGCGCCTGACGCGGCGGCGGTGGCCGCTCAGCGAGGACGCTTGCGTTACTACCTGGAAGGCCAGTCCACCAGCGTGGGCCGCTACGTCCTGGAGCAGACCTTGTTCTTCTTCCTGCGCGGCATTCCGAGCCTGGTCGGAGTCGGCCTGCGCGCCCTGGCCTACCGGCTGATTCTGCACAGCGATGGCTTGCCGGTCATTGAGGATCAGGTCCGCCTGTGCCAGCCGGCCAACGTTCACCTGGGCCGCCAGGTCTACATTGACCATGGCGTCTACCTGCACGCCTGCCCTCAGGGTATCTTTATCGGCGATGAGACCTTCGTGATGCACGGGAGTGAATTGCACGTGTACAACTTTCGGGGCCTGCCCCAATCGGGCATCTGGGTGGGCCGCAACTGCTTCATCGGCGAGTTCTGCCTGATCCGTGGGCAGGGAGGAGTGCACATTGGCGACGACGTCCTGCTGGCCCCTCGTGTCCAGATCCTGGCGATCAACCACCTCTTCGAGGATCCCTCCCGGCCGGTCATGCAGCAGGGCATCACGGCTCGAGGGGTGGTCGTGGAGGATGGGGCCTGGATTGGTGCAGGGGCGATCCTGCTGGATGGAGTCCGGGTGGGGGCCGGGGCGGTGGTCGGAGCCGGAGCAGTGGTCACGCGGGACGTGCCATCCCACACCCTGGTCGTGGGCGTGCCGGCGCGGGTGGTGCGATGGCTCGACGTGGAAGAAAAGACCCAGAGCACGCTTCTGGAGACAGTAGGCGGTGGGACGGAGTTGTTTCGCGCCGTGCCCACCGAGTGGTGGAGGGCAAGGTGAACGTTCTTTCAGTCGTGATCCCAGCCTACAACGAAGAGCGAGGCCTTGCAGAAATTATTGAGCGGGTGCTTTCCGTGCGCCCGGGGCTGGCGGATGCAGGAGTAGACGACCTGGAGTTGATCGTGGTGGACGACGGCTCCCGCGACGGGACCGTGGCGGTCGCCTCGCGTTATCCTCAGGTCAACCTCGTCCGCCACAAGGTCAACCGGGGCTACGGGGCCGCGTTGAAAACGGGGTTCAGCCACGCGCGAGGGAACCTGCTGGGCTTCCTGGACGCCGACGGCACCTACCCGCCGGAGCACTTTCCAGACCTGTGCCGGGTGGCCTTGAGCGAGCAGGCGGACCTGGTGATCGGCTCCCGCATGGCGGGGGCGGATAGCGAGATGCCGCTGGTGCGCCGCGTCGGCAACTTAATCTTTGCCAACCTGGTCAGCCTGCTGGGCAACCATCGGGTCAGCGACAGCGCTAGTGGGATGCGCGTCATCCGCCGGGAGGCGCTGCCCCGCCTGTACCCCCTGCCTGATGGCCTCAACTTTACCCCTGTGATGAGCACCCGTGCCCTCCACGAGGAGATTCGCTGGCGCGAAGTCCCCATCCCCTATCGGGAGCGGGTAGGGCGCTCGAAACTGAGCGTGGTCCGGGACGGAGTGCGCTTCCTGTACACGATCATCTGGACGGCGTTGAATTACAACCCGGTCCGTATCCTGGGTGGCATCGGCCTGGGCCTGACCGCCATCGCTGGCCTGATTGCCGCGGTCGTGGTGGGGATGCGGCTTGCCGGCGTCACCCAGTTGGGGCCATGGGGTGTGGTCGGCGTCTTCGCCGCCGGCCTCTGTACCGTCTCCGGGGTGACGCTCTTCTCCCTGGGGGCCACCTTCAATTACCTGGTTTCACTGTTCCACAAGCAACCGATCCGCCAGGGGCTGTTCGGCAAGCCGATGTTCGATCGCCCGCTGGAGGTCCATTTTGGCTGGCTGGGACTGGTGACGATGGGCCTGGGGTTGGCGATTGGGATCGGCAGCCTGGTGCTCTCGTTGAATGGGTGGCCCCTCGAGCGCCTGTGGCTCTACCTGCTGGGCTCTAGCCTGCTGCTGATGGTAGGGCTGCAACTGGCTGTCTTCTGGATCGTCATGCGGGTGCTGGCCGAACTGAGCCAGCGTGAGGTCCAGGTGAACCATGATTTGGAGGGACAGCCGTGCGAGGCCTGAACCGTGGCGCGGGGATGCGGCAACGGGTTCCGCTCCCCCAGTTTCCCGATGCGGATGGCGCGGTGCGGGCTGGGCTGGATGCCCGGCCGGCAGAGGCAGTGGACATCCTCTTCGTCAACCCGCCGGCTCCCGACGGCGGGATCTGGATCCGCAGCCAGCACCGGGTGGGACGGCGCTCCCGCGAGGGGATGATCTGGCCCCAGGTCAGCCTGGCCCAGATGGCCGCTCTCTTCCCGGACCTGCGGGTGGAGGTGGTGGATGCCATCCCCGGGCGCATGGACTGGGCTGCCTTCGAGCGACTGCTGGAGGAGAAACGGCCCCGTTACTACGTGACCCAGGTCACCGCTCCGACCCTGCGCAATGACATGTACGGCACCTTTCTGGCCCGCAGCGTGGGGGCGACGACGATCGCTTTCGGCACCCACGTCACCGCTATCCCCCGCGAGACGCTGCGTGCCTTCCCGACCCTGGACTTTGTCCTGTACGGAGAGCCGGAACTCACGTTGCGGGAACTGGTTGACACCCTGGAACGAGCACACCCGCAATCCGCAATCCCCAATCTTCCATCTCCGACCTCCGATCCGCAATCCGCCTCCCCGTGTACTCACGGGCGGTGTACTCACGGGCGCAATCCGCAATCCCAAGGGTGGTGGCCAGGGGTGGCGCCGGAATTTGAGGAGCGGCTGCACAAGTTGTTCACCGACGCCGATCCTGACTGGCAACCTGCCTGGCTGAACGTGGAGCCGGGGGCCTGCAATCTGAGCCGGATCAAAGGACTGGTGTGGCGCAACGGGAGCGACGTCGTGGCCAATGCGGCCCGTCCCTTCATCCACGACCTGGATGACCTGCCGCTGCCACGTCACGACTTGTTGCCCCTGGAGAAGTATCGCGCCCCGCTGGTGCGCAGCCCTTACGCCTTCGTCGTCACCAGCCGGGGCTGTCCCGGTGGCTGCCGCTTCTGCATCAAGCACGTCTCCTATGGCCACTCGGTGCGCTTCCGCTCGCCGGAGAACATCCTGGCGGAACTGGAGCTCCTGGCCGGGTTGGGGGTGCGCTCCGTCAACATGTACGCCGACCTATTCACCGTGAGCCGGGAGCAGGTGGTGGGCTTGTGCGAATTGATCCTGGAGCGGGGGTTGCGCCTGCAGTGGACCTGCAACAGCCGGGTGGATTTCGTGGACCCGGAGATGCTCCGCCTGATGGGTCGCGCCGGCTGCCGGTGGATCTCGTGGGGGATCGAATCGGGCAGCGAGAAGATTCTGCGGCGCGTGCGGAAAGGGATCACGCTGGAGCGAGTGGAGCAGGCCCTGCGCTGGTCGCACGAGGCGGGCATCCGTAACTGGGGCTACTTTATCGTGGGCCTGCCTGGCGAGACAGAGGAGACCATCCAGGAGACGATTCGCTTTGCCCGGCGTCTCCCGCTGGACCTGGTGTTGTTCCACATCGCCGCGCCGTATCCGGGCTCGCCTCTCTTCTTCGAGGTGGTGGAGCAGGGCTGGTTCCGTCCCGGCACCCGCTGGGAGCAGGTAGATATGGACCGTTCGACGGTGCTGGACTACCCCGACCTGCAGGCGGAGGAATTAGAGCGGTGGGCGCGGCGGGCCTTCCGGGCGTGGGCGCTGCGGCCCGGCCCGGTACTCACGTATCTGCGCATGCTACTGGGCTCCACGTCCCTCTGGCGCCCGGCGCTGGAGATCGGCCTGGAGAGCCTGGGCTGGGCGGCGGGCAGGTGATCCCATCGGACGGCGTGCAACCTCCCGAACCGACCAGGCTTAACACCAGGCAGACACTCAATTCCTGGGCGGATGCCAACCCACTGCTGTCCAAGCCCGCCGTGCCCTGACTAGCGAGGGGCGGTTGAGGTCCAACGCTACGACGGTGGCCCGCCCGACGGATGCGCTCTCCGCTCTCCGCCCATGCAAAGTGCTCGCTCCACATCTGGTGACGCGGATCGAACAAGCGCACAATCTCGCCACGGAGTGGATCAAGCGCGGCAATTCGATCGCTTTTGTGGTCATTGCATAAGGAACATGCCAGCCACAAGTTGTCTTCTTCTGTCTGCCCACCCAATGATTGAGGAATGATGTGGTCAATCTCCATCGGTGTGCCGACGATGGCCTCGGAGGTCAGGCAATAACCGCAGCGCTGCCGGGCCTGCGTGGCTACGCGTTCACGGAGAGCCTTGGGGATGTACGCCTGGCTCATATGTCGCCAACGAGGCTGGAAACGTCATACCCGCGTTCTTTGAGCAACACAGCGGCCTGAGCACGAACCAGCATTGTTCGCTCGTACTGCCGCACCAACCCTACTAACGTTTGGGCTTCGGCTTCGGTCAGGCCTTCACGCTGGCGCTTGAGGTGCAAGCCTTCCATCTGAGTTGCTGCCTCTGCTGGCAAGTGGCTGCGAGCCGCTCGCCACAGGTCGCCGTCGTTTAACACAGTCAGGGGTGAGATCGCCTCGTCGAGATCGGCAGGCAACTCATCGCCTATGGACACAGCAGTCGCTACCACTTCGATCAACTCATCCTCTACTGTGCGGCTAGCCCGATCGGCCTGACGCTTGAGGCGACGATATAAGGTGTAGGGCAGATTGAGTATCACCGGCTGCACGTCCATCGAAATTCCTCCCTACTACTCCATTTCCTGGCGATTTGTGAATGATTATACGCCAGGTATGGTCAGAAGGCAAGGGATCGCATTGGACTATATGTGCCCGAGCCGCGACCGCGGTTGACAACCGCTTGAAACCGGCTATAATATCGTTGTAATCGAATCAGTTCAACGCGTTGACCGGGACGAGTACCGTCCAGCGCCGGTTTCAGAGAGAAGGGGTCATGGGCTGCGAGCCCCCTTGACCGGACGGGCGGGAAAACCCCCCGGAAGTGGGTCCCTCAAATCGCACCTGTGCGAGAGTATGGGACTCCGGGATGGCCCGTTATCGCCACAAAGTGCGGCAATGGATTTCACCCCTTGCCGAACTTGGGTGGAACCACGTGGGATGATAACCCCCGCGCCCCAGGGCGTGGGGGTTTTTGCTTTTTCTGGCTGAAAGGAGGTGATCGAAATGACTGACGACGATACTGGCACTACCAGGATGTGGTACTGTGTGAATCGTTCGATCACCCTGCGAGGAAACCAAGCACGTGCTTCGGGGGCGAGCAGCCCTCGGGGCACCAGAAACGAGGAGGAGCACAATGTCTGACCAGAAACACGAAGAAGAACTCTTGCATCGCCTGCGCCACTCGGCTGCGCACGTGATGGCCCAGGCCGTATTGGAAAAGTTCCCGGCGGGCAAGATCGCCATCGGCCCGCCGATCGAAAGCGGCTTTTATTACGACTTCGATCTGCCCCGGCCGCTCTCGCCAGAAGACCTGGAGGAGATCGAGGCCCGCATGCGCCAGATCATCGCCGAGGGGCACGAATTCGTCTATCAGGAGGTGAACGAGGCGGAGGCGCGCCGCGTCTTCGCCGATCAGCCCTACAAACTGGAACTGATTGGCGACATCCTCTCCGCCGGCACGGACGAATACGGGGAGCCACTGAAGGAAGCCCCCCGGCTCTCGATCTACAAGAGTGGCCCGTTCGTGGACCTGTGCCGGGGGCCGCACGTGGGCAACGCGCGCGAGATCAACCCGGACGCGATCAAGTTGCTCAACGTGGCCGGCGCCTACTGGCGCGGGGACGAGCACCGTCCCATGCTCCAGCGCATCTACGGCACGGCGTGGGAGACGAAGGAACAACTGGCAGAGTACCTGTGGCGGCGGGAGGAGGCGGCCCGGCGCGACCACCGCAAACTGGGGCGCGACCTGGACCTGTTCAGCATCCAAGAGGCGGGGGGCCCGGGGCTGGTCTGCTGGCATCCCAAGGGGGCGCGTATCCGCCGCGTCATCGAAGAGTTCTGGTACCAGGAGCACGAGCGGGGCGGCTACGAGATCGTCTACACGCCGCACGTCGGCCGGGCCGACCTGTGGGCAATCAGCGGCCACCTCGACTTTTACCGCGAGAGCATGTATGCGCCGATGGACATCGAAGGGCAGGACTATTACATCAAGCCTATGAACTGCCCCTACCAGATCCTGATCTACAAATCGCGCATCCGCTCCTACCGCGACCTGCCCATGCGCTGGGCCGAACTGGGGACGTGCTACCGCTACGAGCGCAGCGGCGTCCTGCACGGCCTGCTTCGCGTGCGCGGCTTTACGATTGACGACGCCCACATCGTCTGCCGGCCCGACCAGGTCGAGGACGAGATCGTGGGGGTCTATGACTTTAGTCTGCGCTTGCTGCGCGCCTTCGGCTTCCAAGAGTTCGCCATCTACCTGGCCACGCGCCCGGACAAGTTCGTCGGGGTGCCGGAGCGCTGGGACCAGGCCCAGGAGGCGCTGGAGCGGGCGCTGGCGGTGCAGGGATTGCCCTACCAGTTGGACGAGGGGGGTGGCGCCTTCTACGGCCCCAAGATTGACATCAAGATCAAGGACGCCCTGGGCCGGGAGTGGCAGACGACGACGATCCAGTTCGACTTTAATCTGCCGTCGCGCTTCGAGATGACCTACGTGGGGGAGGATGGCAAGGAATACCAGCCCTACATGGTGCACCGGGCACTCCTGGGCTCGCTCGAGCGCTTCTTCGGCGCGCTGATCGAGCACTACGCGGGGGCCTTCCCGGTCTGGTTGAGCCCGGTGCAGGCGGTGCTGATCCCCATCGCCGAGCGGCACCTGGAGTACGCCCGCTCGCTGGCCGATCGCTTGAAGGCGGCTGGGCTGCGCGTCGAGGTGGACCAGTCCGGCGAGCGTATGCAGGCCAAGATCCGCGACGCCCAGATGCTAAAGGTGCCCTACATGCTCGTCATCGGTGACCGGGAGATGGAGGCCGGGCAGGTGAACCTGCGGCTGCGCGACGGCCAGGTGCCCGGCGCCATGCTCGTGGACGACTTTGTGGCGCTGGCACGGGAGGTGGTGGCGGGAAAACGGCTGCTCTAACAGACCTGGAGACCCTTGCGAAGGTTGGTTCGTAACCTTCGCAAGGGTTCAACTACACTGGGGCAGCGGAGCGATTTGACACCTTCGTGGTATTGTGTTATCATCTCCCCTGTGCACATCGGGTTGGTTCACATACAGGGAGGTAAGCCGAATTAAAAGAGGTAAGTTTTCTGACGACGTGCGTGCCAAGTATCGCATTAACCATCAAATCCGGGCTGCTCAGGTCCGGCTGATTGACGCCGATGGCGGGCACGCGGGCATTGTGTCGCTGTCTGAAGCGTTGGCGATCGCCCGCGGGCGTGAGTTGGACCTGGTGGAAGTTTCGCCGGCGGCGGACCCCCCGGTCGCCCGGGTGATGGATTATGGCAAGTTCCTGTATCAGCAGGCGAAGCGGGACCGGGAGGCGCGCAAGGCGCAGAAACAGATCGAAGTCAAAGAGATCCGTCTGCGCCCCAAGACGACCGACCATCACAAGGGTTTCAAGACGCGTGACGCCCGGCGTTGGCTGGAAGAGGGGATGAAGGTGAAGGTGCGCATCCGCTTCCGGGGCCGGGAGATCACTTACCCTGAGATCGCCCGCGAGCAACTGGTGGAAATCGCGGAGGAACTGTCGGATATCGCCGTCGTCGAACAAACGCCGAATCTGGAAGGCCGTACCATGTTGATGATCTTGGCTCCGGGGAAAAAAGTAGCGCCATTAGAGGATGGGGATTAGAAGCATGCCAAAACTCAAGACTCATAAGTCTACGTCGAAGCGTTTCCGCCTGACGCAGGGCGGCAAAGGGAAATTCATGCGCACCAAGTTGGGCAAGTCCCACTTGCGACGGAAGAAGAGTGCGCGCGCCAAGCGCCTCTACGACCGGATGCTTCCGGTGGAGGCGCCCGGTGTGAAGCGGCGTTTGCGCCGTCTGGTACCATATTTGAGGGAGAAGTAGGGCTGTGAGAGTCAAGACAGGACCGAGGACACGGTATCGTCATAAGAAAATCATCCGCCAGGCCAAGGGGTATTACGGCTCGCGCAGTCGCCGTTTTCGCCGGGCCAACGAAACGTGGATGAAGGCGCAATGGTACGCCTATCGGGACCGGCGGCAGCGCCGGCGGGACCTGCGGCGGCTGTGGATCGCGCGCATTAATGCCGCGGCCAGGGAGAACGGTCTGTCCTATAGCCGTTTCATCAGCGGGCTGAAGCAGGCCAACGTGGAACTGGACCGCAAGGTGCTGGCCGACATCGCCGTGCGGGACGCGGCGACGTTCTCCAGGCTGGTGGAGGTGGCAAAGACGCCGGCGCATTAGGCCAACGCGAGAGTCAGGCGTACACCACAACGAGGGAGCCCAAGACCTGGCTCCCTTTTTTGTTGGGCTTAGCCCTCTCTCAGCCGCACGCTCAGCCCTGAATGTCGCTCCCGCACCTTGTCGTTGTGCACGGCGATGCCGATCGCCCGCCGCGTGCCCACCAGCACGACCAGCCGCTTGGCCCGCGTGATGGCCGTGTAGAGCAGGTTGCGCTGGAGCATCAGGTAGTGCTGTGTCAGTAACGGGATGACGACGGCCGGGTACTCCGCGCCCTGGCTCTTGTGCACCGACGCGGCGAAGGCGTGCACCAATTCGTCGGCCTCGCCCCAGTCGTAGACCACCGGCCGCCCGTCTATCGTCACTGCCAGCGTCTGTTCCACCTGGTCTATCCCTGTCACCCGGCCAATGTCCCCGTTGTAGACCTCTTTATCATAATTGTTGCGCACCTGCATCACCTTGTCGCCCACGCGGAAGAGCCGCCCGCCCAGCCGCCGTTCGGGCTTGCGCGGTGAGGCAGGGTTGAGTGTCTCCTGCAAACGGGCGTTGAGGCTGGCGACGCCGCACGCCCCGCGGTACATCGGCGCCAGCACCTGTACCTGGTCCACGGGGTCCAGCCCGAACTTGGCCGGGATGCGCTGCTGCACGACGTCCACTAGCAGGCCGGCGGCCTCCTCGGGGTCTTCCTTTGAGAAGAAGTAAAAGTCGTCGAACTGGTTGAGGATGGGCATCTGGCCCTGGTTGATGCGGTGGGCGTTGACGACGATGCCGCTCTCGGCGGCCTGGCGAAAGATCGTCGTCAGCCGCACGACGGCGGCGCGGCCGGAGCCGATGACGTCGCGCAGAAAGTCGCCTGCGCCGACGGAGGGGAGTTGGTCCACGTCGCCGACGAAGAGCACGTGCGCCGCTGGGTCTACCGCCTTGAGCAGGTGATTGGACAGCAGGAGGTCGAGCATGGACGCCTCGTCCACGATCAGGCAGTCCACCTCCAACGGGTGCTCCTCGTTGCGGCGGAACCCTTCCTGTGGGGAGTACTCGAGCAAGCGGTGGACGGTTTTGGCCGGCCGGTCCGTCGCTTCCGACAGCCGCTTGGCGGCGCGGCCGGTAGGGGCACACAGGGCGTAGCGGCATTTCAGTGCCTCCAGCGCCCCGATGACGGTGCGCACGGTGACGGTCTTGCCCGTGCCGGGGCCGCCGGTGAGCACCGTGACCTTGTGGGTGAGGGCAGCGCGCACGGCCTCCCGTTGTTCGGGGGACAGTTCGATGGCCGAGCCTCGCGTGACCTGCGCCAGCAGCGCGTCCCAATTTACGCTGCGGAAGCGGTGCAGCCGGGTGGCCGGGCTTTCGACCAGCGCCCGCAGCCGGTTGGTGACGCCGACCTCGCCGTAGTAGAAGGGGGCCAGGTAGACGGCCTGTTCCTCGCGCACCTGTGGCGATCGTAGGGGCTGGGCTTGCCCCTGCTCTGAAGGATCGCCCCTACGACCGAGGGTGGGGTAGACGAGCGTCTCGCGGCGCACGATCTCGTCGGTGTCCAGCACCTCGATGGCTTCCTTCACCAGCGCCGGGTCCACTGCCAGCAGTTCGGCCGCCTCGCTGGTCAGGTCGGGCTCGGGTGCGTACGTGTGCCCGTCGTTGGCCAGTTCCGAGAGCGTGTGGGCCACGCCGGCCTGCACGCGCGAAGGGGCGTCGGGCGGCAGCCCCAGGTCGCGGGCGATCTTGTCGGCGGTCTTGAAGCCCACGCCCCAGATGTCGCGGGCCAGCCGGTAGGGGTCTTCCTGCACCACCTGGAGCGCATCGTCGCCGTAGGTCTTGTAGATTTTGACGGCCAGCCCGGTGGTGACGCCGTGGCTCTGCAAGAACAGCATGACCTCGCGGATGTGCTTCTGCTCCTCCCAGGCTTTGGCGATGGCGGCCGCCCGCTTGGGCCCCACGCCCAGCGCCTCCCGCAGCCGGCGGGGGTCTTCGTCGAGCACGCGCAGCGTGTCGGCGCCGAAGCGCTGGACGATGCGGGTGGCGGTGACCGGGCCGACCCCCTTGACCAGCCCGGAGCCCAGGTAGCGCTTGATACCCTCGACGGTGGCCGGGAGGACCTGTGTGCACCGCTCGGCCTTGAACTGGCGGCCATACTGCTGGTGGGTCGTCCAGGTCCCCTCCAGCCGCAAACTCTCGCCGGGGTTGACCTCGGGCAGGTTGCCGACGACGGTCACCAGGTCGGCGTGGCCGGCGACGTGAAGGCGGATGACCGAGTAGCCGGTTTCCTCGTTATAGTAGGTGACGCGCTCGACAGTGCCGTGGAGTTGATCGAGCATGGGGGGAATGATAGCAGGGATAATGACTAATGACAAATGAGCAAATGACAAATGAACAATGAACAATGAGGAATGAACAAACGGGCAAATGACAGGGAGAGGATGGTGATGGGGGTAAGAGCGGATTAAAAAGCGGCGTGCCTGAGAACCAGCCAGGGCGGGGTCAGCTAATTCTCAGGCACTACCAGATCAGACACCCTACATTGTACATGAAAACTCAAGTTATGGGGTTTCACGTGTGTTACAGCAGTGTTGCGGCTCCGTAACTTTCGGAGGTGCTGGCGGGGAATAGAGTGACGGGCAGCGTGTTGCGTATTGCGTGTTCCGTTTCTGGCACCACGCACCACGGAACACGAAACACGCTCCACGTTTCACGCCTCACGTTTCACCATTTCCTGGGTATGACGATCCACAGCACCACGTAGGGCACGAGGCCCGGCAGGCCGCCCGGCAGCAGCAGGATCAGGAACAGCAGGCGGAACCACCACGGGTTGATGCTGTAGAAGGCGCCCAGCCCGCCGCACACGCCCGCAATGATCCCATTCTGCCGCCGCAGTCTATGATTCTCAGCCATGTCCATATCCTCCACCAGTTACGTTCTCCTTGTCTCCTTGTCTCCTTGTCTCCTCGTCTACTTCCTGTCGTCTTCCCTGACCAACGCCGAGAGGATGATGGTGACGGCGCTGACGATGAGCGCGCCCAGCAAGGCGGACCAGAAGCCGTCCACGTAGAAGCCGACGTGGAACCAGTTGACGGCGATGTCCGAGGCCAGCCACAGCGTGACGCCGTTGATGACCAGCACGAACAGGCCCAGCGTGAGCAGGATCAGCGGGCAGGTCAGGAGTTTGAGGAACGGGCGTATGACGGCGTTGACGAGCCCCAGGATGACGGCCATCACGGCAAACACGACCCAGGCATCCCCCTCGACGCGGATGCCCGGCACCAACCAGGCCGCCGCGAACAGCGCCAGGCTGGCGATGATCCAGCGGATGAGTAATTTCATGGTGTTCACCTCCTTCTTCAAGTGTATATACGCAGGTTGGGACGGGGGGTTGCATTGGAGATTGGGAGTTGGGGGTTGGAGTCTAGGTTGTCTCAGCCTCTTCGGCTTCCTCGGTGACTATACTGATGAAACTTCCGCCCTTAATCCCAGCACTGAGGGGCGTTTCGTCGTCGGCCATGAACCTATCTCCGAACTTGAGACGGTAACTCCTTTGCGGAAGACCGATCAGACTTGTCAGTGCTGCAAGGGTTCTTCCTATCGGATAGTAAGCCTGAATTTCGAACATCAGTTTTTGGTCACTGAGCGGGTGCACGGTGTTCAACGTCAGCGACAGGTCCAGACCTTGCAAGTGTATTGGCGGAGATATATCTGGGATCTCAACTGTCAGGAAAGGAGGCAAGATGACAGTGTCGCAGGGGGGCTGACTGCTCAGCGACCCAGGCAAGGGACGGGCATCCCAAATCACAAATCGTACGCTGGACCCAGGTATGCTGACCTTGTCGCCGAAACTGAGTGCTACCTTCACACGGGGGGACAGGAGGGCTCCATTCAAGAGTGTGCCATTCTTGCTGTCCAGGTCCTCGATAAAGTATCTCTGGCTGCGCGCCTTTAAGATGCGAAAGTGCCGGAGGGACACATATTGTTCTTTCAACACTACATCGCATTCAGAGCCCCGTCCGAAAATCAAGCCTTCCTGGGGAATGATGTATTTCGAAGAGAACTTGGGCCCTTCATATTGCACTAGCCGGATTCTTCCCTGGATCGCCTCAGTCGCCTGTGAGGCATGAGCGACTTGGTCTATCCAGTCTCTGAACTGGTTCCAGAAAGGTGTGGATTCTATCAGCGCAGTGGCGCCGCTTCCCTGGCGCCGGGAGGGCATGGCGACCTCGAGAAACCCATCTAAAGAGTGGGCCAGTTGTTCCTTGAGGCCAGTGAGACTTTCATACTCGATTCTATCAAACCCCTGCAGGTTGGATGGTACCGGGTCAGTGTGCTTTGACAGCAACAGCCACGGTACTCCGCTCCCGATTGCCATTCCCAAGGCCAGGAAGCCACTCTCGTTGGCCATGCCCAGGTGGCAAATGGTGAACTGGCACGAGAGTACTTTCCTGCGCATATCACATAGCAGTGACCCAAAGGGCTTTTCCGTCAGGCGGATCGGATGTAATTGGCGTTCGGCCAGATGGGGCCCAATGGACCACATCACGTCTCGCCACAATAGGGGGGCGCTGTCGAGTACGAGGCAGGAATTTTCATCCGGCGTGGTCGCCATACTATCACAGACCCGCCCACAGAAGGGGCAGTAATCCGGCAGGACCTGTGTCGTCGGTGGTAAGCCTTGGCCACAGAGCCTGGGGAGTGCGGCTTCTAGCTCGGCGTAGCCGCCATACATGACGACGGTGTGCCCTTGCAGTACTGGAGGGAGACGGGTGCCTTCTTTGGCTATGGCAATGATGGGACGATTCAAGCCTAAGGCTATGCCCATCTCGAGGTACACGTTGGGGTTGGGTGAAGAGAGATCGAAGATACTGAATCTGGATAGAAAGATTTTCTGGCATATCTTGAAGAGCAGTGTCTGCCCTTCCAGCACCGCGTCTGCATAGCAAGGTTTGTGCCCAATAGGCTCGAGGGAGCGGCTCACGACTCTTCTCAGGTCGTCAGTCGTCTCCTTCGTCAGTTGATGGCCGACGAAATATCGCATCCCGGATTCTGCGGCCTGCTCCATCGTTTTCTCCTTGATCACCTACCGCGAAGGGGGCGCTACGAAGGATCGCCAGTTGGTGCCTGCGGCGGGTGGTCCTGGCGGAGCGCGAGCGCCAACTGCTCTGGCAAAGACTGCCCCAGATCTGCATAGGAGCCGAATGTCAGAGCACCCAACCCCTTCACGTCAGACGGTGGGTCCACCTTGCGGCGGTGTGTCAAGAGTATGGGCCGGCCTAGTCCTATGGACACGCCGAGTGCCAGGAATGTGTCTGGCGCACCCGTCTGTTCGATACGATATACCCCGAGGTGTGCAGCCTGGATAGTGGCTACTATCTCGTCCAGTCGCGTGCGCCCCGTGCTGCCGATGATGTGGTGTGGCACATTTTCCGACTTCAGGTAGTGCGCCAGTCTACCAGTGGGGTCGCCCAGGACAACCGGTATGAGGCCGTGTTCTGCGATGATCTTAGCCACCGGTATGCAAAAGTCAATTACCTCCTGGTCCCCATGGGCGATCGCCACGGTAGGTTGGGAGTGAGGTGGAGGTAACGTCGGAGTACGGTAATTCGCAATGTTAGCCAGGAAGGGGCGCACCTTGGGGCCCAGTTCGTAACGCAGCTCGAGGTAGCTATCCATGGGATAGTACTCCAATCCCTGTGCCAGGAGGGGCATTTCCGCCCCTCTTTCCTTGACCAACACGAAGGGGCGACCTAACCCGATCGCAATTCCCAGTTCGAGGTAAACGTTGCGGTTCTGGCCGGTCGTCAACTGGTAGATGCTGAACGGCGTGCTCTGGATTAGAGCGCTGATCTTGCACAGGATGTGACCGCTCCATAGAAAATCGTCAGCGCAGATGGGCTGCACACCAAATTCAGCCAGTGCTGTGGTCAGTGCCTCGCGCAGGTCATCCCGGCTGGAACTGAAATCCTGGGCGACAAAGTACCGGTCGGGCAGCGGGTGCAGTGGATAGCCACTGCAGAGTCCGCCGCGCCTGAACAGCGCCCTATGCGGGGCCACCTCGAGCGCGGCCTGGACCTCCTCGGCTACCAGCGCCGGTGCCCGGTCCAGGCCAAGGTGTTGCCTGATGGTCTGCTGGACGTCGGGGCAGAATGCATCCTGCCAGTGCCGGCCGAAAAAATCTTCCACTAACCTCTGATGGTTCTTGAGTTCTCTGGAGATGTCCTCTGCGTCCCACAGGTCCACGTTGGGCAGGTCCGCTACCACGGCGCGCAACTCGGCGCTGGCCTCGAAGGAGACGAAAACCACGTACTGGTCGGCGGGAAAACTGAAACTGTCCACGACCTGGCGCAGGGCCGCTGGCGTCATCTTCTGCCAGCGTTTGCATTGGTAGCACCAGCGCTCAACCTTGCCCTCGGCCGTGCGGTGATGGGCCAGGACGTCAATGCCGGCCTGGAAGTCGCCGCGCACGCCGTAGCGGTGGCAGTCTACGACGTCACTCTGGCTGGCGACGAGGCGCGTGCACAGTCGCTCCAAGTTCTCCCAGGATAATTCGTGAAACGGCAACAACTGAGGGCGCGTGACCACAGGAGGCTGGATGGTGTCGCGCAGCGGTTCACCGCGAAGCAGGTCTTCCAGTTCGGCAGAGTGTCCTTGGGACATCGAGGTACCTTGCTCTTGCCTTCTTGCCCAGGCACATGTCTACAGTTTGTTGATCCGATCGTAGGCGGCGTCGTGTTGCGCTATGTCGTCAATGATGATTCGCCGGTTGGCCACGTCCAGTAGATAGGGAATAGTGGTGTCTATACTATACCACATCTTGCTGTGGTATGCTACTACTGCTCCCGCTTGGGTGGCTGTCGGCCTTATCTTCCGTGTACTTGCCAAACCTGGGCCGTCGTGATATGATGAGATCATCGTAATGGGGTATCCAATCGCACCAGGGCGGGGAAGGGGGTGGCTCGTGAAGCGCAACCTGTTCCTGATGCTTGGCCTCGTGCTTCTCTGCAGTCTGGCTGCCGGTACTCGTACCCTCGCCGATGCCCCAACCTGGCAACCTGTCTCTGGCCCTTATGGCGGCAGCGTGGCCGCGCTCGCACTCTCGCCAGACTACGCCGCCGACCATACCGTCTTCGCCGGCCTGCGCGGCCATGGTGTCTACCGTACCCTGGATAGCGGCAGTTCCTGGCAGCCCGCTGGTCCCTCGGACTGGGTGGTCGCCGCGCTGGCGCTCTCGCCGGCCTATGCGGCCGACCAAACCCTGTTCGCATCGGCCGGGCTCCCGACGACCGCTTTCAAGGTCTATCGTTCGACCGACGAGGGGGACTCCTGGCAGGACGTGACGCCGGCCTGGGCTAGCCCCCCGAACGCGCCCGGCTTCGCCATCTCCCCTGACTTTGCTAATGATCAGACGCTCTACGTCCTCGGCGGGCTCCACACCTACGTCTCGACCGATGGTGGCGACACGTTCACCGCCGCCGGCGGCTGGCTGGCGGCCCACAACGTGGTGCAACTGGCTTTTTCACCCGCCTATGCCGCCGACCGCACCCTCTTTGCGCTCGTGCGGGACGCCGGCCTCTTCAAGTCCACCGACGGCGGCGCGACCTGGAACCCGACCGGGCTGGACGGGGACCTCAGCACGTTCGCCGTGTCGCCGGATTACGCCGACGACCGGACGCTCATCGCTGCCGACCGCTTTAGCGGGGAGGTCCGCATGTCGGCCGATGGCGGCGATATCTGGACCCCGGCCGGGTTGACGCTGGCCATCGGCGGCCAGCATACGTTGTTCTTTTCCCTCACCTTCGTCACCGACCGCATCATCCTGGCCGCCAGTTCGGCCGATCCGGGCATCTATCGCTCCGAGGACGGCGGCACGACCTGGTCGCTGGTGGGTGAGTACGAGTTGGGTCGGTCCTACCCAGGTGGTTTCGTTGGGGGGGCGGTCTTTGCGCTGGCCGTGGCTCCCGACAACTCGTACGATGGATCTGCCTTCGCCGGAACCAGCGCTGGCATCTATCATTCCAGTAACAGGGGTTTGTACTGGTACCAGCACAGCGATGGCCTGGCACATCTGACGGTGCGTACACTGGCCGTCGCCCCGGGCGACCCGGCTACGCTGCTGGCCGGCACCAGTTTCTTCGAGACCCGCATCAATGGCCAGCCGGACGAGTACGACGGCGACCTGCGCTTGTCCACCGACGGTGGCCGGACCTGGCGGGTCACCTCCGCGCGGCTGGCTCGCGTGCACAGCGTGACCTTCTCCCCCGGCTTTGCGGCCGACCGCACCGCTTTCGCCGCCACGGGCACCCCTGGCGAGCACGGCCTGGCGGACGGTGGCGTCTACCGCTCGACCGATGGCGGGCTAAACTGGACCCGCGTGTTGAGCGGCACGATGGTCGAGGCGCTGGTCCTGTCACCGGGCTTTTCCCAGGATCGCACGCTGTGGGTCTCCACGTTCACCGGCGAAGCGGTGCTGGGCATCTACGTCTCCACCGACGGCGGTGATCACTGGGGGGTCCTGACCCCCTCCGTGCGCGCCCGCGTGCTCGTTCCGTCCCCCAACTATGACATGGACCGCACACTCTTCGCCGGTACCGGCGAGCGTGGCCTACTCAAGTCTACCGACGATGGCCTATCCTGGACCGAGGTCTTGACGCAACCGGTGACGGCCCTGGCTGTGTCGCCGGCCTACGGTGCCAGCCGCACGCTCTACGCCGGCGTGCAGGGCGGCCCCGCCGCCCCGGGCGAACTCTACCGCTCGGACGACGGCGGCGCGTCCTGGCAGCGCCTGGATACCGGCATCCCGCCCACCTGGGAGGGCAAGCCTGTGACGATCTCCACGCTGGCTTTCGCTGTTGATGGCTCCGTCCTGGCCGGGGTTTCCTGCGGGAGGGAGGCCGGCGGGGGTGCGGTGTACCGCTCGGTGGACGGCGGGGAGGCCTGGCAAGCGTTGGGCGGTGGGCTGGGGGCGCACAACCTGTTCGCGCTGGCCACGGCGCCGGGCCGCTCGCTGTCGTTCTACGGCGGCACCGACGGCGGCCTGTACCGGTTCGAGGTGGTTCAGGGGGGTCCGGCGGAGCCGGGCACGTGGGAGAGCGGCGGCCCGCGCGGCGGCCGGGCGCAGGCGCTGGCCGTCTCACCCGATTTCATAAACGACGGCGTGGCCTTCGCCGGTGGGTGGCTGTACGGTAGGGCGGGTGGGGCGTCTGGCACCGGCATTCGCAGGTCCACCGATGGGGGGCAGACGTGGCAACCGTCCGCCAGCGGGACAGAGAATGTCTACTACAATTACGGTTCGGCCATTCTCGCCTACGCCTTCTCGCCGGATTTCGCTGCCGACCGCACCGTCTTCGCCGGTACCTGGGGCGGGCTGGTCAAGTCCACCGATGGCGGGGAGCACTGGCAGTGGCTCACCCGCGTCTACTTTGGACCGCCCGGCACGATCACGGCCATCGCGGTCGCGCCCGATTATGCCACCAGTCGCCACGTCCTGGCCGGCGGTGGTTGGGGTGGGGTGTTCCTCAGTCGGGATGGCGGTATCCACTGGACAGCCAACTACAGCGTGTCGGCCGGAGCCGCCATTGCCTATTCGCCGGACTTCCTCTCCGACGGCGTCGTCTTTGTCAGCGGCGGCTCCCAGGGCCTCTACAAGACGTCCGACGGTGGCATCCAGTGGACACCCGTCCTGGCACGGCCGGTGTCGGCGCTGGCCATCTCGCCGCAGTATGGCGCCGACGGCACGCTCTTCGCCAGCGGCGGCGATTCCCTGAACATCTCGCACGATGAGGGAATGAACTGGGTCACCGCTACCGTTGCATCGGATGGCTCGACTGTCAGGGCGCTCGCCATCTCCCCCTCCTTTGCCGACGACGCGGATGGGGACATCCGGACGCTCTTCGCCGGTACCAACCGTGGCCTGTATCGCTCGGACGACGGCGGCGTCTCCTGGGACGCGGTGACGGGCTATCCGGGCCTTGCGGTACAGTCACTGGCCATTTCGCCCGGCTGGCCGGACCACGCTGTGCTACTGGTTGGCACCGACCTGGGGGTCTATCGCACGACCGATGGCGGCCTCACGTGGGCGCGGGGGGAGGGCCTGGCGACGCTCTCCACCCGTCCTGTTGCGCTTTCACCCGGTGGGGATCTGCTGCTGACCGGGGCAGTGGATCATGGTGTCTACGGCAGTACCGACGGTGGCGAGAGTTGGCTCCCGCTGGGGTTGCAGGGAGGGGGTATGAATTATGCCATCCCAGACGTGGCCATCTCGCCGGCCTACGCCAGCGACCGGACGTTCTTCGCTGTGCAGGCCAGCAGCGTCAGCATCGGAGCCTCTATCCATCGCACGACGGACGGTGGCACGACCTGGGAGCGGGTCTACACGACCGATTACATTGGACAACTGGCGCTCTCACCCCGGTACGCGGACGACCGTACGCTCTACGCGGCGGGCAACAGTGGGCGCGTGCTGCGCTCGACCGACGGTGGCCAAACGTGGGACCTGGTGGGCAACTGGCCGTCCGGCACCTACGTCGGGATTACGCGCGTGGCGCTGCCCCCGGGTTATCCCGAGGATGGCGTCGTCTTCGCTGGTGGCCAGGGGTTCTGGCGCTTGCCGCCGGGAGCGATGGACTGGCAACTCGCCTCCGGCCTGGATAGTGCCTACCGCGTAGGCTCCATCGCTGTCTCTCCGAGCTATGCGGCCGACCGCACCCTCCTGGCGACGGCTTACTGGTTCGCCGGGCCGGCCGGCCCCCTCCGTTACTCCGTCTTTCGCTCGACCGACGGCGGTGAGAACTGGCAACCATCCGATGCTGGACTTGTTGAGAGCGAGGAAATGCACGACGTGGCCTTCTCACCCCATTACGGGCTCGATCGCACCGCTTATGCGACCTCCAACACCCAACTCTACCGCTCGTTGGACGGCGGCCAGAATTGGACCGGGGTAGGGGCGCCTCCGGGGTCGCCACTCCTCTACGGCGTGGCGGTGGATCGCGCAGGGGACGTGATCGTAGCCTCCAGCGCTGGCGTTTGGCGCTACACCACGGCAGCCCAAGACATGATCGTCAACGGCGGTTTCGAAGCCGCCAGCGGTTGGACCATGCCGGACACCCCCCGCCCGGCCGGGTACTCGGACCAGGTGGTCTACGATGGTTGGCGGTCGCTCCGCGTCGGCATCGTCAACGGCGAGAATGGGTACGCCTATTCCTCCGCCCAGCAGACGGTGACCCTTCCAGTGGACACGCTCACCGCCACGCTCAGCCTCTCCATATACCCGGTTTCCAGCGAATCGGTCTCAGTTGCACAGAACGAGGTATCGCCGCACGACCTGGCTTCCAGCGCGTGGTCCCCGTCTTCGTCCAGCGCCATGCTCGGCGACGCCCAGTACGTGCTGGTCCTACGCCCCGATGGTGTGATTCTGGGCACGCTGCTCTGGTTGAGCCCCTCCAATGGCCAGAGTTGGCAGCGTCACGCCTCCGACCTGACGCCGTACGCGGGCCAGACGATCGTGCTGCACCTGGGCGTCCGCAACGATGGGCAGGGAGGGTGGACGGGCATGTACGTGGACGACGTCTCGCTGGTAGTCGCGCGCCGCGTCGTAGACATGCCGGTTCACGCCTATCTGCCTCTCGCCATCAAGGAGTATCCTGCCCCATCATCCCGGTAGCGACCGTCGTCTCGGCAGCGATTTGACTTTATAGCACTATGTCGTAAGATTGGCGTTCGCTGCGAAAATGGGTCTGCGTTCAAAGAATCTGTTGGAGGAATCAATGTCTTCTCGCCATTGGCGTACCGGGATCGGTTTTCTGGGTATCATTGTGGTCTTGGGCCTGCTGGCCGGCCTGCTTGCGGGTTGCAGCAGGGTCGCACCGCCCCCTGAGCCGGTGACGATCTCGTTTGCCCATCCCAGGCCTGACGAAGCGTTCTATCAGGAGTTGGTCCGCCAGTTCAACGAGCGCTATCCCCACATCACCATCGAACTACATCCCACCCGTTGGGACTCGATGGGTGGCACCAGTGACGTTCGCGACGTGGACGTCTTCGTCAACTCCGAGTTCGCCCTCGGTTCGCTGCGCGAGGAGGGGGCCATCCTCGACCTGACCCCGTTCGTGGAACAGGACGCCGGGTTCAGTTTGGACGACCTGCATCCCGGCACCGTCGGGCTGTTCACCCGGGAGGGCAAATTGTGGGCCATCCCGTCCAGTGCGGACATGCTGGTGATGTATTTCAATCAGGACCTCTTCGATCAGTACAACGTGCCGGTGCCCCAGGTTGGGTGGACGTGGGACGATTTTCTGAGCGCCCTGCAAGGCCTGCGCGATCCCGAGGCCGACGTCTTCGGTTACGCACCCAACCTCCAATACCTCGACCCCCTGATGTTCGTCTACCAGCACGGAGGACGCATTTTCGATGATCTGCAGAATCCGACGCGCACGACGTTCGACGATCCGCTGACCGTCGAGGCGCTGGACTGGTACAACAAACTGGTGTACGAGTATGGCCTGGTCCCGACGCCGGAAGAGGCCCGGGAGATTTTTGGCACGCGGGATGACATACAAAATGGGGTTTACCTGGGCAAAGTGGGCATGTGGACCGGCATGTTCTCGGAGCGCGGGGGACGTTTCTGGCTGGGAGAGTGGAAGATGCGGTGGGGCATGGTGCCGTTGCCCCGCGACGCCCAAGCGGCCACGCTGACGATAGTCGAGGGCTATTTCATCTCTTCCCAGACCCAACACCCCGACGTATGCTGGCAGTGGATCGCCTTCCTCAGCCAGCAGGCCCCCGACCGTGGGGTGCCGGTCCGCCGGTCGCTGCTCGAGTCCACCGCTTATGGGCAGCAGGTCGGCGGCGAAGCGGCCGCCGTCGCCCGGGCCTCGATGGAGAACGTGTTGCTGCTGCCCCCCGAACTTTCCGAGTTTGCGGACGCGCTGGAGATATTCGGGCGGGCGTTCGGCATGATCTACGCCGGGCAGGCCACATCCCAGGAGGCGATGGCCGCGGCCCAGGAACAATCCCCGCTCAAGTAAATCGAATATGACCAGCCTCATCTATGCCGACTTCCACGTCCACACCCACCTGTCCCCCTGCGGAAAGCCACAGGCCACCGCCGAGGCGATGTTGCAGCGCGCCCACGAGAAGGGACTGGCCGCGATTGGCTTTGCCGACCACGTCACGCCTGACCCCATCCCGGGCTGTTCCTTCTACGATCGCCAGCGCCCGCACATCCTGGCCGACCTGCGGGCCGAGATCGCCCAGGTCATAGATGGGACGGACCTGGAGATCCTGGTCGGTGGAGAAGCGGACTATACCATCGCCGGGCCAAGGTGCCTCGACGCGGCAGTGTTGGCCCAGGCCGATCACGTGATTTGCGCGGCCAGCCATTTTCACCTGCCCACCGCTCCACTGCCGGCCAGCGCGGAGTTGATGCTCCGCCTGGCCCGCGAAGCGCTGGTGCTGCCGGGCGTCTCGGTCTGGGCACACCCGTTCCACTGTAGCCAGGTGCGCCCGCTGCCGCCCATTCTGGACCCCGTCGGCGAGGCCGAGTTGGCCGCCCTGATCGCCCTGGCCAACGAGCGGGAGGTGGCCATTGAGGTCAACGGTGCGGCAGTGCAGCGTGAGGACTACCGGCGGGCCATGGACCGCTTTTTCTGCCTGGCCCGCGAAATGGGCGCCCGCTTTACCGTCACCGCCGACGCCCATTCCCCTGACCATCTGGATCGGATAGACCTGGCCCTGGACTGGGCCCACACGCTGGGCCTGCGCGATGGCGACTTGCTCACCGCTCAAGAACTAGGAGAACGGCAGAGTAGGAAAACAGCCGCCTTGGCAACTGTTTACCCTCCCGCAGGTTCGGACGGCTTATGAGGTGCACGAGCGATCGTAACCTGCGGGAGGGCATCTGAGACTTGCCTATCCCCGCTTCCACCGCGCGGGTGTCCACTTCCTGCCGCTCTTGCTGCTCTCGACCACCTTTTCGATGAAAAAGACGCCCCGGGCACCGGCGTAGACGTCGGGATAGTCCAGTTCCAGTTCGTTCGGCTCGACGCCCCTCAGCCTGGCCCGGATGGTATCGGTGGCGTTTCGATAGATGTTGGCAAAGGCCTCGATGAAACCCTCGGGGTGGCCGGCCGGAATGTGGGTGGCCCGTTGGGCCGCCTCGCACAGATAACTGCTGCCTCGTGACATCACCTGCAGCGGGCCATCGGCCGGGTAGAACCTGAGTTGGTTGGGATGCTCCTGGTACCACTCCAGCCCTCCTTCCGTTCCCCACACGTGAATGCTGAGGTTGTTCTCCTGCCTGGTGCAGATTTGCGAGGCGGTCAGGATCCCGCGTGCGCCGTTGGTAAAGTGGAGCAGCACGTTGGCATCGTCGTCGAGCAGCCGGCCGGGGAGGAACGTGGTCAGGTCGGCACACAGTTCCTCGATCTCCAGGCCGGTGACGGTGCTGACCATGTGCTCGGCGTGCGATCCGATGTCGCCGATCGCCCCGCCGATGCCGGCCCGGTTGGGATCGGCGCGCCAGACCGCCTGCTTGTGGCCGGTGTCCTCCAGTTTGGTCCGCAGCCAACCCTGGGAATACTCGATGACGACCTTTCTGATTTCGCCCACCTGGCCGGTCTTGACCAGGTGCCGCGCGTGTTTCACCAGGGGGTAGCCGGTGTAGTTGTACGTCACCGCCAGGACTACGCCCGCCTCTTCCACGGCCCGCGCCAGGTCGTCGGCCTCCTCGGAGTTGAGCACCATCGGCTTGTCGAGGATGACGTGGAATCCGGCCTCCACGAACGCTTTGGCGATGGGATAGTGCAGGTAATTGGGGGTGAGGATGGAGACGAAATCCAGGCGCTCCTCCGGGGGCAGCGCGGAGTCTTTTTCCAGCATCTCCTGCCACGTGCCATAGCCCCGCTGCTCCGGGATGTAGACCTCTTGGGCGGAGCGCCGGGACCTTTCCGGCGTCGAGGACAGGGCCCCGGCTACCAGTTCCACACTGCCATCCAACGTGGCGGCCTGCCGGTGCACCGCGCCGATGAACGAATCTCGCCCGCCACCGATCATGCCCATGCGGAGTTTGCGCTCAAAATGTTTCGTTTCACCCCTGCCATTGATCATAGTTTGCTCCTGGCTAGTGTACATCCACTCTGCTAAAGTATGTCTTGATTGCGCTGACGTCCGTCGTCTCACCCGTGACCTCGAACTCGCCCGTCAGCCGCACGTCGTCCGACGAACTGCCGACCATCACTTCGATGGTGCCCGGTTCCACCACAAGCCGCTCATCCCGGTCGTAGAAGCCCAGTTGGCTGACCGCCAGGGCGAAGGTGACGGTCTTCTTTTCGCCCGCTGCCAGCGTGACGCGCTGGAACCCCTTCAACTCCTTGACCGGCCTCGTCACATTCGATGACAGGTCGTGGACGTAGAGTTGGACGACCTCGTCCCCGCTCCGCTCGCCAGCGTTCTGGACATCCACGCTGATCTCCACTTTCCCTTCCGCTGCCGCTTGCCGTGGTTGGATGCGCAGGTTCTCGAACTCGAAGCGGGTGTAACTCAGGCCATGCCCAAACGGGAAGAGCGGGCTGACGCTGAGTTCCACATAGTCGCCGTACCAACTAGAACGCCCCCCCGACGGCCTGTGGCTATAGTAGATGGGCACCTGCCCCACGGATCGCGGGAAGGTGATCGGCAGTTTGCCGCCGGGGTTGGCGTCGCCAAACAGGACGTCGGCCACCGCCGCGCCCCCCTCTTCGCCGGGCAGCCACGCTTCCACGATCGCCGGCACGTGCTCGGCGATCCAGGTGATAGATAGCGGCCGCCCGTTGATCAACACGACGATTACCGGCGTGCCCGTTGCATAGATTGCCCGCACCAACTCCTCCTGCACGCCAGGCAGCCCCAGGCCGGCCCGGTCGCGCGCCTCGCCGCTCGTGCAATTGGGGGTCAGGCCAGATTTATCCCCGACGACCACCACCGCCACCTCCGCCCTCCTGGCGATTTCGACCGCTTCGGCGAAACCCGCTTTCGATTCCTCTGTCACGTCGCAGCCTTGGGCGTACGTCACCTGGGTCTGGGGTGAGACCGCGCGCCGGATGCCGGCCAGCACGCTGACCATAGGCACGTACAGTTCGGGGTTCGCACCCATCATGAGTTCCACGTGGGCGGGATACACATAGTCGCCGAGCAGATTTCTGACGCTATCCCCGTTCGGCCCGATGACGGCGACCGAGGGGACGTCCTTTTTCAGGGGCAACAGGCCCCCTTCGTTCTTGAGCAGGACGATGGACTGGCGCGCGATTTCGCGGGCCAGGGTGCGTTGTTCGGCGGTGTCGAAGGCTCCCGCTACCTGCTCGACGTCTACGTAGGGGGCCTCGAACAGCCCCAGCAGGAACTTGACGCGCAACACGCGGGCGACGGCCTGGTCTACCAGGGACTCGCTGACTCTTCCACTCTGCACGGCCTCGAGCAGGGGCTGGCCGTAACATTCGGTATTCGGTAACTCGACGTCTATGCCGGCCTCCAGTGCCATCGCTGCCGCTGCCCCCTGATCCCGGGCCACCCGGTGCAAGTCGAATAGTTGCCTGACCGCGAAGTAGTCGGACACCACGATACCGTCAAAGCCCAGTTGGTTTCGGAGGACCTCCGTCAGCAGTTCCTTGGAGCCTCCACAGGGGACGCCGTCCAGTTCGTGGTAGGCGTTCATGATCGAAGCCAGGTGGGCTTGTTGGATGGCGGCTTCAAACGGGGCCAGGAATACCTCACGCAGCTCTCTCGCCCCCAGGTGCACCGGCGCGCAGTTCATGCCCCCCTCGGACACGCTGTAGCCCACGAAGTGCTTCCCAGTCGCGATGACGCCCCGCCTCAGGTCCTCCCCCTGGAGTCCCTTGACGTACGCCACCCCCATCCGCGAGACCAGGTATGGGTCCTCGCCGAAGGTCTCTTCCACCCGTCCCCAGCGTGGGTCTCGCGCGACGTCCAACACGGGGGCCAGGCCCTGGTGTCCTCCCGCTGCCCTCATCTGGGTTCTGATCACCGACGTCATCTGCTCGGCCAGTTCCGGCTCCCACGTGCTGGCCAGGCCGATGATCTGTGGAAAGCAGGTGGCCCCGCGCGCCATGTAGCCGCTGCAGCATTCCTCGTGCACCATGGCGGGGATGCCCAGCCGCGTGCGTTCGACCAGGAAGGCCTGGATCCGGTTGGCCAGTTGTGCGCTCGCGACCGGGTCCAGGCTGGTGGCGCCACCCAGGCGCGTGATCTGCCCGATGCCGTTGCCGAGCAGTGGTTCAGCCTTCTCCTCTGAAAAGGTCATGCCATCCAGCAACTCAAACACCCACACCCCGCCGAGTTGGGCCAGTTTCTCTTCCAAGGTCATGCGTGACAGCAGGTCGCTGACCCGTTCTGCGACCGGGCGTGCATGATCCAGGTATGTGGCCTTGTCTTGTGAGGTCTTGTCCTTCATGGTTTGCTACCTCCTTTGGTAACCGCTCGGCCTGGATCACGGCGGCTTTCAGCCGCTAAATCCAGGCCAGGGATGTGCAACTGAACCGTTCGTCTACTATGTGCCGTAGGTCAACCCGGCCAGGCGATGGAGCAGCGGCTGCAAGGTGGGGAACAGCGGCCGGTAGACCTGGCTGTACAGCCGGTCATAGATCGCCTGCGTGCCTGGGTCAGGCGCGAAGCGTTCGGCCGTGCCGGTCATCCCGGCGGCCGCCCGGTACGCGTCGGGATACCACCCTGCGGCCGTGGCGGCCACGATGCCGGCTCCCAGGCAGGTGGCCTCAGCCGTAGCCGAGCGCACGACCGGCACCCCTGTGACGTCGGCCACGATCTGGCACCACAGCCCGCTCCGGCTGCCGCCGCCCATCACCACGTACTCGCCGAACCGCTGCCCTGTCGCTGCCATCATGGCGTCTCCTACCAGCCGCTGCTCGAAGGCGATCCCCTCCAGGATGGCCCGGTAAAAGTGGGCCCGGCCGTGGGCGCCCGTCCAGCCGATCGTGATGCCAGAGGCCGCCGGGTCCCAGTAGGGGGTCATGCAGTGGTTCCAGTAAGGCACCACCACCAGCCCCAGCGAACCAGGAGGGACCTGGGCGGCCGCTGCCTCCCAATGGGCGTACTCTTCCACTATCTTCTCCGGCCTGGCGGGTGACCCCGCCCCCCGCTCGTCCTGGGCGAATTCCTGCACGAACCAGTCCACCGTGCGGACGCCACTCTGGACCACCGCCTCCAGGAAATAGGCCCCGGCGATGGGCGCATAGAGGGTGCGGAAGGCCAGGTCGGTGAGATAGTGCCCGCTAAGGGTGCCGCTGACCACGGCGGTGCCCATGTTGAGGGAGACCCGGCCACCACCGGTGGCATTTGCACCCAGGCCGGCGCATTGGCCGTCGCCCGCCCCGGCCACCACCGGCAGCCCTGCGGTCAGCCCGGTGGCTGCTGCCGCTGCGCCGTTCACGCGGCCGATGATCGCCCCCGGCGGCACCAGGTCGGGGAACTGCTCGACCCGCAGCGGGGGGACCTGTGGGAGGCGCCGGAGCAGGTCAGCAGACCAGGTGTGCGTTTGCATGTCCACCAGGCCCATGGGGTCGGCGGAGGCCAGGCTGGTGCTAAACCTGCCGGTGAGCCGGTGGACGAGGAAGGCGTGGACATCCAGGAATTGGAAGGCCCGCCGTACAGTCCCGGGCTCATACTGCATCAGCCAGACAATCTTGGGCAGGGAAGGGTTCGTGGTGAGCGACTTGCCAGTGACCTGGTGGAACCGCTCGCGGCCGATGGCCTGCTCCAGGAAGGCCACCTGAGCGCGGCTGCGTTCGTCCAGCCACAGGATCGCGTGGCGGATCGGCCGCCCCTCCCGATCTACCGGCACGAAGGACTCCCGCTGGTGAGTGATGCACAGCGCGTCTACTTCGCTCGCGCTGACCTGGTCCAGCAGCTCTCTGAGCGCGGCGCAAGTGCCATGCCACCACTGCTCGGCGTCCTGTTCGTACCAGTGGGGCTTGGGTTGCAGGAGCGGATAGGATGCCCGGCCCTCGGCCACCGCTCGCCCAAGCCGATCCCAGGCCATGGCCTTACACCCCGTAGTGCTGGCATCCACTCCAATCACCAGCGCCCGCCTCATATGCTCTTCCTTCCCTTCCGTCCCTTCTCTCTTTTTCTTCCTTCCTCTGCCGCCACGAACAACGCCACACTCTCCACGTGATAAGTCTGGGGAAACATATCCACCGGCTGTACCTCGACCAAACGGTAGCCAGCGTGGACCAGCCGTTTGGCGTCGCGGGCCAGCGTGGCGGGGTCGCACGAGACGTACACCAGGCGGGCCGGGTGGTGAGCCGCCAGGGCCTCGAGCGCGGAGCGGTCCACGCCGGCGCGAGGCGGGTCCACCACGGCGGCGTCGAGCGGGACGTCCAGGTCAGGTAGAACCGCCTCGACCGGCCCCTCGACGACGTCCACGTTGTCCAGGTTGGCGGTGTTTTCCAGCAGGTCGGCCACGGCGGCGGGGGCCTGTTCGACGCCGACGACCAACCCGGCACGCTCGGCCAGGTGGGCGGTGAAGAGCCCCACGCCGCAATAGGCGTCGAGCACCGTCTCGTTTCCGCGCAGGTCCAGGTATTCGACCACCTGCTGCACCAGTTGGGCGGCCTGGGGAGTGTTGACCTGGAAGAAGGACGGCGCGGAGATGCGGTAGGTGCGCCCGGCGACGACCTCCGTGATGTGGTTGTGACCGATGAGGTTGACGTGCACGCCGTCGGAGAGGAGCAAGACACACGAGACGGGAACGTCGGCCTCCAGCGCCGGTGGCAGGTCGTCCACCATCTCGAAGACGAGCATGCGGTCGCCGGTGGCGGTGCCCGCCCGCAACGAAAGGCGGGCGAGGCCCTCCAGGTCCAGGTCGAGCGTGGCATAGAGGTCGGATAGGAGCGGGTGCAGGAGCGGGCAAGCGTCTATGGCGACGGCGTCGTGGCTGGCGGCGGCCTGAAACCCGAGGCCCCCACCGGGGGCCGGGTGGAACTGGGCGTGGTTGCGGTAGGCCCAGCCGGCAGGGTCAGGGAGGGTGGGGCGGACGGGCGGATCGGCGATGGAGCCGATGCGCGCCAGTTGGTCGGCCACGATCTCGGCCTTGAAGCGCAGTTGGGCCGGGTAGTTCACGTGTTGCCACTGGCAGCCGCCGCAGCCGGTCGGGCCGAAGTAGGGGCAGGGAGGCGCGATCCGCTCAGGCGCAGGCTCCAGCACTTTTACCAGGCGCGCGAAGGCGTGGTGGGCTTTCTCCTCGGCGATCTCGATGCGCACCGTCTCACCGGGCAGGGCGTAGGGTACAAAGACCACGCGCCCCTCGTGCCGGCCCAGGGCGGCGCCGCCGTGGGCCATGGACGTCAGGTTGATTTCGGCTGTTTCCATAGGCTTCTCATTGGGGTTTCACGTCCGCCCTGGCCTTGATCTCCTCGATCATCTCCTGCCAGTAGTGGCTCAGGAAAGGAGGGGCCTTTATGCTGTCCAGTACGTAGGAGCGGTCGGCGCGTGAGAGGTCCAGGACGGCGGTGATCATCTCTTCCTGGTAGTAGCCTGCTTCGGCCAGTGGCAGGCCGTTGGGCTGGCGGATGAACGACCCACCACTGGACGTCTGCTTGCCGTCGGGAGGTTGGCCGATGGTGTTGGCCACGCAATGAAAGATCTTGGTGTGGGGCCCCACCGGCTGTTGGGCACGTCCGGCGATGCGCTTCCAGGCCACGGCTTCGACCTCGTCCGAACTGCACGAGGGGTGGAATAGGACCTGCGCCCCGGCCATGGCCGGGAGGCGAACCAATTCCGGGTGCCGGCCGTCGCGGCAGATGACCAGCGTGCACGGGATGCCGTCTATTTCAAACAGCGACAGTTTGTCGCCGCCGCGGCAGTACGTCTTTTCGTCGCGCCCCGCCATGTGGACTTTGGCATACTCGTGGACGATCTTGCCCGTGGGGTCAATCACGTGGGCCAGGTTCAGGAACCGGTCGTGTGTCTTCTGGATGGTGCCGGCGATCACCCAGATGTGGTGCTCGGCGGCGGCTGCGCAAGTCCGCTCGAGCGCCTCGGCCACGCTCTGGGGGGCCAGGTTGACCACGTAAGGGAAGTAGTAACTCGTCAGGTTGGCCTCGGGGAACAGCACGACACGGCTGCCCCCTTCGGCCGCCGCGCGGACGTAGTGGAGTGTCCGAGTGAGGTTGAATTCGATCGGTTTCGCCCAGTGCAACTGGACGCAGGAGACTTGCAGGGTAGTTGGACCCTGTGCAGGCATCATAGACCCCCAGTGAGACAGTCCTATCCCCAGTCAAAGTGAACCTCGTTCTCCACGTGAGAGCGCCAGAGTGATAGTCCGGCAGCCGAAACACGGATGACCGCTCCCATCCGCTTAGCCTGTGTATCAAACTCTGGACGGTGCAACAGGCGACGCACGAAAATGGCCACCTCGTATTTTTCGACGGCCATATAGACCAGGCTATACCTGGCATGACAGAGCCGGCGTTCGTAGAAATCCCCATCGCGTGTGAAAAATGTGGGCCGGCTCAGTCGCTGCAAGAGTGGCATTATCTCATCGTCCTGCATGCCGGGCCGTCCCGCATTGAAGCCGATCTGCCGAACGTGGATGCGCCATCTTTCCAATAATTGGCGCTGGTTCTTCGGAATGTTCTCGTCCAGGATGTTCACGCTGCTACTGATGCCAGTGTAAACTCATCCGTGTGTCTGAGCAAGGCCTGGCTGGCTAATTGCACGGCTTCCCTAATCGCTTCTCTGGTAATGCTGTCGTTCCACTCTTCAATAATGGTCTCCCACGCCATACCACTGGCCACTTGTTCCAGAACATCTGAGACCAGAACCCGTGTGCCGCGGAAGGTAGGCTTGCCATGGCAGATACTCGGATCAGCCACAATGTAGCGGCCCAGTAACTGCACTTTCAGATCTCTGATCTCTGTACGATTCATTTGCATATTCCACCCCTGTAGCATGCCGGTGATTTGCTGGGCGTTGTCCTGCACATCGGCCGCGCTCATGACCTCGGCTTCCGGTTCGCGCACTGACTTGAGTTTCATCCCTCGCTACAACAGTATAAGATTAAACACTCTACAAGTCAAGACGATACCGGCATTTCTGGCGTTCTCCTCTCTGGTACATGTCCGTATCTTCCGGCAGGTCTACGATTTCGGCCAGTTCGGCCCCGACGATTTCGCACGTCTGTCTCGACGCCACGTTGTCGGGGTTGCACGTGATCCACAGCGTGTGCAAGCCGTGGCTGCGGGCCAGGGGCAGCAGCAGCCGGCAGGCTCTCGCCGCATACCGGTGCCCGCGGTGTTCGGCGTGTACGCCGTACCCGATGTGGCCCGCATACGTCACGACGTGGTGGGTATTTCCCACCCGCAGGGCGATGCTGCCGATTTCCTCCTCTTGCCCGACCCGCCTCATGCTGAATCTGTAGGTGGGGACGTGGCCGGTAGCGGGATCACCCGGGTCCTTTTCGACCAGCACGAGTTCGAGATCCCCGTCAATTGACCTGCCTGGGTCGTCGAATTTAGATCTTGCCACGGCGGTGTTCGGCAAGTGCTTCATCCTTGCTCTTGCTCAGTGAGCTTGGATGCTTCGATGAGCGCAGGCAGTTTCACGGCGTGAACCACGATGAAACTGGGGACGTGCACATTCCGTACGTGTTCAGGTGCTGCAGAGGCGTACGCCGCATCCAGTTTCGGCTCCACTACCTTCTGGATCGCGCACCCGCGCTGGATGACCGCGTTGAGGTAGTGGCTGAGCGGGCGATGGAACAGGCACCCGAACGGTTGGGGCAGGCAGTGCTCAGCCAGATATTCCTTCACTTCGACGCAGCCTTTGTCCTGGTACTCGCGTTCTGTGCCCTCGAAGCACGGATGGGCGAGCGAAAAGATGAAACTGCCTCCGCTGCGCAGTGCGTCCATGCAGTTCTGCATGGACGGCAGGTAGTCGGGAATGTCCATCAGCACCATACTGGCGATCACCACGTCGAAGGTAACAACATAATCTCGGAACGTGGACAGGTCGGCCTGGACGTACCGAATCCCTAGCCTCTCCGTGCGTTCACGTTCGGCGGCGTAGCGGAAGAAGGATTCCGCCGGCTCGACGGCGGTCACGCGGGCGCCGCGCCTGGCCAGCATGCGCGCCAGGTAGCCGTAGCCGCATCCCGCGTCCAGAATCTCCTTACCCTCTACCGGACCCAACAACGCGAAGAGGGTGGGATTGAGCAGGTGTTGGCGCAAAAAGTCCCCTTCCTCGCCCACACTTTCGATCGCGGCGCGAGGGACGGTCGCCCAGGATTGAATAACCTCGGTGTTGGTCATCGTAGCCATGAGGAGCTCTCCTTTCGCGGTATGATCAGCACGTCATTCTGAGCCGCGCAGCGGCGAAGAATCTCGCCGGGCTGTGCAGCCTATCCCGCCCACGGGTGAGGTCCATTATACCGTCATCCGTAGTGACCGGCAATTCTGCCTGGCCTGCCGGCTACGTCATTCTGAGCCGCGCAGCGGCGAAGAATCTTGCCGGGCCGGTTACCTGGTCACACTGCTGGCAATTAGCACGGTGGCCGTCGCCAGGAACCAGTGGATCAGGAACGGGTAGATGAACGAGCGGGTGCGCCAGGCGACGTAGCCGAAGGCGCTTCCGCCGAAGATGCAACTCAGCGTCTCCAGTTCAGGCTTACCGAAGTGAGCGATGGTGAAGGGTACGGCCTGCAGCACGATCGCGTACGGGCCGCAGACGCGGTATAGCGCAAAGAGCAGGAAGCCGCGGAACAGGAACTCCCAGCCGAAGAGGTCCAGCGCCGTGTCGAGCAGCAAGGGGATGGCCGGGTGGGCCTGGGGCGCGTAATAGTCCTGGAAGGCCTGGGTGCGGGCCACGAGTGCCATCACCAGCGCCATGCCGGCGCAGCCAATGGCCGTGAACGCCAGCCCCGCCTTCCAGTCCCCCAGCCGGAGGCCGTACCTGGCAGGCGACTCGCGGAAGAGAGCCAAAATGACCAGCAGCGGCACGCCCAGGTACAAGAGTAACCGGTCGCAGGATTTGTACGGGAAGATGCGATGGTAGTGGTCCACTGCCATTATCAGCGTCGAAACGACGATGGCCGTAACGACTTTCCAGTCCATGCGGAGTTCGCGGAGACGCATCGCAGGTTCCTTTTGTCAGTATGGTAGGCCCAGGCGGGTCCCGTCGGGGCCGAAGAGCGCAGTCAGCGTGTGCCAGTCCCGCACCAACGCCAGCCCCCAGTTGGCGAATAGGAGCGCGATCAGCGCGATGGCTACCCCGCGCTGCCAGGGAGGCGACCCACGCCAGGGCCGGGCGGTGAAGGCGTAGGCGGCCAGGACGGCCACCACCGGCAGCAGCGGGACGTGGAAGCGCGGCTCGGCCATGATGAGCACGTGCACGCCCGTATAGTAGACCACCAGCAATGCCACGAGCCCCTTGCGCCGCTCCAGTGGGCCACACGCCAGCCCCACCGCGCCGGCCGGAGCCAGCACCATCAGGGGCACCCACGCCAGCAACAGAACCAATCCGAGCAACCACCCCGGCCACCGGCCGAGGAAACCGTTGCCGTAAAAGTAGATCAACGCCCGGCTGTCCAGTTTCCACAGGTACCCCGCCTTGCGGAGCATCAGGTAGGGCACGCGGCCCGGATCGGCCCACACGAATTGCATGGCTGCCTCGACTCCCCGCGCGCTCCGTTCGGCGTCGTCGAGGATGGGGAGCAGGTCGAGCGAGATGCCGTATTGGAACGTGCCGGTGCCCTGAGGATGGTAGCCCAGGTACAGGTTGTAGCCCAACGAAGTCTCGACCCAGGTCGGCTGGCGGTGCAGGAGTGTATTGCGCACGGCCCAGGGCACGGTGGCCAACAGGAAGCACAGGATCAGCAAGGCCGCGTTGCGGAACCCGCTGCGCCCGTTTCCGGCCCCGGTGCGCCGGGCCGCCCACCAGGCCCACAGGGCTGCCAGCGGTACGAAGGCGGTGACGATGGAGCGGGTCAGCGTGGCCAGCCCCAGGACGAGCCCCGCCAGGGCATAATCGCGCGCCCGGCCCCGCTCGCCTGCCCGCAGCGTCAGGACCAGCGCCAGCGCCAGCAATGGCACGAAGAGATTTTCGCTGGCCAGCGCCAGCGGGTAGATGACCAGGAGCGGGAAGACGGCGACGAACAGAGCGGCCCAGCGTGCGGCCCGTTCGCTGAACCCCGTCCCCAGTGCCAGCGCTCCGCTGAGCGGGGCCAGCAGCGCGCCCAAGAACGCCTGGGCCAGCCGGGCGGCGAAGAAGCGGTGCGTTCCTACGCCGCATACGGCGTAGATCAGGGCCAGGAAGGCCGGGTACCCCGGCGCCCTGAAACTGGTCAGCACGCCGCGGGGGTCATAGTCCGCCGGGCGCTCCATCGCAATGTACGGCTCAATCAGCGCCAGGTCTCGCTCGGCGTACCAACGGTAACCGTGGCCGGCCACGATAGAGCGGGCCAGCATGTCGTATTGGAACATGTCGTCCAGCCCGATGGGCAGGCGATACGATAGTAAGACGGGTACCAGTCGTAGCACCAGTGCCAGCAGAAATACGAGGGCGATGAAGCGGCGTTGCGACATGGAGCGAGCGCCTGGCTACCGTTCTCCTCGGACTTCGGCGTCGCACCGCTCGAAGAACGCGACCATATAGGCGTGGCGCTCCTCGGCGATCGCGCGGCCGGCAGCGGTGAAGAGCCGTTCCTTGAGCCGGGAGAGTTTCACCACGAACTCGTGCACCGGTGTGTGTGCATGAGGATCGTCTCCCTCGTTTTTCCAGCGTGCCACGTCCACACTCTCCATAGGCGCCCACAGCCGCTGCCCGTGCGCACCGCCGTAGGCGAAGGCCCGCGCCACCCCCACTGCGCCGATGGCGTCCAACTTGTCGGCGTCGAAGAGCACCTGCGCTTCCAGGGTGGCCGGCTCCGGCTGTGTGCGAAAGCGATGGGCGGCGATGGCGTGGGCCACTGCTTCCACCTTCGCCGCCGGCTGCCCGGCCAGGATTTCGCGCGCCTGCTCTGCCGCGCACGCAGCGTGGTCCAGCCCCCTGGCCTCGGCCTGTGCGCGCCCCACGTCGTGCAACAGCGCCGCTGTCTGCACGATCTCCATAGCGGCCCCCTCCGTCCGCCCGATGCGTTCCGCCAGGGCCAGCACCCGCAACACGTGGTCGAAATCGTGGATGGCGTCCGCTCCTTCGTAATAGCGTCGTGCCTCGGTGATGGCAATCATGAGATCTGCCCATGCACCAGCAGTTCTGGACTGACCGAGAGCAATTGATAGACCTCGCTCACGTCGCGGCGGGTGACCAGGCCGAGGAAAATTCCCTTTTCAATGACAGGCACTGCGTCCAGCCCGGCCTCGGTCATCTGCCGGTGAACCTCGTAGAGTTCGTCGTTCAGCCCGACGGCCGGGAATTGGGTCCGCATGACCTCGCGCACCGGCGTCTCCGGCTGGTGCTGTTTGAGGCCCCGGATCATGTCGGTGTAGGTGAGCAGGCCCACGATGTGCTCACCGTCGCAGATGGGGAAATCGGACTGGAAGCTCTCGAGCACCAGGTCCGCTGCGTGGCTGATCGGATCGTCAGGGGCGAGGATCTGGGCGTGGCGAGCAAAGGCCTGGCGCACCCGCAGACCCTGGAGCACCCCCTTGACCTGGGTCATGCGGCCCTCCTGGGTGGCTCCCGCATATACAAAGATCGCGATCAGGATCAACACGAAATTCGTGGTCAACAGCCCCGCCAGCCCCAGGAGCCAGGCCAGCCCCTGCCCCACGCTGACGGCGAGTGCTGTAGCGCGCGTGTGAGGCATGGCGGTCGCCAGGAGCGCCCGCAGGACCCGCCCGCCATCCATGGGGAACGCGGGCAGGAGATTGAAGAGGGCCAGCCCGACGTTCGTCACGATGAGGTAGGGGAGCATGTCCTTCCAGCCGAGGCTCGTGGGATTCAAGAACAGTTTCGCCAGGCCACGACCTATACTCACGGGCGAGAGGAGGCTGCCGGCCACCGCCAACAGCCCGGCGATGACGAGGTTGCTCAACGGGCCGGCGATGGCCATGAGGAATTCCTGGGACGGCCGCTCGGGCATGCGTTCCATCTGCGCTACGCCACCCAATGGCAGGAGTACGATGTCGCGTACCGGGAAGCCCATGCGGACCGCCGTCAGGCTGTGCGAAAGTTCATGGATCACGACGCACAAGAACAGCAACAGTGTGATGACGATGCCAAAGGCTGCCCCGGAGGGTGAGAATCCGCGCTGGTTCAAGAAGCCGAACTGCACGGCGGCCCACACCAGGATCAGCGGAAACGTCATGTGCATCTTGACTTCGATGCCACGTACGGTGAACAGTTTGATACCCGTCATGTTGCTCCTTTCCCAGAACGTACCATGGTACCCCTTGAGATTCAGACCAGTCCTTCTTGTGTCTCTTGCACCACCTGGTCTACCACAGCCCGCAAGTCGCCCGTGCGGCGGTAGACGGCCAGTTGGCGATCGGCGCTGGTACCCTGGCTCACGATGGTGCAGGCGTATTCGGCGTCTGTGCGGCTCCCCAGTTCGTCCACCACGTCGTCCACCCACCCCAGTACCTCTTCGACCAGGGCCGGGACCGGCACTTCCCTGACTTTGTCAAAGTCAATCAGTTTCCCCTCGATGCCGTAGCGCACCGCTCGCCACTTGTTTTCGTCGAGCAGGTGCTTGCGGTAGGTGTGCCAGGGCTGGTTGGCCTGCTGCAACTGCACCAGTTTGGCGACGATGGCCTGGACCAGCGCCGCAATGCACAGGGTCTCGTCTATGCGCGTGCACATGTCGGGGATGCGCACCTCCAGCGTGGGGAAGCGCTCGCTGGGACGCACGTCCCACCAGACGTGGGTCAGCTCGGCGAGAGAGCCGGTGGCCAGCAGCATGTCCACGTAAGCGCGGTATTCGGCGTAGGAACTGAAGCGTGGCGGGGTGCCGGTGCGGGGCAGGCTCCCGAACAGGACGCTGCGGTAGGACTTTAATCCGGTGTCGCGCCCGTGCCAGAAGGGAGAACTGGTCGAGAGGGCCAGCACCAACGGCAGGAAGTAGCGCATCTGCCCCATCACCTCGATGAGCAATTCCCGGTCCTCAAGGCCGACGTGGACGTGGGTGCCAAAGATCAGCAGCCGCCGGCCCACGTCTTGCAGGAAACGGGCCAATTCGGGGTAGCGGCCGAAGGGAGAGACCTCCTGGCGTGCCCAGGAGGAGAAGGGGTGTGTGCCTGCGGCCGCCACCCATAACCTCTCCTCCTCTGCCACCTCCAGGATCGAGCGCCGCATGCGGGCCACTTCCCGGCGCGCTTCCTGGACGTTGTGGCAGATGCGGGTGCCGGCCTCCACCTGGGATTGCAGAAACTCGGGGTGGATCTGGTCGGCCAGCACCGTCTGCCCCCGCTCGAGAAATCGCTGCACGTACGAGCGCAGTTCCCGCGTGGCGGGGTCAATGATCTGGTATTCCTCCTCGATACCGATGGTGAGCGGATGGTTGGGCATATATTCACATTATATCACAAGGTGGGTTACTCCAAAACTGGCCAATGTGCAAATTAATATGGTTAAGATTGTATTATGTGCTTGAGGCAATTGAGGACAGGCGGAGGGTAAGCAAGCGAAAGACAAGTACAGCTTGTCTGCTTGTGTGGTTCGGCCATTATACAAGGTTATTTTAGCACGAAAGTTCTATTACGTCAAGCCTGGGCGTGTGCTCCGGGCGGTTTTGCTTCACAGCGGTTTTGGCGTATACTGGAGGGCAGGCCAAATACGCGACAGAGGAGGGATTGGGGTGTCTGTGCAAGAAACTGCTCTCTACGGTGACCTGGTGCTGGCGTTGCGCGACTATGCTGCCGGGCGACTGGCTCCTCTCGGCTTTGGTGGCAACGTGGATGATGCCCGCGCCCACCTGGACGAGTTCATCCGGTCCTGGTTTTTCACGCCCCAGGAGGAACTTTACGGCTCTGCACCGCGCGAGGTGATCTGGCGTGAGCAATTAGGCGAGCCAAACCCGGTACCCAGGGAATATGCTGCCCAGTTGTTCGACGACGACTGCCCTATATGCCAGGCCATGCGCCAGGAGATCGAGAACGCCGAGAGCGACGAGGCGCACGGTCACCATTGGACCTACTGCCCTGACTCTTGCCTGCTCGACGTCTACGACCCGCAGGGGAGTGAGGAACGATGGGCCAAGAAGTTCGCTGATATGGAGGCGGCGCGGGAGGAGCGAGAGCAAGGGCAACCCCCCGCGCTGGATTACGCTCCGCCGCCGGTCCCAGCGCCCGCGCTCGACCCGGAGACGTTTCTCTCAGTGCTGCGCCGGCCCTGGCTTGATCCTGCGTTGCATCAGGCCGCGCAGAAACTGGCAGAGCGCTGCGACGTCCCGTTGCCTCCTGCGCCACTGCGCGATCCCTACCGGCGGATTAGCCGGGACGAGGCGGTCTCGCTCGTGGCGGGGCTGCACCAGCAGGGCGTAGAAGTCCAGGCGCTGTTGGGGCAGATCGAGGCATGGCCGTACCAGAACGTGGCGTTGGACTGGCTGAGCGAGCCCGAGCGGAACGCGGCGTTCATGTGCCAGGCGATGGAGACCGGGATTGACCCGGACGATGAGAACGAACTGGCCCGTTTTCGCCACCATCGCGATTTCATCTTCGCGCTGGCCTGCCTGATACCGCCCGGTGCTCGGCTGTGGCTGAGCGGATGGCTGGAGGCGGTGGCGCACGGGGCGATGCTGCAGGGGGATGGGGGTGGGTGAAATGGCAGGTTTCAAGTATGGACCGGCGCTGAGGGGATGGGACGATGAGAAGGTCTACTTTGCGGACGAGGCGGGTAAGACGTGGTGCGTAAGCGACCATCCTGAGTTGGTGGCCCGGCTGATGGATATCTGTCGGGACTATTTCGCGCAAAGGGTAGATGCTCGCAGTCATGTCGAGGAAAGAGTATCCACAAGCAATCGCTAACTGGCCTGTGGAAGAACGTCCACGAGAAAAGTTGCTCCTAAATGGAAGGGACGAGTGGTTGCGCGGCAAGTATGAGGAGGCAAGCCGATGTCTGAAGAATTGATTGGCGAGATGGATGATGTGAAATTCGAACAAATGGTGGAGGCATTTATCGAGCGGCCGGCGGGACCGGACGATCGAGTCCCGGCCGAACTGATCTTTGCCATGCTGGACAAAGCTGAGCAGCCTGAACGCGCCCTGGGCCTGGAAAGTACGCTCGAGGGCGACCGGCTGGTGCTATCGGCACCTCCTGGTACAGCCGTGCCACCCAATATCCGCGAGGTTGAGGTGAACCTGCCCGGCGTGCGGGTGATTGTCAGCCTGACACCCGCTACGTCCTGACCCCCTGAGTTTGGGAACGAATCGGGAACGATTCCGAGGTGGCCAATGGAAGCGACTATGGTGTCTGACGTCACAATGCGGCGCCGTATTCCCATGCGGGCCATCCGCGCCGTGGCGAAGCGAATCGCCGCCAAATTCCAGCCGGAGAAAATCATTAGAAGGAGGCCAATATGAAGGACCTGATCGCGATTGTGACCGATTCCAGTTGCGACCTGCCGCGACGGCTGGTCGAGCGCCTCAAGATCATGGTTGCGCCGCTCATCGTCCGGTTTGGGGCGGAGGTGTACGAGGATGGCCAGTTGTCCCCGGACGAGTTCTGGCACAAGGCGGGGACCGTCCATCCCCAAACCTCTCAGCCCTCCATCGGTACGTTCGAGGACCTCTTCGAACGCCTGGTCGCCCAGGGCAAGCAGGTGCTGTGCCTGACGATCACCGGCAAACACAGCGGCACGTTCAACGTGGCCTCTCTGGCGGCCCAGCGCTTCGGCGAGGCGGTCCAGGTCTTCGATTCCATGTCGGTTTCGCTGGGCCTGGGGCTGCAGGCGCTGGTGGCGGCGCAGGCCGCGCGCGCCGGGCGCTCGATGCAGGACATTCTGGCCCTGTTGGAGGACATGCGGGCACGGGTGAGCGTGACCATCGTGCTGGACACGCTGGAGAACCTGCGGCGCGGGGGACGGGCCGACCGTTTCATGCCCATCGTGGACCGTATGACGCGGGCGCTCAATATCAAGCCTGTGATCAACATCGTGGAGGGCCAACTCAGGCTGATGACTGCGGCGCGCTCGTTTCAGGGCGGGCTGCGGCGCGCGCTGGATTCTGTCGAGCGCCTGGCGCCGCTGGAATACCTGGCGGTGGCCCACACGCGCCGCCAGGAGATGGCCGAGCAAGTGGCCGACTGGCTGGCGGAGCACGTCGCTTTTCCCCGGGAGCACATCTGGGTGTGCGAGACCGGGGCGGTGCTCGCCTGCCACGCCGGGCCGGGCGTGGTCGGCGTCCTGGCCGTGTCGGCCAGGTAGTGGAAACCGAGTCAGGAGGGTTACGTCACCGGGAGGGCGAGGTAGACAATCCAGGAGGACGCTATGCCGCGGGAAACGTTTGAGCGCGAACTGCAGCGCTTGCAGGGCGAGATGCTGGCACTGGGGAGCATGGTGGAACAGGCGATCGCCGAGTCGGTGGAGGTACTCAAGCGGCGGGACATGGAGGGCTCCCGGCGCTTGATCGCCCAGGATCGCCAGATCAACGAGAAGCGCTTTGCCATCGAGGGGGACACGCTGGTCCTCATCGCCACTCAGCAACCAATGGCAGGCGACCTGCGCACTCTGGCCGCCGTGTTGGAAATCGCTACGGAACTGGAGCGGATCGGGGACTATGCCAAGGGCATCGCCAAGATCAACCTGCTGATCGGCGAGGGGCCCTTGCTCAAGCCGCTGGTGGATATTCCACTGATGGCGGAAAAGGCGTGCTCCATGCTCCACCGGGCGCTGGATGCCTTCGTGCGGCAAGACGTGGCCCTGGCCCGTGCGATACCGGCCGAGGATGACCAGGTGGACGCCCTGTACAACCAGGTCCATCGGGAGTTGCTGACCTTCATCATGGCCGACCCCCGCAACATGGACCAGGCCAACTACTTGCTGTGGGCCGCCCACAACCTGGAGCGCGCCGCTGACCGCGTGACGAACATCTGCGAGCGCGTCATCTTTACCGCCACCGGGGAGATGATTGAGATGGACGTGAAAGACTCTGGTGTTGAGGGTGTCTCATAGGCGAGAAACGGGAAATCATCAAGGGTGCGTCAACCTAGCGTTACCCGCCGCTCGCATCCCCTGAGCAGCCGGCGGATGTTGGGGCGCAGCGCCCACAGCGTCAACACCGACGTGCCCACCCCGTGGATCATGTAGGCCCACGAGGCGTTGGCCAGCCACGCCCACAGTGCGAGCGTGACCGGTAAGAGCAGCGCGACGGTGATGGACCCCAACGAGGCGTAGCGTGTGCCCACGATCACGGCCGCACACACTACGATCAGGATGACCCCGCTGGTTGGCCACAGGCCGATGGCCGCTCCGACGGTGGTCGCGGTGCCGGCCCCTCCCTTGAAGCCGGTCGAGAGCGGGTAGTTGTGGCCGACCACGGCCAGCAGGCCGGCCACCGCCTCGACGACCGGTGTCCCCACCAGGGTGCGCGCCAGCCACACCGCCAGGAACCCTTTCGCCCCATCGCCCAGTATGGTCAGCAAGGCTGCCCACAGGCCGGCGGCCCGCAGGACGTTGGTGCCGCCGGTGCGCCCACTGCCGATCTGCCGCACGTCCTTACCCGTGATTGCGCGCACGAGCAGCAGCCCGACCGGAATCGAGCCCAAGAGGTAACTGCTTGCGATGGCAATGATGCCTGGAAAAGCCACGTGCCTGTCTCCTTGACCGTGATGTGATGCAGGCTAAAACACGCCCAGCCCTGCCAGGTTACGCCTGCTGTTTGACAGATTCTTTCCACTATGGTATGATTAGAAACCGAATTTTAGCACTCTCACCCTGAGAGTGCTAAAATGAGGCAGCAAAATGGACCAACTGACCCATCGCCAACAGATGATCTTGGGCCTGGTCGTGCGGGAGTACGTGAAAACCGCCTTCCCGGTCAGTTCCCGTGGGCTGGTCGAGAACTACGGCCTGCGGGTGAGCACGGCTACCGTGCGCAATGCACTGGCCTACCTGGAGGAATTGGGCTACCTGACCCATCCCCACACCTCCGCCGGGCGCATCCCCACGTATAAGGGCTATCGCCACTTCGTCGAGCAAATCCTGGAAGAGGTAGAGTTGCCCTTGCACGAGCGCCGCACGATCGCGCACCAGTTTCACCAGGCGCGGCGAGATTTCGAGCAGTGGATGCCCCTGGCTGCTTCTATCCTGGCCCGCACGGCGCACGGGGCGGCGTTGGTGACCGTACCCCAGGCCACCCTGTCGTACTACAAGCACCTGCAACTCATCTCCACTCAGGGGCGCATGGTGCTGCTCGTGTTGGTCCTGCGCGGCGGGATGGTCAAGCAGCAGGTGCTGACGCTGGCCGAGCCGTTCACGCAGGAAGCCCTCAACGAGGCCAGTGACCGGCTCAACCAACTCTGTAATGGGCTGGTGGCCGATGAGATTGCTGCCCGCCTGGGGACTTTGCCTCTCCTGGAGGCGGACATTGCCAGGCTCGTGGTGGATATCATGCGTCGTACCGACGCCCAGACCGCCGGCGCCGTCTACCGGGACGGGCTGACCGAGGTGTTGCAGCAGCCCGAGTTCGCCGAGGGAGAAGGGGCCCAGGGGTTGGTGCGAGTCGTGGAGGAGCACAGTTTTCTCGAGGCGGTGTTGTCCGACGCGCTCAGCCCAGAGATCGGCAGCGTGCGGGTGTTGATCGGCGGCGAAGGTCAGTGGGACGAACTGCGGGCTTGCAGCCTGGTGTTGGGGCGCTACGGCGTGGCGGACTATGCGACCGGCGCGCTGGGCATCGTGGGGCCTACCCGCATGTTGTACGGCCGGGCCATCTCGGCGGTGCGCTTTGTCGCCGGGCTGCTCTCTGACCTGGTCTATGACATGTATGCAGAATAGCCAGCAAATCGGCAAATCGGCAAATCAGCAAATCAGCGAATCTCGAATCTCAATCACTTGGCATGAAGGAGGTCAAGGTGGCACAGGAAAAGGACCCTGAAGCCCAAGTGGAGGCTGTGGCGTCTGGAGAGGAACAAATCGAGCGAGCAGAGGCAGAAGGATCGGCTATAGAGGAAGCGGTCACAGTTGAGGAGGTGCCGGCAGAGGTACCTGAGCGACAGCCAGAACTGGAGGCAGTGCGGGAAAAGTTGGCGCAGGCCGAGGCCCGGGCCGCCGAGTACCTGGACGGCTGGCAGCGGGCCCAGGCGGAGTTTTCTAACTACCGGAAGCGGCAGGAGGCAGAGCGAGCGCAGACGACGGCGTTCGCCAACGCGACGTTGTTGCGCAAATTGCTGCCCATCGTGGATGACTTACAGCGGGCGCTCGCGATCCTGCCTGCCAGCCTGAGCCAAATGACCTGGTGCGAGGGGGTCTTTTTGATCAAGCGCAAACTGGACCTCGTTCTCGAATCTGAGGGGGTCAAGCCCATCGAGACCGGGGGTAAGATGTTCGATCCCTTTTATCATGAGGCTGTGATGGTCGAAGAGGTCTCGGGTTACGAAGAGGGGCAGATCGTTGAAGAGGTGCAACGAGGCTACATGCTCGGCGAACGCGTGCTGCGGCCCGCTTTGGTGCGGGTGGCCAGGGCGCCGGCTCCGCAACCTGAGCAAGTACCTGACACCGCAGAGCACGAGGCTAAGGAGTAGTGGAATATGGGCAAAATCATCGGTATTGACCTGGGCACGACCAACTCGGTCTGCGCCGTGATGGAAGGGGGCGAGCCTACGGTCATCCCCAGCGCCGAGGGAGGACGATTGTTCCCCTCGGTCGTGGCCGTCAATCCCAGTACGAGCGAGCGGATGGTCGGGCAGATCGCCAAGCGCCAGGCGGTCATCAACCCCCAGAATACTGTCTTCTCGATCAAGCGCTTCATGGGCCGCAAGTTCGAGGACCCACAGGTGCAGCGGGCGCTGAACGCAGTCCCGTACAGGGTCACCGGGGCCCCCAACGGGGACGTGCGGGTGTGGATGGGAGACAAGGAGTACAGTCCACCGGAGGTTTCGGCCATGATCCTGCAAAAGATCAAGGCCGATGCCGAAGCCTACCTGGGTGAGCCGATCACCCAGGCGGTCATCACCGTGCCGGCCTACTTTAACGACAGCCAGCGCCAGGCGACCAAGGATGCTGGACGGATCGCCGGGTTGGAAGTGCTGCGCATCATCAACGAGCCGACCGCCTCCAGCCTGGCCTACGGCCTCGACAGGAAGAAGGATGAGACGATCGCCGTGTTCGACCTGGGCGGCGGCACCTTCGATATCTCCATTCTCGACGTCGGCGACGGCGTCTTCGAAGTGCGCTCGACCAACGGCGACACCTTCCTGGGAGGGGACGACTGGGACCGGCGTGTCATTGACTGGGTGGCCGATGAATTCAGGAAGGAGCAGGGGATTGACCTGCGCGAGGATCGCCAGGCCTTGCAGCGGCTGAGGGAAGCAGGCGAGAAGGCCAAGATCGAACTCTCGACCGTGATGGAGACAGAGATCAACCTGCCCTTTATCACTGCCGATGCGAGCGGCCCCAAGCACCTGCAGATGAAACTCACGCGGGCCAAGTTGGAGCAATTGACCGAAGATCTGATCGAGCGCACCGTCGAGCCCTGCCGGCAGGCGCTGGCCGACGCCAGGGTGCAGCCTGCTGAAATTGACGAGGTCATCCTGGTGGGTGGCATGACCCGCATGCCGGCTGTCCAGCGCATAGTCGCCGGGTTCTTCGGCAAGGAGCCTCACAAGGGCGTCAACCCGGACGAAGTGGTGGGCCTGGGGGCTTCGATCCAGGCCGGCGTCCTGGGTGGCGAGGTCAAGGACGTGCTCTTGCTCGACGTAACCCCGCTGACGCTGAGCATCGAGACGCTCGGCGGCGTGGCCACCTCGCTCATCGAGCGCAATACCACCATCCCCACGCGCAAAGGCCAGATCTTTTCCACCGCTACCGACGGCCAGATGCAGGTCGAGATCCACGTCGTGCAGGGAGAGCGTCCCATGGCGGCCGACAACAAGAGTCTGGGCAAATTCATCCTGGATGGCATCCCGCCCGCGCCGCGCGGGATTCCGCAGATCGAGGTCACCTTCGACATTGACGCCAACGGCATCCTCAAGGCCTCCGCCCAGGATAAAGCCACCGGGCGCGCGCAGTCCATGCAGATCATTCCTTCCAGCGGCCTCGCCGACTCTGAGGTCGAGCGCATGGTCCGGGAGGCCGAGCAGCACCGTGACCAGGACCAGCGGAAAAAGGAAGAAGTGGAGACCCGCAACGCCGCCGATGCTGCTGCCTACACCGCCGACAAGTTCCTGCGAGAGCAGGGGGACAAGGTGTCCGGTCCCCTGCGCTCCGAGACGGAGGCCAAAATCACTGCGCTCAAGGAGGCCCTCCAGGGCAGTGACGTCGCCGCGATCCGCCGCCACGTGGACGCCTTGAACCAGGCCATGCAGCAGGTGGGAGCGGCCATGTACCAGCAGGCCGGCCCCAGCGAGTCTCCGCCGCCAGGGGGTGAACCCCCCGAGGGCGGCGAAGAGGACGTGGTCGAAGGGGAATTCAGCGAAGGGTAAATGGCAACCAAGCGGGACTATTACGAGGTGCTGGGCGTCGGGCGCTCGGCCTCCAAGGAAGAGATCAAAAAGGTTTACCGGCAACTGGCGCGCCAATACCACCCGGACGTCAACCACGCGCCCGACGCTGAGACGCGCTTCAAGGAGATCAACGAGGCGTACGAGGTGCTCTCGGATGCTGAGAAGCGGACCACGTACGACCGCTTCGGCCACGTCGGGCCTGGTGGATTGGGCTTTGGTGGCTTCGACTTCGGCTTCCGCGATCCTTTCGAGATTTTCGAGGAGGTGTTTGGGCGGGGGTTTGGATTCCGTACCTCTACCCGGCGGGGACCGCGGCGTGGGGCCGACCTGCGCTACGACTTGCACCTGACGTTCGAGGAAGCGGCCTTTGGGTGCGAAAAAGAGATCGAGGCCATGCGCTACGAGCCGTGTCCTGCATGCAACGGCAGCGGGGCGGAACCGGGTACCTCGGCGGTCCGCTGCTCAAAATGCAACGGCAGCGGCCAGGTGCGGCAGGTGCAGCGTTCGATCCTCGGTTCCTTCGTCAGCGTCACCACCTGTCCTGCTTGCCACGGTGAGGGGGAGACGATCGCGCTCCCGTGTTCCCGGTGCAGCGGTCAGAGGCAGGTCTACGTCTCCCGCAAGTTGTCCGTTACCATCCCGGCTGGCGTGGATAGCGGCACCCAGATCCGCCTGGCGGGTGAAGGGGAGGTCGGGGAACGGGGCGGCCCTCCTGGCAACCTCTACGTCGTGTTGGACGTGGAACCCCATCCCGTCTTCCAGCGGCGCGGCGACGACATCCTGGTCGCCTTGCAGGTCAACGTGGCCCAGGCCACGTTGGGGGCGCAGGTGAAGGTGCCCACCCTGGAGGGGGAAGAGGAAATTTCCATTCCGGCCGGGACCCAAGGCGGCACCATCTTGCGCATGCGCAAGATGGGGGTACCCCACTTGCGACAAGATGGCCGGGGTGACGAACTGGTGATGGTGCGGGTCGCCGTGCCGACCAAACTGTCCCGCGAACAGAAGACTCTGTTCCAGGAACTGGCCAAGACGTTGGACCCGGAAGCCGTCTGGCAAGACAAGCGCAGTTTCGTAGACGACCTGCGCGAGTTATTCGGCCTGTAAATGGGATGGCTCGAAGTTAGTGTCCTGGTAGAGGCTGAGGTCGCGGAGGCCGTGGCCGAAGTCCTCTCCCGTTATGCGCAGCGGGGAGTGGCCATCGAAGCCGGGCCCGCGGGTTGGAGTGCGGGCCCGGTCTCCGTCAAGGCCTACCTGCCCGCCGACGATGCACTGCAGGCCACCAGGCGCCAGGTCGAGGAGGCCCTGTGGCACCTGGGTCAGATCCGGCCCATCCCTGCTCCCACCTTTCGACCCGTCGCTGAGACGGACTGGGTGGAGGCGTGGAAAGAGCGGCTGAACGTCCTGCACGTGGGCCGGCACATCGTCATCCGTCCCTCGTGGCGGGAATACACACCTCTGCCCGGAGACCTGGTCATCCAGTTGGATCCCGGCATGGCGTTCGGCACGGGCTTGCACCCCACGACGCAGATGTGCCTGGTGGGGTTGGAGGAGTGGGTCGGGCCGGACACAGAGGTACTTGACCTGGGCACCGGTTCTGGCATTCTGGCGATTGCGGCTGCCAGACTGGGTGCCCGGGGCGTGCTGGCTGTGGACAACGACCCCGAGGCGGTGAAGACGGCGCGAGAGAACGTGGCCGCTAACGCGGTCGAGGGCACCGTGAGCGTGGTGCCTGGCTCCCTGGCAGAGGTGACAGGGAACTACGACCTGGCGGTGGTCAACATCCTGGCCAACGTGATCGTGCAGATGATGCAAGAGGGCCTGGCAACCCGAATACGTCCGGGAGGCAGACTGATCGCCACCGGAATTCTGGCCGATCAGGAGCCAGAGGTCGTCGCGGCACTGGAGCAGGAAGGGCTTACGTTGGTCGAACGGCAACAGCGAGACGATTGGGTGTGCCTGGTGGCAAGGCAGGACTACTCCTGCAGCGACGGTGACTGAGTAGCGCGTCTGTATCGGTAAACGATACGCCCACGCGTCAGGTCGTACGGGGAGAGTTCCACCCGCACGCGGTCACCCAACAGGATCCGGATGTAGTACTTGCGCATCTTGCCAGAGAGGTACGCCAGAATATTGTGGCCGTTGTCCAGCCGGACCCGGAACTGGGTGGCCGGCAATGCTTCCACGATAGTGCCCTCTACGTCAATCTTGTCTTCTTTCTTCTTGCCCATTACCGCTTACCTATTCGCGTTGGCCACGAGGCCGAGAAAGCGCCCGGCAGGCTGATCCATCGCCTCTGGCGTCACAGGGTTACCCCAGCAGCAGACACTCCCACGGGCTGGGGGGCTGCCTCTATTGCCTCGGGCACACCGGCCATTTCCTCTGCCGCTTCGCCGGCCGCCTCCTCTGGCATCGGGACTTGAGCCTCGAAGCCTTCGCCAGTGCCCGCTGCCGCTTCGCCGGCCGCCTCCTCTGGCATCGGGATTTCTGCCTCGAAGCCTTCGCCGGTGACCGCTGCCGCTTCGCCGGCCGCCTCCTCTGGCATCGGGACTTGAGTCTCGAAGCCTTCGCCGGTGACCGCCACCGCTTCGCTGGCCGCCTCCTCTGGCATCGGGATTTCTGCCTCGAAGCCTTCGTCGGTGACCGCTGCCGCTGCCGCCGCCGCTGCCTCGGCCTCCGCATGCTCCTGGATTTGCTGCTGTTCGGCTACCCAGCGCTCCCATTCGCTCTTTCGCACCTGCCTGGCGCTCAGGGCGAGCCGCCGGCGCTTGCTGTCTATGCGGATGATCTTTACCAGCAGCTTTTCGCCGGGATGGACGATTTCATTGGGGGGCAGTTCTGGCGTGCCGATCATCTCGCTGGCGTGGAGCAATCCCTCGACCCCCAGGCCCAGTTCGACGAAGGCGCCAAAGTCCAGCACGCGCGTGACGTGTCCCTCAACCAACTGCCCTTGATGGTAGTGTTCATCCACGATCGTCCAGGGATCAGGCTGGAGTTTCTTGAGACTGAGGGCGATCCGCTTCCGTTGCTGGTCCACGTCGAGTACGTAGACCTCCAACTCGTCGCCAACCTTGATCACCTGGCGGGGATTGTCCACCCGCCCCCAACTGAGTTCTGAGACGTGGATCAGGCCGTCGGCTCCACCCAGGTCCACAAACGCGCCGAAGTTGGTGATACTTGTCACCGTCCCCCGGCGGGTCTCCCCCTGGGTCAGTTGGGACATGACTCGCTTGCGCTGCAGTTCCTGCCAGGCCCGCAGCGCTCGCCGCTGGGAGAAAATCAGGCGACGGCGCTGGCGGTCTACTTCGATGACCTTGAGGCCGATGGGCTCTCCGACCATCGCTTCCAGGCGCTGGTGGCGTTGCTCCTCTCGCAAGCGCCTGGGCAGCCCCACGATTTGGGAGGTGGGGACAAAGCCGCGGATCTTGCCGAACCGTACGATGAGGCCGCCGCGGTTGTAGCCAGCCACCTGGCTCTCGTAGAGGTCGCCGCTGGCCATCAACTGCTCGGCCTTGACCCAATCCTCGTACAGGCGAGCCTGGTGGATAGACAGGACGGGGCGTCCATCCTTGTCTTCAGTCCGCAGCACCAACACTGGAACCTCGGTCCCTGGCTGGAGTGCGGAGCGGCTCTCCTCGTCCAGGCGCTCCAGGTCTTCCATAGGGACCAGGCCTTCGCGCTTGAAGCCGATGTCCACGACTACGCCCTGGTCATTGGCTTCGATCACGACGCCGGTGCGAATCTCTCCGCGCCGGGGTGCCTGATAGCCGTACCCGTCGGTCAGGTACTCGTCCATGCCCTGATCTGCCACGTCCTGTGCTGGCAGATCGTGCTCAGAAGAAGTCTGGTCGGTTAACTCTTCTATGTTCATCAAGTCAGGTTACTCCTCCACGACGCTGCACCTCCAGCAAATGACCCGGCACCACCTCACTGCGGGCATGCGAGCGATGCCGGGTCCGGGAACCACGCCTGACTTTATACGATGGCAAAATCAGTCCTTATATCCCTGCTACCTCACAATAAGGCCGATGTGCTTGTCAGATCGGATATCGTTGGCGTGCGGTCCGCACAGAAGGAAGGGCAGTATCTCAAATGTAAACACATTTTATCACGTCATGGAGGAATGTCAAATCACCCCACGATGATTTCGCCTCCATCCACCGGGATGACCGCGCCGTTGATCCAGGTGACGGCCGGGTCGGCCAGCGCCACCAGCACCCTGGCCACGTCCTCCGGAGTCGTCAGGCGGCCGCCAGGATTACGTTGGAGCGCCTTGGCGACGTACGCCTCGTGGCCTGGGATGACGCGCAGCGCGGGTGTGTCGGCCACGCCCGGCCGCAGGCAGTTGACGGCGATGCCCCGCGGCCCTAACTCCAGGGCCAGTTGTCGTGCGTGGCTTTCCAGCGCCGCTTTGGCCGCCGAGACGGGCCCATACATGGGTGCCATACGGATCGCCCCGGCACTGGAAAGCGCATAGACGCGGCTGCCTCGCACCAGCAGGTTGCGCCGTACCAGGTCCTGCACCCAGTAGACCAGGCTATGGGCCATGACCCGCAGCGTCATGTCCATCTGCGCCTCGCTGACTGCCTGCTCAGGCGTGTCGGCGATGAACGGGAGCAGCGTGCCGAAGGCCAGCGAGTGTAACAGAAAATGGACGTTGGGGATGGGATCGCCGGCCAACGTCTGCTCGATCTGGTCGAGCACGCGCGCCCGCTTCTGGGGGTCGGCGGCGTTCGTGTTGAACAAGATCCCCCGGCGGCCCAACGCCTCGACGTCGGCCACGACCTGCCCGGCGCGAGGGAGGGTAGCCCGCGGGTCAAGGTGCACGCCAAAGATGTTCATCCCGGCGCCCGCCAACGCCCGCGCCGCCGCCGCCCCAAACCCGCTCGACGCTCCCAAGATCAGCGCCCACCGCCCCTCAAGTTCATGTATGCTCATTCCTGCCTCCTAACGTAACACGTAATGCGTAATGCGTAATCCGTAATGCGTAATGCGTAACATTACAGGGTGGCCATAATCTCGTGGATCGCGTCGCACACCGCCTGGTGTTCCTCGTCGGTCAGGGTGGGGTACATGGGCAGGGAAAAGATCTGCCTGGCCACGGCCTCGGTGTGCGGCAGGTCCCCCTCCTGGTAGCCCAGGTAGCGGTAGCCGGTCATGACGTGGATCGGCCAGGGGTAACTGATGTTGACGATGACGTCGCGCGCTTTCAACCCGGCCACGATCTCGTCGCGGCGCGGGTGGCGCACCACGTACAGGTAGTAGGCGTGGAAATTGCCGGGTGCTACCTGGGGCAAGATGAGGCCCGTGTCGGCCAGCCGTTCGTCGTAGCGGCGCGCCAGTGCGCGCCGGCGGGCGATGTAGTCGCCGATGTGGGTCAGTTTGCGGCGCAGAATTTCGGCGTGCAGTTCGTCCAGCCGGGAGTTGTGCCCGTGCTCCAGGGCATAGTAGGTCTCTTCCATCCCGTAAAAGCGCAGCCGGCGCAATTTGTGGTCTACTTGTTCGCGGTCGGTGACGACCATGCCGCCGTCGCCGTAGGTGCCCAGGATCTTGGTGGGATAAAAGGAAAAGGCCGCGGCGTCCGACATAGAGCCGGCCTTCTGGCCCTTGAACTCGGCCCCGTGGCTCTGGGCGCAATCTTCCAACACCTTCAGACCACGTTGGCCGGCCACCCGGTGTACCGCGTCCATGGGTACGCACTGGCCGAACAGGTGCACGGGCAGGATGCAGGTGGTCTTTTCGGTGATCGCGCTCTCCAACTGGGACGTGTCCATCAGGTAGGTGGCCGGGTCAATGTCCACGAAGCGGGGGGTCGCGCCCATCGAGACGATGGCCGAGACGGTGGGGACGGCGGTGTTGGCCACGGTGATCACTTCGTCGCCCGGCTGTACGCCGATCGCCTGCAGCCCCAGCGTGATCGCGTTGGTGCCGTTGGCGACCCCGACGCCGTGCTTGACTCCGCAATAAGCCGCGAATTCCGCCTCAAAGCCCTGCACACTCTGGCCCAGGATCAGGCGGCCGGAGGTGAGCACTTTTTCGATCGCGGCATACACCTCACTCTTTTCGGCTTCGTATTCTTTCAGGTAAGCCCAGACGGTGATCGGCATAAGTCCCCTCGTCTTCAAGTTTGGTGGCGCTCACCCTCACCCCCGGCCCCTCTCCCTGGGAGGGCGAGGGGAGCACCCTCACCCCCGGCCCCTCTCCCTGAGAGGGCGAGGGGAGGATGCTTCCTCTCCCCCGCGGGGAGAGGGTTGGGGGGAGGGGCGATCTCCCAGTTCACATGCTCTCCTCAGCCGATCCAGCCCCCGTGCATCCGACAGCATATCCTCTGCCAGGGGCTCGAACTGGCCGGCTTCGATCGCGGCCATGACGGCGCGGAGGAAA